>DSLMC04103__coassemble_232_pt1 | contig 95635 bp, 90 predicted proteins | sample DSLMC04103__metabat2_low_PE_013 | metagenome-assembled genome bin DSLMC04103 | reverse complement strand
CTCAAGGAGGAATGTATTATGGCAACAGAAAAAAAGGTCTATAAGGTTATAAATGAGGCTGGATTGAAAGCACTTGAAAACAAATGTATTATTGTAAAATACGCTCCGCATAATTTGAGTGCAAAGATTCTCGAATTTTTCAATTCGGAATTTTATGTACTACAACTTTGTGAGCATGAAATTGTGTTAATACCATTCAATCTTATGACATTGAATATGACGTTAAAAAAAGAAGAACTTTTAGTAATTCCATATTCTCGAATTAAAAGTATTGAGATTTCAGAAGATTTATTGAATTATATCATTTCAATTACAACAGATACAGATATTATTCGACTATCAACACAGCAAAAAGAGCTAAGCAATTTACGAACTTCTGGCAGTTTGACATCAAAAAAAGCTGGAATCACTTTAGAAAATTGGCATAAAGACAATTTAGATATAACTTTAGAAGCGTTAAAGAAGATAGATACTAATAGTAATTAAAACATCTTACTTTTATTTTTCAATATAAAGGCTCGTGCAAAACAATATGTTTTGTGCGGGCTTTTTTTCATAGACACTTTCTTTTCTGATACGAAACCAAAGGTATAGACGGTATTTCTATTTTCCGTATTGAAATATTCCGTTTGTATATTTCAGTTTTTGCAGAAAGGGGGGGTGAACTTATGAATACATCTTCTTTCAAGGATATTGTCAGATTGCAGTTTAATTCTTTGATGATGATTATCATTAAGGGCAGGGTAAAATATCATAAAAAGCAGATTATGAAACGCTCTAAAAATGAAGTTCTGTTTTGCGAAATGTCAGAAACAGAACGGCTTGAACAGGGAACAGTTGATACATACATTTATGATTATGTATCGTTTCAAGTTTTTCATTTTACGATTTGTGTAACAGATGAAAAACTCGCTACAGCTTTAAATATGCTATCGAAAAAACAGCGTAGTACGATTTTATTACGTTATTTTCAAGGCATGAATGACAGAGAAATTTCAGAATTGTACCATGTATCACGTTCTGCTATTTTTAGCAGAAGAAGTAGAGGACTAAAGAAGTTAAAAATGCTTTTAAGCGAAAGGAAGTAAAAAGAATGAGCAAAGATTATGGCTATCCCTCTTTTGAATTGATTTGCAGAGCGTCAAGCGGAGATGAGGTGGCAATCAGAGAAATTTTGAAGTTTTATGACGCTTATATTTCTAAATTATGCTTGCGACCGTTTTACCACTGTGAAAGTGGTAAAATCATTATGCAGGTTGATGAAGAACTAAAAGGAGAAGTTTATACAGATATGATGAAAGCAATCTTGAAATTTGAAATACGAGTGAAGTAATCAACTGTATAAAAGAAAATTGGGAGATACACAGTTATTTGTGCTATCTCCCATAGTGGTTTTACTGTCATATCAAGGCTCATTCAATCGTGGTAAATTCGTGGTAAAATGAGTTTTTTTCTATACCTCAAAATGCTTGAATGTATAGTGTTTATGCGGATAATCAAAAATTAGATATAAAATTTATCCATAAATATATGTTATGATATTGCAATCTGGAAAGAGTTTCACTTTTATAATACGAAAGTCCCGGAACCATTTTTCTCACAGGGACAGGAAAAGGAGAACACCATATGATCGATCATCGTCTGCGGACCTTTCTTACGGTCTGTCAATATATGAATTATACAAAGGCTGCCAAAGCGCTTTTTATCACTCAGCCCGCCGTCTCCCAGCACATCCGCGGGCTGGAAAAGGAATTCGGCGTGTCGCTATTTTCCTACAGCGGGAAAACGCTGACCCTCACCGCCGCGGGGAAGCTCCTTCTTAAGAAAGCTTCCGCCATGCAAAATGACGAGGTTCTTCTAAAAGATGCGCTCCTGCATGCCGGTTCCGGCATTGCTTCCTATCGGTTCGGCGTCACGACAACCATCGGAGAATTCGTCATCGCCAGACCGCTTGCCCGGTTTCTGCGCGCCCGGCCGGATATCAACATCCAGATGAGTATGGGAAATACAGAAGAGCTCCTTGGGGGGCTGCGGGATGGCTCCTGCCACTTTGCTCTCGTCGAGGGATACTTTCCGGAAGAGGAATTTGCCTGCCGGGTGTACAGCACGGAAGACTTTATTCCCGTCTGCTCTGCCTCTCATACCTTTTCCCGGCCTCCGGAAAGGATGAGTGACCTTCTCTGTGAGACACTGATCCTGCGGGAGCCCGGCTCCGGCACAAGAGATATTCTGGAGCGGGCGCTAAAACTTCACAACATCCCCCTGTCTTCCTTTTCCCGTGTCACGGAGCTCAACAGTATGTACGCCATCGTACAGCTTTTGCTGGAAGACTGCGGCATTTCCTTTTTGTATAAAACCGCCGTCCTGCCTTATCTTCGCGAAGGAAGGCTGCAGCAGATCCCATTGCGGGACTTCCGCCTGCAGCACGACTTTTCTTTTCTCTGGCAAAAAGGCAGCGTGTTTTCCGCAGAATACGAAGAAATATTTACCCATCTGAGAGAAGGCGGATAAGACTTATTCCCCCGCCTCTTCTCCCCTTTCTTCCGCTGGCCCTGCCGCGCCGTCGGGCGGCGCCGTGATCTCCTGAATTTTTCCAAAAGCTTCCCGCAGGATGATCTTTCCCTTTGCCGTGCAGGTTCCATCCTCACAGCGGATCTCCACCCTGTCTTCCACGACTTCCACTCCTTTCGCCCGGTATTCATCCAAAAAGAGCGAAAGCCGCTTTTGGGCCTCCCGGACTGCCTGCGCCTCCGTGTACATTTTCTCTTTGAGACGGCACTCGGAGCGGGTTGTCACATAGATTGCTGCCGGCAGGTAAAGCTGCGGGCCGATGTGCAAAAAGTTCTGCTTCGTCTTCTCATCATAGTAGCGATACACTTCCTTTCTGCCCGGAAGGGTGATGAGTTTTTCTCCCAAAAGAAGCTGGTACACCGGAAACGACCGCCCGGTGTATTCCTTCACATAGTGAAGCAGCGGAAAGGAATCTTCGTATTTCCGTTTTGTGATGGCTGTGATATCTCCCTCCGCCTTCACAAGCGCCGTCTCCGTCAGGACGCCGCCATCATCGTAAAGTCCCACCTCGCCGGATATAAGCACATCACCCCGCTTCACCTTATCTCCTTTTTTTACCATGGCGCTGCCGCTTCGTACCACAATGGAATCAATCCTCCCCTTTCTGGAAGCAATGAGATGACAGGGAACATCCTCCGTCTCCGCCTGCACCGCCTCTTTGTCGAGGGTTTCTTTCACAGTGACCGTGAGCAGCGTCCCCTTTAAGTCACAGGACACCCAGGCGATATCTTTATAATCCCGACGGATCTGCTCCTCTAAGTCATGGCAGGAGATTTCGGATAAACGGGTTCCGCTTTTGATGCCGTTTTCTTCCAGATAATCAAGCATTTCCTCCGCCGTGTGTGTCCGGCATCCCACCGTCTGAATCTGCCAGAGAAACAGAGACATGATGTAAAGACAGACCGCAGAAAAAAGAAAAGCCGCCAGAAAGACTTTCCGTTTCCGATAGCGATCAAACAGAAACGGCAGCCCCTTCTTCCACACAATACGGCAGGTACAGCCGGTCTTTCCGGATATCTCCTCCAGTTCTCCCATTCCCGCTCTGCTCACGCAGAACATGTAATGGGCGTCTTTTCTGGTCAGCTTCCACAAAAGAATCTTTTTCCCCGCACATATATTTAAAAACCTTTCCTGATTTCCTCCACTTAAGACGACCTTACAATATCCGCCCAGGAAATGCAGTATGGAAAATATCATTGACGTATCCTCCCGACAAATGTGTTCCGAACGCAAAACTTTTCATACACCACGCGGGCAAACTGCCTTTCTCTTTCTTTGTCACTTCTGAAATTGAACAGAATGAACTCTGCCCGTGATCCTCATATCAATATCCGTAAAATACTCAATACACAGCCGCTCTCCTTCTATGACCATCTTACATTGATAGCAATGCAGCACAATTTTTTCTTCATCATAGTCGCCCAGAGAGCCGTAATTCTCAATTTGTAACTCCCTCGTTCCATTCATGGTGCAGACAAATGCCCTGTGATTTTCCTTCCAGGAGGGCTTACCGTTCTCTTTTTTCTCTCTCTTTTTCCCAAACACCGGATCTCACTCCCCGCCGACCATCCTGTTCTCATACAGAAATTTCCTTCTCTCCACCTTATGCGAAAAAAAGAAGAATCAGAACAAAAACGCAATTTCCTATGCAGCAAAAAAAGACCACAGTACCGGTGGTCATCAAACCATCCGTTCCTGTGGTCTTTCCATTAGAAATCTCAGTAGATTCTGTTATTATGAACAATACTGCTGGTCGTTTTTGTTGGAGATGTTTAAAACTTTGCCGTTGTCTTAGCGGCTTCCGCAACCTGAATGACATCCTCCATCGGAGCGCCTCCGGCTGCCACCACTGCGGCTGCGACAGCGCCTTCCACGACCGGGCAGTCCACCATCTTCACCTTGCGGTCTTCCATCATCTCAAGAACCATCTCTGTCGTCATGACAGCGCTTCCCATATCCATGAGAATGATCACGCCGTCATCGGAATAAATCTCATCGATCGCCGCGCTGATTTTCTCAAAACTGGTGCCAAAACCGCCGTCGTCCATACCGCCGGCCGCACGCATCGGAGTCTCCGGCGCCATCAGGGAAGCGAGGTCAACGACCCCCTCCGCCAGCTTCTGACTGTGAGATACAATAACTATTCCAACCATATAAAAACCTCCTATGCCAGTGCCTGTACTGCCTTAAGCATCAGTGTGAAGGAAGTAGCGCCCGGATCCTGATGACCGATACTTCTCTCACCCAGATAGCTTGCACGTCCCTTTGTGGCAATGATCGTCTTCGTGTACTCAATTCCTTCCTCTGCTGCTGCCACGCCGGCGTCGAGAGCCTTCTTGGCGTCTTTGTCCGCCTCATAGGAAGCCTTCATGGCATCAAGAGCCGGAATCATGGCGTCAAGCATGGTCTTTTCTCCTTTGACAGCCTTTCCTCTCTTCATGATACCCTCGATGGCAACATCCATCATGCCGATGAAATCATCCATGTTCATCTCCATCTTGCCATTTAAGTATGCGCCGGCCTTCATGAACGCCGTGCCATACAGAGGACCGGAAGCGCCGCCCACGGTGGAGACGAGTTTCATACCCACTGCCTTTAAGATAGAACCGATATCCTTGCCCTCAAAGGTTCCGATCACATCGTTGACCGCGTCAAAACCACGGGCAAGATTGATGCCGTGGTCGCCGTCACCGATGACGTTATCAAGCTCTGTGAGAAAAAGCTTCTGCTCTTCCACATCCGCGATGATCTTTTTAAGAATCTCAATTACTTTTGCACTATCAGCCATAATAATCATACCTCTTTCCATGAATTAATCTATGCGGGAAAATGTGCCCCTTCCCTGTTCTTTCGCGCAGGCAGCCGAACCGGGCAGCAGGCCTTTTTGCTCCCGCCAAAAGAAAAGGCCGACGTGAATTGTCGGCCCTCTTTGCCACTACATTATTTAGCAACTGTCATAGCCGGAGTATCTGCTTCTGCGTCTAACAGTTCTTTCATCTGGTCATCCAGACGGAGTAAGGAAATGGAGAAACCTTCCATCTCAAGAGATGTCATGTATTCGCCAACCAGAGTCTTGTAAACTTTGATTCCTTTCTCTGCCAGAACATCAGATACATGATTATTGACGATGAACAGCTCCATCAGAGGGGTAGCGCCGCATCCGTTGATCATGACAGCAACTTCAGAACCGGAGTAGTCGATATCAGCAAGAATCTTATCCAGCAATGTATCAACGATCTCATCTGCTGTCTCCAGCTCTTTCTTCTCCACGCCAGGCTCTCCATGGATACCGATACCGATCTCCATCTCATTGTCAGCCAGCTCAAATCCAGGCTCTCCGGCTGCCGGAACCGTACATGGACGGATAGCCATACCCATGGTTCTCACGTTATCAATAACCTTCTGAGCAACAGCCTGTACTTCGTCAAGGCTTGCACCTGTCTCAGCCAGAGCACCGGCGATCTTATGTACGAATACGGTACCTGCAACGCCACGACGTCCTGTGGTATATAAGGAATCCTGTACGGCAACGTCATCGTTTACCACAACTTCTTTTACTTCAATGCCGTCCATATCGGAAGCCATCTCAGCAGCCATCTCAAAGTTCAGGACATCGCCGGTGTAGTTCTTAACAACCATCAGAACACCCTTGCCGGCGTCAATTGCCTTGATTCCTTCATAAATCTGATCCGGGGTAGGAGATGTGAATACAGCGCCTGCAACAGCAGCATCCAGCATACCTTTTCCGACGAATCCGCCGTGTGCCGGTTCATGTCCGCTTCCGCCGCCGCTGATCAGAGCAACCTTGCCCTCTTTCTTATCAGCTCTTACTACAACGTTACCACAGTCAAGCTTCTTCAGATACTGAGGATAAGCTTTAACCATACCTTCTATCATCTGGTTCTCTACCTGATCCACTGCGTTAATAATCTTTTTCAAAATAATCTCCTCCTTATTGATTCATTGAAAATAGTTCAGATTAGACAATTATTGCCTTCATCCTTTCCTAATAATATCACTTTTGCATATACAGGTCAATTAAAAAAACTATTTTTTCATTCAATTTACACATTTGTCTCTTTTTCTTTATCTCATAAAGAAAAAGACCGGTCTGTGCGGAATTAACCATTGTGTTTTCGGTAAAATTATTATATAGTTGGTGTAAATTATCTATGGAGAGAGGGAGAAAGTTTGAAAGCGAACTTTCCAATCTGCCATTATGGACGCAGGAAATGTGTCAGGAAAGGGGAAAAAATGAACGCCACAGATTTTGGAAAAACAAAAGACGGGGTGCAGGCGCACCTTTACACGATCAAAAATGACACTCTGGAATGCCGGGTCACGGACTTTGGTTCCATCTTAGTCAGTCTCTTTGCGCCGGACAAATATGGCAGCAGCCGGGACGTGGTCCTCGGCTTTGACGATGTCTCCGGCTACGAGAACGACACCGCAAGCCTCGGCTGCAACGTGGGCCGCTGCGCCAACCGCATTGGCGGCGCTTCTTTTACGCTGAACGGCACCACTTATACCCTTGATAAAAATGACGGGGAAAACTGCCTGCACAGCGGTTTTCATCAGTATTCCAAACGGATCTGGACCGTGAAAGAGCACACGGACACCGCCATCACCCTGACTCTGGACAGCCCGGATATGGACCAGGGTTTCCCGGGAGCGCTCACCATGTCCGTCACTTACCGTCTGGAAGAAAACACACTTCATATCTCCTACGAAGCGACTCCGGACAAGGATACGATCATCAACATGACCAATCACAGCTATTTTAACTTAAACGGAAGCGGGGACATTCTGGATCATATGGTCGTCATCAACGCCAGCCGCTTCACCCCTTCCGACGCGCAGTCCATCCCGACCGGAGAGTATGCTGACGTGGAGGGCACCCCGATGGATTTCCGTGAGCCAAAGGCGATCGGCGCAGAGATCGGGGCCGATTACACACAGCTTCTGCAGGGGCGTGGCTATGACCACAACTACGTCATTGATGATTATGACGGCGCCGTGCGCTACGCCGTTCATCTGTACTCGGAATCTTCCGGTATCCTCATGGATCTTTCCACCGATTATCCGGGCATCCAGATGTATACCGCCAACTATTTGGAGGACGCCCACGGTAAAAACGGCGCCGTCTACCACCCGAGAGACGCTGTCTGTTTTGAGCCGCAGTTCTTCCCGGACGCCATCCATAAACCAGCATTTCCAAGTCCGGTCTGTCCGGCAGGCACATTGTTTCACAAGGAGATTGTCTACACTTTCTCCATTGACAGATAACCCGGTCCGCAGGTACGGACGGTGAGAAAACAACGGCATAAGCATCCGACACTCAACCCGTCCGTCCGCAGATAAACAGGGGCGGCAGCGATACCCCCGTCATTCCGGTAATCGCTGCCGCCCCCTCTTTTTCTTCCAGTGTGGCGATCTGTTCGTTTTCAGCATAATGACCTTGCCTCACTCCGGCCGGGCCTCGCTTCGCTCTATAAACGTATCCACATTCTCCTGATCCACTTTCAGGTAAGGCACATAAATATATCGCTCATTTTCAAACGCGATCGCATCAAGCCCCTCTCCGGTCACCAATGCCACAGACAGCTGCGCCATGACATTCGCCTGTGCCTCCTTGTCATTGTAGACGGTGCCGGCCAGATCTCCATCCTTCACGGCCTGAAGCCCCACAGCCGTTCCGTCCACGCCGAAGAATACCGGCCGGTTCTCCTCCGTGTAATTCAGCGCGTTATAAGCATCCACTGCCCCCATCGCCATATCGTCATTGTTGGAGAGCACCAGCTCAATCTCATCGTGAAACTGTCCGATCATCTGCCGCATGCGGTTCTGAGCCTGGGCGCGGTTCCAGTTGGCGATCTGATAATCCAGCTTTTCCAGTTCAACGCCTTTCTCCTGCAAGGTGTTTACCACGCTCTCCGTGCGGATGATCGCATCCTGATGATCTGCCTCGCCTTCCAGGATGACGTACTGAATTCGTCCGTCCCCGTTGCGGTCGACGCCGCCGTCCCGGATCACATCCGCCGCCAGCTCACCCTGCATCTGTCCGGACTGTCTTGCCGGAGCGCCCACATAGTACGTCTGCTCCCACTGCAGCATATCTTCCTCCACCGGCTCTCTGTTAAAAAATATGAGCGGAATATCACTCTCCCTTGCCATATCAATGATCTCAGACGGGTCCGCCCGGTCTACCAGGTTGACACAGAGCACATTACATCCGGCATCGATCAGTTCCCGGACCTGTTCATTTTGTGTCTTCTCGGAGCCTGCCGCCTCACGGACCATGGCAGTAACCTCAAGCTCCCCGGTATTATGTTCTTCCAGACTGTTCTTAAAGCAGTCGATAAGTTCTCCGAGAAAGGTATCGGTCTGGTTATAATACGTGACGCCGACCTGCACCTTTCCGGCTGTATCTGTGGAAGTCTCCCCGCAGCCACTGAGGCCAAACAGCAGCATTCCGCATAAAATAATCATTAACAATGTCTTTTTCATTGTCTTTCCCTTCCTAGCATCGTTTCATTGGATCATTGTAAATAAAATATTCTGATTTTCTTCCGTAAAAAGCGTCTCCCGGCGCACCGTCGTATAAGCGACCTCCGGATAATCTTCCGCCTTATGAGAATCCCGCAGATCATCCGCCAGCACCGCAAGCCCCTGGTATCCCACATGAAATTCATCCGGCACCACAAGACATTCGGCAAAGCCGTTGTCAAGATAATAAAAGGCTTCCGTGGAGCTGCCGATCCCATAAAGCACTGCTCCGTTCAGGCTGCCTTTCGCATTGATCTCTCCGACAGCCACAAAGCTGCTGTCATCCAGCGCCACGATAATATCCACCCGTGGATAAGCTGCCGGAGACAAAATTTCCTCCGCATCCAGATACCCGTCTACGGACCAGAGGATCTCTCCGCCGGCATCTTTCAGACCAGCTGTCAGACCGGCTTTTCGCTCCTCTGACGCGGCACTGCCCTTGTCACCGGATAAGATGCCGATCGTCTTCCCGCCAAGACTTCCGTTATAATCAAGAAGTATCTCCTCTGCGAGCGTCTTCCCCATGGCATAATGTTCCGGTTCCACAGAGGCAATCTTTACATTTTCTTCGTCTGTATACACAGTAGACTCCACCTGCACGACCGGCGTCTTCTTCCCGATTCGCTCCAACGTCTCTCTCATGTCGTCTCCGGCAGCCGGCTGGACAAGGATGCCATCCGCCCCATTGTCAATCTCCGACTCCATGAGTTCCGCCTCTTCCTCCGCAGTCAGCGTCTCCCCGGTACTGACCACAACGGTCTCCACATCAAAATCTGTCTCCGCCATCTGAAGACCGTATTTGAAGGACGCCCAGCGGGAATGGTCCGAGTTCGGAACGACGACCGCGATTTTTTTTACTCCCTGGTCCGCCCGCTCCTGAAACATGAACAAAAGGACGATAAGAACCAGCATCGCCAGAACGACTTCTATCAAAATAAATACTTTTTTATCTTTTTTCATGTCTGTCTTCCCCGTTCTTTTTCTCTGTTTGTCCATTCTTTGCGTCTTTTCGCTCCGCTTCTTCCGGTACTGTCAGTTCCATTGTTTTCTTTTCCTCATTGCCGGGGATATGTCCCTGCTCCACGATCTTCCGGTTCTCCTCGGAATACGGGATCGCCGGAATCCGGATAGACACCCGTGTGCCCTCGTCCGGCTCGCTGTCCACATACAACCCGTACTCTTTGCCAAATAGAATCTTGATGCGGTTATCCACGTTGACCAGACCGACACCGGACCCTTTTTTGTGTACCCGGTTGCTGTCGGTAAGAAGCAGCGCCGCCTCCTCCCCGGACATGCCAAGGCCGTTATCCTCCACAGTAAGAACTACGCATCCGTCCTCTTTCCTTCCCGTCACCGTGATCTCCCCACAGTCTTCCATGCCGTTTACGCCATAATTGATGGCGTTTTCGAGAATCGGCTGCAAGATCAGCTTCACCGTGCAGCAGTCTTCTATAGACGGATCGATGTCGTATTCCACAGAAAATGTATTCTTATACCGGATCTTCTGGATATTCATGTAGCTTCTGGCATGCTGCAGTTCATCCCGCACCGGGATCACCGTGCGCCCTTTGGACAGACTGATGCGGAACAGCTTCGCCAGCTGCGAGATCATGTAGGAAGCCTCGTCGTTTCTCTCTCCCTCGATCATCCAGATGATGGAATCCAGCGCATTGTAGAGGAAATGCGGATTGATCTGGCTTTGCAGTGCATCCAGCTCACTCTTTCTCCTCTCATTCTGCTCCACAACGATCTCCTTCATCAGATTGTCGATCCTCTCATACGACTTCTGGATGGAATAGCCCAGATGACGGATTTCCAGAGAACCGCCGATATAGATCTCCGGTTTTTCTCCGGCCTCATATTTTTTTACGGAATCATTGAGCTTCATGATCGGGCTTGAGATACGCGCGGAGACGATGCGGTTCACCACCACGAGCATCATGATCGTCAGCAAGGTGAGCAAAACGACAAAGTACCGGATATTGAGCATCCCGTGGGTAAATGCCGAGTACGGGATCACTCCCACAAGCTTCCAGCCCGTGTAACTGATCGTATCCACCACCACTTTTCTCCGGCTGCCCTCAAACACCTCGTCATAGACGCCCGTCCGGTATCTTCCGTTTACGATGGTATTTTCTTTATAGATGCCTTCGGTGATCTGAATCTGTCTTGGATGATAGATGATCTTCCCACTGCTGTCACAGAGATAATAATACTGGCCGTTCGGAGACGTGTTGATCTGTTTCATCATCCAGGAAATCCCCGAAAAATCCATATCAACCAGCAGGACGCCGGTCTGCACATTTCCCTGGCTGGTCAGTTCCACCGCGCGGCTTAACGAGATCACCCAGTAATAATTCCTGGTCCCGTCATCAAAAAGATTCTGGATATGCGGCGTGGAAAAATGCATATTTTCCGTCTGGTTCATGGCATGGGTGAACCACTCCTGTTTCGTCACGTCCACATTGGTCTTTTCGTTTGCCACCGGCTCCGCCATCAGAAGGTTGCCATAATTATTATAAAGGGCAATGCTTCGCAGTTTATCCTTATTCGCCTCGTAAAGAAGGTTCATTTTCTCCTGGATATCCCGACCGTCTTTAGAGAAATCGCTCTCCTTTATGGTGTTATAGTAGGCGGCGTCGGAAATCTGGCGCATGCTCACCAGATAGTCCTCCAGACTCTTTCCGGTCTGTTCGATAAGCTTTTGCGTGTTTTGTACATTTTCCTCCCGGGAGGCATTGACAAAACGGTTGTACATCACAAGCCCCATGATCAGCATCAGAAAGATGGAGATAAAAGAAAACGCGATCATGATGGTCGACTGAATCTCTCTGGGTTTCAACTCACCCCAGAATTGTAATAGTTTATTCTTCACGCTTCGTATGCTCCGTTCTGTATTTGGATGGGGACACGCCAAACTTCCGTTTGAACACATAACTGAAATAATTCGGGTCCGCATAGCCCACCTGTCCCGCTATGACATAGTTTTTCTCCTCCGTCTCCAGCAGAAGACGCGCCGCTTTTTCCATGCGGCATTCTGTCAGAAATCCGATAAAAGAGGTTCCCGTCTCTTTCTTGAATATACTGGAAAAATAGGAACCGGACACGCCAAGTTCCCGGCAGATATCGTCAAGGGACAGCTCCTCCTCTGCGTAATGGGCGTAAATGTATTCCTTCGCCTCTTCCACGATGGACCGAGAGGAAGTATTTCTCGCCCGCACCAGTCTGTCGCTGAAAGAAAAGCAAAGGTCATTCAGCCAGCGCTCCAAAACATCCGGCATCAGATCCACAAGATAGTCGCAAAGCTGCTTCACATCTCCAAGCGTCTCCTCCACCGGAATATCGTTGTGCGTAGCAAAACGATACAGCTCCCCGATCATCTCCATCACCGCAACATGATGCTGCTGCAGCGACTGTCCGGAAAAGACCGGATGGCTCAGATAGTGATGTACCGCCTCCCCGATGCGCTCCCGGTCGCCAAGACGGATCATTTTAAACAGGTCAGCGATCTGTGCATTGTATTCCGGCATCTGCGCGCTGCCTTTCTGCGGAGCGATCTCTTCAATATTGATGGCCCGGGACGCCTCGTAGATGACCCGGTAAGAAAGCGCTTCTCTGGCGCCGGTATACGAGGAGGCAAGCTGCAGGATATCGTCGCATACCGCGCCGATCCCCACTGTCACCACCGCGCCGAGGATTCGTCTGGCGTAATGGCAGAAGCGGTCGCAGTCGTCGGTGAGCGCCGCGATCTCTTTTTCTGCCGCAAGCTGCGCGATGGCCACTCCGTTTCCCAGATACGTAAAATGCTTCATCCCCCACTTCTCTCCCATGCGCTCGATCACCTGCTTTTGTACCAGCGTATCAAGAAGCACCGGATTGATATCCGGCGGCGCCTGCGTGACCGAAGTGTGGATGACAAGGCAGCAGTAAAACGGTCCCCCCAGGGTGATCTGATAATCATTCAGATACCGGGAAAGTTCCTCCCCTGCAATCCGTCCCTCGATCAGAGTCGAATAAAAGTTTGCCTGCAAAAGAGGGAGTGACTCCATATAGTATTGCTGCAGTGTCTCCACGTTCCTCTTCTCGCTGATCTCCTGATCCAGTTTCTTTTTGAGCTGTGCAAAGATCTCAGACAGTTCCATGGAATTGATCGGTTTTAAAATGTATTCCTCCACGCCCATATGCACAGCTTCCCTGGCATATTCAAACTCATCAAAGCCGGTGAACACGAGAATCTTTGTCTCCGGATACCGTTCCTTTACCTGCCTGGTCAGCTCGATGCCATCCATATATGGCATCTTGATATCCGTCATCACCACATCCGGCTGATACTCTTCGACCATCTCCAGCGCTTTCACACCATTACCGGCATAACCGACCACCGTAAAGCCCAGCGCCTCCCAGTTCATTTTTTTGATGATGATCTGAATGACTTCTTCCTCATCATCTACCAACAGCAGACTGTATGTACTCATTCTTCTCTCCCTTTTCCTCTATCCTCTCTGTTCCATCCCGACAGACACCGGACTGTTCCACACACTGTGGAATCTTTCTGATATCCGTACATTTCTGATTATATTCAGATGTGCCAGAGACCAAACATGTATTACTACGATATATAATATATCATAACAAATGTCCGGCCCGGTTTCAAGGCGAAAAGGACCAGAAGCAGATCTGGCCCTTTTTCTTTTCCAATGCACTGATACCTGTATCATCCATATCTGTTTCACCGGATAACACCGCATCGAAACATCGGAAATATTTATTTTTTCTGAACGTATTTGAGACAGTCCAGAGTAACTGCGACAAGAATGATGATACCGGAGAATACGAACTGTAAGTTCGTGTCGATACCGAGGATGGTCAGGGAGTAGGTCAGTGCGGTAAAGATACATACACCGACAACCACGCCGGAGATCTTACCGATACCACCGGTAAAGGATACGCCGCCGACTACGCAGGCTGCGATGGCGTCCATCTCCCAGCCCTGTCCGTATGCGGCAGAACCGGAACCGACCATTCGGATACATTCCAGCCAGGAACCGAATCCATAAAGGATACCTGCCATCACGAAGGCTCCCACGGTAACGGCAAAGACGGAGATACCGGATACGGCTGCCGCTTCCGGATTGCCGCCGACTGCATAGAGGTTCTTTCCGAATGTTGTCTTATTCCAGATGAACCACACGATCACGATAGCTGCCACCGCCCATAAAATGATGGTCGGGAAGGTGCCGATCTTCGGGATGATCATATTCGGGATCGTCGGCTCGATGGCTCCGAAGGATACACCCTTTGTGGCGTAGGTTACAAGACCAAAGATCACAAGCATATTGGACATAGTCGAAATGAACGGGTGCATCTTAAACTTCGCCGTAAAGAACCCGGCGATCGTCGTAAAGAAAGTACACAGTACCACGCAGACAACCAGTGCGAGGATCACGCGGGCAATCAGAGGCATTCCGGTAAAATCAAAGATATGACCGAACACGCCGCCGGTGTTGATGCCCTGATGCATGATGATCGTCGCCGCCGTCATACCCATACCAACCATACGGCCGATGGACAGGTCCGTACCGGCTAAGAGGATGAGGGCTGCCACGCCGAGCGCCAGGAACATTCTAGGGGACGCCTGCTGCAAAATATTGAGTACGTTATTGTATGTCAGGAGCGGCGCGCCTTTTACGATCGGCGTGATGATACACAGCGCGATGAAAATGAGGATGATGGCAATATAGAGACCATTCTGTAATAAGAAGTTTCTCTTATTAAATGTATATTTATAGTTCTCCCATTTCTGCGCTCTGGATTCCGCAAAGGTAAATTTGGACATGCGGAGCAGGTCGATGAGATGGTATTTGTGAGAAAACGCCTCGTGTCTCCGGTCTTTTACTGCCTGTAAGTCATTTTGCAGCTGGAGCTTCGCGTCAAAGAGACGGTTCTTATAGACATAGTTCTCGTCCTTTCTCTCCTTTGCGTCGGACAGGCCGGCCAGATTCGCCTCGTGCTCTTTTTTCAGCTCCTGCACCTTCCGGTTATATTTTTCTTTCGCCTGCACCTTTTCCAGCTCACAGCTTGCTTTGACAGGCTTATAGTATTCTCCATCAAAATGTTCTTTTATGTAGCTTTCCGCCTCGGCGATGAGCTTGGAGATCTCCCCTTTGTTCTGTTCTTCCACGGTTTTTGCCTTTGCAATTCCGCTTCTGATCTCTGCCATGCGGTTTTCTCTTTCTCCCTGGGTTAAAGAGCGGTCTCTATTCGTCGCGTCCAGTGCATTTTGAAGAGACATCACTTTGTCGATTCCGTCTGCCCGCAGCGCATCGATCTTCTTCTGAATATTTCCCACATATTCATCGATCGGCTGACGGAGCTTCTTTTCTTCTTCTGTCGTAAGAATCTTTGTATTCTCCATATCTTCTTCTCCCTTATTATAGGTTTTATTTTACAGGTTATCGTCGCACATTACAGGTACATGGCGCTCAGTCGCAGCAGCTCTTCCTGGTTCGTCTCCTTCGTGTTGACGATTCCGGAGAGATGTCCGTTGGACATGACGCCGATCCGGTTTGTGATACCGAGAATCTCCGGCATCTCGGAAGAAACCACGATGATCGTCTTGCCCTGTTTTGCCATGTTGATGATCAGCTCGTAGATCTCATATTTCGCGCCGACGTCAATACCACGGGTCGGTTCATCCATCATAAATACGTTCGGATTACGTTCCAGCCACCTGCCGAAGATCACCTTCTGCTGGTTTCCGCCGGAAAGGCTGGTGATCATATCGTCCGGTCCCATACATTTCGTGTTCATGACTTTAATCTCATCAGCCGTCGCCTTCACCATCTTCGTATCGGACAGGGCGACGCCGGATTTGTAATGATTTAAGTTGGCGATGGTCGTATTGAACGTCAGGTCTGTCTTTAAGAAAAGACCATTTGCCTTTCTCTCCTCCGTGATCATGGCAAATCCATGTTCCATAGCTTCCTTGGCGCTGTTAAAGTTCATCAGCTTGCCATTGTAGTACATACGTCCCGCCGCTCTCGTGCGGACACCGAAGAGCGTCTCCAGAAGTTCGGTACGGCCGGCGCCCACCAGACCGTACAGTCCGAAGATCTCGCCTTCCCGCACATCAAAGGAAATATCTTTCAAATGCGGCTCATATTTTGTGGACAGATGCTGCACGGATAAAATCACATCCTTCGGTGTGTTATCCACCGGCGGGAATCGGTTTTCCAGAGAACGACCAACCATCGCAGCAATCAGTTCATTCATATTGGTGTCTTCGGCACGTTTCGTCATGACAAGATTACCATCCCGCAGCACGGAGATCTCGTCACAGATGGTAAAGATCTCATCCATCTTGTGGGAAATATATACGAGGGAGATGCCCTGATCTCTCAACATATTCATCATCTCAAAGAGCTTATCCACTTCCTGTACGGTCAGGGAGGAAGTCGGTTCGTCGAGAACGATCACCTTGGCGTTATAGGAGATTGCCTTGGCGATCTCACACATCTGTCTCTGCGATACGGACATGTTCCGCATCGGCTGTGTCAGATTGACGGTCATCCCCAGCTTTCTGAACAACTCAGAAGCTTCCTTTTTCATTCTTCCTTCATCCACTACGCCCATGGAATTGACCGGATACCGCCCGAGGAACAGGTTGTCCACCACGTTTCTTTCAAGACACTGGTTCAGCTCCTGATGCACCATGGCGATCCCGTTTTCCAGCGCGTCCTTCGGACCGGAGAAACTTACTTCTTTACCATCCAGGTAAATATTTCCCTCATCTTTCTGGTACGTTCCGAAGAGACATTTCATCATGGTGGACTTTCCGGCGCCGTTCTCGCCCATGAGTCCCATGACCGTTCCCTTCTTTAAATCCAGATTGATGTGGTCAAGCACCCGGTTCCGTCCGAAAGATTTGCTCATATTGCGTATGGATAAGACAATATTATCTTTCTTCTCTGCCATATTTTTTACTCCTGTATCTGTTCCTGGATACTTTACACAAGTTCCGATTCCTCGTCTTCCCCGTTTCTGTAAAATACCCAGGTTGCAAAGGAGGATTGGAAAAACCTCCCCAATCCTCCTCTTTCCTTATATAAAATGAAACAATGAAATTGACTTAAGTAACTGTGCTTCTATTTCATATCCACACTGCTGTGTCCGATCACTGGCTGAGGATGGATGTGTAGGAAGCCGCGTTATCTGTCTTCACCATGTTGATGGCAAATGCGTCGTATGCGCCAGGGTTTCCAAGACGGTTTGTGATATTGGATTCTGTCTGGCCGTCGCCGCCGATGTACTCAACATCCAGGTTCAGAAGATCGTCGTACTGTTCCAGTAATGGCTGATAAGTGGAGCTTAAGAAGTTATCTGCCGCGTTATAGATGTTCAGCCATACTTTCTTTGTGGCATGTGCGCCTTCGTCAAGCTGTGCAGATACCGGTTCATAGATCTTGGTGGAATCTGTGAATTCCTGATAGTTGTCTGCGGTAACTGCCAGGTTCAATGCGTAGAAGGAACGCTCGTCTGCGTTGTATGCATAGTCAACGCCTTCCTGCAGTACGTTTCCTGCATCGTCGGCTGTGCTGATACCGGTGTTTACATCCACACCGTCTAATGCGTTACGAAGAACACGGAGTGTCAGATAAGCCTGTACGTCCGCATGCTGGCTGATGGTTCCGCCGTAGCCTTCTGCGATGGCTGCCACCGCGTCGCTGTTTGCATCGTAACCGAAGGTAGGTACCTGATTATCTTTGGACCACGCGTTGAACATGGACATTCCCATACCGTCATTGTTGGAAGCGATCACATCGATCTGATCGCCGAAGGAGGAAGCCCAGGTTCCCACAGCGTTACCTGCTGTCGCTGCATCCCAGGTAGCTCCTGCGGAGTTCTTCATCTCCTGAGAAGCCAGCTCACGAACCACGTAAGTCTGTCCGTTTACTTCGATCTCGCCATCTTTTACTGCTGTCGCGGAGCCGTCTGTGTTTGTTCCGACCGGGCTGCTGTTGATCGCACCGTTTTCTTCCACTGCGGTTCCGAGCGCTTTACGAACACCTCTCGTACGGGCGATGGAGTCGTTGTGTCCGATATCGCCGATCGCCAGAACATATCCGATCACGCCGTCGCCGTTACGGTCGATGGTATCGATGTTCTTCTCGATGTACTCTTTGATCATCGTTCCCTGCAGGTCAGCACCCTGGTTTGCGTCAAAACCTACATAATACGTATTATCATTGAAGTTAAGGGCTGTCATGTCAAGCTCGCCTGTGGAGCTGTTGGAAGGCTGACGATTAAACCATACGAGCGGTTTGTCTTTGTTCGCGGATGTTCCGCTTGCCTCCTGCTGTGCCGCGCCGGTGTCTCCCTCGCTGCCGCCGGTACTTCCGCCGCTTGAACCACATGCTGCCATGGACATTGCCAGCACTGCTGCCATCGCTGTCATTAAGATCTTCTTTCTCATTACATTTTCTCCTTTCTCAACGTTTCTCGCACGCTTTTTGTTTACAATGACAGTTTAACGTAAATTTTTCGTAAATTATATAGAAAATTTTACTATCCATCTTGAAAATCTTACGATATTCCCGTTATTATCTATAATTTTTTATGGTTTTTTCGTGACTTCCAGAATCGCGATTCTCCGGTCACAACAAAAAAAGAATATTTTTTTACGAAAAAAAGGAGTATCCTCACGGATACTCCTTTTACAGCACAATTATTTATATTTTCTTTTTCTTGCAGCTTCGGATTTCTTTTTACGTCTAACACTTGGTTTTTCGTAATGCTCTCTCTTGCGAATCTCCTGCTGAATTCCTGCCTTAGCACAGCTCCTCTTAAATCTGCGAAGAGCGCTGTCTAAAGATTCGTTCTCTTTAACGATAATATTTGACATTGACTCACCTAACCTCCCTCCAGTTGCGTATTGTGCCTAATACAACTGTTTGGGTATTTTCGCACTGCTTTATATTATACCATAACATCCTCTTTCGTCAATATCTTTTTGAAGAAAAAAACAGGAAAATCTCCGGAAAATGTCGTCTGTCTTCTTTTTTCGATCTTTCCGGTGCGGCTTACCCTGCCTCCTTACTCCCGACGATCTTTTGGGAATCCTTTCATAAAACAAAGCACGCGTTCTTTGTCACTCCAGAATCGTCTTCCACGTATCGGCATGATGATATGCATCGAAGCACATAGCGATCTGTTCCGCGTTATTTTTCTCCTCCGCCAGCGGCGGCAGTTCGTCAAGGGAAAAATAGCCGCTCTGGATCGTCTCAATGTTTGGCTCAAAACAGCCGCCGGTCACCGTACAGAGCACAAAGACCTTGATGATCTTATGCACATACACCGGCAGATTATGTTTCTCCCTGTCCTGGATGGCTATGACCAGATCTGCGGTGACGTCGAGTCCCGCCTCTTCCTTGGCTTCCTTCACTGTGTTCTCCTTAATGGAGAGATCCACGTCCACCCATCCGCCCGGAAGGGACCAGGTTCCGTTGCTCTCCTGCACCAGAAGAATCTTATCTTCTTTAAAGATCGCCGCCCGGGTGTCAAGCTTCGGCGTCTGATAGCCGCTCTCATCACAGAACAGATCCTTCACTTTATCAAGCGGGATCTCTGTCTTATACGCGATCATCTCCGCCGCGATCTCCCGGATCCTCTCATAGCGCTCCTTATCAAAGACTCCTTCTCCGTACCATAGTCCTGTCTGCGCGATACTCTGCAGTTCCACGGCCCACTGGAGCCACTTTTCATTCTTATCCATACTGCACCTTTCTTCTTATGATCTCTGTACTGTTTATCATACTGTCTTTGACTGCCTTTTTATTGTAAGAAATATCCACAGAACTGTCAACACAGCTTTTTTGCGGATACCTACACTTATTTGAACCCTTTTATATAGAATAAGCAATCGCAAGAATGTTTCTCCAAAAAATCACTAAAAATTTTTCTTGACATTTCTATTGTATGAATGTATTATTGTACTAAGTTATTAATACAGTAGTACATGAGAGAACTTCCAAATGTATCTCTGATAATAATAACCACATTACTCTCCGGGTAACGGCAAAAAACAGCCGCAGTCCCGGCATAAACTTATAAGGAGGTGACTCTATGGCATGGAATCTTGATTCAAGCCGTCCGATCTACACACAGATTGTCGAGAGGATTTCCCTTGACATCATTGCCGGCAAGTACAAACCCGGCGCCAGACTTCCCTCTGTCCGCGACTTCGCCACGGAGGCGGGAGTGAACCCCAACACCATGCAGAAGGCGCTGGCAGAATTGGAGCGGGAGAACCTGGTACACTCCGAGCGAACAAGCGGGAGATTTATCACGGAGGACACAGCGATGATTGAAAAAATGAGAGAGGAACTGGCGACAGCCCAGATCAAAGAGTTTATGGAAAAAATGCATCAGATGGGTTTTGACAATGAAAAAACCATCGGATTGATTGAAAAGATCATAAAGGAGGGGGAGGCATGAATACCATCCTGGAATGTAAGAATTTAACGAAACGCTATGGCCGAAAGACAGCCCTTGACCATATCAATCTGTCCCTTCGTCCCGGCCGTATCATCGGTCTTCTGGGACCAAACGGCAGCGGCAAGACGACGATGATCAAACTGATCAACGGTCTGCTCACACCGACGGAGGGTGAGATCCTCATCAGAGGCATGGCGCCCGGCGTAAAAACTAAGTCCATCGTCTCCTACTTACCGGAGCGGACGTACCTGGACGAATCCATGCGGATCGCGGAGGCCATCGCTTATTTTAAAGACTTTTACGCGGATTTTGACGAGAAAAAGGCGGAACAAATGTTAAATAAGGTCCACCTCGACCCGTCCGCCCGCATTAAGACTCTGTCCAAAGGAAACAAAGAAAAGGTACAGCTTATCCTGGTGATGAGCCGCCGGGCGAAGCTTTACTGTCTCGATGAACCGATCGCCGGTGTGGACCCGGCAGCCAGAGATTATATTTTAAGTACCATTATCGGCAACTACGAACCGGATGCCACCATCCTGCTGTCCACCCACCTCATCACCGATGTGGAGAACATTCTGGACGAAGTGGTCTTCATCAAAGACGGCCACATCACCATGCAGGAAGAAGTGGAGACTATCCGTGATAAAGAGGGCAAATCTGTTGACGATCTGTTCCGGGAGGTGTTCAAATGTTAGGAAAGCTATTTAAACAGGAATGGAGATCGATATCGAAGCTGCTGCTCGTTCTCCACGGATTTATACTTATTTTTGCCATACTGTCCCGCATCTTCTTTGAGGCAAGCGGAGGCTTTGATGTGGCAACATCGGCGGGAGCCGGGAAGATCGTGAGCGTGATCGCGGCGCTCCTCATCTTCTTTACCGTACTGATTCTTTTCTGCGCGGCCATGTTCACTTCCGTGTACATCGGTTACCGCTTTTATAAAAATGTATTTACCGAGCAGGGATACCTGACCAACACTCTGCCGGTCACACCGACGCAGATCATCGTCTCCAAAGGACTCACCGGTCTTTTGTGGACCGTCATCGATCTTATTGTGCTGGCCGCGGCTCTGCTCATCATGTTTGCCACCGGAGAGTTCATGTCCGTGCTGCTGCCGGCGTTTGGACGTTTCTTCCAGTATCTGTCCGCGCTGCCGGCATTCTGCTGGATCTTCCTCATCATGCTGCTTTTATCTCCGTTTTTGACGATCCTGCACCTATATTTCTGCGTGGCAGTGGGAAGCCTTGTCCCGAATCATAAGATTCTCGGAGCGATCGGCGTCTACATCATAAGTTATGTCGCCATACAGATCCTCTCCACCTTCGTTCTGGCACTGAGCGGAATCGGATTTGGCGTCGCCAATATCGACACCACGGGCATGACCGGCGCGGAAGCGACCTACTATCTCGGCAATCTTCTGACTCCGATGTTTCTCATCATCCTGCTGTGTGAGATCATCGCCACTCTTGTCTGCTTCTTTGTGACAAAGTATATTATGACAAAGAAGCTGAATCTGGAATAAAAGACTGCATCCGGAATAGCGGCAGAACCGGGCAGGGGGAAAACAATTTCCCCCTGTTTTCCGGACATATCACATAAAAGCTCCCTGCACATCCCATCAAGGAGATATGCAGGGAGCTTTTTCATCTGTCCCTGTTCACAGCACTGCACAGGAAATCCGTTCACAATGCCTGCTCTTCTATCCACTCCCGGCACGCCCGAAGACTTTGAAACGCAGTTTCTTCTCCGTTCTGTGCCCGGAGTTCATTTTCCGATGCATACGCCTGCAGCCAAAGCGCCTGCAAACCGGCATTCCTGGCTCCCAGCACGTCGCCTTTCAGGCTGTCTCCGATCATGAGACACTCCTGCGTAGCACAGTTGGCTTTTCCCATACAGTAGGAGAAGAACGCCGGGTCCGGTTTTTCCGCTCCAACCTCCTCGCTGGTCACCATAAAATCCACATCCTGGAGAACAGATAACTTCTGCAGTTTCTTATACTGGATATAGGCAGTCATATTGGTGGCAATGCCAATCCGCCGGTGCGTTTCCTTCGCCCACCGGAAAAAGGAAGTCACATCCTCCGTGGGCTCTATCGTATCGATCAGCGTATCCCAGTAACCGTGATACAGGTTCATCACATGGGGTTCCAGAGGAAGATTCTCTTTCTCCAGCATCCGCTGAAAACGGATGAGGCGGTTGTGGGAGGCCGCACAGTTTGTCCCTATGACCGCCTCCACATCTTTTCTCGCCTGCTTCTGTCTTAAAAAAGTTACCTCTTCCTTCCAGCCGAAATGTTCTTTACAATACGCGCACACAACACAGAGCGCCGCTTCATTTCCCCGGTCGTAATCGTACAGCGTATTGTCAATATCAAATAGTATCGTCCGTATCATCTTACGCCAGCTGTCCTTTGGCAAGCTCCACTGCCTTTGCCAGAGCGTCGGCAATGCCTGCCGGATTCTTTCCGCCGGCCTGTGCCATGTTCGGACGTCCGCCGCCTCCTCCTCCAACGAGGGCTGCGGCCTCCTTGATGATCTTACCGGCGTGAGCGCCTGCCTTCACCGCGTCGTCGGTGGCTGTGACGATCAGGTTCACCTTGCCGCCCATGTCGGAAGCGAGAATGACAATGCCGCTGCCGATCTTTTCTTTCAGGTCATCTCCCAGAGTACGAAGCGCATTCATATCGACGTCTTTTACCGATACCGGAAGTACCTTGAAGGCACCGGTCTCTTCCACCTGGCTCATGACGTCTGCCACTTCGCTCTTGGCGATCTGGTCTTTCAGTTTTTCGTTTTCTGAGGAGAGCGCTTTCACTTCATCCAAAAGGGCATGAATCCGCTCCACAAGCTTATGCGGGTCTGCCTTGGCCGCCTTCGCTGCCTCCAGAAGCGTCTGCTCCTCCTCCTGATAATATTTCAATACGTTATTTCCTGTGATAGCCTCAATACGGCGCACCCCGGCTGCCACACCTGTCTCGGAAATAATCTTGAAGGTCTTGATATCGCCTGTGTTGGATACATGCGTACCGGCACAGAACTCCCTGGAGAAGTCTCCCATGCTGACCACGCGAACCTTCTCGCCATATTTCTCACCAAACAGAGCCATGGCGCCGGTCTTCTTTGCCTCGTCCACTGTCATGATCTGTGTCACGACCGGAAGTCCGGCGGCAATCTCCTTGTTGACGATCTCTTCCACCTCGGCGATCTCTTCCGGCGTCATTGCCTGGAAGTGGGAGAAGTCAAAACGGAGACGGTCTTTATCATTGTAAGAACCGGCCTGCTCCACATGGCTTCCCAGCACAGCACGAAGCGCTTTCTGCAGAAGATGGGTCGCACTGTGGTTCTTCCTCGTATCGTTTCTCTGCTCCGTATTGATGGACAGTGTCACGGTATCGCCGGTCTTGAACATCCCCTTCGTCACACGTCCGATATGGCCAACCTTGTCGCCCAGCATCTTGACCGTATCCTCTACCACGAACTCGCCGTCTTTGCAGCGGATCACACCGGTGTCGGCATGCTGTCCGCCGCCGGTCGCATAAAATGGCGTCTTCTCCACAAAGATCGTGCCCACCTGTCCGTCGGTAAGCGCCTCGGTAATCTCCGTGTCCGTGGTCATGACGGTAATCTTGGAATCGTACTCCTCATGGTCATATCCCACAAATTCCGTGGTGATGGACGGGTCGATGGACTCGTATACGGTCACGTCGGCGCCCATGTAGTTGGTCGTCTTTCTCGCCTTTCTCGCTTTCACTCTCTGCTCTTCCATGCAGGCCTTAAAGCCTTCCTCGTCGATGGTGTAACCTTTCTCTCCGAGAATCTCCTGGGTCAGATCCAGAGGGAATCCGTACGTATCGTATAATTTAAACGCTTCCTCGCCGGAAAGCTCTGTCTTTCCACTCTCTTTTAACTCATTTTCCAGTTCATTTAAGATGTTCAGCCCCTGGTCGATGGTCTTGCTGAACTTGCTCTCTTCCTGCGTCAGAACATTGAAGATAAACTCTTTCTTCTCTTCCAGTTCCGGATAACCATCCTTGGAGCCTTCGATCACCGTCTTGCTGAGCTCTGCCAGGAACTGTCCCTCGATACCAAGGATCTTTCCGTGACGGGCTGCCCGGCGGATGATACGGCGGAGCACGTAGCCGCGGCCTTCGTTGCTCGGCATGATACCGTCAGAGATCATGAAGGTGGCGGAACGGATGTGATCCGTGATCAGACGGATGGAGATATCATCCTCTTCCTTCTCTTTATAAGTCTTGTGCGCCATCTCGCAGACCTTGTCCCGCAGGGAACGGATGGTGTCCACATCGAAGATGGAATCCACATCCTGGACAACCACTGCCAGACGCTCCAGACCCATACCGGTATCGATGTTCTTCTGCTCCAGCTGTGTGTAATTGTTGTGACCGTCATTTTCAAACTGAGTAAATACGTTGTTCCACACTTCCATGTACCGGTCGCAGTCACAACCTATCGTACAGGTTGGTTTGCCGCAGCCATATTTCTCGCCGCGGTCATAATAGATCTCGGAACACGGGCCGCAAGGACCTGCGCCATGCTCCCAGAAGTTATCTTCCTTGCCAAACTTATAGATGCGCTCCGGCGCGATGCCGATCTCATCTCTCCAGATAGCAAACGCCTCGTCATCTTCCAGATACACGGACGGATAAAGACGGTCCGGGTCAAGTCCTACGACCTCCGTGAGAAACTCCCAGGACCAGTGGATGGCCTCCCTCTTAAAGTAATCTCCAAAGGAGAAGTTACCGAGCATCTCAAAAAATGTACCGTGACGCGCCGTCTTACCTACGTTCTCAATGTCACCGGTACGGATACACTTCTGGCAGGTAGCCACCCGTCTTCTCGGCGGGATCTCCTGTCCGGTAAAGTATGGCTTGAGCGGAGCCATACCGGCGTTGATCAAAAGCAAGCTGTTATCATTATGCGGAACCAGTGAGAAACTCTTCATCACCAGATGTCCCTTGCTCTCAAAATAATCAAGAAACATTTTCCGCAGTTCATTTACTCCATATTTTTTCAATGTTTCATCCTCCTGTTTCTACTATATATATGGCTATCGCCGCCCAAGCAGCCAAAGCCACTATGACGCATCCCTCAGGCTCACACTTACACCATTCCGGCAAAACTTCCGGATGGCATCCGCCACCCTGACGCGTCCCCTGCATACAGGGTAAAGGGTGCAGAATGAAAACGCATCCTCTGACACATCATTCCGCACCCGCTGTTGCGAAGTCTGTCGCTCATCGTCCTGACGGACGAAAACCACTTCTGTTTGATACTTCCGGACCTTTGTCTGACAGAACGTATCAACCCTCTGCCCGACCCTTTTTCCTCTCCAAAAGCTTCTTTCCCGCAAAGATTCCGAGTCCGGCGATGGCGATAAAATAAGCCGCCGTCAAAACGTATTGCATAAATGCTCCGAATACTGCCGACATATAAAAGCCTCCTTTGTTACAGTATACGCTTTTTTACTCTGTATCAGGCACCTGTTCACCAACGGTTCCGACACAGTTATATCCGCAGATATAGACGATTATACCATACTCCGCCGAAAATGTGTAAAGAAATTTTCACATTTCAAACCTGCACTTTCATACCCGCTTTTTCCAGCGCCAATAACTTCTCTTTCTTGTCAATACCGCCCGCATATCCGGTCAGGCTCCCGTTCGCCCCAACAACACGGTGGCAGGGCACGATCACAGAAACGGGATTGTGCCCAACCGCGCCGCCCACCGCCTGAGCGGACATGTGCGATACCCCTTTTTTTGCCGCCATACATTTTGCGATCTCACCATAAGTCATCGTGTGACCGTAAGGAATCGTGCCAAGAATCTCCCACACATCTTTTTGAAAATCCGTCCCTGTCAAATGCAGCGGTACGGAGAAATCCGGCTCCTTTCCCGCAAAATACTCATCCAGCCAGCGTTTTGCCGTGTTAAGCATCGGAATCTCCCTCTCCTCATGTTCTTTATCCAGACGGAGGGCAAAATATTTCTGCCCCTCAAACCACAGACCCGTCAATCCGATCTCATCCGCCGCCAGCAGGATATTGCCCAGGGGCGAGCTGTAATAGCTGGTGTATTGCATGTCATAACTCCTTTTAACAAAACTTCCGCATATTTTAGTTGGCATTTTCTAATTGTTCTACCATTTCCAAAACAAATTTTCTTGTCAATTGCACCGCTTCCGCAGCATCTGCAATTTCTTCCTCTCCGGCAATAAAACTATCATTCCCAGGATACCTTGTAGTGAAATAAAAACCATCAATAATTTTCATTGCATTAGATGCATCTGACGGAATCTCAATATGCATTTCTTCTTTGATGAAATGCATAATCTTTTTTAAACTATGTGCGTGCAAAACAGCTTTTTTATTCATTTCTTCTTCCATACTACATGGCTGTGCATATTCTGAAATAATATGCTTTAAATACCGCTCACATATATTTTGTCCCAATGCAGCCATGGAAGTCCCAAGCACACCATGGTTAAAATTATACATAAAAAATTGATAATCATTTTCCGCAAAATCTAAATAGGTATTTCTTTTTTCCAAATATCTATTCCATCCTTTCTGATATCTTGATAATATAAATCCTCATTTTTCTCCCAATCGTTTCCTATAACTATATTTAAATCGACATCAGGCAAATCCTGATCCATAGATGTCAATTCTGATTTTAGCATATAAATATATTTTTTATAGTTTTGTAATTCTTTTGTTTTGGTTAATACTAACAGCAAATCAATATCGCTATTGTATGTCTGTTCCCCTCTTGCTGTACTTCCATATAAAATCAGCCGTTCGACAAAAGGTGCTAACACGGAATTTTCAATTAGAACGTAAGCTTTTTTTAATGATAGCGCACTGCGTTTTTTGTTAAACTCCCTCACTCTTCCTGAAGTTTTTGATGCTATAATCATTTCTTCCTTTCCTCCCACCGAATCTGAAATCTTTTATGAACTATTTTTATTATATCGAACAGGAGAGTGATCCGCAAGACAATTCCGGTATGCAAAATCCAAAGCTTTTGAACATTTTAATGCAACGCTCACATTGGTCATCCCTCTTTTTTCAGATAAAACTGGAAGGACGTATACTCCGGAACTTCCCGCTCGATCGGCAGTCCGGCGTGCATCAGCGCGGAACCGGAATAGAGTTCTTTGCTTCCGTTGATGCTGTACATGGCGTCCGGTTTCAGCCCTTTTGCCCGCACATATTCCTGCGGTCCGTTGCAGGTCAGGTTGGTCACGACAACGCTCAGGAGCGACTCGGATTTGTCTTTTGTGACATGCTGCCATGCTGTCATATTGCCCACTTCAAACGGATTGCTCAGGCGATAGTAATCTCCGCCAAAAATAATGTGATAATATTTGCGGAACAGATCGCTCTGTTCTTTGCAGATCTTCACTTCTTCCTCGGACAGATGCGTGGCGTCAAGTTCATATCCGAACGTTCCGCACATGACGACAACCGCTTTCGTTTTGATCGGCACCAGACGACCGCTGTCTGAGATATGCGCTCCCATGGTCGAGATCGGGTAGACAAAGGATGTGCCGTAATGCAGTTTCAGCCGGTCGATCGGGTGATTGTTGTCGCTGACCCAGTACTGCGGATAGTAGTGGAGCATGGCTGCGTCATAGCGGCCGCCTCCCCCGCTGCATCCCTCAAATAAGATATCCGGATGGGTCTTGATAATGTTGTCCATCACGCGGTAAAGCCCCAGAATATACCGGTGATACACCTCGCCCTGCCGCTCCGCCGGAAGCTGATTGGACCAGATGTCGGTAAGAGAACGGTTGATATCCCATTTGACATAGTAAATATTCGCATCATCCAGGATCGCGTTGACCTTCTCGATCAGATAATCCTGTACATCTTTCCGGCTCATGTCAAGCGCGATCTGATTCCGGCTGCGAACCGCCGGACGTCCCGGAATCTGCATCGCCCAGTCCGGATGGCTTCTGTACAGGTCGCTGTCTTCCGATACCATCTCCGGCTCAAACCAGATACCGAACTTCATGCCGAGATCATTGATCTGTTCCACCAGCTTATGCAGGCCACATTTTATCTTATTTTCATTGACATACCAGTCGCCGAGACTGCTGTTATCGTCATCCCTTTTTCCAAACCAGCCATCATCCATGACAAGCAGGTCGACGCCCATCTTCTTTGCCGCTTTTGCGATATTCACAAGCTTGACGTCGTCGAAATCCATAAAAGCCGCTTCCCAGCTATTGATCAATACCGGGCGCTGTACCTTGCTGACAAACTTACTCTCACACAAATTGGAGCGGAAGAAGTCATGATAGAGATGCGAAAGACCGGTAAATCCGTTTTCCGTAAATGCCATGATCACTTCCGGACCCTCAAACACTTCCTGCGGTTTCACTTCATACACAAACTGCTTTGGATGGATCCCCATCACAAGACGAAGCTGATCATACTGGTCCAGTTCCACTTCCGTCAGGAAATTTCCACTGTACATGAGACAAAAGCCATAACATGCTCCAAAATCTTCCGTCGCGTCATGGTCGCACAGAATCACAAACGGATTCTGCTGATGACTGGACGAACCACGCACGCTTCCGATCGTATGAATATGATGATTGATCTTCTGCCGTTCCACCTGCCGCTCCTGTCCGTACCGTCCCGGCAGACTGACGAGATCGAAACCGGAACCATTGATAAAGTCCAGGCAGACGGACATGATCTTCTTTAAATGGATTGGTGTATCCCCCGCATTTTTCACCTTCACCGCCCGCGTGATGATATCCGCTTCTTCAAACACACTGTATAATAAAATCACCTGCACCTTTGTGACCGGATCGGATAAGATCACTTCCAAACTGTCCACCGTATCTCCCTCATTGGCAAACACAGTCGGAAGCGTATTCAGCTTATACTTTCCGCCGGTAATGGTAACATCAACGGCTTTTCCCCCGAAAGAATAACTTCCGTCACTGTTGACCACTTCAATGCTGGTTGTGCGGAAGTCCCCCTGCTGCTGCGTACTGAACTCCTGCGGCTGTGCATCCAGAGAAAATGTCCGCTCATTCCGCGACTCATAAGGATTGCCCGAAAATCCGCGATCATACTGCCTGATCTGATAAGACATATCCGCATCGCAGATACTCGGGCCATAATACAGATGGAACAGGTAATCCAGATTGCCGATCTTCATCTGGTACGATGAATGTTTTGTGTGTAACGTGATGGTTTTCTTTTCTTTGTTGTAAACGATTCCCATATTTCCCGCCTCTTTCTGATCACATTTCTGATAAAGATATGAAAGGTTACATACTATGATTATACCATGATTCTTTCCATCTTTTATCTGTGACAATATGAGAAAAACCGAAAAAAATATAGCACTTTTTTCGGATTGACAGTTTAATTACTCATAAAAAAATGACAAAATCAGCACTACTGATTTCACAATAGTGCTGATTCATACTCTAATACAACGCTCTCGGATTTTTCTCCTCCGGCACGAAGCCTGCGTCCTGAAGCGCTTTTATGATGCTTTTTTTATGCTCCTCGCCGAAAGCCTCCATGGTGATGATCAGCTCCACGGAACTGTTTCGGTTGACGCTGACAAACTGATTATGCTCCAGTTTAATGACATTTCCGTTGGCATCGGCAATGACTTTAGATACTTTGTTGAGCTGTCCCGGCACATCCGGCAGGCGCACAGAAACGGTGAAGATTCTGGAGCGCTGGATCAGGCCGTTTTGTACGACGGAGGACAGGGTGATGATATCCATGTTGCCGCCGCTAAGAATCGAAACGACTTTTTTATTCTCCGCCGGAAGGTGCTTTAAGGCCGCCACGGTGAGCAGGCCGGAGTTTTCCACCAGAAGCTTATGGTTTTCCAGCACGTCCAGGAAGGCGACGATGAGTTCATCGTCCTCGATAGTGATGATGTCGTCAAGATTCTCCTGTAAATACGGGAAGATATTTTCTCCCGGCGTCTTTACGGCGGTGCCGTCGGCGATGGTGTCCACCTTGTCAAGCGTCGTCACCTTTCCTTCCCGAAGGGATACCTGCAGGCAGTTGGCGCCCGCCGGTTCCACACCGATGACGTGAATCTTCGGATTGAGCATTTTTGCCAGGGTGGAAACGCCGGTGGCCAGTCCGCCCCCGCCCACCGGGACGAGGATCGTGTCCACTGTCGGCAGTTCTTTTACGATCTCCATGGCGATGGAACCCTGTCCGGTTGCCACTTCCAGGTCATCAAACGGATGCACAAAGGTATAGCCGTGCTCTGCCGCCAGCTCCAGTGCTTTCTCGCAGGCCTCGTCGTAGACGTTGCCGTGCAGGATCACCTGGGCGCCGAGATTTTTGGTGCGGTTTACTTTTAAGAGCGGAGTCGATACCGGCATCACGATGGTCGCCGGCACGCCGAACTTTCTTGCCGCGTAGGCCACGCCCTGAGCGTGGTTTCCGGCGGAAGCGGTGATAAGCCCTTTCTGTTTTTCCTCTTCGCTCATGGTGCTGATCTTATAGTAAGCGCCGCGGATCTTGTAAGCGCCGGTGAGCTGCAGGTTCTCCGGCTTTAAATATACTTTATTGCCGGTGATATCCGAAAAGAAATCACTCTTGATCAGGTTGGTCGGCAGGACGACCTCCTGCACTCTCTCATAGGCTTCTTCAAATTTTTCCAATGTCAACTGATTCATTTTTTCTCCTTTCCTGACGCATTCACTGCGTCAATAACGGCAGGTTTGAACATTCACTTTCAAACCTCTTCCTCTTCGGTCTTCTCAAATAATGCATTTACAAATGAATCGGAGTCAAACTTCTGTAAGTCTTCGATATGTTCGCCGATACCGATATATTTTACCGGAATCCCCATCTCTGCCTGGATAGCGATGGCGATACCGCCCTTTGCCGTTCCGTCAAGCTTCGTAAGGACGATGCCGGAGATATCGGTCACTTCCTTAAACTGTCTCGCCTGCACAAGGGCATTCTGTCCGGTCGTTCCATCCAGAACGATGAGCGTTTCCAGATAAGCCTCCGGGAACTCTCTCTCAATCACCCGGCGGATTTTGGAAAGCTCGTTCATCAGGTTCTTTTTATTGTGGAGACGTCCCGCCGTATCGCACAGCAGTACGTCCGCATTTCTGGACTTGGCCGCCTGGCAGGCGTCGTAGACCACTGCCGCCGGGTCGGAGCCTTCCTGCTGGGCGATGATATCCACGCCGGCCCGGTGCGACCACTCGGTGAGCTGTTCAATCGCCGCCGCCCGGAAGGTATCTGCCGCCGCCATGATGACCTTTTTGTGCTGCGCTTTCAACTGTGCGGCAAGTTTTCCGATGGTGGTCGTCTTGCCGACACCGTTGACGCCGATCACCAGCACGACGGACGTCCGGTTCTCGTACTCGTACGCTGTCTCGTCCACCTTCATCTGCTCTTTGATAATGTCTATGAGAAGCTGACGGCACTGGGCCGGTTCTTTGATCTTCTCCTCTTTGACTCTCTCCTGCAGATTCTCAATGATGTTCATGGTCGTATCCACACCCAGATCTCCCATGATGAGAATCTCTTCCAGTTCCTCGTAAAATTCATCGTCAATCTTAGAAAATCCGCTGAAAATCGCATCCAGTCCGGAAGCAATATTTTTTCTCGTCTTGGTCAGTCCGCTGACCAGACGGCTGAAAAATCCTTTTTTCTCTCCCATATTTTTTCCCTCTTTATCGCGGGACAGTTCTTTGTCGTTTTCCGGCATTTTCCCGCATTGATATATTTCTTCCTGTATCTGAAAATGTTTCCTTTAAAATATTTTTTATTTTTGACCGCGTCCTGACAGTATATCCGTGTCAGAGATATGTCAGGCTTCCAATTCCTTGTCGATCAGGTCCACAGAGATCAGCGTCGACACGCCCTTTTCCTGCATGGTGATGCCGTATAAAGCTTCCGCCGCGCTCATCGTTCCCCTCCGGTGGGTGATGACGATAAACTGCGTGTCGGCGGATAACCGTTTTAAATATTTTGAAAAGCGAACGATATTGGCGTCGTCCAGCGCCGCCTCGATCTCATCAAGGAGACAGAACGGCGACGGCTTCAGCTTCTGGATGGCAAACAAAAGAGCGATGGCGGTGAGCGCCCGCTCTCCACCGGACAGCAGCATGATATTTTGCAGCTTCTTACCCGGCGGCTGCGCCACGATGCGGATACCGCATTCCAGCATGTTGTCATCATCCATCAGTTCCAGGTCGGCTGTGCCTCCTTCAAACAGATCCCGAAAGACGTTGGTGAACATTTCCCGGATCTCGGCAAACTTTTCTGTGAACTGTTCCCGCATGGCGGCATTCAACTCATCGATCATCGTGAGAAGCTTCTCCTCCGCTTCCTTGATGTCGTCGTACTGTCCCCGCAGGAATTCATATCTCTCGCCCACCGTTTTATATTCTTCGATGGCGCCCACATTGACGTTGCCAAGGCGTTTGATCTGCTGGGTGATCTCTTTTTTCTCCTGGCGGTATGCCGCTGCCGCGCTCTCATCTGTATCATGATGCTTTAATTCCAGCGCGTAATTATAGGTAAGCTCGTAGCTGTCCCACATATAATCCACCCGGCCCGCCAGATCTGTTTCCAGCTTTTCTTTCCTTGCCGCAAGACGGGCATTTTCTTTTTCCAGAAGAAGCATCCGGTCATTCTGTTCTTCCAGCTCGCGGAAGATGACCGTATGTTTTCCGGAGACTGCCCGCTGCTCCTCTTTCAGTGTTTCCAGTTCCCCGGAGACCTCCCGGATACGCTCAGACAACGTTTCTGTCTCTCCGGCTGCCTCCTGCTGTCTGGTCTGCGCCTCTTCATTTTGACGCTGCAACTCCTGTTTCTGACTGGCATTTCCCTCGATACTGCTGTCACAGTTCTGTATCTCACCCCGCAGACGCTCACAGTCCGCCTGATAAAACTCTATCTGCTGTTTTGTCTGGGAAATGTGCAGGATGAGCTGATTCTCCTGTACTTCCATATCATGAATCTGCCCGTCCAGAGCTGCGATCTCTTTCTCCAGTCTGTCCATGGCATCGTTGCTCTTTTCATGAATCTCTTCATGGCTGCGCTGGCTCTCTGCCAGAATCTCTTTCTGTGCCTGAATCTCCAGAAGCTGCTTCTGAAGAGAAGCATGCTCCTTTTTTAGCGTCTCAATATTTTCCCTGAGCCCTTTTTCCTTCTCCAGAAGGTCCGGAATCTGGTGTCCCAGGTCATGAAGCGCCAATTGCAGGGCAGTCACACTTTCCTGCCTCTTTTCTGTCCGGCTTTCACTCTCTGTTTTCCTGGCAGAAATCTCTTCCAGCTGTCCCTGCAATGTTCTGCAGGCATCCTGCGCCTGGACCATCTTCTGACGGCTTTCTTCCATCTCCCGTCTTCTTCCCAGAAGATTGCCGGAGTGCCGGTAAGCGCCTCCGGTGATGGAACCGCCCGGATTTAACAGTTCTCCGCCGATGGTGACCACCCGGAGACTGTAGTTATTTCTTCTGGATAACATCAGAGCATTTTCTATGGTATCCACTACAATGGTGCGTCCCAGAAGGAACTGCACCAGCGGCTCAAACCGGGACTCCACGTGTACCAGATCACTGGCAAGACCGATGACACCCTCCTCCTCAAGAATGGAAGGATGAATACCGCTGTTTCGCCGGCGGATATTGGTGAGAGGCAGGAAAGTGGCCCGGCCAAACCGGTTCTGCTTTAAGAAGGCGATCATCTTCTTTGCAACCTGATCGTCCTCTGTGACCACATTTTGCAGGGATCCTCCCAGCGCGATCTCAATGGCCGTCTCATACTTTTTATCCAGCGTCAGAATATCCGCCACCACGCCGATGATGCCCGGATTCTTCTTTTTCTGCTCCATGATGTGCTTGATGGACTGATTATATCCCTCATAGCGTTCATTGATGCCTGCCAGCGTCTCATAGCGGGAACGGGCACGCAGAAAATCCTGATTTTCCTGAGCCAGCGTCGTATTCAGACGGTCTTCCTCTTCTGAAATCTCCTGCCCCTTTTTCTGTTCCGCCGCAAGCGCCGCAAGTGCTTCGTCGTAGTCTGCCTGGGTCTTTTGGAGTTCTTCTTCCAGCGCAGCATTCTTTTTATTGTATTCCTTCAGATCAGACTGCAGCGCGATCAGCCGGCTGTTATATTCCGCATTGCGGATCAGAAGCTGTTCTTCCATCGTGTCATATCGGCTCATCTTCTCCTTGGTATCAAGCTGATCGTCCATCATGGAAAAAAGCGCATCCTTCTGTATGGACAGTTTTTCCGCCGCCTTCAATTTTTCCGCATTGCGTGCTTCTTTTTCCTGTACGAGGCGCGCCCGCTCTTCCTCCATTGCGGACAGCTTCTCCTTCTCTTCTGCCTGCAGCCGCTGCTGCTCTCTGACTTTTTCTTCCTTCGCCTTTCTGTCCTCCTGATTCTGCCCGATGATCTCCTCGTAATGGGCGATCATCCTCTCATTGGACTCTATCTTATGGCGAAGAAAAAGCTGTTTGCTGTCAAGCTCCTCTTTCTGCGAGGAAAGCTTCTCTTTTTCCTCTTCTGTCTCCTCAATCTTTGCCAGCAGTTCTTCGGACTCCTTCTGCAGAGCGTTATTTTTTTCTTTAATGCTTTCGTGCTTCACCCTGGTCTCTTCCAGGTCCTTTGTCACGATCTCCTGCCGCTGTCCGTTCTCCTGCAGTTCTTTCTGCGTCTGTTCATACTCATGAAGAAAAAGATGGATATCCAGCTCCTTCTCCCGGTCTCTCAACTTCAGGTATTCTTTTGCGGTCTTGCTCTGTTTTTCCAGGGGACCGACTCTCTCCTCAAGCTCCCGCAAAACGTCCGTCACTCTCTCAAGATTCTGTCTTTCCTGTTCCAGAGATTTCTCCGTGACAGAACGATTCTTCTTATACTTGGCAATACCGGCAGCTTCATCAAAAAGCTCCCGGCTGTCCTCAATCTTTCCACTTAAGATCTTTTCCACCTGTCCCTGTCCGATGATAGAGTATCCTTCTTTCCCGATGCCGGTATCATAAAAGATCTCCACAATATCTCTCCGCCGGCAGGCAGCGCCATTTAACAGGTATTCGCTCTCACCGGAGCGATACACCCGCCTCGCCACCTTTACCTCATCGTAGTCAAGGGCGATCCTTCTGTCATGATTGTCAAAGACGATCGCCACGTAGGCAAAACCCAGCGGCCGCCGGTTCTCCGTGCCGGAGAAAATGACATCTTCCATCCGGGAACCCCGCAGCTGTTTTGCGCTCTGCTCCCCCAGCACCCAGCGTACCGCGTCGCCGATATTACTCTTTCCGCTGCCGTTTGGTCCCACAATGCCGGTGATGCCGTGTGGAAACTCGAACACGATCTTGTTGGCAAAAGACTTAAATCCGTTTATCTCTATACTTTTTAAATACATTCATGCACCTGCCTGCTGCCACAATTTACATTTGCTGTTTTTTCAGCAAAAGAATCGTCTGGTAGGCGGCCACCTGTTCCGCCCCCTTCTTGGTCTTTCCCACACCGACAGCATATACCTTGTCTCCGATGTGTGTCTCTACCGTAAACTCCTTATTGTGGTCAGGACCGGTCTCCCGCACCAGTTTATAATAAAGCTGACCGCTTCCCTCCGACTGCACCATCTCCTGCAGAATCGTCTTGGCGTCATAGAACAGGGACTTATCCTCCACATCCTTTAAGAGATGGTTACGGATAAATGTCCCCGCCTCCTCAATACCGCCGTCCAGATAGATGGCGCCGATCAGCGCTTCAAAAGCGTCAGACAGGATGGAATCTCTCTCCCGTCCTCCGGTCAGGTCCTCTCCCTTGCTCAAAAGAAGATAGTTGCCCAGATTCACATCTCTGGCGCAGATGGCCAGCGTATACTCACAGACCAGACTGGAACGCAGTTTGGTCAGCTTTCCCTCCGCGTAAGACGGGTACTGATGGAACAGATAATCAGAGACTGTCACCTCCAGCACAGCGTCGCCGAGAAACTCCAGACGCTCATTATTTTCTTTTTTTCTTCCTTTATGCTCGTTGGCATAGGAGCTGTGTGTCACGGCCAGCAGCAGCTTGTTTTTGTCTGAAAATGTATAGCCGATCTTCTGCTCCAGCTCCGCTAATTTCACAGGCTTCATCATACGCCTCCCTACCTCGCGCTCTCTCCGGCTTCTTCCTTTGCCGGGGCGAGATACTCCATAATTCTCTCATTGATTCTTGCTTCTTTAAAGGAAACACACTGCAGGATCGCATTTTTTGTCTCCTTGGCCGTAGCGCTTCCGTGAATCTTCACCACAAGGCCCTTCAGTCCCAGAAGAGGCGCTCCGCCATGTTCAGAAGCATCAAAGGTTTTCAATGTTCTCTTTAAAGACGGTTTTGCCAGAAGACCGCCAATCTTTCCTGCCAGAGAAGACATCATACCTTTTTTGACTACCGATATCATCGTCTTCGCCAGACCTTCCTCCAGCTTCAGGATTACATTTCCCACAAATGCTTCTGTGACGATGACATCCACATCTCCCTTCGGGATGTCTCTCGCCTCAATGCTGCCCACAAAGTTGATCCCCTGACACTCTTTTAAGAGCGGATAAGTTTCCTTGACAAGAGCGTTTCCCTTTGCCTCCTCGGCGCCGATATTCACAATGGCAACCTTCGGATTCGGAATCCCCACCACATGTTCCATATAGATGGAACCCATCTGGGCAAACTGCACGAGATGCTCCGGGCGGGCATCCACATTGGCGCCGCAGTCGATCAGAAGGGAAACTCCCTTTTCCGTCGGTACGATCGGCGCAAGCGGCGCACGTTTCACGCCTTTACATTTCCCGACGATCACCTGACCGCCCACCAGGATGGCCCCTGAGCTTCCGGCAGATACGATCGCGTCACATTCTCCGCTCTTTACCGCTTTCAGCGCCACGACCAGAGAGGAATCTTTCTTTTTCTTGATGGCAGCTGCCGGAGCCTCATCACAACTGATCTCTTCTGTTGTGTGGATGATCTCCACCTGCTCCGAATCATACGTATATTTTTTCAGTTCCGCTTCCACGCGCGGTTTATCACCGTACAGGCGAATCTTGATATCATTTCTTTCATTTAACGCATTGACCGCACCTTTGACGATCTCTTCCGGCGCATTATCGCCGCCCATGGCGTCCAGGGCGATTACTGTACTGAAATTCATAATAACTCCTTTCTAAAGCTCTGTCTCTGCTTTTACGGAACGGTCTCCGGAACCTTTATTCCTCAAATAAGAAAGTTACCCCGGCTTATTTACGGAATAAAACTTTCGGAGACCTCCCGACATGATAGCATATTTTCCATTCTTTGTAAATGTCCGCTTTTTTATGAGCGTATCAGGCGAAAGCCACGGCGCTAATCTGTTCTCTCATCTCCCCAGAAAAACAGTGCCACCGTACCTGGGCCTGTATGGCTTCCGATCGTTGCGCCGATCGGATAAATCTCCACATCGCCGTCGAGTTTCGGAAATCGTTCTTTGACAAGGGTCGCCACTGCCTTTGCGTCCTCTATGCAGAGCGAGTGACAGATATAGCATTTTCCGTCATAATCCACTCCATTTTCCGCATGCTGTATCATCTTTTCCACGATCCGTTTGATGACCTTCTTCTTCGTGCGAACCTTCTCTCTCGGGATGAGTTGCCCCAGATGATTGACATTCATCAGCGGACAGATGTTGAGCATCGTTCCGATAAACCCAGCTGTTTTGGATATCCGGCCTCCCCGGATAAAAAAGGTCAGATCTGTGGAGAAAAACCAGTGATGCAGATGCCGTTTGCGCTCCTCCGCCCACTGGTACAGCGCGTCAATATCCATCCCTCTGTCTCTCTGATCTGCCAGAGCATCCATGAAAAGCCCGTATCCACTGGACGCCGCCAGAGAATCCACCACATAAATCTTGCGCTCCGGGTACTTCTCCGCCAAATCCTCCGCGGCAAGACGGGCAGAATTAAAGGTACCGGATATCCCGCTGGATAGGGTCACGTGAAGCACATCTTGTCCTTCTTTTAAAAATCGTTCAAAATGTTCCGTATACTCCCCGATACTCACCTGTGATGTCTTTGTGCTCTCTCCCGCGATCATCCTCTGATACAGTTCTTCCGGCGGCATGGATTTTCCCAGATCATCCTGATACTCTATGCCTCCCACCTCAAAATGGAAATACAGATATCTGATCTCTCTCCTGTCAAAATGTTCTCTGGACAAATCTGCTCCTGAACAGCAGCTTAATACATAAGGCTTCATGGGCAACCTCCTCTTTTCTTTCTGCTATTTTACAAATTATATCAAAAAAATTATAACACAGAGACGGTTTGTGGGGCAATGCAATCTTCGTATGGCAATCTCAGAAGGTTCATGAAACGTCCTGTTTTTCTTTGAAATTAAAAATAGGGACAGGTAATCACCTATCCCTACGACTATCATATCATATAGCCATCCTCTCAGTCATAAAGCCATAGCCCTCGTTTGGACTAAAAATGGGCTAAACTCATAACACATTCATAATCATGAATCTAAAATATGGCTTATCCATACGCTCTGAGACGATTAGTTAGCAGAAATAATTTCTTTTTTATTATAGCTGCCGCATGCTTTACATACTCTATGAGGCATTGTTAATGCTCCACATTTGCTGCACTTAACCAGTGTAGGCGCAGACATTTTCCAGTTTGCTCTACGGCGGTCTCTTCTTCCTTTGGAAGATTTATTCTTTGGACAAATAGACATGGTCACACCTCCTCTTGTACAATATCATTACAGACGCAGAAACGTATACACATTTGGATATATATTCCTTATTGTTGATTAAAGCTTCGGAAGATATCCTGGATCGCTGCCATACGGGGATCGCCGACATGGCGGTCACAGTTACAGGTACCATGGTTCAGATTCTGACCACAGACACTGCACAATCCTTTACAATCTTCTTTACACAGAACCTTTGTAGGGAGTGCAACCACAATCTCGTCAGAGATAAGCTTGTCTACATCCAGTATACATCCGTCCATGAAAGTAACTTCATCTACGTCTTCCGCACCATCTGCCTCCTGATCAGGATTCCAGCGGTAGTCAATCCGAATAGGAAAGGCTGTATCCACCTCATCCAGACATCGGTCACAGGGTATCAGAAGATGAATCTCCGTCTCTCCGACAATGTGAAGTTTATCCGCCTCTTTTGATACCGTCAGAGTAAAGGGTTCTTTCCGGCTGACCGGATAACATCCCTGTCTCAAATCAAGAGCATCAAATGACGGCTCCACACTGAACTCTCTGACCACAGATGGATTAGCCAAGATTTCCGATATATTAATAGTCATAATATCAGCAACCTTTCGTACTCATACTCTTGGTATTATACACAGGTGATTTTTCTTTGTCAAGTAATTTTTCTTGATTCCCAAAGGGGATTCTACTGAATCCCCGGAATCTTCGGAATACCTGCAAAGCCTGCCTCCAGGTCTTCATCTGTCGGGATGTAGTCTGTCATCTCTCCATCGTTAAATTTCTGGTAGGCAGTCATGTCAAAGTATCCGGTACCGGTCAGACCGAAAAGAATTGTCTTCTCCTCGCCGGTCTCCTTGCATTTGAGCGCTTCATCAATGGCAACTTTGATGGCGTGGCTGCTCTCCGGCGCAGGAAGGATGCCTTCCACGCGGGCAAATTCTTCTGCGGCGGCGAAAACTTCTGTCTGCTCTACCGCGCGTGCGCTCATCAGTCCCTGGTCGTACAGTTCGGACAGGGTGGAGCTCATACCGTGGAAACGAAGACCGCCGGCATGGTTTGCGGACGGGATAAAGCCGCTGCCCAGAGTGTACATTTTTGCGAGCGGACAGATCATACCGGTATCACAGAAGTCATAGAGGTATCTGCCGCGGGTAAAACTCGGACAGGAAGCCGGCTCTACAGCGATAAATTCATAATCTGCCTCTCCGCGGAGCTTTTCTCCCATGAACGGAGAGACCAATCCGCCCAGATTGGAGCCGCCGCCGGCGCAACCGATGATCATATCCGGCTTGATCCCGTATTTGTCCATGGCAGTCTTCGACTCCAGACCGATAATGGACTGATGCAGAAGCACCTGATTTAATACGCTGCCCAGCACGTAACGGTAACCTTCGTTGGTCGTCGCTACCTCTACCGCCTCGGAAATAGCACAGCCCAGGCTTCCTGTGGTGCCCGGATGAGCTTCCAGAATCCGTTTTCCGACTTCTGTGGTCGTGGACGGGGATGGCGTCACACTGGCGCCGTACGTGCGCATTACCTCTCTGCGGAACGGTTTCTGTTCATAGGAGACCTTTACCATGTAAACCTTGCAGTCTAGATCAAGATAAGCGCATGCCATGGAAAGGGCCGTTCCCCACTGACCGGCGCCTGTCTCCGTTGTCACGCCCTTAAGTCCCTGTTTTTTCGCGTAGTAAGCCTGCGCGATGGCGGAATTCAGCTTGTGGCTCCCGCTCGTATTATTTCCTTCAAACTTATAGTAGATCTTTGCCGGAGTATCCAGTTTCTTCTCCAGGCAATATGCCCGCACCAGCGGTGACGGACGATACATTTTATAGAAATCACGGATCTCCTGCGGGATATCGATGTATGCCGTCGTATCGTCCAGCTCCTGCTGTACCAGCTCGTCACAAAATACCACGCCCAGCTCTTCTGCCGTCATCGGCTTTCCAGTCGCCGGATTTAACAGGGGCGCTGGTTTCTTTTTCATATCCGCGCGGACGTTATACCACTGTTTTGGCATCTCATTTTCTTCCAGATAAATCTTGTATGGAATCTCTCTGCTCATTGGTTTCTCCTTCTTCTATCTCTCTGTCCTGACCGGACAGAGAAAGTTATATAATATAATAGTTTTTATACTGATATCAGTTTACCGTATTAAAGCATTTCCGTCAAGGCAAAGTTCTCATATTCTTCCGTCAGAAAGCATATACATACACAAAGCTGCCACAGGAAGACGCCATGAAACATTCCCTTTTTCTTCGAATCTGCCAGGCTGCGTGCCTTCTGGCTTTCTTTTTTCTTCTGACACATTCTTCCATGATTCTTGCCTATGCCAAAGCCGGGCTGTCTTCCTGGGCCTGCTCTGTACTGCCGGTTCTTCTCCCTTTCATTATCCTGTCCAAGTTCTGGATCTATTATGATATCCCACAGCTCTTTTACAGCGTAGCCGGCAGGGCTCTGCCTTCTCACCGGCAGGCGGCGCTGTGCATCACCGTGCTGCTTCTCGGACTTTCCTCCGGTTTCCCTGTCGGTGCGATCTTTGTCCAGCATTATTATAAAGAAGGAATCCTTCCAAAACGGGCGGCAGAAGAACTTCTCCCTCTGTGCTCTTTCATAAGTCCCATGTTTCTTCTGGGGTACGTCCACCCTCTGACCGGCTATCACGGTATCACCTGGATCCTCTTTGTCCTGAGTCTCTATCTGCCTCTTTTCGTCTGCTTTCCCGGGGTCCTCCGGAAAACCGCAGACCATACAGAGAACAAAAAATATCGTCACGCTGTCACAGGGCGCAAAGCCGCTCTCACAGAAATGCCAAAGACAGCCCGCCCCTCTTCGCTGAGGGATATATGGCTGTCTTCTCTGGAGATCATATTTACCATCGGAATCTATATGATGCTTTTTTCTATTCTTTTCGGACTTACTCTCCACGAGCCGCTTCTTCACCATACGGCTGCGCAGATTGTCCTCTCTAATCTGGAGATCACCACCGGAATCGCCTGGCTCTCCGAAATGTCTGCGCTCTCCGGCACGGTTCGGGGCGCCGTCATGGCTGCCGCCGTCTCCCTCGGTGGTCTGTGCACGATGGCTCAGGTCTACAGCACGACCTTCTCAAGCGACTTTTCCATGAGGCGATATCTCTTTATCAAAGGAAAATGCGCTTTTCTGTCCTCCCTGCTCTTTTTTCTTCTGGCAGAAAATGTACCCGGATAAAGTCCGGTGAGCGCCGCACCGTTCAATGACAACACCGCTGACGGAAAGACCGGCAAGTCATTATGTGGACGGGAGCAGGTCAGCACACTAATTTTCCTGTGTCTCCTCCTCTTTCCGCTCAAAGTCTTCCTTACTTCTGGCGCTGCGCGCGCCGCTGCCAAGCTGAAGGTCGATCTCATGCTTATCCTCCACGATCTGGCGATGTTCCTCTCTGAGCTTTGCGATGACTGACTCAAAGTACTGCTTTTCCTGGTCAATAATGCTGCTGTACATGTATTCCAGGCCGCTTAACATATTCTGTGTGTATTGAAGCGCGCCGGTCTGCAGGGTTCTGGAATTCTCCCTGGCACGTCCTACGATATCATCCGCCTGTGCCTGCGCATCATTGACGAGTTCCTCCGCGCGCATGTTGGCGAGAGCCACGATCTCATTATCGTCGATCATAACGCCGGCCTCTCTGGCGGCATCCTGCACGATCCGCTCCGCCTTCGCTCTGGCATCTGTGATGATGGACTCTCTTGTCTCAATGATCTGACGGCTCTCCGCCAGCTCTCTCGGAAGCTGCGCCCGCAGCTCATCCAGCATCGCCAGGAGTTCTTCCCGATTCACCTTGATCATGCTGCCGCCGCTCAGCATCCCTGTTGTCTTGCAGTTATCAATATATACTTCCATCTCATCAATCAACTGGTCTATATTCATCTGTTTTTCCTCCTGCATCCTGCCGCTTTTCGCATTTTATGGCACTCACATTCAGGCTCGGTTCGCCTGAATCTTCGCATTGATCCTCTCTCTTACACAGTCCGGCACAAACGGGGTGATATCTCCGTCAAACATAGCCAGCTCCCGCACTGTGCTGGAGCTTAAAAAAGAATATTTTGCGCTGGTCGCAAAAAACATCGTCTCCACCTCAGGATTGAGCTGTTTGTTGGTCTGCGCCATCATAAGCTCATACTCAAAATCCGAAACTGCCCGTATTCCGCGGACGATCACATCCGCGTTCATTTTTTTTGTAAACTCGATCAATAATCCATGGAAGGATACCACCTCCACATTGGGAAACTCTTTCACAACCTCCCGGATCATCTCCACTCTCTCGTCAAAATCAAAAAGAGGTGTCTTTGTCTGGTTTTTGAGTACCCCGACGATCACCTTGTCAAATACTTCTGCCGCTCTCCGGATAATATCAAGATGTCCGTATGTGATCGGGTCAAAACTTCCCGGATATACTGCTGTCGCCATATGTTTTCTTACCTTTCTCTCGTATTCTCATCCGGTACCGGCACACTGCCGCTCTCCGGACAGTTCTGCTTCCCGCAGAACGATTTATTATACATCATCAGTCTCATTTTGTCTGATGAAAATGTGCTGATTCGTCTTATATCTTTTCTCCCGGAAAATGGACAGCTTCGTCCCTTTCAGATAGGAAAAATCCGTGTGCAGATCCGCCTCCACGATGATCGTTGTCTCCGGTCCGCAGAGGGACGACTCCGCAAGAAAGAGCAGAACCTTTTTTTCCAGAAGCTTTCCGTAAGGGGGATCCATGAAAATAAAAGAAAAGGACTCTCCTTTTTTGTCCAGCCGCCGAAGCGCCTGCATGACATCCTCACAGAGAAGCACCGCCCGATCTTCCAGATGGGTATGTGCCAGATTCTCCCGGATACAGGAGGCCGCCTTTCTGTTATGTTCCACAAAGACCACCTCGTCGGCTCCCCGGCTCAGCGCCTCGATACCAATACCGCCGCTGCCGCCAAACAGATCCAGAAACCGGCTGCCCTCCACATGAAAAGAGAGCATATTAAAGAGGGTCTCCTTGATACGGTCCGTCGTCGGCCGGGTATTCATCCCTTCCATGGTCTTCAGTTTTAAATGCTTCGCTGTGCCGGCGATCACTCTCATAACATCCCTCTTCCTGTCTCTTTTTATAATTGTGCAAATTGTATAAGCATTACTTTTATTTTATAATATCCTTCCCTTTTGTCAAGGAAAAAAGCCTCCTAAAGGACCAGCTTTCTGCGGATTCTTCGAATCTCTTTCTTTTTCAATCCTGCCGCCAGAAGATACTTCCGAAAACTGCCGTACTCCGTCATGATATGCTCATATGCCGCCTCGATCCACTCCGGTCTGGAATACTCCAGTTCTTCCAGTCCATCATGAATCCGAAGTTCCACATGGTCTTTGAGATATGTATGCGATACCTGATAATTGGCGATGATATCCTCTTTGGACACATCGCAGATACCGAGAAGAAGCATGGCGAGTATCCCCGTCCGGTCCTTCCCGGCCTGGCAGTGGAAGAGCACACATCCGTCCACATGTTCCAGGATAAACCGGAACAGCCTTGCCACCATCTCTTTGTATTCTACCAGGTTGATGTAAAACTCCGCCGGCTGAAATTCCTTCTCCTTTACCGCGCGCATATCAAGGACGGAATCCGTGATAAACGGCAGATTGATATACGATACCATCGGATGTTCCCGAAAAGGATTCGGATAGATGAGCGTTTCCTCTCTTCCCCGCAGATCGATCACCGCCTGCAGCCCGTAGGCAAGCAAAAAGTTCTTATCTTCCTCCGTGATATCTGTCAGATTGTCAGTGCGGAGGAACTGATGATACTTTGTCACAGAGCCGCCTCTGGCGGCATAACCTCCCAGCTCCCGCACATTATATGCCTTTTCCATCGGCAGTCTGTTGTAATCCAAAAGTGCATTTCTTTTCATTTTCTGCTGTCTCCCCTGTCTCTTTTCTCCTGTGGACATCCCGCCCACAAAAGTTTTCTCTTATAGATTTCTTGCATAATTCAGATGTTCTTCCAGAGCATACTGATGTATTTTTCTAAAATTATACCCCGACTCCTTTAAAAAGTCGACGGCTTCCGCGGCGGATTTCAGGATATCCGCATTCTCATAAATGTCTCCCAGCGCAAAATTCATCGTTCCGCTCTGCCGGGTGCCAAAAAACTCTCCCGGGCCCCGCAACTTCAGATCCTCGTTTGCGATATGAAAACCATCATTCGACCTTCCCACGACTGACAGTCTCTCCAGCGCTTCTTTCTGTTCAGAACCGGAAATGAAAATGCAGTAAGACTGTTCCCTGCCGCGACCGACCCGGCCACGAAGCTGATGAAGCTGTGCCAGACCGAACCGTTCCGCATTTTCAATGAGCATGACCGTGGCATTTGGCACGTCGATACCGACTTCCACCACGGTGGTGGACACGAGGACCTGAATGTCTCCTCTGGAAAACCGGTCCATGATCTCATTTTTTTCAGCGGGACTCATCTTTCCGTTCAGCGCTTCCACACGGACAGAAGGCGGCATAGCCTGTGCCAGCATCCCCGCATAGGCAGTGACATTTTCCACATCCAGCGTCTCACTCTCCTCGATCATCGGACAGATCACATAAGCCTGCCGGCCCAGCGCCGTCTGTTTTCTGATAAACTCCCAGGCTGCCGGCCGGGCTTTCTGCCCCACCACACAGTTCTTGATAGGAAGCCGGGAAGCCGGGAGCTCATTCATGACACTGATATCCAGATCCCGGTACAGGATCATGGCGAGAGTCCGCGGGATCGGCGTCGCGCTCATCACGAGCACATGGGGTTCCATCCCTTTATGCATCAGCGCGTCTCTCTGTTTTACGCCAAATCGGTGCTGCTCATCTGTCACTGCCAGCGCCAGATTCTGAAACCGCACATCCTCCTGGATGACCGCATGGGTACCGATGACGATATCCACCTCTCCACTCTCACAGAGCCTTTTGCTCTCCCTCTTCTCTGCCGCCTTCTGGGACCCCATCAGAAGACCGATCCGCACACCTCTCGGTTCCAGCAATTTGCGAAAGGATTCGTAGTGCTGGAGCGCCAGAACTTCTGTCGGCGCCATCAAAACGCCCTGATATCCGTTTAAAACTACCGCATAGAGAGCGATCACCGCCACAATCGTCTTTCCGGAGCCCACATCTCCCTGTACCAGACGATTCATCGCGCTGGTCCCCGCCATATCTCCCCGTATATCCCGGAGCGTCTCCTTTTGCGCGCCGGTCAGCGCATAAGGAAGGGAACGGATAAATTCCGTGATCTCCGGTCCCATCCGGATCACATAATGGTTGAGCGTTTTGTGCTCCTTTTCCTGCAGGAGGGCCAGGGCGCTGAAAAACCGAAAGAATTCATCAAAGATGATCCGCTTCCTCGCCTCCGCCAGCGCCTTTGCGCCCGACGGAAAATGAATCTCCCGAAGTGCTTCCGCTTCCTCCTCCAGCTCATAATATTTTCTTACATTTTCCGGAAGAAACTCTTCCGCACAGTACATATCAAAGGCTGCCGCCTGCGCTTTTCGTAATGTCTTATTGGAAAGTCCGGAAGTGAGTGGATACACCGGCTGAAATGTCTCCATCATCTCTCTGTACTTTTGCTCCGAAAAATATTCCGGCTGCTCCAGCATCACCCGCCCGTTTTTGTAAACCGGCGTCCCGGTAAACACATAGCGCTGTTCCTGCTTAAGCGTATTTCTGAGGTAAGGCATGTTAAACCATCGCAGAAAAATCTGCCCGCTCTCATCGGCAGCAAGGCAGGTACACAGTTTAAGCTTTCCGGCCGCTTTCAGATGTACCGGCGAGGCAATCTGCGCGAGGATAGAACAGCGCACACCGGTCTTTACCTCGCTGACGGAAACCGGCTCCGGGTACGTCACATAACAGCGGGGATAATGGTGTACCAGTTCTTCCACTGTCTCAATCTGCAGTCGTTTCAGTAATTTTTCCGTTTTTTCTCCGATTCCTTTTATAGTACGTACTGAAATACTCATGGTACACTCCTTCTCTTTCTGATACATATTTCATCACACAAAAAAGAGAAAGTCGGCACAGGCGTCCGCTTTCTCCACAAAGGCACTGAAAAGCACCGGCATGTTCCTCTCTCCGGCCGGAACATACCGGCGTGCGTATCTTATTCAACCGATACCATGTAATAATAAATTGGCTGTCCGCCAAAGTTTGTCTCCACTTCCACATCCGGGAATCTTCCTTCTACCTTTGCTGTCAGCGCTGCCGCCTGCTCTTTGGTAACAGTCTCCCCGTAGTAGAGGGATATCAGCTCGGAATCCGCATCCACCATTTTGGAAATCAGATCCAGTGTCGTCTGTTCCACATCGCTTCCCACTGCCTGAATGCCTTCGTCATTGATCCCCATGATGTCGCCATTGCGAATCGTTCTGCCGTTGATCGTCGTATCCCGGACAGCGTACGTTACCTGCCCGCTCATGATATTCTGATAACATTCTTCCATGCTGTCGATATTTTCTTCCACATCCAGCTCCGGCATGTATCCGACCATGGCGGAGATACCCTGTGGAATTGTTTTCGTCGGCAGCACGATAATTCTTTTTTCCGCAGTCAGTTTTGCTGCCTGCTCTGCCGCCAGGATAATATTTTTATTATTCGGAAGAATGAAAATGTTTTCCGCATTGACATGGTCGATGGCCTCCAGCATATCCTCCGTGCTCGGATTCATGGTCTGTCCGCCTTCAATGAGATAGTCCACGCCCAGATCTTTGAAAATCTCGCTGAGACCTTCTCCGATAGAGACAGCGATAAAGCCCATCTTCTTCGGCGGCTGCTTCTTTGCCTCCTGTCTGGCAAGCTCCTCTTCCTCTCTCTGGCGCGCCGCCACCTTTTCCGCATCCTTAATCAGCTTCTCCTCATGTTCCAGACGCATATTGTCAACCTTCATGTTGGAAAGCGGACCGTATGTCAGTGCTTTCTCAAACGCCTGCCCCGGATGATTCGTGTGAACATGTACCTTGCAGATCTCATCATCCGCCACCAGCACGAGAGAATCCCCCATGCCGAGGAAGTATTCTTTGAGTTCCTGTTCTTCCTCAGAAGAAAGCGGGTGTTCCAGCATGATGATAAATTCCGTACAATATCCGAACTTGATATCGGCCGGTGGAACATAGTCCCCGCTCTTTGCAGGGGTCACCGGGACAGCCACCGCCGGTCCCTCCGGGATCACGACATCCGTCACCTTACCTGTGAGAGCGTCAAGCACTCCCTGTAACACTTCCATCAGGCCCTGTCCTCCGGAATCCACCACTCCCGCCTCTTTTAGCACCGGAAGCATATCCGGAGTTCTGGCGAGCACTTCATATCCACAGGATACGATGGCTTCACAGTAGGCGATGAGAGAAAGATCGCTCTCCGAGAGCTCCTCGGCCTTCTCGGCCATTCCCTTTGCCACTGTGAGGATCGTTCCTTCCTTCGGCTTCATGACCGCCTTGTAAGCCGTCTCCACAGCGCGGGCAAAGCCGGCGGCGATCTCTTCTTTTCCCAGACTGTCCGCTTTGGAAACCGCCTTGGTAAACCCACGGAAAAGCTGGGAGAGGATGACGCCCGAATTTCCCCTCGCCCCGCGGAGAGAACCACCGCTGATGGCCTTGCAGAGAGAGGAGATCGTCGGCTCGGATATCTTCTCCACTTCCTTCGCCGCTGACAGGATCGTCAGAGACATATTCGTTCCCGTATCACCATCCGGAACCGGAAAAACATTTAACTCATTGATATATTCTTTCTGCTCATTGATGCGGTTTGCACCGGCTAAAAAAAGTTTTTGAAAAGCTTTTGCATCTATGTTGTGCGTATCCACAGCATTTCCTCCTTATACACATCTATTCTCACTATGACCAACGGTCCTTCCCCACAAGTGTACACACAGGTTGGGAAAACAGCCCCAAAGAGCCGTCTGCTCTACAGACCTGCCTGTTTACAGGCTCAGTCGACAATGCGGACGCCTTCCACATAGACGTTAATCTTCTCCACCGTCATATCTGTAAACTTCTCCACTCTGTATTTTACGCTCTGAATCAGATTCTCCGTCACTGTCGCAATGGATACGCCGTAAACTACGATAATATGAAAATCAATCGTGATCTTATTATCCTGCAGTTTCACCTTCACTCCCTTAGTAAGGTTGTCTCTCTTTAAGAGCCGTACAAGTCCGTCTTTCATGTTGACCGAAGCCATGCCCACGATACCAAAGCACTCCAGGGCATTCATTCCGGCATATTTTGCGATCACTTCTTCATCTATGACAACCTGTCCGAACTCTGTCTGCATCTGACCCTTCATTCTCACGTACCTCCATTAATGATGATATTAAGGTCAAAAGGTATTCTGACCTCTTTGATACTTGGATATAGTATACCCTTTTTCCGCAGAAAAAGAAACTCTAAAATACATTCTGCTCTCATGAAAATCACAAAAAATATAAAAATATAAAAAGCCGGGCCGCACAGACTGCCGCCTCTCTGCATATCCTGTAGAGAAGAAACTGTTTGGGGGAGACGCCGTGAAAAAAGTATGTGGATTTGGTCTGTTGTGTTTCTCCCTGGGATTATTTTTAAGCTGCTTTCTCTCCGGCTTTGCCATAAAGTTTATCCTTCTGCTTTCCGGCACCATCCTCGGATACCTTCTCTTTCACGATCACTTCTGCTGACGTCCCCACCGGAAAGCATCCGGCAGACCGGATATCGTGCTACAAAAAGTTCAATTTCTCATGAAACGAAAAAAGGACTGCGCGAAAGCCTCCCGTCATACAAAACACCATGTCCTCCGAAGAGTACACATACCATCTTATATGACTGCGGCTTATGCAGCAGTCCTGTAATCTCACATCCGTATACTTGCTGTATGCAAATGTCAAGCATTCTTCATATATCGGTAAAGAAGGAACTATGCACGTTCTACTTTGCCGGATCTTAAGCAGGAAGTACAAACATACATCTTCTTTGCAGCTCCGTTAACCTTCACCTTTACAGACTTAATGTTGGATTTCCACATTTTGTTAGATCTTCTATGAGAATGACTCACTTTGATACCGAAATGAGCACCTTTGTCACAAATAGCGCATCTTGCCATGATAGCACCTCCTTGCGTATATACTTAAGTCCGGCGTGCTGTCTTCCAAATATCCAAGCATAATCCACCCGTCTGATAAGCACAGCAACAGACTTACAACGAGTCTATACTATCAGAAATGAGCCTGAAATGCAAGAGAAATTTTTAAAATTTTTCCTCCGTTTTTTTCTCCGCCGCTTCTTTGACGATCGGATCTTCCTCTTTTCCGTCCCCTTTGATCAGGGAAGAAATCTTATTGACCGCCTCCGGCACCATATCAAGTACCTTAGTCACAGCATCCTGATTGCGCACATTGACAAGCTTCGTCTGCCCGTTCTGAATGACGAGGATCGCGCTCGGAGACATCTTTCCGCCAATACCTCCGGCGCCATTGCTGGAATTCTCCTTGCTGAAAGCACCTGCTCCCATACCGAAGGACACGTCCACCAATGGCAAGATGATGGTATCCCCGATCACCTGCGGCTCACCCACCACCGTCTTCGTTGAGATCACATGATCCAGCCCCTGAAATAATGATTGTACTGTCTGGTCAAAATTACTGTTTGCCATAATTCCCTCCTGTTATCGTCTTCCTGTATTACCTCTGTTACCATCTGCATGCTGTCTATAGTAGTATCGTGCTGCTGTCCACATTTTTATGACCGCCTACAGCATCTTTTTGATCAGGTTTCTCACATCTTTGTTCATCAGCGCCGTAATGCCGATGTACAGGAAAAATCCGGGATGGATCCTCCCCCGTCCACTGCAGTCTGCCTCAAAACAGGTCTGATGAAAATCCGGCTCCAACGTAAATGTTTTCCGGTATTTCGGATAAAACATCGCCGCAGTTCCCGTGACAAGCCCCGTCACCGCCGGGTCGTCAAACCCAAAATGAATATATCCCCGCATCTTTCTCGGCAGTACATGCCGCAGTATCTTTATTATACTCTTTTTTGTGAAATCCAGCAATTGTCTGCCATGATATTCCTGCCAGGCAGTACGCACGGCAACAATCTTATCGCCGAGCGACTCCCGCCGTTTTTTCTTTCCTTTCACCGTTTTCTTTCTGCCTGTTTTCTCTCCGGCTGTCTTTTTCTGTCCGTCACCGGACTTTTCACGAGTCGCCGTTTTTGCAGATTTTTCTTTCTCTTCTGCTTCAACAACCGCGTCCTCTTTTGGCACCTCTGTTTCATCGGATGATGCTTTCTCTTTGACTTCTGGCTCCGCTTCGACAACCACATCATCTTCTGACGCCTCTGTTTCACCGGATGACGCTTTCTCTTTGACTTCTGGCTCCGCTTCGACAACCACATCGTCTTTTAACACCTCTGTTTCACCGGATGACGCTTTCTCTTTGACTTCTGGCTCCGCTTCAGAAACTGCTTCCGGCTCCGGAAGAGACAAGGCCTGAAGCTCCGGTTCCGGTTGTTCTTTTTTATCTTTCTGATCTTTTTCTTCTTTTCTCTGCCTTTTTTGCTGTTTTTTCTGTTCCCGTTTCTTCTTTTTCTCCAGGAATTCTTTCTGGTTCCCCATGATCTGATATCCGAAGATCCGAACCCGGTAATCAAGCATTTTATCTATGTAACTGGCTCTTACATAGAGGATATGAAGAAGCCACGTTACTTTTACCTGTCCGCCGGGAGGCGCGTTTTCGTCTGTATGAAACCGGAAAGAATAGCGGACCGGCGCTGCTAAAACGAGCACGAGCAGGCCAAGTACCAGCGCCAGGATGATTCCGATTATTTTGAACAGAATAAGTATTACATGCAACAAACTCTTCCTCCCATACATTTACCTTGTCTGCAGATACTGCTTCATATTAAAAAGTTCACCCTTATTATACCCCTCCTGCACAAGATTTAACACGATCTCTCCCGCCTCTTCTCTCGAGCCTGCCAGTCCCAGAAGCTTTATATCGCTGTTCAGATAAAACTCGTGTCTGATTTCCAGACCGCTCAGAATATAAAACAGATTCTCGTCTTCCTGTGCAGTGGTGATCCCGTACCAGACCGGGTATCCGAAAGGCTTCTTTTCCCGAAGTGACTTTACGATGCTGTCCGCCCGGTAAGCAATGCTCTCACCGATCATGATATTTTCTGAAATAATCACGGATATCTTCCCTTCTTTCTTCTTCTCAGACACGTATCCCGCATACATCGTCCCGGCGACAGGTTATCTCTGCCGGTCTTTTTCAGAAATTTTCTGAGATCACAAAAGAAACCTCTGTGAAATGAGAAAAATTCAGCCCGGTTTTTGTTTCTTCCAGGCTGAATCATCAACGCAGGCATCCGCTGCTCATTTTCACTTTACATGCGTATGCGTAAAAAGATGTTCATTACAGTACTCATAATTGCCGTTACATTTGGAACAATACCGAAATTCCAGATTCGGATCATCCAGCTCTGTCCGGTGACAGACCGCACAACGATGTCTCGCTCCATCTGTATTCTGCGACATCTGCCGCCTGAACTTAATCTTCCTGTGCATCTCCTTCGGCGATACTCTGCGGTAGTTTCTCGTGGAGAAATAAAATAAGATAAAATTCAAAAGTCCGACTACAATCGCGATCCTGACACTGATTCCTCCCTGAATAAAGGAACCTGCCAGCACAACTACATCCAGGATTGCCAGCCATTTTACCTTGATCGGTATGATCCCGTACAGATACACCCGCATCTCCGGGAAAATCGCCGCATAGGCGAGAAACATGGACAGGTTCACGTAATACGTGTCCATGAAGATAAATGGACTGCGGGTCACAAAGTACGCAAGAAAGGCCGCCGCGATCGTCCCAAGCACACCCACAAGAACATACATGTTAAACTTGAAAGCGCCCCAGACCTGTGACAGCGACTGTCCGATCGAATAATAAAACAACAGGACAAACACAAGAAAAAAGATATTTGTGTTCGGCGCCGCCGCCAGAAATGTGACGATCCTCCAGATCTGTCCATGCAGAACGAGATACGGATTCAGGCTCAGGTACTCATAGTACGCCGTGCCCTGCGACAGTATGTCAAAAGCCGCACCGATGGCATACAGCACGACAATATATAATGGCAGATTGGCGATGGCATATTTTCCAAACTTCCGTTCCAGCCGGTATAACCAGTTCAATATCAATTCCTCCTCTATTTTTCTCTAACGAAAACTCTTGGTTCTTCCAATGATGATACCGACGATCAGCGTGAGCGCCAGCGCCAGACCACAGATGATCCAGAATCCCAGCGGATGGGTGGACAGCGGGATTCCTCCCACATTCATACCGAAGGCGCTGGTGATAATGTTCGGGATCGTCAGCACGATGGTGATCACCGACAAGATCTTCATGACGATATTCAGATTGTTCGATATTACGGATGCAAATGTATCCATCATGCCCGTCAGGATATCGCTATATATCTTCGCCATCTCGATGGCCTGCTTATTCTCAATGATAACGTCCTCCAGAAGCTCTTCATCATCCTCATATCTCGGGATAGAAGTATTGCGCATCAGCTTCTCCAGCACGACTTCATTTCCCCTTAGAGAGGTGGAAAGATAGATCAGGCTCTTCTCCAGCTCAAGCATATCCATCAGCTCCTGATTTCTCTGGGAGATATGCAGACGTTTCTCCACTTCCTCGCTCTTTTTGTCAACGATACGCAGAAACTGCAGGAACATGGAAGCATTGCGGTAAAGCATCTGATACAGAAAACGGGTTCTCTTCTGTGTCTTGAAATTCCGCATCCTGCCGTCCATAAATACTGCAAGAATCGGTGTATCCACCAGACATACGGTGATGATATTTTCTTCTGTGATATAAATACCGAAAGGAATCGTCAGAAAGTATTCCTTTCCCTGTCGTTCTTCCGTTGTGGGGATGTCGAGAATGATCAGAGTATAGTTTTCTTCTACTTCGATACGTGAGCGCTCTTCCTCATCGAGAGGGCCTTTCAGATCATCCAGGTCGATCAGAAACTGTTCCGAGATACTGATCAGCTCGTCCTGTGTCGGATTCGTCATCGCAACCCAGCTTCCTTCCTCTGCCGTAGGAATCTTCTGGAGCTTCCCCTCCACTGTCTTAAATATTCTTATCATGAGATTTCCCTCTTTCAGCGTTTGTCTGTTTTACGGCAATGCAACCGGAGGCGCCCGTCCGAACTCCTCACATCATGGAAACCGTTGTTACCATTATAAAGAATCTGTTATCCTTTGTCAAACCCAACCAAAAGTTTTTTCCTGCCCTGTACATTCTCTTTACATTTTGTGCTTCAACATAAAAAGGAACCGGTTTCTTCTCAAAAAGAATACCGATTCCTTCTATATATATTGTATCTTATTTTGCTGTATTTAACAGGTCATACCGCAACAGCAAATCCTTCCTTATATAATAGAGAACGGACTGCTGATTAGTAATTCTCTTTTCTTACTTCGAAGAAGCTCTGAGATGCCTTACATACCGGACATACTTCCGGAGCTTTCTTGCCAACTACAAGGTGACCACAGACACGGCACTCCCACATTGTCTCCTCAGACTTCTCAAATACTTTCTGCATCTCGACGTTGTTGAGGAGAGCAAGGTAACGCTCTTCATGTGCTTTCTCGATGGCGCCTACTTTGCGGAAACGTTCTGCAAGATCGTGGAATCCTTCCTCGTCTGCCTCTTTTGCCATACGGTCGTACATATCTGTCCACTCGTAGTTCTCACCTTCTGCCGCTGCTTTTAAATTCTCAGCAGTTGTTCCGAGATTGCCAAGCTCCTCAAACCATACGCGGGCATGCTCCTGCTCGTTGCGGGCTGTCTGTAAGAAGATATCAGCCAGCTGCTCATAACCTTCTCTCTGTGCGACTGCTGCAAAATATGTGTATTTATTTCTTGCCTGGCTCTCGCCTGCAAATGCATCCATCAGGTTCTTCTCTGTCTTTGTTCCTGCATAGCGGCTCTTACCCTCTGCCGGCGCTTCCTCGATCTTCTCAAAAACAGATGCCGGCTGTTTACATAATGGACAGATGAAATCTGCCGGAAGCTCTCCCTCATAAATATAACCGCAAACTGTACAACGATATTTCACCATAATTAAATCCTCCCTGTGTTTTTTCCGTTATACGATCCTTTAACAATAATGAGAATCGTTACTGTTATATTACCACAGGAATCGGACTTGTCAAGAATAATTTTTTCCTGTCGGCACAAGAAGAATCGTTCCCGGGCGCAGCTTCAGATCGGACAGCACCTTGTTGACCCGCGCCAGCTCCTCAAAGGACATGGAAAGTTTTTTCAGAATCTCTCCCAGCGTCTCCTCCGGTTTTACCACGTACGGACGAAATCCCGCCTGGTCGGACGGACGGTCCGGTGGAATACAGATCTCATCTCCCGGCTGCAGGTTATATATATCGACAAAGGGATTTAAATCCAGAAGGACGCGCACCCTCGTGTGATGTTTCCGGGCGATCCCGTAGAGTGTATCTCCCGGTTCCACCACGTGTACCGGCCCCGGACAGCTGTTTTTATTGCACATGCTCAGATAGATTTTTTTATTCACCATAATCCCCTCAAAAACTTCTTTACATTACTGTATGATGCATGGCAGATTCTGGTCACCGCTTATTTTTTTCGAATTTTGTTGTATTTTAAAAAAAGTTCGTTTATAATAGTTGGGACTTTCGATAAAGTTGCCGCGCGGGATCTGAGAGGCGCGCGGCTTACATGATTTAGTAAAAAGGAGTTGACAAGGATTAATGGATTATTCATTAGGAATTGATATTGGCTCTACCACTGTAAAGGTCGCTGTCATCGACAGCAGCCATAAAGTTCTCTTCTCCGATTATCAGAGACATTACGCAAATATAAAGGAGACCTTGCAGGAACTTCTGACAAAGGCCAGGGCGCAGGTCGGCAATGCCACCGTCCATCCGACGGTAACCGGCTCCGGCGGCATGGCGATCTCAGAATATTTACATATTCCATTCTGTCAGGAGGTTGTCTGCGTCTCGCATGCATTACAGGACTACGAGCCGAAAACAGATGTGGCAATTGAACTTGGCGGAGAGGACGCCAAGATTATTTATTTTACCAACGGTATTGAACAGAGGATGAACGGCGTCTGCGCCGGAGGAACCGGTTCTTTCATCGACCAGATGGCCAGTCTTTTGCAGACAGACGCCTCCGGTCTTAACGAATACGCGAAGGATTACGACACCATTTACCCGATCGCCGCCCGCTGCGGTGTATTCGCAAAGACCGACATCCAGCCGCTCATCAACGAGGGGGCGACCAAGGAAAATCTGGCGGCTTCCATCTTTCAGGCGGTGGTCAACCAGACGATCAGCGGCCTTGCCTGCGGAAAACCGATCAAAGGCTATGTTGCCTTCTTAGGGGGTCCGCTTCATTTCATGCCGGAGCTTAAGAACGCGTTTATCCGGACGCTTCATCTGGACGACGAGCATATCATCGACCCGCCGCACTCTCACTTATTTGCGGCTGTGGGCGCTGCCTTAAACGCAAAACAGTACTGTGCCATGGATTTTGACGAGCTCCTCAGCTATTTTGAGTCAGAGATGCATCTGGCTGTCGAGGTGGAACGTCTGGAGCCTTTATTTAAAGATGAGGCCGAGTACGATGCCTTTATTAAAGAACATAACCGTTTCAACGTAAAAAAAGGAGATCTGGCTTCCTACAGAGGAAAATGCTATCTGGGTATCGACGCCGGTTCCACTACCACGAAGCTGGCGCTGGTCGGAGAGGACGGTTCCCTCTTATGGCGATTCTATGATAATAACAATGGAAGCCCGCTGAAGACTTCCATCCGCGCCATCGGCGAGTTAAAGAAGCTTCTTCCGGAAGGCGCCAGGATCGCCGGCTCCTGCTCCACCGGATACGGAGAGGCACTGATCAAGGCCGCCTTCCAGTTAGACCACGGAGAAGTGGAGACCATGGCGCATTATTACGCCGCCGCCTTTTTTGAGCCGGATGTGGACTGCATCCTCGATATCGGCGGACAGGATATGAAATGTATCAAAATCAAAAATCATGCCGTGGACAATGTCATGTTAAATGAAGCATGCTCCTCCGGCTGTGGTTCCTTCATCGAGACATTTGCCAAGTCACTGGATTATTCCGTGAAAGATTTTGCCAAAGTGGCTCTCTTTGCCAAATCTCCGATCGACCTCGGCTCCCGGTGTACGGTTTTCATGAACTCCAAAGTAAAACAGGCGCAGAAGGAAGGCGCCAGTGTCGGCGATATCTCCGCCGGTCTTGCCTATTCTGTCATCAAGAACGCGATCCTTAAGGTCATCAAGCTGACCGATCCGAAACAGCTGGGCAGCAAGATCGTTGTGCAGGGCGGCACATTTTATAATGACGCAGTTCTCCGTACCTTTGAGAGAATCTCCGGCTGCCATGCGGTACGCCCGGACATCGCCGGTATCATGGGGGCTTTCGGCGCGGCTCTGATCGCCAGAGAGCGTGCTGACGAGACCGGCCCGACTACCATGCTCTCCATGGACGAGATTCTGAAACTGAACTACGATACGACCATGAGCCGCTGTCCGCACTGTAACAACCACTGTCTTCTGACTATCAACGAGTTTGGCAACGGCCGGAAGTTCATCTCAGGCAACCGCTGTGAGAGGGGCCTCGGTCTGGAACGCAATCATGAACACGTGCCGAACCTTTACGATTACAAATATAAACGGATCTTCGGATACAAATCCTTAAAAGAAGAGGAAGCACCAAGAGGTGTGATCGGTATCCCGCGGGTACTCAATATCTATGAGAATTATCCGTTCTGGCATACGTTCTTCACAAAGCTTGGCTTCCGGGTGGTCATCTCCCCGAAATCTTCCCGGAAGATCTACGAGCTGGGCATTGAGTCCATCCCGAGTGAATCCGAGTGTTATCCGGCAAAAATCTCCCACGGTCATGTGATGTGGCTCTTACAAAAAGGGATCAAGACCATCTGGTACCCTTGTGTTCCGTATGAGCAGAACGAGACGCCGGACGCCAACAACCATTATAACTGCCCGATCGTCACTTCCTATGCGGAAAATATCAAAAACAACATGGAAGAACTGCGGAATCCGGACGTATTATTCATGAATCCTTTCCTGGCCCTCGACAATGCGGACGCTTTGAAAGTTCGTCTCCTGGAAGAACTGAGCCAGCATTACGATGTGACAAAAGAAGAGATCAACGAGGCCGTAGACGCCGCCTACGCGGAGTCAAAACAGGTTCGTCTGGACATTCAGGCGAAAGGCGAGGAGACACTGGCCTACCTGGCAGAAACCGGAAAGATGGGCATCGTCCTCTGCGGACGTCCGTATCATATTGATCCGGAGATTAACCACGGTATTCCAGAGCTCATCAATTCTTACGGCATCGCCGTACTGAGCGAGGATTCCATCTGCCACCTGGGTCATGTGGAGCGGCCGCTCATCGTCTCCGACCAGTGGATGTATCACTCCCGCCTGTACGGAGCTGCCAACTACGCAAAGAAAAATAAGCAGCTGGAAGTCATTCAGCTGAACTCTTTCGGATGTGGTCTGGACGCCGTCACCACCGATGCGGTCAACGACATTCTCTCCAACTCCGGAAGGATCTACACTGTGTTAAAGATCGACGAGGTCAACAACCTGGGTGCGGCCCGCATCCGTATCCGCTCTCTGATTGCTGCTGTCCGTATCCGGAACAAGCGACATATTGAGCCGAAAATCGTGCCGGCCAATATTGAGAAAGTGGAGTTTACAAAGGAAATGCGTAAGGATTACACGATTCTCGTTCCGCAGATGTCACCGATCCACTTTAATCTGCTGGCGCCGGTCTTCCGGACCTGCGGATACAACGTGGACGTCCTTCCACAGATGGGCAAAAAGGCCGTGGACGCCGGTCTGAAATATGTAAATAACGACGCCTGCTATCCGTCCCTGATCGTCGTGGGACAGATCATGACGGCGCTGACTTCCGGCAAATATGACTTAAATAAGACAGCCGTGATCATCTCCCAGACAGGAGGCGGCTGCCGTGCCACAAACTATATCGGGTTTATCCGAAGGGCGCTGGCGAAAAACGGCTACGGACACATCCCGGTCATCAGTATCAGCGTGCAGGGCATCGAGAAAAACGAAGGCTTCAAGATCACGCCTCCGCTGCTGATCCGTATGCTGCAGGCTGTCATTTACGGCGACCTGTTCATGCGCGTGCTGTACCGTGTGCGTCCATACGAAAAGGTCAAAGGTTCCGCCAACCACCTGCATGAAGTGTGGGAGAAGCGCTGTATCAAGTCTCTGGAAAAAGCGCATTATGGCGAGTTCAAAAGAAATGTAAGACAGATTATCCGGGATTTCGACACTCTGCCGATCACCGGCGAGCGGAAACCACGGGTCGGCATCGTCGGCGAGATTCTGGTCAAGTTCCTCCCGGACGCCAACAACCATCTGGTCGATCTGCTGGAATCCGAGGGCGCTGAGGCTGTAATGCCGGACCTTCTGGACTTCATGTTCTACAGCCTGTATAACGCGAACTTTAAGTCCGAGTACCTTGGCAAATCTTCCTGGGCAGCGAAGCTTTGCAATATCGGTATCCAGGCCATCGAATTATACCGGGGCTTCCTGCGGAAAGAGCTGGAGAAGAGCAACCGCTTCGACCCGCCGCCGCACATCAAAGATCTGGCAAGATATGCCTCCCCGATCGTCTCCCTCGGCAACCAGACCGGCGAGGGCTGGTTCCTCACCGGCGAGATGATCGAACTGATCGAAGGCGGAGCGCCGAACATCGTCTGCACGCAGCCGTTTGCCTGCCTGCCGAACCACGTAGTCGGAAAAGGCGTTATCAAGGAACTCCGGAGAAAATATCCGCAGTCCAACATCGTCGCTATCGACTATGACCCGGGCGCCAGCGAAGTCAATCAGGTCAACCGTATCAAACTGATGCTCGCCACCGCCCAGAAGAATCTGGAAGATGAGCTCAAAAAAGAGAAAGACGCTTAGGAACACCGTTCCCTGTCAGGTTACAGTCTCCTGTCAGGAGCACTGTTCTCTGACGGAAGAAAGCCGCAGGACCAAAATCCTGCGGCTTTCTTCAAATAATTCTATGCATTTCATCACTGTCATAAGCTGTACTCACAGATCTCCGGAAGATTATTTTCTCTCCTCACGAATCTTGTTGAGACGTTTCATCACATCATTTTCTCCGGTTCCAAAATACTTATGTAAAGTCTTGTACTCCTCATAAAGCTTGTCGTATACCTCTGTGTTATCCGGATTCGGCGTATACACCTTATCTTCCACCTGACCGATCTTCTGCGCGATCTCGCTGGCATTTTTATAACCAGTCACCTGCTCGGAAGCTGCTGCCGCGCCGAGGATGGCTGCGCCGAGAGCACTGGCCTGTGTGGTCGCGGAAACACGGATATCCTTTTTACAGATGTCTGCATATACCTGCACCAGCATCTGGTTCTTCACCGGGATACCGCCGCTTAATACGATGGAATTGACCGGAACGCCCGCATCTTCAAAAGACTCGATGATCATACGGGTTCCGTAAGCAGTCGCCTCGATCAGAGAAAGATAGATCTCCTCCGGCTTTGTCAGAAGATTCATGCCCATGATCAGACCGTTTAAGTTAAAGTCCATAAGAGGAGAACGCACACCGTTAAACCAGTCGAGAGCCAGCAGTCCGCTCTGTCCCGCTTTATAATCTTTGAGCTTCTCCGTCAGAAGCTGATGTACGGAGATTCCTTTCTCCCTTGCCTCCTGCGCGTAGCTTTCCGGCACACAGTTATCCACAAACCATGCAAAATGATCGCCCACACAGCACTGACCGGCTTCATAGCCGAAATATCCCGGCATGATACCGTCTTTTACCAGACCGCCGACACCAGGAATGCCGGCCTCCGTCTCTGAGAGCATCATATGACAGGAGGAAGTTCCCACGATGATCATCATCACACCCGGCTCTCCGATACCGCATCCCGGCAGAGAAGCATGCGCGTCAATGATGCCGGTGCCGACCGGTGTACCTGCCAGAAGACCCAGCTGTTTTGCCATGGAATCGCAGAGATAGCCTGCTGTCTCGCCGATGGATTTGATTGGCGCATCCATCTTCTCCTCGATGAAATGTTCCATCTCAGGGTCGAGCGCTTTAAAGAAATCATTGGAAGGATAGCCGGTGTCATGGCGATAAAATGCCTTATAGCCGGCGCCGCAGGCGCTTCTCGTCTCCTCGTCCGTCATCTCCCAGATGATCCAGTCAAGCGCCTCCATCATGCGGTCCGCTTCCCTGTACACTTCCGGCGCATGATGCAGTGTCTCCAGAACTTTAGGGATCATCCACTCACTGGACACCTTTCCGCCATAAAGAGACAGCCATTCTTCTCCTCTTTCTTTGGCGATCTTATCAATCTGCAGCGCTTCCTTTTCCGCACCGTGATGTTTCCAGAGCTTTACGTAAGCGTGCGGCTCATCCTTAAACTTCTCCAGATGACACAGCGGCGTCTTATCTGCCTTTACCGGAAGAACCGTGGAGGAGGTGAAATCCACACCGATACCAACGACCTCTTCCGGAAATGCTTTCTGCTGTGCCATGACATTTCTCACGGTAATGATCAGCCCCTCCAGATAATCCTGCGGGTCCTGCAGCGCCCAGCCCGGCGCCAGTTTTTTCCCGGACGGAATCCTCTCCTCCATAACTCCGTGCGGATATTCATAGATGCTGGTCGCCACCTCTTCTCCTGTGTGAATATCCACCATCAGCGCCCGCACAGACAGAGTTCCATAATCCACTCCAATTGCATATTTACTCATGTTCCTTCTCCTTTCATACCTTCTTGATTTATTTTACCATTTCCGGCCTGACACCGTCCATGTTTTCTTTTGTTTACTTTCAAGCATTTCCTATCACTGCCTGTCATCCCTGATCCGTTTCCTGCTCCGTGTCAAAATAATCCGCTATCTTCTGTGCGTACGTTTCCAGCAGCCCCAGATCCCAGAGTACCTGCAGGATCGTAAACCGGTTTCTGACCTCTTTCGCCAAGATCACCGCATCTTTTACCATCTCTGAAGAAATCCCGATCTGGTGCGGATTGACCGGTTCTCCCAGCGACGCCATCATTTTCTCCATATCCCTGTGAGACGGAATCTCTTTTTCGATCAGCGCGCAGATCTCCGGCCACTTCTCCTCCATAACCTGAAGTCGTTTATTTCTGTTCTCCACACTGTTTTTATGGCACTCTTCTTCCAGTTCCAGGATACCCGGCGCCGCATCCTCATAACAATCGCACACTTTCTTTTTCCAGCTCTCATAATCCGGCTGCCTTTTGGCTGCCGCGGCAAAATCCGGGTGCTCCTCCTTTAACATCTCATACATCTTTGTGACGGCGATCATACCGACTCCGACTTTAATGCCGTGGAGGATCGGTTTCTTTCCTTCCATCTGGAACTTCATCTCCCAGTAATGAGAGAGATGATGCTCACTGCCTGACGCCGGGCGGGAATTGCCGATAAAGCTCATCGCCACGCCGGAGAGTACCAGCGCCTCCATCAGATGTTTCACCGCATTCCGGTCTCTGTTTTTGATGCCTTCACTCTCTTCCACCACGATCTCGATGGACTCTTTCACCATCTTATCAATGGTCTCACAATAATACTCTCCCTCAATGAGATGCGCCATCTTCCAGTCCACAAGGCAGGTATATTTTCCCAGGATGTCACCGAGACCAGCCACGATCATCTCCATCGGCGCGGCGGAAAGTACTGCCGGGTCACCGATCACCGCCTCCGGCACATGCGCCTGATAAGTCGTCTTTACATGATTGTGAATGAGCGCGGCTCCCACGGAAACGAATCCGTCCATGGACGGCGCTGTCGCCAGGATCATATAAGGAAGTTCCAGCTGGAAGCTCACAAACTTACAGAGATCATTGAGGGTTCCGGAACCGACCGCCAGGATCAGATCCGTTCCTTTCTCGTATGCCTCCATCACCTTTCCGACCGCCTGTTCGTCCGGAACCAGTTCTTTTTCCGGCAGTACAAGTGTATAGTGACGGATGCCGGCTCCGGCAAGCTCCCGCTCTGCCGCTTCTCCCGCTGCCGCGAAGGTATTGACGTCGCATACCATAAAAACATTTTTATATCCAAATTCTTTGATATGTTCCGGAAGGCGGGAAAGCGCTCCCTCCTCGATGTCTATTTTCTTAAGCTTTGTGCTGTGAACCCGTCCGCAGGCACAATGCATATCCTTGCCGAGATATTGTGAAAGATTACTGCTTTTTGTCATAATGACTCCTCCTTTTCTTTGCGGCGTTCTCTGCAGTCTGACCATACATTTTCTGTTCACCGCTGCGTGTTTCCTGTCCGTTTTCTACATTCTACCGCAAAAAAATATTTCGTCAATATGTCCAAAAGGTCTTGATTACTAATCAAATCTATATTAAAATTAATCAAAAATCTGATTAATTATTTTCAGAAAAAAGACAGTGAAAAAGCCGTCTTTTGATTACTAATCAAAGCAAATTTTCTGTTTTTCCCTGTTCCGATTAATTTTTCAGATTTGATCAGCGAAAAGCGAACAAGCAAAAAGGAGTGCTTTCACTTATGTCAGATAAAAAGAAAACGACGACCCGAGACATCGCAAAAGCCTGCTTTGTCTCCCAGTCCGCTGTGTCGATGATCCTGAGCGGACGGACAGATATGCATTTTTCCAGAGAGACCATCGCCCTCGTACAGGAAACCGCGGCAAAGATGGGATACGTCTACAAGCCCAGAAACCGACGTGTGAAAACGGATATGAAGTCCACCATCATGATCATGTGCCCGTCTCTCTCCACGCAGTATTACACCACGCTGATCCAGGCCATCACGCAGGCGGCACAGGAAAAAAGTCTGTATGTGCTGGTCGCCTACACCGACCGGCTGGAAGAACGGGAAATGTATTATCTCCACATGGCAGAAGATAATGCTTACTACGGCATCATCTATACCTTTGCCCCAAAGGCGGTGGCCTTTTTAAACCGGCTGTACCGGAAGCTGCCCATCGTGATGATCAATGATTACAATCCGGAGCTGAAACTGGAGCTTCTGGAGCTTGACAGCAAAAAGTCCGGCCACCTTCTGGCAAGACATCTTCTCCATCTGGGTCACAGGCACATCGCCTATGTCACCACTCCCTTAAATCCCGCGGAAGTCCCACGTTTACGGCGTCTGCAGGGCATCAAAGAAGAATACAAACGGCAGGGTCTGTCTTCCTCTTCTGTTCATGTCCTGGAAGCCAGAACGGAGAAGGAACCAAGCACTGCCGTCGGCAATAAACATTATGAAACAGGGTACCAGCTGATCCTCGATTATTTCCGTCACCGGAAGACCTCTCCCGGTCCGGATATTTTCCCGGGCTCTCCCGACTCTTCCGCCCGGAACGACGGGGGCTTTACGACAGACTATCCGGCTGACAGCCATCTTTCCGGCGCTGTCACCGCCTTCGTGGGCACCAACGATTTCGTCGCCATCGGCATCATCGACGCTCTGAAAAAGCTCGGATACACTGTACCCGGCGACTTCTCCGTCTGTGGCTTTGACAACACTCTGGTCTCCTCCTTTTCCGGCATCTCACTGACCACCATCGACCACTGTATCGATGAAAAAGGCGCACAGGCTGTGGAGATGCTCGCCAATCAGAAAAAACGACTGAAAGATGGGCCACAGAAAAACACGCCGCTCATGCGTCTGGAATACGAGCCGCAGCTTATCGTGCGGCGCTCCACCGGAAAACCCCGGTCAAAATAAAAGGACCGGGGTAACGTCTGCTTCTGAAAACCTTCTAATCCATCCGGCTCCGCGCACTTCTACAGCCGCATCGGGATTCCTTTATCGGAGAGATACCGTTTCAGATCCATGATCTCCAGCTCTTTAAAATGAAACAGAGAGGCTGCCAGCGCCGCGTCCGCCTTTCCTTCCGTAAACGCCTCATAAAAATGTTCTTTCGTCCCCGCACCGCCGGAGGCGATGACCGGGATATTGACATTTTCGGAAATGGCGCGGGTGAGTTCCAGGTCATACCCTGCTTTTGTGCCGTCACAGTCCATGCTGGTGAGCAAAATCTCTCCGGCGCCCAGCTTCTCCGCCCGCATCGCCCATTCCACGGCATCCATCTTCATGTCCACCCGGCCGCCGTTTTTAAATATATTCCAGCCGCTGCCGTCCTCCCGCCTTTTGGCGTCGATGGCGACGACCACACACTGACTTCCAAACTTATCGGCCGCCTCGCTGATCAGCTCCGGCCGCATGATGGCGGAAGAATTCACCGATACTTTATCAGCCCCCTCCCGCAAAATAGCACGGAAATCATCCACCGTGCGGATACCGCCGCCTACTGTGAACGGGATAAACACTTTCTCCGCCACCCGGCGCACCATATCCACCACCGTATTTCTCGCATCGGAGGAAGCGGTGATATCGAGGAAAACGACCTCATCCGCTCCGGCCTTATCATATGCCGCCGCAATCTCCACCGGATCCCCGGCATCCCGGAGATTCACAAAATTCACACCTTTGACCACCCGTCCCTCGTGCACATCGAGACAGGGAATAATTCTCTTTGTAAACATCGCGTCCTCCTATCTATTTTCCAGATGAATAAAATTATCCAGTATCTTCAGGCCCACTTCACCACTCTTCTCCGGATGAAACTGACAGGCAAAAATATTGCCGTGCTCCACCGAAGCATGAATCTTTGTGGAATAAAAGGTGGATGCCGCCACATCTTCCTCATGTTCCGCAGCCAGATAATAGGAGTGGACAAAATACACGTACGGATGTCCCTCAATGCCCCGAAACAGAGAGGCTCCCTCCCGAACGTCCAGAGAGTTCCACCCCATATGCGGGATCTTCAGGCCTTCCCCGTCCGGAATCCGCCGGATTCTTCCTTCCAGAAGACCGAGTCCTGCCACGCCTGGTGTCTCATCGCTCTCCTCAAACAAAAGCTGCAGCCCCAGGCAGATGCCGAGAAACGGCGTGCCCTGCCGTACCACTTCTTTGATCACCGGCTCCAGTCCATAACTTCGAATCTTACCCATGGCGTCACCAAATGCTCCCACTCCCGGCAGGATCACCCGGTCCGCCGACAAAATCCTGTCTCTGTCTCTTGTTACTTCCACTTCCTGACCCAGGTACGCAAGCGCCTTCTCCACGCTTCTGATATTCCCCGCGTCATAATCGATCACTGAAACTGACATTTTATGTATCCTTTCTTTTCTCTTTTTCCTTCTATGAGCAGAATTTTTCTGCTCCGTTTTTTGTCCGCACACATATCCATATGATTAAATATGTAGCATATCTTGTTGTTTTTATCATATTTATGCAACGCGCTTCTATCCATATTTTAAGGAATACGTTCGTTTTACCTTATTTATTCTAGTCGATTTCCCTAAATTATGCAATATGAATGTACTTTGTAACTGCAAAAAAACGAATCATAAATTATTTATTGATTTTTCAGCAGGATTGTAATATTATAGTGATAACAATAATATAATTTTTTAATTATTGTACTATGAAAGGGGAATTTCAAATGAAATCTACACTCAACGTACAGTTTGGTGGTAACTCTGTCGAAAGCAAGGAAATCATCGCTGCCGCTAAGAAGGTCTGGGTTGATGAGGGTAATCAGAACAGAAAAGTAAAAGACTTGTTGAAGATGGATCTCTATGTTAAACCAGAAGAAAATGCAGTTTACTACGTATTTAACGATGATGAGAGCGGAAGCTTCCCTCTTTACGAAGAATAAAAGTACAGTGACCAAACGATAAGATACCCTTCGCGGATACAGTTCCACGAAGGGTATTTTTTTAATTTCCGCAGTCCAGGTCAAAATAGAAGTCAACGCCGCCCTCCACATTGCTCACGCCAAACTGTTTGCCATGCGCGTTCATGGTCGCCGCCACGATGGAAAGCCCAATGCCGCTGCCGCCATACTCTCTCGTCCGCGCCTTATCCACCTTATAAAACTTGATCCAGAGCTTCTCAAGATCCTTTTCCGGAATCGGATTGCCGTCATTATAAACATGGATCCGCAGCTCTTTTTCTCTTCTCTCGAACCAGACGCGGATGACTCCATCCTGGAAGACATGATTGAGCGCATTGGAAAGATAATTGCTGAACACTTCCTCGATCATAAACTCATCCGCCCAGACATATACCGGCCCTTTTTCCTCAAAGACAGCCGTATTATTTTTCTTCGCAAAAAGGATCTGCGTGGACGCCAGCTTATTCCGGATCATCTGGCAGATATCAAATCGCTGCATATTCAGCTGCTGATTGCCAAACTCGATCTGATTGAGCGTCAGAAGCTTTCGCACCATGGTATTCATTTTCTGCGCCTCATCGGCAATGACCTCACAGTAGAAATCCCTGCTCTCCTCATCATCGTTGATATTCTCTTTCAGTCCTTCCGCATACCCCTGGATCAGGGCAATCGGTGTCTTCAGCTCGTGGCTGACATGAGAGAGGAATTCTTTCCGCATCTCATCAATCTGTTCTTTCTTTTCAATGTCTTTCTGCAACTCCAGGTTCGCCGCCTTTAAGTCCGCGATCGTTGATTCCAGTTTCTCCGACATCTGATTCATGGAATTTCCCAGCACTTCCAGCTCATCGCCGGTATCGACATGGACCTTGGCGTCAAAATCCAGATGGCTCATCCGGTTGGCCACTATCGCCATATCCTTGATCGGCTTTGTAAACCGGGTGGACACAAAGAAAATGATCACACTTCCGAGCAGGATGCCGGACAGTCCCATGTAGGCAAGAAAACGGCTGCTGATCTGCGCGCTCGCCTGAATGCCTTCCAGGGAGACCCGCATGGCAATCAGATAATCGTCGTCAGTAAATCCGAAAAGATAGATCCCCTTCTGCCCGCTGGCACGGTCCGTGAGCTGTGTGACAAAGTATCCTTTCTCAATGAGAGTCACCAGATTATCTTCCTCCGTATTTTCCCACGGAAAATGTCTTCTCTGGCGGGGATAGTCATCAAAGATCCCCTCCTCTCTTCCGAAAATAACCTGACTGCGTATCTGATCCAGATAACCGAGGATCTCCTCGTACGTCTTCCCCCCATCCACCAGATTACTGAAGATCACAACCTGCGTGAAATAAAAATCACTGGACTGCGCGATCATCATCTTAATATTTGTACTGTTAGATATCTGTTCCATCTCCTCATTGATCGTATCCTGTGAGGACGCCTCCCGGAGCACATCCTTCACTTTCTGAAATGTGTTCACGATATTTTCTTTTTCCGAAGATATATAATAACTTTCCGCAAATGCATTGTTCAAAAACCAGGTAAAGTAAATCACAAAGCCAACGATAAAAATAAGGATGGCCGTCAGCTTAAACCGTATGGAATAATATTTCATAGCAGTTTCCTCTTCCTTTCTGTCCTTCCGTATCCTCCCGATATACGCTCGTACCGGTATTTTTATTATATCTTTTTTCTGTGTTTAATCCGTGTTTCGAAATCCGGTTTCTTCTAAAAACTTTCTGTACGGAACATTTACGGACAAAATTCCGAAATAAAACGGTTTGACGACAAAGCCGGACTTATACTATACTCTTCTTTAAGAGGGACCGGAGCGAAAGCACCGCAGGCTTTGACCGCTTCGGACAAGGGAAGGAGGAAACAGAAAATATGGAATCTATTTTGGAGGCTCTTGTTGTTCTCATCGCAAAGTCACACAGCTATATCCTGTCGCTGAATGATGCTTATGAGAAGAATTTTACAGACAAACAGCTGCATTTTCTGGTGATCGGTCTGATCGGACTTGCGATGGTCCTGGTCATTTATCCGCTTTTCAAAGCTCTGAGTCAGAATCATGTGCTCATCATCGTATTTATCTATGTCTTTACATTGATCCTGGTTCTTACATTTGCCATTGAGATCGGACAATGGTATTCCGGCAGCGGAACCATGGATCTTGACGATGTGATCTTCGGTATTGTGGGCTTTTTGCTGATGTTTGTCATCTTTGCCGTCATCCGAGAGATCATTCTTGCCATCTGGCGGCTCATCAGGAAACTGACAAAAAGATAACCGCATTTTCCCGATTTTCACAATATTTTCATAAAGAATGCTTATGATAAAGTAGAGTTAGTAAACGATATTTTATTTACTGAGAAAAACTTATAGCAAAACGACACATAAGGGATGGAGGATGTTTATGGAAAAGTTAAAAATCCTTGTAGTGGATGATGAGAGCAGAATGCGCAAGCTCGTGGGCGACTTCCTGAAAAAGAAAGGCTATGAAGTCGTGGAAGCCGGCGACGGCGAAGAAGCGCTGGATATATTTTTTGAGGACAAGAACATCAGCCTTGTGATATGCGATGTGATGATGCCGAAGATCGACGGCTTTGAGGTGGTAAAAGAGATCCGCCAGTATTCCCAGGTGCCGATCATCATGCTGACCGCCAAAGGTGAGGAAAGCGATGAACTGAACGGGTTCGACCTTGGCGTCGATGAATACATTTCCAAGCCGTTCAGTCCGAAGATCCTCGTTGCCCGGGTGGAAGCGATTCTCCGGCGGAGCAACTCTTTGGCTTCCGGCGAAGTGTTAAAGGCCGGCGGCATCGAACTGGATATCGCCGCCCACGAAGTCAAGATCAACGGAAAGTCTATTTCCTTAAGCTTCAAGGAGTTTGAGCTGCTGACTTACTTCGTGATGAATCAGGGTGTGGCCCTTTCCAGAGAGAAGATTCTCAATAACGTCTGGAACTACGATTACTTCGGAGATGCCAGAACGATCGATACCCATGTCAAAAAGCTGCGGAGCAAGCTGGGGGATAAGGGTGAGTACATCAAGACCATCTGGGGCATGGGCTACAAATTTGAAGTACCGGAAGAGTGACAGATACTCTTCCGGTACTTTTGGTACTTTTTCTTCGTTATTTATCCCATTTTGTGAGATTGTAAGTGCGGATCACGCGGGAAAGCTGACTCACATAGGAACCGGAGGTGGCGTAGCCGCCTCTTTTTATGATCTTAAGCTGCTTTTTGTAGCTCTTTGTCCCGGTCAGCCCCGCATAACGTCTCCGGCTGCCATTTCTGGCATTCAGAAGGTACGCGGAGTGATCCTCCACGGAGTCTTCCACACAGGAGTACTTGCGGAACTTCGCCGTGATCCTGTAACGACCGCCGGAACCGTACTCATAAGTACCTTTTTTATAAAAGTTCACGCTGTCCCAGGCGGAACCGCCCCAGGTGTTACCGGAGAGGTTCATTTTCATCCCAAAAAGATTGTTGCCGTTCTTCGCCAGGGAAGACTGTCCCCAGCCACTTTCCAGTATCGCCTGCGCCATGGTGACGGAAGCGAGGATGCCAGTGCGCTTATAATTTTCTCTGGCGATCGGACCAATGGTTTCGATAAAATCTGCTTTTGCGATACTTTTTGCCTGTGTCGCCGTCTGAGAGATACCCGGACGAACCTGCAGCGTTACTGTTTTTGCCGCGCTGTTATACGAATACTGCAGGCCAAAAAAAGAAGCCGCCTGATTCACCGGCACCAGAAGATCACTCACATTGCTCTCCTGGAAGGTGACAAAATACGGCTTTACTTTGAGGTTCATCTTCGTGCCGTTCACTCTCGCATATTTCTTGTTGGCATAAAAAACGACCTTTCTCGCACCATAGCGGAGGGTCACCTTATTGCCATTCTGGCTATGTACGGCGTGAATGCCGTTATCGGAAAAAAGTGTCCGGCAGGGAACATAGATGGTGGAACCAATCTTCACTGACGGCGCCTCGGCGGCTGTCGATGCCAGGGAAACATCCTCCCCGCTATACCGCACATTGATGATGGTTCCTCTCAGACTGTCTGCTCTGCCGTTAATGATGACCGGAATCCTGGCCGCCTGCGTCGGCACTGCCTTCCATGCCAGGCCCATGATCACCATCAGCAGAGTTATCATTAATTTTTTCTTCACAATATTTCTCCTTTCAACATATTTTTTTCGCTTTATGCCACATATTTTTCTATTGTGTCTCATTTTTCAAAAATATGTTACGAAAGTATTATATACTGGAAATATGTTCGCAATAAGTCCAACAACAAAAAAAGAAAGATATCTCCTCTCCGTATCCGGGGAAGATATCTTTCCTGAAAAATACGTCAGACAAGTCCAATGCCGAACTTCGCTGCCATGATATTCTCTTAAATCTGGTCGAGCGCCTGTGCCAGATCGGCGATCAGATCATCGGCATCTTCGATACCGCAGGAGTAACGGATCAGATCCGGTTTTACGCCGCACGCTTCCAGTTCCGCGTCGTTCATCTGACGATGCGTTGCGCTCGCCGGATGGAGACAGCAGGTTCTCGCATCTGCCACATGAGTCTCGATCGCGCCCAGTTTCAGATGTTTCATGAAATTCTCCGCAGCCTTTCTGCCGCCCTTCACGCCAAAACTTACCACGCCGCAGGAACCATTTGGCAGGTATTTCTTCGCCAGTTCATGGTATTTGTCTCCTTCCAGACCACAGTAATTTACATAAGTAACTTTCTCGTGATCTTTTAAGAACTGTGCCACTGCCATAGCATTTTCACAATGCCGTTTTACTCTCACATGAAGACTTTCCAGACCCAGGTTTAAGAGGAACGCATTCTGCGGAGACTGGATTGAACCGAAATCTCGCATCAGCTGTGCGGTCGCCTTGGTGATATAGGCGCCTTCCAGACCGAAACGCTCTGTGTAGATGACACCGTGATAGCTGTCATCCGGTGTGCAGAGTCCCGGATATTTATCCGGATATTTCGTCCAGTCAAACTTTCCGCTGTCCACGATGCAGCCGCCGACGCCGGCGCCATGGCCATCCATATATTTTGTTGTGGAATGTGTCACGATATCCGCGCCCCACTCAAACGGACGGCAGTTGATCGGCGTCGCGAACGTATTGTCCACGATCAGCGGTACTCCGTGGGCGTGCGCTGCTTTCGCAAACTTCTCAATATCCAGCACGGTGAGCGCCGGATTGGCGATAGTCTCTCCGAATACTGCCTTGGTGTTCGGGCGGAAGGCCGCGTTTAACTCTTCCTCGCTGCAGTCCGGGTCCACAAAGGTAAACTCAATGCCCATCCGCTTCATGGTCACGGCGAAGAGGTTGTACGTTCCACCGTAAATGGAGGCGGAAGAAACGATATGATCCCCGCAGGAAGCGATATTAAAGACCGAATAGAAAGAAGCTGCCTGTCCGGAAGAAGTCAGCATCGCTGCCGTTCCGCCTTCCAGTTCGCAGATCTTCTTTGCCACATAATCGTTGGTCGGATTCTGCAGTCTGGTATAAAAATAGCCCTCCTCTTCCAGGTCAAACAGCTTTCCCATGTCCTCGCTGGTCGCATACTTATACGTCGTGCTCTGTATGATCGGAATCTGACGAGGCTCCCCGTTGCCCGGCGTATAGCCTCCCTGCACACATTTCGTATTTAATGAATATTCTTTCATGTCTATCCTCCTTATCACTCTCTTGGTCGGCGCCGGATCCGGTGTTCACCGCCATCCATTTTCCCTTCCTGCCGCTCTCTCATCCGTGCAGCAGTCACAGGAATTTTTTGCCGCTGAAAAATATACTATCACGTTCCCGCCAAAAAATCCAGCTTCGACAGCGGGATACTCTTATCTTCCTCAAAATACATATAAAAATCCGGCGGAGTCCACGGCATTTTGTAAATGCGCTCAAAAACCGGATAAAAAATGCAGTCGGCATGTACCGTAAGCTGTTCATGCAAAAACCGGTCATGCTCCGCATGCTCTTCATCTCCAAAGACGGTGAATGCGAAGGAATACTTTTCCCGGAACGCCTTCGCCCTCTCCTTATCGATCCGCACCAGCACTTTGTGATAATTATAGAGAAGGAACAGCTTGGATACCGGCACAAACCGTTTGCCGTGCTTCGTCATCAGAAGCTTCGGCGCCCGTCCATCGTACTGGAAGTTTGTCTCGCCGATAGCGTCAAACTGCGCCATCCCCTCTTCAAGCCGGCCCAGGAGCAGCTGGACCACACTCTCATACGCCCGGCGTATATTGGCATAAGGGAGATCGTGGGGCAGGTGGTAAAAACATTTATCGATCATCTGCCTGTTACATCGGCTGTATTCTTCCAGCAAACCTTCATAATCTTCCAGGCATCCCGGCTGCACCGCATACTCCCAGAGAAACGCCAGCATATTTTCGTACATGACCACATCCCGGTCGTCGTAATGCAGCCGCCGCAGACAGGTGTCATACCCATCCCGGTCAAAACCTTTCTCCTCCAAAAAATACTTTTTTTCTTCCATAATTCTCCTCTCCCGTTATCTTACGCCGACTCTCCCCGTCTTCTTATCAAAGCGGCGCCTGTCCGGCTGTCATTTTGCATTTCCTGCCATTTCTGTGAAAGTTAAAAATCCCCCTCGCACCGGTAACTTCCGAGGATTCGCAGTTCTTGCGTCTCCTGGGAGAGCTGGTAGAGCAACGCCCGGATTTCTTTCGTGTCCATATTCGCGGACAGCTCCGCGAAGAACCGGTAATTCCAGGTGTCGCCTTCCTCAAACGGCCGGGAATGAATCTCCGTCAGATTCACGCCGTAATCGGAGATCATCGACAAAATGCTGCTCAGACTGCCGCTGTGGTTTGGACATTCAAACATGATCCTGATGCGATTATGCTTCGGCAGGACCACCAGCTGGCGGGAAAAGGTGATCACCTTACGGCGGACAGGGTGCTGTCGTCCGGAACCATCTTTTTCCATCACTGCCCCGCTCCTTTCCGTCTGCACGCGGCATCCGTTGATATACAGTCCTTTATCCAACAGAAGCTGATGCATCGCATCGGACACGCCCACACCGACTTCCTCGATGATCCCCATGCCGGCGTCTGCCCGGCCGCTTCGCACCATCTCTCCCATCTCCTCATAGGTATCTGCCAGGAGCACATCATCTTTCGAGCGATCCATGCAGAGATACAGTTCCTCTTTGACCATGCAGAGTTTCCCCGCCGTATCCGCCTTTTTTTTATACGAGAACGGAAAGCAGTCCCGAAGCTCCATCGTCCGGCCGTACTGATACTTGCGGCTCACTTCCATGATCCGCTTGATGAGCGCTGTGTACTCCCGCACCAACCGGGTGTCCATCCCTTCCGTCTGTTTCCTGATTATGGCTTCTTCTCTGTCCGGTTTATAGATAACATCCTCCGTCTTTGCCTTGATGCAGGCCACCTGATCAGCCAGAGACATCCTTTCCATAAAAAGTCTGCGGATCTCACCATCCACCCGGTCGATATTTTTTCTGACTTCTGATAATTCCATCTGGTATTCCTCTTTTCTGTCTCTATATTTGCATGATATTTATCATACCATGCATTTTTACACAAAGAAAGGCTGCCGCCGACAAATTTTCTCTGTCGTTAGCAGCCCGCTTTACTCTCAGCTCATCTCACTTAATACTTCAATGGCATTGCCATCTATCATCCGATGTCCATGTTCCTCCAGATACGCTTCCTCATAGCGCAGCTCTCCGGCCTTGCCTCCGTATTCTTCCGCAGTGATCATGAAGGCTACCGCCTGGGCATCGGACTCACAATCGGAGAAGTCAACCAGCATCACATACTCCTCATCCGCCTTATACAGCGTGGAATACAGATGTGCTTTCTCTCCGAGCAGAGAACAAAATCTGACCAGTTGGGAGAAATCTCCGAAAACCAGTTTTCTCGGCGGAAAATCGGTCTTTTGCTTTCCGTCTTCCGTCTGTGCGGAAACAGCTTCCGTTCCCTCCTCCGTCTTTTTGTCCTCATCCACATCGACTCTGCCCATACAGACCTCCTGCAGGTCTCTGGATATCTCCTCAAAGGCTTTTTCCTTCTCCTCACCGGAGAGGGCGTATACCTTCGCCAGCCTCTCATCTGTGATCTTATCTTTAAGAGCGGTCGTCATCTTCTTTATCTGATCCAGATCCCTGTCAATGGCTACGTCTGGAAATGTACAGCTTATGGTCACCAGTAGCTGGTCTGCAGGCAGGGATCTGGCGATGTAATTCTGTATACCATTCTCCGTATGCCAGTCGATGTAATTCTTCGAGCTTGTGACAATCGCATTCAGAAACTCCTCCATCTGCCGGCTGTCCGTGCTGATCGCCTGTAAGTCAAAGCCCATATTGCTGATCTCCTCCTTGTGGATCAGGCAGCGTATCGTCTCATCATCAATCTTCCAAAAAAACATCGTATCCCTCCTTCCTCCCCTTATTATAGCAAAATTATTAGCCATGTCAATACTCGAGTGCTAATTCTTATTTATACATCCATATCCTTTTTTGCTTTTTTCTGTCCATAGGAATTGTTGAACACATCCACCATTTTCTCCATCTCTGCGTCAGAAAGAAGAACCGGCGTTCCGATGGCTCTCGCCTTGACATACACCTCCGCGCAGCCTTCGATCTGCTCCGCAATATTAAATGCATTCAGGATATCCTTTCCTCCGGCGATCAGACCATGGTTGGCCATCAGCGCCGCGTTTCTGTCCTTCATCGCCTCAAAGGTGACCTCTGCAAGCTCCGGCGTTCCAAAAGATACATACTCTCCGCAGCGCACATTTGGGCCTCCGGCAAAAGCGACCAGATAGCTGGACGCCGGCAGCTCTTCTCTGAGCACTGCCAGAACCGTACTGTACACGGAATGCGTATGTACTACCGCGTTGATATCGTCCCTTTTCACATAGAAAATGCGGTGCAGTTCATGTTCGCTGGACGGTTTTCTTTTCCCGTCCACCACTTCGTCCTTCAGATTCATGACCACCACATCCTCCGGCTCCGTCTCAAAGTAATCGATCCCACTCGGGCTGATGGCAAACAGTCCCTCCTCCCGGTTAAAGATACTGATATTTCCGCCCGTTCCCCTGGTCAGGCCATGCTCGATGAGCATTCTGCAGTATTTTACCACGTCTTCTCTTTCCTTCTGTAATAACATAAGATTCCCCTTTCAGCAATGCTCTTTCCCTGCAAACAGCCACTTGCGGGCATGGCAGCTGCCTTACGCAAAAACCGCCCTGCGGCATATCCCTGTAAAAAGGATATCTCCGCGGGGCGGTCCCGTCGTTCTACCTTAATGATCTAAAATAAAACTCACGCTTTCCACAGGCCGTGCAGGTTGCAGTATGCGTATACAGCTTCCACTGTCTCTCCCGCACAGAGAGCGAAACATGCCTGCGGCTTGTCTCCCGGATTCAGCACCTTGTGCTGGAATCCCTGTGATGTCTGAACATCGATCCATTCAATGTAGTGTTCTTCTACCATTGGATGCTCTACAGAACCAACCTGAACGCTGACCGTATTGCCGTCTACGGTGTATACCGGTACATGTTTTTCAACCGCTGCATCCGTTGTTCCCGGTACGATCTCTTTCATTTTCTGTCCGCAGCACACAACCGGCACCTTGGAATCTTTTACTTTTGTGATGATGTTGCCGCAGCTCTCACAGATATAATATTTCAGTTTCATGATTCTATCCCTCCTGTTTTCTTTTGCGGAGTATGTCTCCGTCTTCTGCCGTCTGACAAAATACACTTTATAGTTTCTCTTACAAATCTATAAATATACCTGTTGACAGATGCATTATAACATATTGTAGTCATTTTTTCCATAACTTTCCCTGTTTTATCTATAAATTTATTTTCTGTGACACCCGGGCTGTCAGCCCCATACTCCTTTTGTAATGATGAGAAAATAAACCATATAGACGGCAAACACTGCCGCTCCGTCCACCCGTCTGCTTCGCCCCCGCACCAGCATCGGTGTCAGGGCCATTACGGACAGAAGGATACAGATAGGCATATCGATCTCTGCCATCTGCGGCGCCACAGACAGAGGCTGCCCGGTGAGCAGCGTACAGATGGGAAGGATAAATGCCGTGTCAATAACGTTAGCTCCCACGATATTGCCCACCGACAGGGAGGATTCCTTCTTCAAAATAGCGGTAATGGTGGTGACAAACTCCGGAAGGGAAGTGCCCATGGCAAGGATGGTGACGGAAATGATCTCCTCCGAGATCTGAAACTGTCTGGCCAGCGCACAGGCCGAGTCAATGAGAAGCTCTGAACCGACGACCACGCAGGCAGCGCCCAGAGCAAAAAAACAAAGACGTCCCGGAAGCGCCCTCTTTCCTCCGGGCAGACGCTCCCGCTCTGTCCGCCCCGTCATGGCATTTTTCACATTCATGAGGAGAAACAGTATCCCGCCGCCCAGGAGGAACAAACAGTCTCCGGCATCAAAACTCCGGTCCCGGAAACTTATGAACAAGAGAAGCAGACATCCCAGGTAAAGGATATTTTTCGTCAGATATTCTCTCCTGTCGATCACGGACGGAAGACAGAAAAGGCTGACGCCAAGAATGATACCCGTGTTGGCGGACACGGAACCAACCGCATTTCCGATCGCCATGACTGCGCTCCCTTTGAGAGCGGCTGCCACCGACACGAGAATCTCCGGCATGGTGGTGGCAAAACTGACTATCGTCGCTCCGACTATGTACTTCGGGATCCCCAGCGCCCGGGCGATGGCGGAAGCCGCATCCACAAACCAGTCTCCTCCTTTGCAGATCAGCAGGAGTCCCACGAAAAAAGACACATAAATCATACGTTGACCTCCATCGTATATCATTTACCTATGTCTTTTTTCTGCGAAATATTCATATGATCTCTGACTCACATCTCTTCTTCCGCAAAAATGTTTTTCTGTCCTGTCAGTCGTTCTTCTCCGTGGATTCCTCCGTCTCATATTGCAGCTGCTCGATCCGTTTGCGAATAGCGTCCATCTTGGCATCGAGGACGGCGCTCTCGTCGGCACATTCCTTTAAATCCTTCGTAAGCTGTGCGATCTCCAGGTTCTTTTTATATTTCAGTTTGTGTTCCAGACTCGCCCAGAAATCCATGGCGATCGTGCGCAGCTGCACTTCCACCTTCATCATCTTTTTGTGGGAACCTAAAAAAATCGGCGTCTCCACGATCAGATGCAGACTCCGGTACCCGTTTGGCTTCGGGTTGGCAATGTAATCCTTCTTCTCAATGAGGAAGACGTCGTCCTGACCAAGCAGGCAGGAGGCCAGAAAATAGATATCCTCCTGAAAGGAACAGATGACCCGGACACCCGCGATATCTGTGAGGTTCTCCTCTATGTTCTTCGCAGAAAACGGGATATTCTTTCTGTGCATTTTCTCCACAATGCTGTCCACGCTTTTCAGCCTCGTCTTGATGGACTCGATCGGATTGCGGTCGTGCTGCAGGGAAAACTCCTCGTTGAGTACCCGGAACTTCGTCTCAATCTCCATCAGCGCGCATTTATAATACGCCATCAGAGAATTAAAAGGATCTGTCTGACTTTTTAAAAACTCGATGATCTCCTGATTCGTCAGCTCCTCAAACATCCTCTGGCGTACCTTCTCCCCAAAGGAGGTCTTCAGCATGTCCTCCACCACGTTGAATACTTTCTTCTTCTGCTCCATGTCTTCGTTTACCCTAACTCCTTCTTATGATTTTTCATTTTCCGGCATTTTATTCGTCTGCCGGACACATGGTTTCTATTCTACTACAAAGTTTCGGTGATTACAAATGACAGAACCGTAAGAATTTCTTACCATTTTTATACACAGATACTGATAGCAACTGTATTTTGCTGCTTTTACTCCACAGTTTTTTTCACTATTTTCTGTAAAATTGTCTGAATCATCTTGTAAAATATTCTTTTCCGCTGTATAATTTATCTATATGTGACATGTATGGAAAAGAAAGTGGGCGTGGGTTATGAATCTGACACAGATCAATCTTCTCTGGGAAGAATATAAGGCAAAATACGAGATTGACATTGACGCGAAGATCACCGCTGTCAAGTATGATACAGACAAGTACGTGGAGGGCTGTTTTAATCTTCTGGAACTTCTGGACGGAGAATACATTCTTCACCTGAATCCCAACGTACATCTGTACTCTGAGAATTATGTGAAGTTCATTCTCTTCCATGAATTCACACATTTTTACGATTTTATCCACTGTCCTTATGAAGAAAAACTTCCGATGATCATGTGGATGAACGCCTACTCCGAATATCATGCCTGCCGGGTTACTCTGGCCCGCTTTATCGAGTCTCTCACTCTGACTTCCGTACATATGGATAAGGTACAGCTGCCGGGTCCGTACCGGGAGATTTCCATCCGGCGACTCCTCATTGAGAGTGTTTACCGCTGCAAGCTGTATTTCGACGAGTTTTTTAAAGAGTATCATCTATCTGATTTTGCCGGGGGATTCCGCAACCTCATGTATCTGTTCGGATATCTCTCTCTTTTTAAAAATGATGATCAGATGGTTGAGGAGACGCTCACTGCTCTCCGCGTCAATGACGCATATTTTCATACGCTGTATCAGGCGCTTAAAGACATGGATCATGATAAGATCATTGAGATGTATCAGGCGATCACCGACAAGGCGACTCTCACCTATCTGAAGGCGATGTTCCGCCGGTATTATCCTTCTCAGATTCTTTCTGACGAAGAGATTGAGGGGATTACCCTCGATAACTACCGGGATTACGCCAGACGGCTTGATGAAAAAATGCGGGAATTAAACACTTTCTCCCGCAGGGAAGCAAGAACAGATATGCTGAGCGCAGAAGCAGCGCTGGCACAATTATATTTTTAAATACAAACTGCATCACATAAACTGCCATATCGGGACGTCTTTCATGACTGTCCTCATATGGCAGTTTTTTCTTTACGATTCTTGTTGACATTTAGATATCAAAATGATATCATTCAAGTATCAACAAGATTATTCAAACAAGGAGGGTTTTGTTATGAAGGAAAAAATCACAGGCACGAAAAAGAACGGTATGTTTGTACTTTTACTGACGATTCTTCTCTACGCCGCCACCATTTTTTATTGCGGCGCGAGCATCGCGGGACTGGATTTTGGAGGGAATCCGGTGATTCTGACCATCAGCATCCTCTGGATCGCTCTGGGATGGATTCTCCTGTGCGGACTGAAAGTGTTAAAACCACAGGAGGCTCTGGTCCTCACTCTGTTTGGCAAGTATGTCGGCACCTTAAAGGGCGAGGGATTCTATTTTGTCAATCCTTTCTGTACCAGCGTGAATCCGGCGGCAAAGACCAAACTCGGCCAGAGCGCCGATGTGGACGGCGGCAGCCGGAAGGGCGGACTGACTTTCTCTCTGAATAATGAGAGCGCCTCCGCCAACATGGATCTGTCCAGCAAGAAGATTTCCTTAAAGGTGATGACTTTGAATAACGCCCGGCAGAAGATCAACGACTGCCTCGGCAATCCGGTGGAGATTGGCATCGCCGTCATGTGGAAAGTCACAGATACCGCCAAAGCGGTCTTTAACGTGGACAATTACAAAGAATATCTCTCCTTACAGTGCGACAGCGCCGTGAGAGATATCGTGCGTATCTATCCTTATGACGTAGCGCCAAACGTAGACACCACCGGGGACGGACAGGCGGACGACGGTTCCCTGCGCGGCTCCAGTGAGATCGTGGTACAGCGCATCAAGGAACATCTGCAGGAAAAAGTGGCGGATGCCGGCCTGGAGATCATCGAGGCACGGATCACCTATCTCGCCTACGCGCCGGAGATTGCCGCCGTTATGCTGCAAAGACAGCAGGCCTCCGCTGTGATCGATGCCAGAAAGATGATCGTGGACGGAGCCGTGGGAATGGTGGAGATGGCTCTGGAGCACTTGAACGAGAGCCAGATCGTGGAACTCGACGAGGAAAGAAAGGCCGCCATGGTCTCCAATCTCTTGGTTGTCCTCTGCGGACACCACGAAGCACAGCCGATCGTCAACACAGGCTCCCTGTACTAGTTGTACTGACCTGCTTACATTTCGCATAATGCCATTATGCTGAAAATGAACGGGTCAGCACATTGTTACTTTCTATTTTAGACGGAAGTGTTGTTTATGAATGAAAAGAAAAAGAAACAGGTTCCTCTCCGGCTCTCGGAAAAGCTGTATAACGATATCGCCGCCTGGGCGGAGGACGATTTCCGCTCTGTCAACGGACAGATCGAGTATCTCCTCACGGAATGTGTCCGGCAGCGCAAAAAAAACGGCAAATATGTATCCGAACATCTGGATGAACCGCTGGATATCGACATCCAATGAATTGTCGAATCTCAGAAAAAGCATGAAAAAATCACAAAACATAATAAAAACGTGTCGGTCTTTCCAAAAAGCCGCCCGAGGACGATTTTGCTGTCCCCGGGCGGCTTTGTCACAACGTACCGGTTTGACCGGTATCCTTAATTGCAAACACTCACTGCAAAAACTGTTTGTCAAATTCCGGATTAAAATAATAGAAGTTCCGGCTGTTCAGTTTTTCTTTCGTGCGCTCCAGCGCCTCTCCGAACCTCTGAAAATGAACGATCTCCCGGCTTCTTAAGAATTTTAACGGCTCCCGCACATCCGGTTCTTTGATGACGCGGAGAAGATTGTCGTAGACTGTCCTGGCTTTCTGCTCCGCCGCCAGGTTCTCCATCAGGTCTGTGACCGCATCTCCTTTGGACTGAAATTCCACCGCTGAAAACGGAAGCCCTGCCGCTGCCTGCGGCCAGATCCCCGTAGTGTGGTCGATATAATATGGGGCAAATCCTTCTTTTTCCACCTCTTCCACCGACAGATCTTTTGTGAGCTGGTAGACCATGGCACAGATCATCTCCATATGCCCAAGCTCCTCCGTGCCGATATCCGTGAGTAGGCCGCCCACCGTTTTTAACGGCATGGTATAGCGCTGGGAAAGATACCGGAGGGAAGCGGACAGCTCTCCGTCCGGCCCTCCGTACTGGCTGATGATAAGCTTCGCCGTTTTAGCGCAGGTCCTCTTGATATTGACCGGAAACTGCAATCGTTTTTCATAACACCACATACGCATCCGCTCCTTTCCACGGACTCGGCGCTTTTTTCCGGTCCGCCAGCTCTCCGGCATCCTCCGCGCACAGCGGAAAATGCTCTTCTCCCAGTTCTTCCAGAAGCTGTTTTTTCTGCTTCGCATACTCCTGAAAAATCTCGAAGGCTTTCTCATCTTCCGGATGGGTACACAGGTACAGATTCAGATCGTCCGCCACAAAGCTGATCTCCGTCAGTTTTTTCAATTTCTTCTGCTGTGCCTCAGTTTTTCCCTGATAGCTTTTCGCGGAAGGAGCTTTCTCCATCATCTCTTCCGTGATAGCAAAAAATGGCAGGTTCAGAGCAGGAAAGACGGTTCCCGCTGCCAGAGCCTGTTCCGGCTCATACAGCTCGTCCATTTCCTGCACAAGAATCTCTGCCATTGCCAAATGCTGTTTCTGCATCGCATTCTCTCCTTTTCTCAGTAATTTATCCTTTTCGTCCGGGAAAGCCGGAGCAGGAAGACATCTTCTTCCTCCGACGCTCCCGCAGATATAGTCTGAGAAAAAAAGAAAGATTTTATTCGTTTTTTGTACTGTCATCCGAACCGCCGGTATTAACGGGCACGCCCACATCCTCTGCGTCTTTGGCGTTCGGATAGATTTTTTGCAGTTTTTTGTCATCAAAATGGGTGTCCATGACCTTCTGCCACTGGCTTGTGGCCGGAATCCCGTCCGCCCGCTGATCGCTTCGGATGAGCGCCAGACCGGACACCGCCATGTTGACAACCATAAAGACGAAGAAGATCCAGGTGAGGATCTTGCCCGCCCGCATCGGTATCTTCTCGATCCAACAGGAAAACACCGGATACAGCCCTTTCATCCAGATGATCGCCGCGATACCCCAGAAAAAACAGTATAAGAGATTGATCCTTCCGCCAAGATTAAACATCATCTGGCTATAATCCCAGAACACCTTGCCGAAAACAAGCTCCGAAAGGACGCTGCATATGTACTCATAGGCGCCGCCGAGAAAAGTGCCTGCCAGGAACAGAAAGCGGTCGGAGCGATCTCTGTATTTATAGAGCAGGAGGGAGGCCGCCGCGATGGCCACTCCCCACACCAGACTGAACGGGCCCCACACGACACTGCTCCTGCTCATCCAGACGCCCATCTTCAGGCGGCAAAACAACGTCTCCACGATATCTCCCAGAAAGGAACCGATGAGCAGCAGCCAGAACAACTTATAAAAGCCGCATCCGGCAGCAAATACCTTCTGCCCGGTCTCCTCTTTTTCTTTTTTGCGGTGGATAATATTCGGGTAAGCCCGACGGATTCTCCTGTCGGTCAGCCTGTAGATCCATCGTCCCAGCCGGGAACTGATACCGGACAGCCAGGAATCCACTTCCTCCCACTGCTCCATTCTCCGGCTTCTCCCCGACAAAATGCACAGGGTCGCGACGATATCGATCAACAATATGGCCAGCAGCACCAGCACGAGAATCTTTCCCGGCAGAGAAGGGATCAGACTGTAAAGCTTTACAAAGAGCGGATTGCCCCACTCCATGGCGGCAACGGAAAGCAGTCCCCAGAAGATGGAAACCGTCAGACAGATATATCCGTCCAGATTCCATTTCATTCCGGAATAATTCCACCACCGCTCATGGTACATCCGCTCGATGGCATGTCCCGCGATCCATTCAATGAGGGTGGAAACGATAAACCCGGCCATGAACAGCCAGACGCCGTGCAGCTCTCCGAAAAACACCGTCATCACGGCGGCAGTTATTCCGTAGATCACGCAGAGCGGTGCGTTGACAATCCCCCGGTTGACAAACTGCTTCTGCCTGAGAGCGGCGGAGACGGTTTCCAGCACCCATCCCAGAAAGCTGTACACGAAAAACAGCCAAAGTATCTCATATCCTGTATATTCCATGATTTTCTCCCTTGTCAGTCCCTGTAGTTTTTTCGACATTCTTTGACATGCCGATTCATTCTGTAATGATAAAGTATCCTCTTCCTCAAGTCAAGAAAAAGCTGCCGTGTTATATTTTCACAGCAGCTTTTTGCTTTTTTATTTGATCCTTACCGGATCTGGCCGTCTCCCCGGATGATGTATTTATAGGTGCAAAGTTCTTCCAGGCCCATCGGTCCTCTGGCATGCAGTTTCTGGGTGGAGATTCCCATCTCGCATCCCAGTCCGAACTCTCCGCCGTCGGTAAACCGGGTGGATACGTTCACATACACAGCGGCGCTGTCCACTCTTCTGATGAAATATTCGGTTGCCGCCGCATCCTCTGTGACAATGGCTTCGCTGTGCCCGCTGGAATGGGCGGCGATATGTGCCACAGCGTCTTCCACGCTGTCCACCACTTTCACCGCCAGAATGTAATCGAGGAACTCCGTATCAAAATCGTTCTCCCCCGCCGGCGTACCGTCGATGATGGCTGCCGCTCTCGGACAAAGGCGCAGTTCCACAGGAACCGCTCCCGCTGCCGCCCGGTCATCTGCCAGACGCTTTTTGAGCATCGGAAGAAATGTACCGGCGATGTCTTTGTGTACCAGACAGACCTCTTCCGCATTGCAGACACTCGGACGGCTGGTCTTCGCATTTTCTATGATGGCAAGGGCTTTCTCAAGGTCAGCGGCCCCGTCCACATACACATGACAGATACCGGTTCCCGTCTGAATACAAGGCACTTTCGCCTGATCCACACAGGCCTGAATCAGTCCGGCTCCTCCTCTAGGGATGAGCAGATCCACATATCCAACCGCCTTCATAAGCTCTGTGGAACTCTGCCGGGTCGTATCCTCGATCAGACTGACACTTCCCTTTGGCAGTCCCGCCTCAACAAGACCTTTCTGCATGGCGTCCACCACTGCCCGGGCGCTCTTCCACGCTTCCTTGCCGCTTCGAAGGACACAGGCGTTTCCACTCTTGATGCAGAGAGCAGCCGCGTCGCTGGTCACGTTCGGGCGGCTCTCATAGATGATCGCGATCACACCAAGCGGAATCGCTGTCTTCTCGATCACCATACCGTTCGGCCTGGTGATGGAACGAATCACCCTTCCCGCCGGGTCCGGCAGAGCGATCAGCTCCCGGATTCCCTGCGCCATGCCGGCAATCCTCTCTTCTGTCAGAAGAAGACGATCCAGCATCACATCGGATATCTTTCCTTTTGCCTGCTCCATGTCTTCTCTGTTAGCGGCGAGAATCTTCTCCGTTTCCGCTTCCAGATGGCTCGCCATCAGTTGCAGCGCAAGATTTTTTGTCTGCTCATCCGCCGCGTTGATGACGGTTTTCGCCTCTCTTGCCTGTTCCAGTATCTCTTTTGTCGTCATGTCGTTACCCTCCCTTTCCTGCCTGCCACTTTTCCTGCTCTCTTTGTCTGCCGTCTTTTTTATTTTCTCCGACATGCAGAGTGTCCCGGTGGCAGTACTCTGCTTTTTATTTTTTCCCACGGAACTTTGTTCCGACTTTCTCTCCGTCCAGGATCCGGTAGAGATTCTCCGGATGTGTTCCGTTGGCGATGATCATATCAATACCTGCCTCCATGGCGATCTCCGCCGCCTTGATCTTCGTGACCATGCCTCCGGTACCAAGCTTGGTCCCCTTGTTTCCGGCCAGGTCATAGATCTCCGGCGTGATGGAGAAGACCACATCAATGACTTCCGCATCCGGGTCTTCCCGCGGATTGGCGGTGTAAAGTCCGTCAATATCGCTTAACACGATCAAAAGATCCGCCTCCACTTTTCTTGCCACGATCGCCGCCAGCGTATCGTTGTCTCCCACCGAGATCTCGTCGGTCACGATGGAATCATTCTCGTTGATGACCGGCATCACATTGAGCTCCAGAAGACGGTTCACCGTATTGTGAAAGTTCTGGCTGCTCACTTCATTGTCAAAATCGGAACCGGTGATCAGTATCTGCGCCACGATATGATTGTATTCCAGGAACTTCTTGTCATATAAGTACATCAGCTCACACTGACCGATGGCAGCCGCCGCCTGTTTGGTCGGCATATCTTCCGGTTTATCCTTCATATTCAGCTTGCCGACACCCAGCCCGATCGCTCCGGATGACACCAGGATCAGTTCGTGGCCGGCATTTTTGATATCGCTTAATACCTTACACAATGTCTCGATTCTACGGATATTGATCCGTCCGCTTTCATAAGTTAAAGTGGATGTTCCCACTTTTACTACGATTCGCATAACTTCCTCCTGCAAAAAGGGCCGCGGCAAAATACATTCCCATATTCCGCTGCAGCCCCTCTTATCCATAAATACTTTTTTATCAAATGCCTTCCGCACATAACGGTATCAGCATTTTCTCCCGGACAAGCGCTCCGGAAACGTGTGTTTTTATTATAACACTTTGCTCAAAAAGCTCTGTGTTCTCTCGTTCTTCGGATGATCCATGACCTCCTCCGGGGTACCCTGTTCCATGATCACGCCCTGGTCAATGAAAAATACCCTGTCGGCAACGTCGTGGGCAAATCCCATCTCGTGGGTTACCACGACCATGGTCATACCCTCTGCCGCCAGCTCTTTCATAACGTCCAGAACCTCGCAGACCATCTCCGGGTCCAGAGCGGAAGTCGGCTCGTCAAAGAGCATGATATCCGGTTCCATGGCAAGCGCCCGGGCAATCGCCACACGCTGCTGCTGTCCGCCGGACAGCTCCTTCGGTTTGGCGTCCGCTTTCTCGGCAAGACCGACTCTCTTTAACAGCTCCATGGCTTTCTTTTCGGCTTCTTCTTTGGACTTTAACTTCAGTTCCACCGGAGCCAGCATGATATTTTCCTTCACGGTATAGTGAGGGAACAGGTTAAACTGCTGGAACACCATGCCGATATGCTGACGGATCTTATCGATATCACTGTTCTTTCCGGTGATGCTCTCGCCATCTACCAGGATCTCGCCTTCTGTCGCCTCTTCCAGACGGTTCAGACAGCGAAGGAACGTGGACTTACCGGAACCGGATGGTCCGATCACACAGATCACTTCTCCTGCGGAGATCTCCGCATCAATTCCTTTTAATACATGAAGAGAACCAAAACTTTTCTTCAGTCCCTTTACCTTAATCTTGATATTGTTGTCCATTACGCGTTCATCCTCCTTTCAACTGCTCTTGAAATGAATGACAGAACCGTGACGATTAAAAGGAAGAACACGGCTACCCATGTATAAGTGGCAAAGGACTCCATGGTCCGGCCCACATAAATCTTCGCGTTGTACATGATCTCTGATAAACCGATGGCATACAGGATCGTGGAATCCTTCAGCGTGATGATAAACTGGTTTACCAGGGATGGCAGACAGATACGCACTGCCTGCGGCAGAATGATCTTCTGCATGGACTTGGCATAGCTCAAACCAAGGCTTCTCGCCGCCTCCATCTGTCCTTTGTTGACAGACTCGATAGAGCCACGGAAGATCTCGGAAATATACGCGCCCGCATTGAGCGTCAGCGTCACCAGACTGGCCGTAAATACCGTGATTCTGAACTGGGAACCTGTCACAGACTGAATGAGCTGCGGCATGGCAAAATAGAAATAGAATGCCTGCACCAGCATCGGCGTTCCACGGATCAGCCAGATATAAAACTTCGCAATGCCGCGCAGAACGACATTGTGAGAAATATTCATCAAACATACAAAAATGCCCAGCACCATGGCGATGAGCAGAGATAATACCGTAATCTGGACAGTCATACCCAGCCCCTGTAAAAGGGTTGGGTAGACTTCACTCAAAACCTGAATCAAATTCATAACGAATCAACCTCTTCCTAATTATTCTGCGGAAGTATATTTTGCGATGATCTCGTCGTAGGTACCGTTTGCTTTGATGTTGGCAAGACCTGTGTTGAACATCTCAAGCAGCTCGCTGTTCTGACCTTTCAGTACGGCGAAACCATAAGGAGTGGAGTACTCATCTTTCTCCTCTGCCACGATCTTCAGTCCGTTGCCCTGGGAAACGCCGTAGGCCATAACCGGATAATCCTCAAAACATGCCACGGTATTGCCTGTGACAACATCCTGATACATCAGAGAAGACTCATCAAAATACTGAATCTCAAAACCGTACTGGTCTTTTAAGCTCTCTGCACAGGAAGCACCCTGGGTACCGGTCTTAGCTGCCACTGTCTGTCCCTGCAGGTCGTCAAGGCCCTGGATATCGCTGCCTTCTGCCGCTGCGATCGCCACATAAGAATCATAGTAGCTGTCGGAGAAATCATATTTTTCCTGTCTTTCCGGGGTGATGGACATACCGGCGATGACCGCGTCGCTCTGTCCGGACTCCAGAGATGCCACTGCAGCGTCAAATCCCAGAGAATTGAGTTCATATTTGAATCCCTGATCCTCCGCGATGGCAGCCAGGATATCTACGTCGATACCGACGAAGTTATTATTTTCATCCGTAAACTCAAAAGGTGCAAAAACAGTATCTGTTGCAATCACGTAAGTTTTATCAGAAGATGCATTGTCTGCTCCAGTACTATCTGCCTCGTTGCCGGAGTTACCTCCGCATGCAGCCAGTGATAAAGTCATCGCTGCAATCAAAGCCATTGATAAGAATTTTTTCATGTGAATTCCTTCCTTTCTGTTATTTCTTTTTCAACATCACGTACCTATTATATCTATTAAAGAAGCAAATTGCAAGAAACTTTCAAAAAACATACACTTTTCGGTATTTTTCCTCCTGTTTTTTTCTTTCTTTACTTTAGGAGTCGTTCCCCTTTTCTTTCTTAATTTTTTCTGTTTCCGGTGCGGTCATGCACGGTCTCAGCAGGCATTTCTCTTCTTCCCTGTTCCATCTGTCCTTAATATTAACATGAATTTTCCTTTAAAAATTTATTCATTTATGTTTTTTCCCGGTCAAAAAAATATTGTTTTTTTCCAAAGAAAAACGGTTGACAAAATTTGCATAATCGCATATAGTGAACACGATTTCACCGTGCGAAAAGAAATACATTTTTAATTAGGAAAAGGAGATACAAAGATGAAAACTTTTACCGTGAAATTTGAAACTGTTGATAATGCCACCTCTTTTGTAAAAGCGATCGAGGATTTCCACAGCCATTTTGATCTGGTTTACGGCAAATATGTCGTTGACGCGCAGTCCCTTCTCGGCGTGATGACCATGAATCTCAGAGAGGCCATCGACCTTCGCATCATGGAGCGCGAGAATGAGATGGACAGGATCGTGGAAGCGATCACCCCTTATCTGGCTGCCTGAGTTTCGCAGCCATTGTCCTTTCATTTTTTGTTATTGCTATCTATTATGAATTATGCTATATTATTGTAGTGTCCTCTGCATGTGCATTGGGCACTTTTCCTGTTTTTTAAGGATTTTTTGACTTTCCAATAGTTTGAATGTCAAAACATCATGGCAGTTTTATATCACATGCCATGGCAATATATGCCGGTCTGCTGTGGATGACAGGCCGGAACAATGACACTTTCAGGAGGAATATATTATGTGGTTTGACAAAGCAGTCATTTATCAGATCTACCCGTTGGGACTTTGTGGAGCGCTTGACAAAAAAGACGCCGGACACCGTATTTTGCGCGTACTGGACTGGGTGGATCATATCAAAAAGACCGGCGCCACCTGTGTGCTGTTCAATCCTCTCATGGAGAGCGACTATCACGGCTATGACACCCGGGACTATCTTACCGTCGATCCCCGCCTCGGAACCGAGGAAGACCTGCAGGAAGTCTGCAAGGCCATTCATGATGCCGGCATGAAGATTATGTTCGACGGCGTCTTCAACCATGTAGGCCGTGGCTTTTGGGCTTTTCAGGACGTCATCGAAAAGAAATGGGACAGCCCATACTGTGGCTGGTTCCACATCAACTTTGACGGCGACACCAACTATGGGGACGGTTTCTGGTATGAAGGCTGGGAAGGACACAATGAACTTGTAAAGCTGAATCTGGATAATCCGGATGTGCGCCGGTATCATTATGACGTTATCAGCAAATGGATCGAACTTTATGACATCGACGGACTGCGCCTTGACGTTGCCTACTGTCTGAGCGATTCTTATCTTCGGGCGCTCCGGAGCTTTACCAACGAAGTAAAAGAAGACTTTGTTCTCATGGGCGAGACACTCCACGGCGATTATAATATGTGGATGAGCGATGAGAAATGCCACTCGGTCACCAACTATGAATGTTACAAAGGACTTTACTCCAGCTTCAACAGCGCCAACATGCACGAGATCAGCTACAGCCTGAACAGACAGTTTGGCTATGAGAACTGGTGCATCTATCGCAGAAAACATCTGTTAAGTTTTGTGGATAACCACGATGTGGAGCGGATTGCCAGCATCCTTGAAGATAAAAAGAATCTGCCGGTCATCTACGGACTGCTCTTCGGCATGCCGGGCGTACCGGCCATCTATTACGGCAGCGAGTGGGGAATCGAAGGGCGCAAGAAAGACGGCGACGAAGCGCTCCGTCCGGCCATTGAGAAACCGAAGTGGAACGAACTGACCGACGCCATCGCCGCCTACGCAAAACTCCACACGGAGCACCCGGCACTCTATGACGGCGGCTACCGCAACCTCCACGTCTGGAGCAAACAGCTTGTCTTTGAGAGAGCCTGCGACGAAGAGCGGATTCTCGTGGCAGTCAATATTGACGATGATCCATACTTCGCTCCGTTTGACGCCCAGGCAACAGAAGGCACAGACCTTCTTGCCGGCGAGACTGTCACTTTTGAGGGAGGCTATGAACTGCCGCCGCACAGCGTGGTGTTCTGGAAGGTCTGAGATACGGCAACACAATTCCGCCAGCCGGAACTCTTATGCCGGACATGGCCGCGTTGACCATAAATAAAATCGTAATCTTTTCTTTATTGACTTCTGTCCTCATCTTTATATAATGAAGACAGAAGTCAATTTTATGCCATTGGCCCCGAAAAGGCCAGCTGTTTCATTATCATTTATAGTGAAGGCAGTTATCGTTTTTTATTCAGGAGGAAACCATGGTCACCTTAACCCCTTCGGAACTGAAAGAGATCCACACATATCTTCATGAGTATATCCACACAAAAGAAGCCCAATCCATGAAGGACTTCTGCCAGCACGGCGCGGTCAGCACTTACGATCATGTGATGAATGTGGTGCGGCTCAGCTATTTTCTTAACAAGAAGTTCCGGCTGGGCGCTGATATGAAGTCGCTGGTCACCGGCTCCTTTCTTCACGATTTTTACCTCTACGACTGGCACGAGGAAGGAGATGGTTCCCACAAACTCCACGGTTTCACCCACCCAAAGCGGGCGCTTCACAATGCCAGCCGTCTGTTTGATCTGAACCATCGGGAGCGCGCCATCATCTGTCAGCACATGTGGCCTCTCACACTCCGGGCTGTCCCGTCCTGCCGGGAGTCTGTGATCGTCTGCCTGTCTGATAAGATCAGCTCAGCATTTGAGACGCTGTTTCAGAGGGGGTAAAACCTTTTTATGTTATTGACGTACTCTTGATCCACAAAAACGGCAGCCGCATATCCGACGATCCGGACTTGCGACTGCCGCTTTTTCGTTTATTTTTCTCAGCCCGGGATGTCTCCCACACCGTTTAATACAAGACGAGGACGATATGGATATCTCTCGATCATCTCCGGTGTGGTCACGCCGGACAGCACGAGCACCGTATCAAGTCCGGTTTCAATGCCGGAGATGATGTCTGTGTCCATGCGGTCGCCGATGATGGCGGCATTGGCGGAATGAACGTTCAAAAGGCGCAGCCCTGTCCGCATCATCAGCGGATTCGGCTTGCCGATAAAGTATGCTTTCCGCTCCGTGGCAAGTTCGATCGGTGCGATCAAGGCACGGCAGGCCGGCGCAATGCCCGTCTCCGTCGGTCCGGTCAGATCGTAGTTGGTTCCGATGAGCTTCGCCCCGGCGTTGACCAGGCGGATTGCCTTGGTGATCTGTTCCAGATTGTAGGAAGAAGCTTCTCCCACTACCACATAATCCGGGTCCACGTCGTTATACATGATACCTTTATCGTAAAGTGCATTTAAAATGCCGTGTTCTCCCACCACGTAGGCGCTGCACCCCGGCGACTGGGTATCCAAAAACAGGGCCGTCGCCAACGCGCTCGTATAGAAATGTGTCTCATCCACATCCAGTCCCATTCTCGCCAGCTTGTTCTGCAGCTCTCTCGGCGTATACTGGCTGGAGTTGGTGAGGAAAAGAAAGTTCTTTTTATTTTCCGTCAGCCAGTTCACGAATTCTTTTACTCCCGGCAGCAAACGGTTTCCATGATAGATGACACCGTCCATGTCGCAGATGAATCCTTCTTTATTCCGCAATGCTTCCATAATATAGTATCCTCCTATATTCTGTCTTTTTGTTCTGTCGTTTACGATACCCGTTTTTTATCTATATTATATTATTATATTCTTCGCCGTAACGCTTTTCATGATCGTATTGAATCACAACGATACCGGGTAGTATACCCATCATAACAGATACCAGATTGTCCTGCTATCCTGTTCCTGTAAAGATTATGTGCCTTCCGTGTAAATATCTTTTCGCTGTCTGTGCGGATACCATTAAATATTCGGCATCTTCGCCGTCGGCATCATAAGCACCTTTCCGGTTCCCCGGTATACATTTACCAGTCCCTCCCCGGAGGCCGCGGAACCAATCAGTGATTTGCCGGAACGCTCCACGGAAAAGTTCAGACTTCCGCTCCAGGCAATGGCATAGTTGCCGTCGATCTTTAACACGTCATTTTCCAGAGTGACCTCGATCAGTTCTTCCTGCGGACATTCAGACTCAATGCAGAACACACCGGAACCGTTCAGGCTCAGATTGAACAGTCCTTCGCCGCCTGCCACTGCGGAGGATACGTTGGAGCGCATGACCGCTTTGTGTTTCAGACGGGAATCACATGCCAGAAACAGGCCGTCATCCAGCACCACAGACCCGCCCCAGTCCGCGGCGTCCATCAGGATCAGATACTTGTATGTCGGCTCCAGCACGAGAAGACCGGTTCCGGTATATTCCGGCTTGATGGCCGACTCTCCGCTGACCTTTCCCCGGACAGCCTTTCCGAACAGATCGCCCACACCTTTGATGCCGGTGGTCGCGTTGACATCACCCAGCATCCACTGCATGGCGCCGGCCTGCAGCGTAATGTTTGATTTACTCACATCGCACATGACCTGTCTCTTGCGGACATTCATCTGCGAACAATAGTACGCAGTGATGGCGGAGCCCGGCGTCACACTGAGATCTCTCTGGTACTCGAGCACGGTAAACGCACCTTTTTGATCAAGAATCTTCACATCATCATTGTCCGTAAAATTTTTTACCTGAAACATAATTACCCTCCCTGGATCATCATGGACAGCCGAAAGTCCGCTATCCAAAATATCCCATAAACATGCATCGTCAGCAAGCAGCCAAAATTCTTCTAAATCATCCAGAAAAATTCTTTACATTTACTATAACACAACCCCGGCATCCGCACAATATAAGATATGGCAAAGAACTTTTTTAATCTGACAGCACCCTCAGATCGTATATATTGTCAAAGGCGATTTTTTCCCCGCCGACACACATCTTTCCCCCGGCCGCATCCACGCCGGAAAACGTACCGGAAAACGTCCGGTATTCCCCGTGAAAATAATATAAGATCTCCACTCTGTCGCCGGGTGTGAGTCTCAAAAACTTCCGGTTTAATTCTTCCAGGCTCTCCTCCGACAGTTCCCGTCGGGGAAGAGGCTTTTTCTCCCGGCGTTTTAGCGCTTCCGGATATCCTTTCAGCGCCCCGAAGGGCATGAATTGTTTCGCTCTTTCTTCCCTGTTCATCTCATGCACCGCTCCTGTGACCTCCTATCTGATGATTTCTCTCTCTGGTCGTCGCCCCGTCCTCAAAGTCCATTCCCCTCAATACAGCATTTTTCCCAAAACGGTGTTTAATATCCAAAACAGCCCGCTGCAACCTGCGTTCCTTTTCTACCTGAGCCGGACTGGAAAAAATATCGTACTGACAATACATTTCCGGTTCCACATGATTATAGGTGAGTGATACTCTCCGAATCGGCGTCTGCCCGTCCACAATCCTGTGATACAATACCACCGCAGACTCCATGATCCGTCCGGAGAGATCTGTGGCTGCCGGCAGCCCGATCGTTCCGTGCGCGGACTTTTTCCCGGAATATCCCATATAACTTACATGCAGGGTGATGGAGTCCGTCACCAGCCTTTTTTCCAATAGCTCCTGACACAGCACATCCGCCATCTCTTTTACAATGAGGATTCCTTCCTCGTAGCCATAATCCCGCGGCAGCACCTGTCCGTTGGAAATGGAATGTACTTTGGGGCGGTACGCCTTGATATCCGCCATGGTGACCGTTTCCCGTCCCCAGGCATGGTCAATGAGCAGCTCCGCGTCCACACCAAACATTTTGTAAAGCGCTCTTTCATCCGCCAGCGCGATCTGCTCCATGGTAGTGATCCCCACCCGCGCCAGCCGCCGCACGGTCCCTTCCCCGATACGCCAGAAATCCGTCAGCGGCCGATGCCTCCACAAAAGACTGCAATAGCTTTCCTCGTCCAAAACTCCGATAAAATCTTTCGACCGCTTCGCGATGATATCCAGCGCGATCTTAGCCAGATAGAGATTCGTTCCTACCCCGGCGGCCGCTGGAATCCCCGTGGACGCCCGGATATCATTCATGATCTTTGCCGCCAGTTCTCTCGCGTTCATCCGATACAGGGAAAGATAGTCCGTCACATCCATAAATACTTCGTCAATGGAATATACATGGATGTCTTCTTTGGAAATGTAGCGCAGATAAATATCATAAATCTTCACGGAATAATCAATGTAGCGTTGCATCCGCGGCGTCGCCATGATATAGCGGATGTCCTTTGGTATCTCAAACACCCTGCACCGCCCCGGGATGCCCCTCGCCTTCATGGATGGAGACACCGCCAGACAAATGGTCTTCTCCGTGCGCTCCGCGTCCGCCACCACCAGATTCGTGGTCATCGGATCAAGACCCCGCTCCACACATTCCACCGACGCGTAAAACGACTTCAAATCAATGCAAACATACTGCCTCTCCTTTTTCATCACTTCCGCCTCCCAATAAAGTAAATCACTCCGTCGCAAACAAACGTATTTCAGATGTTGTCCCGGACATCCAAAAAGTCTTCCGAAAGAAAAAACAAACATCCGTTCTCTGTATATTTTATCAGAACAAACGTTTGTTTTCAATGGTAATTTTATCCACTTATAAAAATGGGGATTTGTCGCGGTGATAAGAAATATAACTTGTAACACAGACGATGACG
>DSLMC04103__coassemble_227_pt1 | contig 104790 bp, 89 predicted proteins | sample DSLMC04103__metabat2_low_PE_013 | metagenome-assembled genome bin DSLMC04103 | reverse complement strand
AATCATTCCAGTTTTTAAAATGTGAAGTAGCAAAAGTTTTACTTCCCCTCGATGAACCACCGGTAAGTCCTTCCGGAATCATGGTGCGGTGCGCAAAAGTGTCCCCAATAAGATGGGCTGCCATTCCCAGTATCATATACCTTCTTTCATCTTTTGAACCAACTTTGACATCCTCATGTTTTCCTAACCCATCAGGATTAGAACAAGCATCAATGAGCACAGTTCTTAAATTATTCAAATCAGAATCCCCATATGTTTTGTCCATAGAATGCTGTACATTTATACTGTTGACATAATTAGTCACAGTAGCTGGATCTCCTAATTTGATATTGGCGCCATTTAGTGCCACTTCATATAAAAAATGCAAGTTTACTACATAATTATAACGTGCATGGAGAGCTCGACACTCAATTCTACTATCGTCTTTATGATATATGTCATCTACCAATGCTGCCGAGTTAGCTGCAATTTTCAATAAAGTGGAATTCCCAAGAACGGATACCATATCATGATGTCTCTTTCCGCCCCAGCTTCCGGAAACAATTTCCGAAGTATCATATGTAGTGACCGATGGTGTCTGCGGCGTAATCTTAACTGCGGCATCCTGCACCTGGAAGGTATCTGCCATGGCAAGGGCATCGCCGATATTTAAAATCCCCAAATCGCTGCCGCCGGTTTCCTGATTGGCAGATGCCATCAGTAACTGGCGGATAAATTCCGTATCCGCAGCCGGATATCTTTCAAGGAGAAGCGCAGCCGCGCCTGTCACGTGGGCTGTGGCAATGCTGGTACCGTCCAGCGTCTGTAACCCCGCAAATGCGCCGTAAGACCAGATCTTTTCCCCCGGCGCCAATATGTCAATCCCCTCACCCCGGGAGGTAAAATCTGTCATGGCATTATTCCCATTGCTTGCCCCGACGGAGATTACGTTGTCAAAGGCTGCCGGGTAGTCGATATTGGCTGCTTCTGCGCCGTTGTTTCCAGCCGCTGCCACAACAATAATACCATCTTCCACCGCAGCGTCTATGGCCTGCTCCAGAGAAGCGGAATACGCTGTTGTGCCAAAGCTCATATTGATGATGTCCATATCATTGTCGATACACCAGTAGATTCCTTCTATGATTTTGCTAAGAGGGGCTGTGTTGCTCCCATCAAGCACTTTCACATCATAAATATCTGCTCCTGGAGCAATGCCATCCATATCGCCGATACCGGATGCACCGATTAGCGATGCGATACTGGTCCCGTGCCCAGTCCCATCGTTGAAGAACGGGCTCTCATTATTCGACCCAGTCAGGTCTACGTAGTCGGCTACAAGCACATCTTCGGCTGCCGTAACACCGGAGTCAAGCACAGCAACTCTGACAGTATCCCCTGTCAGATCCAGACTGTCCGGCAGATTGACCGCATCCAGATTCCACTTCCGATGCTTTTCTGGCTGACTTTGCGATGATTTTTTCCACTTTACTCAAAAGCTTTTTCTTCATTGCTCCTCTCCCTCCTTCCTGTTTGTTTTTATTTATTGTACCATAATATTTTTCCTGTGCCGGATGTTGTAAAAAATAGGCTATGTTTTTGTAAAAAATAGACCTTATTTATAAAATTTTTTATATAAGCACCTAAAAAGTATAGAAAAAAACTCTTTTTCTGATAATATTATCTCTGTAATACATATCTAAAAAAGAGCTTTCTACAAGTTTATGCAAGTCTTTATATTATTAATATAATATTTTATTGTTTAACAATTACTATTCCTGTCTTTTATCACCCCAGGTACAACAGGATCTGAACGGAAAACAGGCGGTCTTTTTTTTCTATCTTCATTGTTCCGTAATATTTCTGTACGATATTTTCCACATTGCCAAGTCCCAGTCCGTGCAGGTTGCTGTCTTTTTTCGTTGTGAGAAGTTTTGTCCCCTTTTGTCTGAGTGTTCCGCTGTAGCTGTTTTCCACATGTATTTTCAGGATGCCTTTTTCTTCTTTGATGTTGACCGACAGCTTCTTTTCTTCTGCCTGCCGGGCGGCCTCGATGGCATTTTCCAAAAGATTACCCAGAATGATATTAATGTCAAAGGAATGTTGACTGACGTCCGACAGGCGCACTTCTGTCCGGACGGATATCTGTTCCTTTCTTGCCTGTGCCAGCATGTAGTTTAAGAGACTGTCAATCTCAACGTCGCCGGATTCTATGATTTCATCCGGCGTCTTTAAATATTCCTGCATGGAAGCAAGGTATTTTTTTATCCCTGCAATGTTGTTCTTTTTTGCCAAAATCTGTAGTTCATTGATATGATGTCTCATATCGTGACGCAGGGATTTCACTTTTCCTTCCGTTTGAGAAATCAGTTCCAATTGATTCATATAAGCTTTAAGATTTTGCTTCAGCATAATATTTTCATATTTTGCCGAAAATGCCTTAATGGACAAATGATAGAGATAAAATACACAAAAGTTCATCACAAGCACACTGATGGCCGCAATCACTGCGTCAGAATCCATATCAGAACTGTCCTTTGTCATATACCGAAGCATAAAAATACTACATATCGGAACAATAAGAAGAAAAACATTATGGATATCTTCTTGTTTCTCCCGATATGCCAATGCTTTTTCCACAATAATTTCACAAACAAAAAATAGTAATACGATAATAACCTGATAGACCTGATTGAACATTTCTCCATCCTGGTAATTTACAAAAATCCGAACAACCATAACATCACACGCCATACTTAATGCACATATGATAACCGTCACAAACAGCTTCATTCTGATCTGCGCAGGATACAGCAGCGTCAGCAGGAAAATTCCCACAAGATTACAGGCTATGTTTATAAAGGCTGTACGCAGTGTCAGATATAAAAATGTGTTGACCGCATAGAAGAGCCCGTAAGCCAGGATGATCTTCCTGCCGGGTATCTCCTCCGTCCTGAAAAATACCTTCATAAACCGGCTGATCAGATACACTCGAAACGCGTTCGCTCCCATACAGATAACGCTATTTATTATCATTCCAATCCTCCCGCAGTATCTGCTCCCTGACCTTTTTCCGGTTCGCCTTGCTGATCGGCAGACAGGCGCCGTCCAAAAGTTCCACGGAGTCATAGGTATATTTTGTCACAAAGTCATGGTTCACAATATAAGACTGGTGGATACTGATAAAATACGGGGGAAGCGTCTTTTCTATGTTCTTAAGCCTCCCATAAAATGTTTCCTCACCCCGGAGTGTTTTTATTATGATTTTTCTGCCCTCGCTGCCAAAATACAGGATATCTCCGTACGGCACATAGCGGTACTCCTGTCCTGTCCGGTATGTGAATCGCTGTTCTTTTTGACCCAACAGCTTTATTGCCAGATCCAGCGCCTCCCAAACCGCCTCTTCGGTAATCGGTTTGATCAGAAAGTCCATGGGCTGGGTTTTGAACAGTTTCTGCGCGTGGGAAGCATTGCCGGATATGTAGATGATCTGCATCCACCGGTTCTCCATCTGGCTTCGGATGAATTGCGCCACCTCGATACCGCTCATCGTAAGCAGTTCGATATCGAGGAACAGAATGTCCAGGGGATGCCAGTCTCTCAGATATTGGCAGACCTCCTCGCCGGTATACCACAGTTCTGTCTCCAACTTTACGTTTCTGTCCTGTCCGTATTGCAGCACCATCTTTTCCAACTCGGCACATATATTTTTTCCATCATCACAAATTCCAATATAATACATTTTTCTCACCCGATCGCCAAAAAACAGGAAACAAAAAAGAGGATCGCTCCCCTTTTTGTCTCTTACAACTCCGGCGTCTCTCTGCCATAAAAGGCGTCCGCACGGCCGGATATCTCGTTATAAAAGGCTGCTTCCGCCGCGTTCATGTAAGGCAGGACGTAAAAAAGCGCCAGCCCGAATGTAGCGAGGCTTAAAAAATACCAGCCGAGGAAACTGAATCGCAGGCAAAACAGTTCCCATTTATGTCCGCGCATGATCTTCCGGGACATTTTCATCGCCTTTCCTACCGTGTAATCCTGCTTTTCCTCCAGAATGTACGGAACCATGGCATATGCATACATGGTGACAATACCGGGGATAATGAGTAGCAGGGAAAATAAAAACTCATAGACAAACAGGGCGATCTTCATGTACATACCCTTCCAGACCATAGAAAAACGATGCAGTACCACAGAGGGAGAGGTTTCCCTTCTGTCCAGCAGCGCCAGATTAAAATCAATGTATCCGAATCGTGCCGGCCCGCCTGCGAAAAAGAAAAAAAGCGCCAGTATGATCCCGAGTATGAGCAGCACCAGAAAATAATGGGGCAGGCTCTCAAAAACCCGGATGGCAATACTCATGATAAACATAAAATGTGTGATGAAATACAGGGAAGTACCGAACGCTCCCAGGCAGGCAGCCAGAAGCATGGCTCCAATGGCCTTGCCCCAGCTGCCTTTCAGGGCGTCTCTGGCAATCTCCTTATATTCCGCTGATGTCAGTTTCATAAGGGGTCCTCCTAATCGTCATAAAGGAAATCCCAAAGACCTTAGTCGCAGATGTCCCACATCTCTTTGACGCGCACGACCTCATTCAGGGTCATGTTCATAAAGGCCTCATTCTGCGGCTGATTGCTGAATGCGTTGGTCTCTTTTCTGTAAGCGATCTCCGCGTTCACATCGTCGATGGTGATTCCCTTCTCTTTTAAAATCTTTGCTGCCTCATAACCTCTCATGTTTACTACCTCCCATGTTGAAACCTTTTGTCCTATATTATAATGCAATCTTTCCGAATAATCTACCTTTTATTCATTTCCTGTCAGAAACTCTCCGTAAGAACGGGGTTCTCTGCTACTTCCGGAAAATGCACAGGAGCGATACAGATATTCTGTATAAAAGGATAAGAGGGACTGCTCGTCCGCCTTTTCAGGAACCGGCGTCTTTATGATCATCACATAAATGTTTTCCTCATCCATTTTTACAACCTTGTATACTTCCAGCGCGCCATCTTCCTCAAATCCGGTCACCACATAGACCGTATCCAGATGCAGCAGCGTCTCCGCATCCGAGAGCGTATCCTTATCTTCCTCGTACATTTCTTCTATGGAGTCCGCATCTTCCTCCCGTCTCTCCTGACTGTAGGAAAGAAGGGCGCTGTTATCCTTGCCCCGGAAAGAAATGCGGTATCTCCCGGCATCCTCGTCTGCCTCCGCCTCCACGGTGTGATACAGATTCTTCGGATACGCAAAAGAAAAGCTCTCGCTCAGCCGACTGTCCACATCGTGGCCGGAAAACAGCCGAAAATCATCTTCCAGTAAAACTCGGTGCAAATCCATCTTTTCCCGGGCAGAAATGCGGATTCCCCACTGCTGTGCCAGCTTTTCTCCTTCCGTCTGTTCCTCCTGCGCGGTAGTGTCGCCGCTCTCTTCCTGTCCTGTCACCTCTTCTGTGTCGGAGCTCTGCTCCGCCTCAAACCCGGAGCTTCTTTCCCGTATACTCATAAACAGACACAGCAGGGCAAACATCCCGACAAAGGACATACAAAAAACCATCAATACTTTCTTCACAAACTTTTTTGCATAGTCAGACATACTTTCTCTTCTTCCCCTATATTATCTGTCCACGGCTTTCGTCTTTTTCATTTTCGCCTTTTCCAAATCCAAGCTCATCATACTTCGCCTTTACTTCCTCCCAGGGCAGAACATCCCGCTCCTCCTTCAGATAGGATAAGATGTCCGCAATGCCCTCGCCGGTATAGGCGCTGGTGTAAAAGATCTTATGACAGCCCGCCAGCATCAGCCACTGCGCCGCCTGTTCCGGCTGCGCTGCCCAGTGATCGATCTTTGTGACCACTCCGACGACCTCCCGGTTGCAGACCGGCGTCAGATTCGGCGAATAGAGGGAGAACGGCTCTGTGGCATCCATCAGAAGTCCGATGACGTCCGCCTCCGCCGTAAAGACTGCCAGCGCGGAGATCAGGTTTTTGGACTGGAGATACTCTCCCGGTGTGTCGATGATCGCGTCAAAATGATTGACATACTGTGTCTTATGATACGTGATGGTGTCGCCCTTCATGGCCTGCGACAGAGTGGTCTTTCCGGCCTCGCTGCGCCCGATGAACATAATTTTACGCATGGCGTTCCATCTCCTGTTCTCTGAAACTCTTCCACTCTTCCATGCATTCCTTACAGCAGAATACATGCTCCACGCCGTCTTCCTCCAGCGTGCAGATATTCTCATCATCGTCAAATACGTTATCGTAGCAGTTCTCGCATATGATCATGCCCTCCGTCTCCGCATCGACAAACGCCTGAAACATGGAGTCGATCCCCATCAGCTGTTTAAGGACGCTCTCCACATCGCTGCCCGGACGGTCCGCCATATTTTTATCATCTTTTTCTGTATTTTTCTCGTTACTCATCTTTTCCTCCCATATTCCAAACTGCCGGGAGCGCGTTACCGCACCCGCACGGACACGATTTTCGAATTCTTTGAATACACCGTCACACCGTTTATCTGACGGCTCAGACGGATTCTGAAATAATATTTTTTCCCGGATTTCAGTTTCTTGATCTTTACAGAACCTTTTTTGGCATTTTTCGTCAAGGTTTTATATTTGCCCCTTTTGGACTTCGCATAGGAAATCTCACAGGTCATCCCCTTTTTCTTCGGTTTCCAGGACACCTTCACGGTCTTCTTTCCCGCTGCCGCTGCCTTCACAGTCGGCTTTATAAAGCTCTGGTCAGAAATCAGAAAATTAATGTCCACCGGACCGCTGATGCCTGCCACCTGTCCCTGGTTGGTGGCCTGCCACATCTCGTATGTACCTTTATATCCGCATTTTGCGCTGTAATGCGCCACCCATCTGCCCCACTGGTCGAAGGTCTCCTCCGGCAGATCGTTGGTAAAGGAGTATGCGCTCGAATAGATGGCAGCCTCGTAACCTGCCGCCTCGATCCGCTGACAGAACGCGCTGGCGATCTCGCCTCTCTGCTCCGCAGTGGTCGATGCGTATATTGAACTGTCTTCCATATCAAAATAGACCGGATAGGAAAGATTCCGCCCGCTGATCAGACGCAGCACATGCTCCGCCTCGCTGACTGCCCGGCCCACGGAATCCGCATAGGAGTATATGTACACGCCATAGGGAATCCCCGCCGCCTCACAGCCCGTTACATTTTCCAGCCAGCGGGCATCATCCTGATCCGGCTGGTTCATGCCGTAACCGCAGCGGATAATAGCAAAGTCCACACCGTCCGCCTTCACTGCCTGCCAGTCAACAGGGCCATTGTTGCTGCTGACATCAATTCCTCTGGCATAGGCTCCGTTGATCCGCTGTCCGCTGCCATTATAATAAGCGTCGCCCACCCGCTGCCATGCGCCGGTGCTTAACAGGCCGACGGATTCTTCTGCCTGCGCGTGTATTCCGTACCGGAAGCTGTCCGCCCGGTCGCCTCTCTCACCGGCCTGCACTCCGATATGTGCGCAAAAAAATGCCACCAAAAGCAGCATACAGGAAACCACGATGTTCTTTAATCCTTTGCCTTTTCGCATAATCTTCCTCCCAGTCCTTTCTTTCATCTCTCACGCTGGCGCCGACAGCTCTCGCACAGCCGGAAAGTGCCGACAGACGCCATGTCTTTCAATATCATTTTATATTCTACCTACGAAAAGGTCTGTTGTCAATAATGGAAAAGAGCCGTATTTTAACGACTCTCTTCCTTATTATATGATATTTGTTTTTGTTTTTCTGACGCTCTCCCTGCTTTTCGCATCATCGTTTTTTTATCCCGCTGCCGGTATGTTTTCCGACTATTTTCTGATCTTGATATGCACTTCCCGCAGCTGCTGTTCTGTCACCTCACCCGGCGCGCCGCACATGACATCCTGCGCGTTTCCATTCATAGGGAACGGAATGACCTCCCGGATATTCTCCTCGTTGCGAAGGAGCATGATCATCCGGTCCACGCCCGGAGCCATACCGGCATGTGGCGGTGCTCCGTACTGGAAGGCATTGTAAAGGGCTCCGAACTTCGTCTGCAGATCTTCTTCTGTGTAGCCCGCGATCTCAAAGGCTTTGATCATGATATCCAGATCGTGGTTCCGCACTGCGCCGGAAGATAATTCCACACCGTTGCAGACAATATCGTACTGGTAAGCCAGAATATCGAGAGGATTCTTCGTGGTCAGCGCTTCCAGTCCGCCCTGCGGCATGGAGAATGGATTGTGCGTGAAAATGATCTTTTTCTGTTCCTCATCGTACTCATACATCGGGAAATCATTGATGTAGCAGAACCGGTACGCATTTTTTTCGAGAAGGTCCAGGCGCTCACCGAGCTCCGTCCGGATCTGTCCGGCGTAGAGGGACGCCTGCTTCTCCTTGTCCGCAATAAAGAAAATGGTATCGCCCGGCGCCAGTCCTCCCAGATCTGCCATCTCTTTTTTCATCTCTTCCGGGATAAATTTATCGATCGGGCCCTTGTAGCTGCCGTCTTCCAGCACTTCCAGATAGCCGAGACCTCCCATACCGATGGACTGGGCGAACTTCAACAGTTTCTCGTGAAATCCTTTGGACATCTTCTCAGAAACTTTGATCGCGCGGACGGTCTGTCCGTGGAACGGTTTGAAACTGCATCTCTGGAAAAACTCCGTCACGTCAATGATCCGGAGAGGGTTTCTCAGATCCGGTTTATCCGTACCAAAGGAGAGCATCGCCTCTTTGTAGCTGATGACCGGAAACGGCGCCTTTGTCACCGCATAGCCTTCCGGCGCGAACTTTTCAAATGTATCGGCAAGAACTTCCTCGCCCACCCGGAACACGTCTTCCTGAGTGGCGAAGCTCATCTCAAAATCCAGCTGATAGAACTCTCCCGGCGACCGGTCCGCTCTGGCATCTTCATCCCGGAAACACGGCGCGATCTGGAAATATTTATCAAAACCGGACACCATCAGAAGCTGTTTGTACTGCTGCGGCGCCTGTGGGAGCGCGTAGAACTTTCCCTTAAATTTCCGGGACGGCACGATATAGTCTCTCGCTCCTTCCGGAGAGGAAGCGCAGAGGATTGGCGTCTGGATCTCCAGAAAACCAAGTTCCGTCATCTTCTCCCGCAGATAGCTGATCACTTTGGAGCGGAAGATCATATTTTCTTTTACTTTCCGGTTTCTGAGATCCAGATACCGGTATTTCAGACGGGTATTCTCATGGTTTTCTTTGGAAGTCATGATCTCAAACGGAAGCGGCTTGTACACCTTTCCGAGGATATCCACCTTATGCGCCTCCAGCTCGATCGTGCCGGACGGGATCTTGGGATTGTACGTCTCCTCATCCCGATGCTCCATCACGCCTTCCACGGAGATACAGTCTTCCTTATTGATCCCTTTCAGCAGGGAAGTATCCCGCAGTACGACCTGCAGCACTCCGTACATGTCCCTGAGGTCGATAAAAGATACCCCTCCGTGGTCGCGGATATTTTCCACCCATCCCGCGGCCCGCAGCGTCTTTCCGACATCCTGCTCGCTGATATGGTCAATGGTCACGTCCCGATAAATATTTGATGTTTGCATATATATTCTCCTTTCCGACGGGGCTTTCTTCAGGCTGCTGTTGTTTTCTTCCCGGAGCGTTTTTGTTTTTCTGCCAAGCCATGCACAGAAATCACGGCAGCAGCTTGAAGAAAGTGAACTTTCGGAAAGCGGCGACGAGATTTCTGTATATGGCGCGCAGCGACATCGAGAAGAAGCGAAGCGGATTCGAGATGGGTGGCGAAGGCAGAAAAAACAAAAAAACCGCCCTGAACCTCATGTTCAGGACGGAATTATAGCCGTGGTACCACCCGAATTACCGCAGCCCCGTTGCTGCAGTCACTCAAATTAACACTCTCGCTGTTTATCGCACAGCTACGGCGCACCTACTGACAGTATGTCCCGCCTGCGGCGGGCTGCGGGGCCTGTCCCCGTCTGTCTGCGTTCAGATTGCTGCTGGTGAAGTGTTATTCACGCCGATTCATTCTGCGGAGTTCGCACTGTCCTCCGCTCACTGGGAGCGATAATCCACGTTACTTCTCTTCGTCATCGCATTGCTGTCTTAAATTGACTTCGCTATGATAGCATAAAAAAATTAAATTGTCCAGACAAATTTCTTAAAAAAATTATTTTTCTGTGCTTTTTATCCTGTCTGTCAGCAGTGTCTCCACTTCTTCCACATCCATGTCGAGGGCAACTGCCAGTTCATTGAGCAGGCAGTCCTTTGCCAGATACAGGTATTTTTCATCCACTGCGGTGATCCTTCTCCCGGCAGCTTCTCTCTTTCTTTTTCTCCGATACAATGCTTTAAGAAGCCGGAAAGAATCCGTCGTGCTGCAGCTCTGCAGGATCTCCTTGTACTGCTGTTCCTGGGTCCTTGACTCCCGGATCTCCATATCCTCATACTCCGGAATATCTCTCAGAAACTCTCTTGCCTCTTCCTTTGTCATAACTTTTCGCATCAAAACCTTCTGATTGTCTACAGGTGAAAAAATCGTACTCCCCCTGGAACGCATCGGCGCCAAAACGTAGTAGGTTCTGTTATCGGACTCCCCTGCCGCGCTCATATAGTCCTGGACTTCACAAACGCCGTTGCTGCCGTAAATAATATATTCACCTTTTTCAAACATTTTTCTCAGCCCTCTTTCTCACTTATGAACAAATTGCAGTCATCTGATACCTATATATATAATTTATCAGTCTTTTTTGTAATTTTGCAAGAGCTTTTTCTAATTTTTACATTTTCTATACTTTATGATAGATTTTTTGTCTTTCTTTGTCTATTTTTCCTATAGGATATGATGCAGCACTGCGTCAGTACTATTTTTTCCATATTTTTCAGATTATATACCTATATTTCCATCGGATGTTCGATGGCAGTGCGCAGCCCCTCCACAAAGGCCTGAGCCGCTGCCCGGCAGGCTGATTCCGTCCCGGCCAGAACGGCGCCGCTGGAGTTTGCGTGTGACGGCGGATACCAATATCTCGCGATGCGGGTCTCACCGGCTTTGAGCGCTTTATCCAGCGCATAGTTTGTCTCGATGGGGCCGCCCACCAGATAGGCATAGGCTGTCCCTTCCTCAATGCCGCAGAAATCCCGGAAAAACTTTCCGGCCCGCGGAACGCACTGCGCGTAGAACGCCGTGCCCTGATCGCCATCAAAACAGCAGAGTTCCGTGCGGTTATCAATAAAGTCTTTTGCGTAGGCAAGACCGCTCTTGACATCCGCCACCTTCGGTCCTGAGATCATGACAAATACGCTGCCGCCGTACCGGCTCCAGGAGCCGAGCCGCCCCGCATAAAATGTCTCGGCGCGGATCACTTTGATATCTGCCTTTTTGGTCGCGTCATCCACTGCCAGATATCCGGCATCATCGTTGTCCACCGAAAAGAATCCGACGCTCTGATGTCCCTCCGGCAGATCATACACTCTGGCCATCTCGTCCGATACGTTTGCGATCACCTTCTGGCTGAGCATTTTTGTCTTCAGTCTGATTATCTCCATAACTATATTCCCTCCGTCAGATGGATTCTTTTCCGGCGGCCGCCTCCGCCGCCGGTCCCTTCCACCCGCTTCTTCTCCATTCTTTTACTTTGCCGCAAACAGGTCTTTTAATACGGCTTTTGCTGATCTCTCCTGATATCCGTCCGGGTCTTCCATCACACTGCCGCCGCGCACATCCCAGCGAAACTGGGAATACCGCAGATAGGAGCTGCCTCTGGCCACGTCCGGAAAACGCCGGTACCAGGAAGGCGCCTGTTTTTTCATATATTTTTCTGCCAGCTTCACCGCCCGGGAATCTGTCCGCCCGGCTGGCGAAGCCGTGCCGCCGATCTGCACGCCGGCCGGACTGGAATGTACGAACACGACGCTGCCGTCCGCGCATTCTCCGAGAACAATATACACATGTCCCGGTCCCGACATGATATCCCCGGACTTATACTCGCGGACGTCCGAAGCCCGCCGGAAGGAACCCCAGCCGTTCCCGGCATACTCTTTTGCGAGGGACGCCGCCTTATCCACATATCCTTCTCCCGGACTTCCTTTGGATGTATGGAGCACGTTATATACGCTCCATCCCACAAAGCCGGAACAGTCCAGACCGTATCCCCGGCGATACCGATACCTGCGGTAATCATAGGAAGCGCTCTGCCGCCCGGCAAACTCTCTCCACTGCGGATTGAGTCCTATACGCAGGGCGTCTCTTCCCGCGCCGGTGTCCGCCTTATTCCAGCCGCCTCCCCATATGTACATCGTGGAACCCACCGGTGCGATGGCTGTCTTTAAAAAGTTCCGAAGCGTCGTCACTGCCCGCTTTGGCAGCGTCGTATCCGTCTTTTTGCTGAAGCTTCCGTACCGCACCGTACCGTTTTTCTTTTCCTTATAGGCACGCACCCGGTAGCAAAACCGACTGCCCGCCTGCCGGCCGGTGAGCAGCGTCTTTTTCCCGCCGGTCTTCTGTACCAGCGTCCAGCGCTTCGTCCCTGCCTGTTTTTCATAAACCTCGTAACCGTCCGCCCCCCTTACCGGCTCCCAGGAGAGGACGATCTCCTCCCGGACTCCGTTGGCCAGGAGTCCCTGCGGGGCTGCCAGCCGGGAGGCAGCAAAACTTTCTCTGCCCGGAAACAGCAGACAGGCTGCGGCTGCCGCCAGCAAAAATGTCCAAAAAAGCATCTGTTTTCTCCGTTTTTCCCGGATTCTTTCTATTATATTCTTGCACATAACTCCCATGCATCCCTTTCTGCCGCAGACGGCGCTTTTATCCAAACACAGCCTCTCCCGCCACAAAATACATGAGCGCCGCCCAGGTATACAGCGGATAGTAGACACCATGCTCATCTCTGCCGGTACGAAGGTAGCCCTTTGCCTCAGACAGGCTGACCAGACGGAATCCTTCAAACTTTTCGGAACCTTCCGCGCCCCGGTGTGACAGCTCCGGCATCTCCTCTCTGTTAATGGAAATGTACATCAGTGCATTTCCCTCATCCGTAAGTCCCGGCGTGGAAAAAACACAGGGATTGATCACTTTCACCTCGTCCGTCTCTCCCACGATGAGCCCGGTCTCCTCCCGAAGCTCACGGATGGCCGTGATCCGCAGCGCATCCGGCTTCTCCCGATCTTCCTCGTCAATGAGCCCGGCCGGCACACTCAGCAGATACTGATTGGTCGGATAGCGGAACTCCCAGTTCAAAAGCAGCTTCGGCTCCTCTCCCTTCACCCGGATAACGACCACACAGCTCACAGCATCTGCCAGAAGATTCCAGTACTCTTCTGTGGACGAGATCGCCAGCGTGCGGTCTTTCTCTCTTCTGCTGGCACAGTAATAGTGTGCCCCTTCCTTATATTGAATGTCGTAAAACTTCATATATTTGGAATCATACAGGGTCTTGATCTGTTCTTTCTTCATAATACTCCTCCATTGTCACCTGCCGTCTCCTGTGGCCGGACGGCACATTTTTTTTATTATATCACAGACCATGTCAAAAAGCAGTTCCTTTTCCATTGTAATCTGCGGCAGAAGCTGTATAATCGTTATTATTCAAACCCGGGCCGCGCACTGACTGCGTAGCCGCGGGGCAACGAGATCCCGCCGCCGATTTGGCTTTTCGCAAAGCGAATCAGAATAAGATATCAGATTGGAGTGAACGTTATGCTGACCTATTCTTTTCATGACATCGGAAACACCCCGCTTTATGAACATTTATATAAATGTATCAAAAATGACATTGTAAACGGCACCCTCACCGCTGGCATGAAGCTTCCTTCCAAGCGAAGCTTTGCCGCCAACCTGGGCGTCAGCGCCATCACGGTGGAAAACGCCTATGCCCAGCTGCTCTCTGAAGGGTACATTTACTCTCTCCCGAAAAAGGGCTACTATGTCTCTGACTTTTCCCGAAGCCTTCTGGCGCCGCCTGCCTCCGGGGAAGCGGACACGCCTCCCAAAGAAAAGCCGCCTGTATATTACGCAGACTTTTCCAGCAACCAGACCCGCCCCGAAAACTTTCCGTTCTCTGTCTGGGCAAAACTTATGCGGGAGACCATGCAGGATAAAAACTCGGAACTGATGACCAAGCCGCCCTGCGGCGGCATCTATGAACTGCGGGAAGCCATCGCCGGACATCTCCGGCAGTTTCGGGATATGCACGTGAGGCCGGAACAGATCTTCATCGGCGCGGGCACAGAATACCTCTACGGGCTTCTGGTACAGCTTCTCGGTTTTGACAAAGTGTACGCCATCGAAAATCCCGGCTACGAAAAAATCGACCAGATTTACGAGAGTTATCAGGTCAGCCGCCGTTTTATCGATATGGACGCCCAGGGCATCCGCATCGACCGGCTGGAGGAAAGCGGCGCCGACGTGGTACATATCTCCCCTTCGCATCATTTTCCAACGGGAATCATCACGCCGGTGAGCCGCCGCTACGAGCTTCTCGGCTGGGCCGCCCGCTCTGACTCCCGCTACATCGTCGAGGATGATTATGACAGCGAGTTCCGTCTGACCGGAAAGCCGATCCCCGCCCTGCAGAGCATCGATCTTCTGGAGAAAGTCATCTATATCAACACGTTCTCCAAAAGTCTGACCTCCACCATGCGGATCAGTTACATGGTACTGCCCCGCCGTCTGGCCGAGGAGTTTCAGAGCCGGATGAGCTTTTATTCCTGCACGGTGTCCAACTTTGAGCAGTACGCCCTCATGCGCTTTATCCGGGAAGGCTATCTGGAAAAGCACATCAACCGGATGCGAAATTACTATCACCGGCAGCGGGACACCCTGCTTCATGCCATCAAAAAAAGCCCCCTGTCCTCCTTCGTGATGATCACGGAGGAAGACAGCGGACTGCATTTTCTGATGAAGATCGATACGGGACTTTCCGACACGGAACTCACGGAACGAGCCAGAAAAAAGGGTCTCCGCCTCACTGCGCTGTCCCGGTACTATCACCGGCCATCCGGCAATGTGGAGCATATCTTCATCATGAACTATTCTTCTCTGGAAACGGAACACATCCCGGAAGCGATCCGGAGACTGTATCAGTGTCTGGCAGAATGACGAGGTGTTATTTCTGATACTTTGCTTCCTGCTCCCGGATCATATCGTCGTTATCGAAGTAGTTGATACGCATGGCCGCTCTGACCTCAGCAAGGGTCTGCGCTGCCACTGCCTCTGCTTCTTCGCTGCCTTTCTTTAAGATCTCGTATACAGCCGGGATATCTTTCTCCCACTGTTTTCTTCTCTCCCGGATCGGCGCGAGTTCTGCCTGCAGAACATTATTTAAGAACTTCTTCACCTTGACGTCGCCAAGACCGCCTCTGGTGTAGTGGTCTTTTAACTCCTGAAGGTTCGCGTATTCCGGCAGAAATTCATCAAAATGCTCCTGCCTGCTGAACGCATCCAGATAGATGAAGACAGGATTGCCCTCTACCTGTCCCGGGTCCTCCACGCGGAGATGGTTCGGATCCGTGAACATGGACATGACTTTTTTCTTCACTTCCTGTTCGGTATCGGATAAGTAAATGCAGTTGCCGAGGGACTTGCTCATCTTTGCCTTGCCGTCGATACCCGGCAGACGCAGACACGCCTTATTGTCCGGCAGAAGGATCTGCGGCATCACCAGTGTTTCGCCATACACGGCGTTAAACTTATGCACGATCTCACGGCACTGCTCCAGCATCGGCATCTGATCCTCTCCCACCGGAACGGTGGTCGCCTTAAAGGCGGTGATATCCGCCGCCTGGCTGATCGGGTAGGTGAAAAATCCCACCGGGATGCTGGCCTCAAAGTTACGCATCTTGATCTCGGACTTCACCGTCGGGTTTCTCTGCAGACGGGATACCGTCACCAGGTTGGAATAATAGAAGGTAAGCTCCGTCAGTTCCGGAACCATGGACTGAATGAAAAGCGTCGACTTCGCCGGATCCAGACCGCAGGATAAGTAGTCAAGCGCCACTTCCATGATGTTCTGGCGCACCTTCTCCGGATGATCCGCGTTATCGGTAAGCGCCTGCGCGTCCGCGATCATGATAAAGATCTTATCAAACTCTCCGGACTCCTGTAATTCCACTCTTCTTCGGAGAGAACCGACATAATGACCCACATGCAGCCGCCCTGTCGGCCGGTCTCCTGTCAAAATAATTTTTTCCATTGTATTAAAACATCCTTTTCTGTAAATGATCTGTAATGACTCAGCCATGCGCCCGCAGGCACAGAAATACGGCTGAGCCGTTACTTTTCTCCCGTCCTATTGTAGTATACTATGGGAAGTGTGTCAAAAGAATTTTGTTTGACTTTGTTATGGCAAAATGTTACAGTAGGTTTACCTTTATCAACAACTACATAAATAAAAGGATGTGAATTATGAGTAAGAGAATGAAAAATGGTATGCTCCTGGTCGCTTTCGGCGTGGCTCTTTACGCTTGCCTGAACCATCTGGGGAGCGTCATTGATTTTTTTCAGACGGTAAGCAGACTTCTCCTTCCTATCATCGCCGGTATGATCCTCGCTTTTGTGCTGAATGTGCCGGTCAGGGGATTTGAGAAGCTTTACACCAGACTGTTCCATAAGTTAAATGTAAAAGAAGATACGATCAGGCGGATTCCTCTTGTTATGCTCAGCCTGCTGTCCACGCTGATCTGCATCGTGCTGATTGTGGTGCTGGTATCCACCATGGTAATCCCGCAGCTGATAAATTCTGTGCGCAGTGTATATCTCATGATACAGTCGAGAATCCCTCAGTGGATCTCTTTTCTGTCCAGTTACGGTTTCGACACCTCCTGGATCACCACAGCGCTCTCTTCCTTCAGTCTCAGCCAGATTAATATCGAACATATCGTGCAGAGCATCTTGTCCGGCGCAGGTAACTTTTTAAGTTCCGCTCTTGGCATCGCCTCATCCACCATCAGTGTTCTGATTAACTGTGCATTTTCTCTTGTCATTGCACTCTACATCCTGCTTGGCAAGAAGAATCTGGGAAGGCAGTGCCATAAGCTCCTGTATGCGCATATACGCACGCCGATTGCTGACAGGGTCTATCATATTGCCAGTCTGATCAGCAGCACATACTCAAAGTTTCTGTCCAGTCAGACCATCGAGGCAATTATTCTGGGATTTATGATTTTCCTGGCGTTTTCCATTTTCCGAATCCCGTATGCTGTCCTCATTGCCGTGCTGACCGGAGTGCTTTCCTTCATTCCGTATATCGGAGCCTTCTGTGCCTGCTTTATCGGCGCGGTGCTGGTACTGATGGTCAACCCGTTACAGGCGCTTTTAAGTATCATCGTCTACCAGGTCGTGCAGTTCATCGAGAACCAGTTTATCTACCCGCATGTGGTAGGCGGCTCCGTAGGTCTTGCCCCGCTGTGGACGCTGATCGCCGTCCTCATCGGTGGCAACTTGTTCGGTATCATTGGCATGATATTCTTCATACCACTGGCGGCTGTATGCTACCAGCTTCTGAAAGAATACACGAATCAGAAACTGGCCAGACAAAAAGCAGCAACAGCAACAGAAACAGAAGAAAAGTGAGTTTTTGCTCAGCATGACATGATATTGCGTTTTTATGATATCTCAGACAACAAAAGAGGAGACTTCCGCTAAATGGAAGTCTCCTCTTTTGTTATTTTACTTCTACTCGATTCCCACTACCTCGTATCCGGCGTCTTCCACCGCCTTTTTCAGCACCTCTTTGTCGATGTCTGCCGGCGCGTCCACGGAAGCCGTCTTCGCCTCCAGATCAACCGCTGCCTTTACGCCATCAACAGCGTTTAACGCTTTTTCCACCGCTGCCTTGCAGTGTGCGCACATCATTCCTTCGATTTTCATTGTGATCATGTTCGTATCCTCCTTATGATTTTCTTTTATAGTTGCGCCCTGATTTTGTCTGGTCAGAGCGCTGTCTGCCTCGTTTATCCGTACATGTTCCGCTTCGGCTCCGGCCACGATCTCCGCCTCCGGAACCCTGGTCATATCCTGTGTCTCCGCTTCCGCTTTGGATGTTTTAAACCGCCGCAGACGCAGCGCGTTTGTCACCACAAAGACACTGCTTAAGCTCATGGCCGCCGCTCCGATCATCGGATTCAGTTTCAATCCCAGTGCGGTATAATAGACGCCCGCAGCCACCGGGATACCCAGCACGTTGTAGAAAAATGCCCAGAACAGGTTCTGTTTGATATTTCGGATGACCGCCTTGCTGAGCCGGATGGCGGTGACCACATCGAGCAGGTCATTTTTCATGAGCACCACATCGGCGCTCTCGATGGCAACATCGGTTCCGGCTCCGATGGCGATGCCCACATCTGCCCGGGCAAGGGCCGGGGCGTCGTTGACGCCGTCTCCGATCATGGCGACGGTCTTTCCTTCCTTCTGAAGAGCGGCGATCTCTCTCTCCTTATCCTGCGGCAGCACCTCAGCGATCACCTTATCGATATCCATCTGCCGGCGGATCGCCTCTGCCGTGCGCCGGTTGTCTCCGGTGAGCATCACAACATGAATTCCCATGGCTTTTAACTGACGCACCGCTTCCCGGCTGGTCGGCTTCACCACATCGGCCACAGAGATCATGCCGAGGACGCCCGCATCATCCGCAAAAATCATCGGGGTCTTTCCCTCATCGGCCAGTGTCTCCAGCCGTTTCTGTACATTTGCCAGGGAAATGTGCCGTTCTTCCATGAGCCGCTGGTTTCCGGCGATGTACATTCTGCCACCGATACTTCCTTCCACTCCTTTGCCCGGGATGGAACGAAAGTTCTCTACTGCCGCCGGTACCGCTCCGCGGGCGGACGCAAACTCCATGATGGCTTCCGCCAGCGGATGCTCGCTTTTTGCCTCAAGCCCCGCTGCCACAGCGAGGAATTCTTCAAGCGTCCGGCTTGTCTCCACATTGGTCACCACCGGTTTTCCCTGGGTGATGGTCCCGGTCTTATCCATGACCACGCACTGGATATTGTGGGCGGTCTCCAGCGCCTCGCCGGATTTTAAAAGGATGCCGTTCTCCGCTCCTTTGCCGGTTCCCACCATGATCGCCACCGGCGTCGCCAGCCCCAGCGCGCACGGACAGGAGATGACCAGCACGCTGATAGCACAGGAGAGCGCGAACTCAAAGGTCGCTCCCACCAGAATCCAGACGATGGCGGTCACGATGGCGATGGCGATCACTACCGGCACGAAGATCCCGGAAATCTTATCGGCGATCTTGGCGATCGGCGCCTTGCTGGCGCTTGCCTCCTCCACCAGCCGGATGATCTGGGAAAATGTCGTGTCCTCGCCGACTCTCGTGGCCTTAAACCGGATAAAACCGGTCCTATTCATGGTGGCGGCAATGACGGTATCGCCTTCCTGCTTGTGCACCGGGATACTCTCTCCGGTGATGGCGGCTTCCTCAATGCTGGTGCTGCCCTCTATGATAAACCCATCCACCGGAACGCTGGCGCCCGGGCGCACCACCACGATATCGCCCGCCTGCACCTGTTCCACCGGAATCTCTGTCTCCTGACCGTTTCTTTCCACCACAGCGGTCTTCGGCGCCAGGTCAAGAAGCTTCGTGATGGCCTCGCTGGTCTTACCCTTCGAGCGGGTCTCCAGATATTTTCCCACCGTGATGAGCGCCAGGATCATCGCCGCCGACTCAAAATACAGATCGTGATAATACCGGTGCACCAGTTCCATATTTCCCTGCCCCAGCCCGTAGCTCATCCGGTAGATGGCAAAGATGCCGTAGACAAGAGACGCCGAGGAACCGATGGCAATGAGACTGTCCATGTTCGGCGCCAGATGCGCCAGCGTCTGAAATCCCTTGATATAATACTTCCGGTTCACAAAAATGACCGGAATACACAACAGAAGCTGCGTAAGCGCAAAGCTCACCGCGTTTTCCACACCGGACAAAAAGTACGGAAGCGGCAGCCCGATCATGTGTCCCATGGACACATACATGAGCGGGATCAGGAATCCAAAAGACACCAGGAGCCGGAACTTCATCTCCGCAAGCTGCTCCTCCATGATATGATTCGCACTGTCCGACGCCCGGACAGCTCCGGCAGACGCCGTCGTCCCCGCTGCATTTCCTGCCCCATGAACTTCTTTGGGCGAAGCGCCGTATCCGGCCTTTACCACCGCGTCGATGATCTGCCTCTCAGACAGCGCCGTCTCATCGTACTCCACCTGCATACTGTTGGTGAGAAGGTTCACCGTCACCTTATCTGTGCCGGGCAGCTTCGCAACACATTTTTCCACCCGCGCGGAGCAGGCGGAACAGGTCATGCCCGTCACATCAAAATTCTCTTTCAAATGTATCACCTCTCTTAGAAATACACACGACAGACCGGTGCAGGAAGTTCTCTCCATTCCACCATCTGTCCGCACACATCATTTTAAAATTTTACCCAGCATGGAGACAAGCTCGTCAATCTTTTGTTCCTTCTCCTCCTGGGTCTCAGCGTTCGCCACACAGTTCTTAAGATGCGCCGTGAGAATCTCCTTATTCACCTTATTTAAGATCGCCTCCGTCGCCATGAGCTGCTGGGAGATATCAATACAATACCTGTCCTCTTCCATCATCTTTAAAATACCGTCCATCTGCCCCCGGGCAGTCTTTAAGAGACGCATCATTTTCTTCTTATCTGCCTGCAAACGATTCCCTCCTTCCTGGTGAAATCTCCTTGTCACCATCAACACCCCCCTGGGGTGTGGTGATTACAATTTGTATTATAGGAGCGTTTTCAGGAGATGTCAATGATTTTTTATCAGAAGTAATTTTTTGAATTATTTTTCTTTTCATCTTTCATTTTTATCTTATTCTCAGATTATTGATTTCATTTTTCACGTCATTTACTTTCAAATGATACTCTTTTATGATTTTCCTGCATATTTTTGTTTTACACTTGCTTTTTCCTCAGGCTGCATATATACTGGTCACAACGTGGGACACCTGTCGTATATCTTATTTTCACAGGTTTTTTGTCCTATATTATTTTAAATATGAATTTTTTTCGTTCTTTTCCTGCATTTATTAATTGTCGGGATAAAGACTGCGGTGAAAAGCAATACTATCAATCATACATACATTTTCAAGAAAAGGAGAAAACGTTATGGCACAGTATTCCATACGAAAGTTCAGAAAAGTTATGGTCGCTAATCGCGGGGAGATCGCCATCCGCATTTTCCGCGCATTAAATGAGCTTGGCATCACCACGGTCGCCATCTTTTCCAAGGAAGACAAGTATGCGCTCTTTCGCACCAAGGCGGACGAGTCCTATGAGCTGAATCCGGAAAAGGGTCCGATCGACGCCTACCTGGATATTAAGCAGATCATCAAGATCGCGAAGGCAAAAAATGTGGACGCCATTCATCCGGGTTACGGTTTTCTGTCGGAGAATCCGGAGTTTGTGGAAGCCTGCGAGAAAAACGGCATCACCTTTATCGGCCCGTCCAAAGAGCTGATGGAGCGCATGGGCGACAAGATCTCTTCCAAACAAATGGCGATCGAGTGCGATGTTCCGATCATTCCGGGTGTCGATTACGCCTTAAAGAGCGAGAAAGCAGTTCTCGACGCCGCTCATAAGATCGGCTATCCGGTCATGCTGAAGGCATCCAACGGAGGCGGTGGACGCGGAATGCGTATCGTCCGGGATGAAGAGCAGCTCATAAAAGAGTACCGGGAGGCCAGAGAGGAGTCTAAGAAAGCGTTCGGCGACGATAAGATTTTCCTGGAAAAATATCTGGAAAAGCCGAAGCATATCGAGGTACAGATTCTCGCTGACAATTATGGAAATGTAGTACATTTATTCGACCGTGACTGTTCCGTGCAGCGCCGCCACCAGAAGGTCGTGGAGTTTGCCCCGGCCTTTACCATCCCTGAAAGCACCCGGCAGATCATCTTTGACAGCGCCGTCCGTCTTGCCGGCAAGGTCGGTTACCGAAACGCCGGCACGCTGGAGTTTCTGGTGGATAAGGACAATCATCCGTACTTCATTGAGATGAACCCGCGGATTCAGGTGGAGCACACCGTCACGGAGATGGTGACGGGCATCGACATCGTGCAGGCACAGATCATGATCGCGGAAGGTTTTCCGCTGAACGCGCCGGATATCGGCATCGATTCCCAGGAATCCATTACCTGCAGCGGCTATTCCATCCAGACCCGTGTGACCACGGAAGACCCTGCCAACAACTTCCTTCCTGATACCGGCAAGATCACGGTATACCGCTCCGGTTCCGGCTACGGCGTCCGCCTGGACGGCGGCACCTCTTACACCGGCGCCACGATCCTGCCGTATTATGACAGCCTGCTTGTGAAGGTCATCTCCCATGACAGGACGTTTAAGGGCGCCATCCGAAAGTCCATCCGCGCCTTAAAGGAGATCCGTATCCGGGGTGTGAAGACCAACATTCCTTTCCTCATCAATGTACTCAATCACGAAGTATTTCAGGAGGGCAAATGTTATACCAACTTTATCGAGGATACGCCGGAATTGTTTGACCTGCGGGTCAGCCAGGACCGCGCCACAAAGATCCTCGAGTTTCTCGGCAACAAGATGGTTAACGTCTCCCGGCAGGAGAAACCGTTTTTTGAAAATCGCGTGCTGCCGAAATACGACGCAAAAAAACCGGTGTACGGCGCCAGGGATGAGTTTCTGAAGCTGGGCGCCAGAGATTTCACCCAGAAGATCTTACAGGAGAAGAAGCTCTATATTACCGACACGACCATGCGGGACGCGCAGCAGTCGCTGATGGCGACCCGGATGCGTACCAAAGACCTGGCGGGGGCTTCCCGGGCTGCCAACGCATTTTTAGCCAATGCATTTTCTGTGGAGGCGTGGGGCGGAGCCACCTACGATACCGCCTACCGTTTCTTAAAGGAATCGCCGTGGAGGAGACTGGAACTTCTGCGGGAACGGATGCCGAACACGCTGATCCAGATGCTTCTTCGCGCCTCCAACGCCGTGGGCTACAGCAATTACCCGGACAATGTGGTGAAGGAGTTTATCCGTATCTCTGCGGAGAAGGGCATCGACGTCTTCCGTATTTTTGACAGTTTAAACTGGGTGGAAAATATGAAGATGCCGATTGAGGAGGCGCTGAATACCGGCAAGATCGTCGAGGGCGCCATCTGCTATACCGGCGATATGTCCAGCCCTTCCGAGACAAAATATACGCTGGATTATTATGTGGACAAGGCAAAAGAGCTGGAGTCGCTTGGCTGCCATATCTTTACCATCAAGGACATGGCCGGACTGTTGAAGCCATATGCGGCAAAAGAGCTTTTCTCCACATTGAAATCCGAGCTGCACATCCCGGTCAACATCCACACCCACGACTCCACCGGCAACGGCGTCAGCACCGTGCTGATGGCTGCCGAGGCGGGCGTCGATATCGCCGACCTTGCCATCGAGTCCATGAGTTCCTTAACAAGCCAGCCTTCCATGAACGCCGTGGTGGAAGCGCTCCGTGGACGGGAACGGGATACCGGCCTCGACTTCGACGAGTTAAATGAGCTGAGCCGCTATTATGGCCGTATCCGCAAACTGTACAAGACATTTGAGAGCGAGATGGACGCGCCAAACACCGAGATCTACAAATACGAGATCCCGGGCGGTCAGTACTCCAACCTGCTGGCGCAGGTGACCGAGATGGGCGCCGCTGACAGCTTCGAGGAGATTAAGCAGCTGTATAAAGAAGCCAACGACCTGCTCGGCAACATCGTAAAGGTAACGCCGTCCTCCAAGGCAGTGGGCGACTTTGCCATCTTCATGCTGAAAAACGGACTGAATAAAGATAATATCCTGGAAAAAGGAAAGAACCTCTCCTACCCGGATTCCGTGGTAGACTACTTTAAGGGAATGATGGGACAGCCGGACGGCGGCTTCCCGAAAGAACTGCAGAACATCGTGCTGAAAGGTCAGGAACCGATCACCGTCCGCCCGGGCGCTCTTCTCCCGCCTGTGGACTTCGAGGCGATCAAGGCCATGCTGAAAGAAAAGTTCGACATGTCCGCCTTTACGGACTATGAGATGGAGCAGAAGGCCATCAGCTACGCCCTCTACCCGAAGGTATACGAGGACTACTGCGAACATTTTGAGGCGTACAACGACGTCTCCCGTCTGGAGAGTCACGTCTACTTCTACGGACTCGCCCGCGGCGAGGAGACCACTCTGAAGATTGGCGAAGGAAAAGAGCTCCTGCTCAAATTTATCGACATGTCCGAACCAGACGAGCAGGGCGTCCGCACGCTGACCTTCGAGGTCAACGGCTCCATGCGCGAGGTGAAGATCGTAGACCACAGCGAAGAAGTCAAAGCCGACGGCAAGTTAAAGGCCGACAAGAACAATCCGCTGCATCTGGGCTCTTCCATCCCGGGCACTGTGGACAAGATTCTTGTAAAAGAAGGCGACCGCGTCTGTGAGAACACCCCTCTCATGACCGTCGAAGCCATGAAAATGGAGACGACCGTCGTGGCGACCATGGACGCCATCGTGGACAAGATCTACGTCTCTTCCGGCGAACAGGTGAACTCCGAAGACCTGCTCATCAGCTTCCTGCCGCTGGAAGCCGGGGAAGAGCGGTAAGGCAATGGGGATTTATCGCGGTGATAAGAAATATAACCTATAACACAGACGATGACGTTGGAGCACAGACAGGTTCTCCTGCTCGGCCCTCACTCGGACGGAACGACAGGCTCAGCTATGCGGGGAATATGACCGTCCTCGCTCACAGCTCGCAGTCGAAGTCTGTCTGTGTCCAAAACGTCATCTGTTCTGTGTAAAATTATCTGTTGTTTCCAAATATCCAGATGCCATTCGGAGTGCATACAGTTTCCGACCGCGAGCTGTGAGGGAGGACTATCTAAGACTCGTGGAAGGCAGGGAGAAAATGCAAAGTGGTTTCTCCCTGCCGATCAGAAAACGCCTGTGGTCCGAGTGGGGGTCGAGTCGGGAGGAACTGTATAGAAACGAATGGCATCGTCTGTTATATGAGAAACCTGTTGTCACCTTTACAAGTCCTCATCTCAGAAAACAGACCTCCCCACTCTCTTCTGCCTCAGATTCCCCGCGTATTTTCCGTCCACACAGGTTCCGGCGTAGTCGTAGTGCAGCCGGTCATAGTAGGCATTGATCTTCGGGTTGTCGATGGCGCAGTCGAGGCGCAGATATTGTTTCTGATTTTTTGCCGCCAGGTTCTCGCACTGCCGGACCATCTCCACGCCTGCGCCTTTCTCACCGATTCGCGTAGCGAGATGGTGAACGTAATAGGCCGCCGGGCCCTGCTGCTTTGCCCAGCGGGCGTCCTGTTCGTAGAGTACCGCCACGCTGACCACCTGATCATCGTCAGGGTTTTTCAGCACATACAGCGTGCCGTCGTGGACGGCCTTCTCATAGTAACTTTTGGGATAACATTCCCAGTAGTCCGTCACATTCCACTGACGGATTCCGACCGCATCCATCCAGTGAATGCGGTCGTCAATGATCTTGTATACCTGGGGAAGCTCAGAAAGCGTTCCCCGCTTTAATTCGTAATGCATCATATAGTACCTCACTTTTTTCCATTTTTACAAAATCAGAGATTCCATCCATAATATTTATTTTTCTCATAAGATGGCTCCTTTCCTGTCATTTACCACCACATCTTCTTTCCATATCATACTATACGAAAAGGACATTTACAACAAAGGACGTCCATTCCGTCATATTTCCGTAAGTTTTCTTCAGACAATCGTTATCCTTCGCTCACAGGTTGTTCACAATCTTCCTGTAGAATAAAGTCATCAAATAACAGGAAGCAATTATTTGATAGATTTTTTTCATACTTTTCTCTCTTTTTATAAAGCCGGTCCGATGGGACCGGCTTTTTCAATGACAAAACATACCGTGGTTTTTAATCAGACATACACGGCCGTTTTCTCCGAGAATGTCTGCCACCTTATGTGCCACGTCGTTGGAACCTGGCATGGTGAAGCTTACAATACCGACCGGTGTGAATTCGCACTGTGGAGGAATGATTGGTCTAAGCTCCGGATTCTCACCCATGCCGCCAAAATGGGCGAGAATGCAACAGGCTTTATCAATAGAGCGATTGATGAAACTATGAAACGTGATAATCATGAATGACCGTTACAGAATAACCGTACCTGTCGGATTTTGTGTTGTAACGGCAGACCTATTAAGTTACCTAATGGCTATGGAAGTATTCACCAACTTAAAGGACGGCAAACAAATCCCTGGCGTGTTCGCAAAACCAATGGATGGATCGAAAATATAATGGGAAAACGTCAATCAAGTAAAATTTGTTGACTGGATTCTTATTCAATGTTACATGGGATGGAGGCCGCGAGAGCTTGCCACTCTCCGATTAGATGAAGTACATCTTGACGAATGGTATATGCAGGCTATTACGTGGTAAAATTTAGGGCTTCCGCTGACTTTTTACATCAACGGAAACCCTTGATTTTACGCTATTTCTTAGAATTTGCCAGCCTTAGCTGCTTCCTCTACGGAAACGGCAACAGCAACGGTAGCACCTACCATTGGGTTGTTACCCATTCCAATCAGACCCATCATCTCAACGTGAGCCGGTACGGAGGAGGAACCTGCGAACTGTGCGTCGGAGTGCATACGTCCCATGGTATCTGTCATACCGTAGGATGCAGGACCTGCTGCCATGTTGTCCGGATGAAGGGTACGTCCTGTACCACCGCCGGATGCAACGGAGAAGTATTTCTTTCCTGCTTCCAGTCTCTCTTTCTTGTAAGTACCTGCTACCGGATGCTGGAAACGGGTCGGGTTGGTGGAGTTACCTGTGATGGAAACGTCAACGTTCTCTTTCCACATGATAGCAACACCTTCGCAAACGTCGTTCGCGCCGTAGCAGTTAACTTTTGCACGTAAACCGTCGGAGTAAGATTTGCGGTATACTTCTTTTACAGTGTTTGTGTATGGATCGTATTCTGTCTCAACAAATGTGAATCCGTTGATACGGGAAATGATCTGTGCAGCGTCTTTTCCAAGACCGTTTAAGATAACACGGAGAGGTTTCTGACGTACTTTGTTTGCTTTCTCTGCGATACCGATCGCACCCTCTGCTGCTGCGAAGGACTCATGACCTGCCAGGAATGCGAAGCACTCTGTGTCTTCTTCCAGAAGCATCTTGCCCAGGTTACCATGTCCAAGACCAACTTTTCTGTTCTCTGCAACGGAGCCAGGGATACAGAAAGCCTGAAGACCTTCACCGATCGCTGCCGCTGCCTCGGAAGCCTTTCTTGCGCCTTTTTTGATCGCGATGGCAGCGCCTACTGTGTAAGCCCAGCATGCGTTCTCAAAACAGATCGGCTGGATGCCTTTTACCATGCCGTATACGTCAAGACCTGCGTCTTTTGTGATCTTCTCTGCTTCTTCCAGGGAAGCGATGCCGTAGCTGTTTAATACGGAATTAATTTTATCAATTCTTCTTTCATATGATTCAAATAATGCCATTACTCTTTACCTCCTGCTTAACCAATTACTTCATCTGTTCTAGGGTCAATAATCTTGGCAGCATCGGCAACACGGCCATACTGTCCGGAAGCCTTCTCCCATGCTGTGTTAGGGTCGTCCCCTTTCTTGATGAAGTCAGTCATCTTTCCAAGGCTTACGAACTTGTAACCGATAATCATATCTTCCTCGTCTAAAGCGATTCCTGTTACATAACCTTCTGCCATCTCGAGGTAACGAGGTCCCTTCTGAAGGGTTCCGTACATCGTACCAACCTGAGAGCGAAGGCCTTTTCCAAGGTCCTCAAGACCAGCGCCAACCTGCAGTCCGTCTTCGGAGAACGCAGACTGGGAACGGCCGTAAACAATCTGTAAGAATAATTCACGCATTGCGGTGTTGATCGCATCACAGACAAGGTCTGTGTTCAGAGCTTCCATGACTGTCAGTCCAGGAAGAATCTCGGAAGCCATCGCTGCGGAGTGAGTCATACCGGAACATCCGATCGTCTCAACGAGCGCTTCCTGAATGATACCTTCTTTAACATTCAGAGTCAGCTTGCAGGCGCCCTGCTGAGGAGCACACCAGCCAATACCGTGTGTAAAACCGGAAATGTCTTTTACTTCTTTGGCTTTCACCCATTTTGCTTCTTCTGGAATAGGAGCGGCTCCGTGATGTACGCCCTGAGCTACTGGACACATATTTTCGACTTCTTGTGAAATAATCATGTTATTACTCCTTTCGGTTTTGATTGATTTGTTTTTGTGAATGACTTACGTATGTAATCCCTAAGTCAAGACAAACGTCCTCACACATACCTTATTTTCTCATAAATCATGCAATTCGTCCATACTTTTTTTCAAAATGTGTGACGTTTTTCGGAAAAAGAAAAGAACCGGCTGCTTCCCTTCCGGGAATCAGCCGGCCACCTGACAGCTTTTTGCCGCCATGCTCGTATCAGACTCTTTTATTGTTCCTCGTCAAACTCGCTCACATCGCTCTCTTCCTCAATCTCACTGGAATGGGAAGGCTGCTCGTCCGAATCATCTTCTTTATTATCTTTTTCCGTGCCGATCTCTGCCTGCATCCTCTCCGCTGCCTCCGCAAAGATCTCCTTCAGCTGCGTGACGTCATCCTCAGACGCCTGATACCAGGTCTTCTGCCCGTCCATATTCTGGATATGATAAAAGGTATCAAAAATCGTCAGCACCAGCGTATTGCCATGATGCCAGAAGGTATAGGAAACCGGCTTCGGTCTGCCGGAACCTTTTTCTTCCTCCTCTTCCTGCCGCCAGGTCTGTCTCGCTTCCCTGCGGCTGGAACGCTCCTTCTCCATCCGGTCGATCTGGTTGGCAACGGCAAATGCCGTATCATTCTCATAGAACAGACCTGCCTCATCAAAGATCAGAGAGGAGTCCGCCAGCCGGTGCAGAAGGCTCGAGTTCGGGTAGCCGTTCCGGTAATGCAGGAAAGCATCCCCCAGAGCGGAAGCGTTGTAGACATAGTAGACATTATTCGGCAGATCCGTAAATACCACATAATTTCCGCCGTATACGTATACTTCATAGACAGCGTTATCCTCATCATACAAAATGTATTCATATCCCGGACCGTATTTCTCTGCCACTTCTTCCGGTGTATATTTTTCTGTCAGATCCGCCCGCTTTGCAAGGAGGGTCGCAAAGGTAAAGGCCGCCTCGTTATCCACAAACTCGCTGCCTTCCATGTTGTCTGCATACCCCACTTCCAGACGCACAAGACTGTCTCTGGCGATCTTGTCCAGATAATCAGCCGCTCTCTCCTCATCCACCGTCGGTTCGTCACTGGCCGCTTCTTCTTCCAGCTCTTTGATCTGTTTTTCCAGCTTTTCATTTTCCTGCTGCAGTTCTTTGTAATAGGAGGAAGAGATCACCCGACGCTCGGATGGCTCACAGCCGGTTAGGATACAGAGCGAGGAAACGCACAGCGCCGTGAGCACCCATGTTTTCTTATAAAATGTTCTCATATTCTGTCTCCTGATTATTCGTCCCCTGTATGAGCACATGCATCTCTTTCATGATGTGCTCCCTTAAGCATGTCCTTATCGTCCCGTCTTTTTTAATACTCATCCTTTGGCACGATCTCGTTGCGGTTTTTGTAGATAGAATGCTCCTCCACATAACCGCGCACGCTGGATAACGGGTACACGTTCGTGTGCCGTCCGATGATGGAACCCGGATTCAGCACGCTTCCGCAGCCAATCTCCACATAATCGCCAAGAATCGCTCCCACCTTTTTCATGCGGGTCTCGATCTTATAATCGCCGATGCGGATCTCCACCAGCTTTTTATCCGACTTCACATTGGAGGTGATGGAGCCCGCGCCCATGTGAGACTTATATCCCAGGATGGAATCTCCCACGTAATTATAATGCGGTACCTGCACTTTGTCGAACAGGATTACATTTTTTAACTCTGTGGAATTGCCCACGACCGCTTTTTCCCCGACGATGGCATTGCCGCGGATGAATGCACAGTGACGGATTTCCGCCTCCGGCCCGATAATAGCCGGACCGCCGATGAAAGCGGTCGGCGCGACCGTCGCAGACTTTGCCACCCACACATGCTCTTTGATCTCCTCGTACTCATCTTTGGAAAGCAGCATCCCCACTTCCAGAATAAAATCGTGGATCTTCGGCAGTACCTCCCACGGATACGTATTCTCCTCAAATAATACGGATGCCATCGTTTTATCTAAATGTTGAAATAACGCCTGATTAGTTACTCTCTGCATACTCTTTCCTGACTGTTGCCAGTCTCTCCTTCCCATAAAAAATATTTTGCCTTTATTCTAACAAAGGTTGTGGCGGGAATCAATCAATAAATTCCAGCCGCCAGCGGTATCTTCCCGTTTTTTCATCCTTTTCGTAAAAGAAATACGCGGCGAACTTATTCCCCTTTTTGCTCACACAGCCACGGAACCCGACCTTTCCATGTTCCAGCAGGATCTTTACCATCTCGTAAGTCACCTTTTTCCCGAGGGAAGTGATCAGGGAATCATTTTTCCAGATGGCAAACTTGCAGCCCTCTCTCCAGCGGGAGCACCCAAACGCCTTCTCCGTCTCGATGACGTCCGCGCCGCATTCCGGACATTTGCCCGCTGGTTTCGTGTGCAGGGGCGTCCCGGCCGATACATTTCCAAAAGTGTCGGCTTTTTTGATCTCTTCCACGGATGTTCGCACAAAGTCCTCGACAAAGGAAAGAAATTCTTCCTTCGTATGCCGCTTTTTCTCGATATCGGAGAGAGTCTTTTCCAGCCGTCCGGTGTATTCCAGGTCAAAAAGCTCCCGCACCGGAAATGTCTCGACCAGCTTTGTCCCAAGTTCCGTACAGGAAAGACTTTTGCCTTTTGCCTGAATGTATCCGGCGTCTTTGAGCTTCTTGATCGTCTCCGCCCGGGTTGCCGGCGTGCCGATGCTGAAACCGCTTAAGATCGCCATCATCATCTCCTGGTCATCTTTTTCTTCGTATTTCCTTCCGCAGGTCTCCATCACTTTCAGAAGTGTCTTCTCCGTATGCGGTTTCGGCGGCTTTCTCTCCACTTCCTGCACTTCCGCTTTTTTCAGATCGACAATATCCCCTTTTTCTACTTCCGGAAGCAGCACCTCCTTGGCATCGACTCCCTCCAGAAGCTTCCATCCGGGCTCCAGCTGAATCTTTCCTTTCACCAGAAAGTGACCGTCCCGTAGCATGTCGGCCGCGGAGAGCTTCTGTTTTTTTGACGTACCGGTCTGCGCATCCGGCGTACCATCCGCAGATAATGTCTGCTCATTCCGTGCGGAAACATCCGTCTGGTCCGACGCATTTCCCAAACCCATGGCCTCCCTCATCAGCAGCTCTCTGTCCCGGACCACCAGCGTAAGTTCCGTATCTTCTGAGACTGCCACCGGCATAAACTGTGCCAGGAACCGGGTGCACACCGCCTCATAAACGATCCGTTCCGCATCCGTGAGATTGTTCGGGACCATGTACGTGGGAATGATCGCCGAGTGGCTCTCCACCTTCTTGCTGTCAAAGATTCTTTTGGAAGTGTGGAACTTCATCTGGTCTTTGTACGGACTCTGCGCCTGATGAATCGCCAATACCTTTTTTGCTTTTCCGATGAGGCTCTCATCCAGCACTACGCTGGCGGTTCTCGGGTAGGTGATGAGCTTTTTTTCATATAGATCCTGTGCGACCTTTAACACCCGGTCCGACGTCCAGCCTCTGTATTTGCTTGTGATAAATCCCTGCAGGTTGGAAAGATTGAACAGATAGGGAGCGTATTCTTTCTTCCTGGCGACCTTTTTATCCGTGATCTCAGCCGGATGCCCTCCGATCAGTCCGGCAAGCTTTCGAAGTTCTTCCGGAGAGTCAAACTTTTCATTTTTCTTTACATAATATATGCCTGCAAAACGTTTCTTATTTCTATTTTTCCTGCCATTATTTTCCCCGACGCCCTTTTCACCCGCGGAATCTGTGCCGCCAGTCTCCTGGTTCGTCTCAAAAGTTCCTTTTAATTTATAGTATTTTGTTACTTTAAAGTCACGGATCTCCTTATCGCGGTCATAGATGATCTTGAGAGTCGGCATGAGCACCCGCCCGATATTCAGAAGGCGGCTGTTTTTGCCGTTCCTGCATTTGAGTGTCGCCACGGAAGTCAGGTTGATGCCGATGAGCCAGTCGGCGATCTGGCGTCCGAATCCGGCGTCCTGCAATGACTGCATTTCCGCATTGGGCTTTAAATGTGCCAGTCCTCTCTGCACTTCCGCCGCCGTCCACTCATTTAACAGAATCCTCTCCACCGGCTTGCCGGTATGCAGATAATTCAAGATCTCATCGGCGATGATCTGTCCTTCCCGGTCATCGTCTGTGGCGGAAATGATGCTCTCCACATCCTGCCGCATGGCAAGTTCTTTTATGATATTCATCTGCCGGACCACACCGGCGTCCGGTTTCTCTTTCTGTTTTCCGTCTGACTTTAATTTATAATGAAACTCTTCCGGTATGTACGGGAACTTTTCCATCCGCCACGTTTTCATCTCCGGGTCGTAGTCCTTCGCGTCGTAAAGCTGCAGCAGATGCCCGAATGCCCAGGTAATGATATATTCATTTCCTTCAAAATATCCATTTCGACGGACGGCATCCGTGGCGTCCGCAATATTTTTTGCGACGGACGGTTTTTCCGCAAGTATTAATTTTTTCATTCACGCACCTCCTGTCTTCTTAACACACGCTTCGAGCTCCTACTATAACATAACTAAAACAACATTGACAAGCGACAGCGCAACCGCTGGTCTTTCGCCGCAACATTTTTTCATATTGCTCAATCACAGGGCGGATAGTATAATAATTTTGTCTAAACATATCATTTCACGGGAACGCGCGCCTGCCTGTGAGGCGGGAGCACCCCGGAAATCAAAGGAGGTATTACCATGACACCAAAAGAATCTGCATATGCCATTCAGGCAGAACGTGTGATTGGGGAAATGAAACGAAGAAATTTTGAAGCTTTTTACTGTCCGACAAAGGAAGAGGCGCTGGCAAAAGCCATCTCTCTCATAGAAAAAGGCTCCGTAGTCGGCAGCGGCGGCTCCGCTACCATCAAAGAGATCGGTCTTCTGGATTATGTGATGAGCCATCCGGAAGATTACACTTATGTAGACCGCTCCCTGGCGAAAAATGAGCAGGAAGCGCGGGAATATCACGCCAAAAATATCCTTTCCGACTATTATCTCATGAGTTCCAACGCCTTCACTGCCGACGGTCAGCTTGTAAATATCGACGGCAACGGCAATCGGGTGAGCTGTCTGTGCTTTGGACCAAAGCATGTCATCATCGTCATGAGCATGAACAAAATGTGTTCTACTCTGGAAGAAGCGTATGCCCGCGTCCGTCTGCAGGCCTGTCCACCGAACGCAGTCCGTCTGAACCTCGACACTCCTTGTGCCAAGACCGGCTACTGCGCGGAATGTACATCCACCTCTTCGATCTGCGCGTCATTCGTGACCACACGGATGTCCCGCTACCCGGACAGAATCAAAGTGATCCTTGTGGGGGAAGAGCTGGGATTCTAAACTTCGTCCTGTACCGGCAGACCCGATATTTTTCCTTAAAATTTAAGCTCTGGCTGACAGGATTCTCTCCTGACAGACCAGAGCTTATTTGCTTACTGATTTGTATTATTTTACTGATGGATACACCGGATATTTCTCTGTCAGCTCTTTGACGATGGCTTTCGCCTCATCCAGTTTGCCATCGATGATGGTCAGCTTGATGGCTTCGGCGATTTTTACCATATCGTCTTCCTTTAAGCCCCGGGAGGTGACTGCCGGAGTACCGATGCGCAGACCGCTGGTCACGAACGGGGACTTCGGATCGTTTGGAACGGTATTTTTGTTGCAGGTGATGTGCACGGAATCCAGTAATTTTTCCATGTCTTTTCCTGTCAGTCCCATCTTGCGCAGATCGACTAACATCAGGTGGTTGTCCGTTCCGCCGGATACAATGTCAAAGCCGCGCTCCATGAGAGCAGATGCCAGTGTGGAAGCATTTTTTACGATCTGCTTCTGATATTCTTTAAATTCCGGAGACAACGCTTCTTTGAAGCAGACTGCTTTTGCCGCGATCACATGCATGAGCGGGCCGCCCTGAATGCCAGGGAAGATGGCTTTGTTAAAGTTATATTTTTCATTGACCTCGTTGCTGGATAAGATCAGGCCGCCGCGCGGACCGCGAAGGGTCTTGTGCGTTGTCGTTGTAGTCACATGGGCGTACGGGATCGGGCTTTCATGAAGTCCTGCCGCAACCAGACCGGCGATGTGCGCCATATCCACCATGAGAACTGCTCCCACTTCATCGGCGATCTCTCGCATCTTTTTGAAGTCGATCTTTCTCGCGTAGGCACTGGCGCCGGCGATGATCATCTTCGGTTTACATTCCAGAGCGATCGCTCTTACATTATCGTAATCAATGAATCCTTCGTCATTGACGCCGTAAGGTACACAGTGGTAGTTCTTTCCGGACATATTGACCGGACTTCCGTGGGTCAGGTGTCCGCCGTGGTCGAGGTTCATACCCATATAGGTGTCGCCCACGTTCATCACGGCAAAGAATACTGCCATATTCGCCTGCGCGCCGGAGTGCGGCTGTACATTGGCATACTCACAGCCAAACAGCTCTTTTGCTCTCTCGATGGAAAGGTTCTCCACCACATCCACATACTGGCAGCCGCCATAATATCTTTTGCCCGGATATCCTTCCGCATATTTGTTTGTCAGATGGCTTCCCATGGCTGCCATCACTGCCTCAGATACGAGATTCTCCGATGCGATCAGCTCCAGGTTCTCTCTCTGACGACCAAGTTCTCCTTCCATCGCAGCGGCAACTTCCGGGTCAGCCGCTTTCACATAATCAAAACTAAACATATTTTTCCTCCGTATCCGTTTTATACTTATCCTGGCAGGCATTCCTTTGCCGGCATCCGCCCGCTCCGGTTTCTTTTACTGCCTGCGCTGTCCTTTGTACAAACCGCTTTCCAGTATAGCATAGGGTGAGGGCGCACGCAAGAGCCGGGCGGCAAAATATGCCCGTCGCGCCTGCCTCCGCATCACTGTTCACGCCGTGGCGGGCAGCAACCCTGCATGTTCTTTTTCGCCGCGGCAGTCACAGCAGTTCGATCACTTCCCGCACATTGGAGACGCCGTGTATCTGAATCTGTTTTCGGAATGCGGTCTCCAGGGACTCTTCGTTGGTCTTTGGGATGATGCAGCGGGTAAATCCCATCTTGATGGCTTCCGTGAGGCGCTGCTCCACGAAGCTGACGCCCCGGATTTCTCCGGTGAGTCCCACTTCCCCGAAGATGAGGGTGCCGGGATGTACCGGTACATTTCTGTAGCTGGAGATCACCGCACAGATGATGCCCAGGTCGATGGCCGGTTCCCCAAGTTTCATGCCGCCTGCCAGATTGACGTAGGCGTCGCAGCCGCCCAGCTGCATGCCGGCCCGCTTTTCCAGAACGGCCAGCAGCAGGTTGACCCGGTTATAGTCGATTCCCACCGAAGTCCGGCGGGGCATGTTGAAGCTGGTGGGAGAGACAAGCGCCTGAATCTCAATGAGGAGCGGTCTTGTCCCCTCCATGGCACAGACCACGACGGAACCGGAGGCATCCAGCGGTCTTCCGTCCAGCATGACCTGAGAAGGATTCGTCACCTCATAAAGTCCTTTCTGCTTCATCTCGAAGACGCCGATCTCGTTGGTGGAACCAAACCGGTTTTTGACTCCACGTAGAATCCGGTACACGGCATTCTGCTCTCCCTCAAAATAAAGAACGGTGTCCACCATATGCTCCAGCGTCCTCGGACCTGCCACAACCCCTTCTTTCGTCACATGTCCCACGATAAAAATGGCAATTCCTTCCGCCTTGGCAAGCTGCATGAGAACGGCAGTTACCTCCCGCACCTGACTGACGCTTCCCGCTGCAGAGCTGATCTCTTCACTGGACATGGTCTGCACGGAATCCACGACCACCATATCCGGTTTTTTCTCCCTGAGGAGAGATGCCGCCGCATCGATATCGGTTTCGCAAAGAAGGGATACTTCCTTCTCGAATCCTCCCAGACGATCGGCGCGCATTTTGATCTGTTTTAATGATTCCTCTCCGGAAACGTACACGACACTTTTTCCGGCGTTGGCCAGATTCCGGCAGATCTGGAGAAGGAGCGTCGATTTACCGATGCCAGGATCGCCGCCAACCAGGATCAGGGAACCCCGGACGATCCCGCCGCCGAGCACCCGGTTTAATTCCGGGATGCCGGAATCCATCCGCTCCTCCTCTTCCATGGACACCTCAAATAATCCTGTCAATTTCTGACGGGGCGCTGTCCTTGACTCAGTTCCCCTCGCCGTCGGCGTCACCCGCTCTTCTACCAGAGTATTCCACTGATGACAGCCGGGACACTGTCCCATCCATTTGGCGGACTCATATCCACATTCCTTACAGAAAAAAACTGTCTTCGCCTTTGCTTTCGCCATGCTTTCCCTCCTGTCCCTTTCTTTGAAACTCTGCCTGCGCAGGAAAGGGCTGCTGCACACAGCATCCCGCATACAGACTGCCGCGTTCTCTTCCGGTCGCGCGACCCGCTGTATCAAAAGATCTGTCCTGCAACAGCCCTTTTTCCTGAGAGTCCCTCTCTCACAATTATGAGAGAGCGCTCTCTTTTTCATACCTTTTATAACTTAATGACATCCACCTTCGCAGACTCTCCTGCATTAAGCTCAATACTGAAATCAATCTTTCCTCCCAGATTGGACTTCATCCTGCCGATGTTGGTGTCATCCACATATACTTTGTACTCTTTTTCCGGCTCCAGCTCCAGGGTGATATGTATGTCGTCCGCTGCCTCCACAGTGAAAACAACCTGCCGCTCTGTCTCCCTGTAATCATGTACAGCAGAACCCGGCACGGATTCGTACACCACGCCTCCGTTCTTCTCCAGACGGGTGATCTCCTTAAATGTCTTTACCTTGTACACAGAATCCTGATACTTGAAGTCTGCCAGCTTCGTCTTAGCCTCCAGACTGTAGTCACCAAAACTGATACTGCCATTCTCTTCTGCTCTCAGTAATTCTTTTACGTTAGCCATAATTATCCTCCTACCTGTGGCGAAAAGAGGAATCTTCCACCGTCTTTTCGCCTCATTTATCTAACAGCTTACAGTTATCCTTATTATACAGGAAATATATATTTTTGCAAATATTCATTTTCATCAGAATGTCATGATTCCGCGATCACGACTTTGCCGTCTTTTATGTCAAGCGTAATCTGGCTGCCAGGTCTGATATGTCCAAGCAGGAACTCATCCGCCAGAAAATCTTCCAGTTCATTCTGGATCGTTCTCCGAAGCGGCCGGGCTCCATACTGCGGATTGTACCCTTTTTCGAGGATATAGTCTTCCACCGCTTCCGTCGCAAGGAGCGTAAAGCCCGGCGTCTCTTTTACCCGGTCTGACAGCTCATTGAGAAGGAGACGGACGATCTTCTTCTGCTGCTCTTTTTCCAGTGTGTGGAAAACAACAATACCGTCGATCCGGTTCAGAAACTCCGGCTTGAAGATCTGCCTTACCTCTTCCATCACCCGGCTTTTCATGCGCTCATGATCCTGCGCAGCGTCCGTATGGCTGGTAAAGCCGAGGTTCTTCGGCGCCATGATCCGCTGCGCGCCCGCATTGGAAGTCATGATGATCACCGTATTCTTAAAGTCCACCCGCCGTCCGTTGGAATCGGTGATCTGACCGTCATCCAGCACCTGGAGCAGGATGTTAAACACATCGCCGTGTGCCTTTTCTATCTCGTCAAACAGCAGCACGGAGTACGGATGCCTGCGCACCTGCTCACTGAGCTGTCCGCCTTCCTCATACCCCACATATCCCGGAGGGGAACCGATAAGCTTGGAAACACTGTGCTTCTCCATATATTCAGACATGTCCACCCGGATCATGGCGTTCTCATCTCCGAACAGCGCTTCTGCCAGCGCCTTGGAAAGTTCCGTCTTACCCACACCGGTCGGTCCCAGGAACAGGAACGAGCCGATTGGGCGCTTCGGATCCTTCATGCCCACACGTCCCCGCTTGATCGCTTTCGCAAGAATCGACACGGCCTCATCCTGTCCGATGACCCGCTTCTTAAGCTCCGTCTCCAGAGACAGCAGTCTCTGTGACTCCGTCTGCCCGATCTTTGTGACCGGAATCTTCGTCCAGGCAGAGACAACAGCCGCCACATCGTTCTCGGAGACCGTGATATTTTTCACTTCTTTTTCTTTATCCCACTTCTCCTTCAGCTCTGCCGCCTGCGCCTGCGCCTTCTGCTGTTTCGTATTGTTGAGCTTTGCCTTGCGGATATTGCCCTCCATCAGCGCTTCCTCTTTGCGCAGACTGAACTTCTTCACCTCGTCTTCCGCCTTTTTGAGGGCATCCGGCATGGTAAAGAGCCCGACCTTCTTTTTGGAAGCCGCCTCGTCCATCACGTCAATGGCCTTGTCCGGCAGGAACCGGTCGCTGATGTAGCGCTTGGAGAGAGCTGCCGCCGCCTCAAGCGCAGACGCCGTGTAATGCACATGGTGGTGTTTTTCAAACTTCTCTTTTAATCCTTTCAGGATCTCCACGGTCTCCTCCACTGTCGGCTCTTCCACCGTCACCGGCTGGAATCTCCGCTCAAAAGCCGCATCTTTTTCAATGTATTTGCGATACTCCTCGCTGGTGGTCGCTCCGATCAGCTGCAGCTCTCCTCTGGCAAGAAACGGTTTTACGATATTGGACGCGTCGATGGCGCCTTCCGCGCCGCCGGCGCCGATCATCGTGTGTATCTCATCCACAAACAGCAGGATATCGCCCCGGTCCATCACTTCCTGCAGCAGTCCCTTGATGCGTTCCTCAAACTCGCCCCGGTACTTGGAACCGGCGATGAGTCCCGGCAGATCAAGTGTCATCACCCTCTTGCCCTTGAGCATCTCCGGCACCTCTTCCCGGACGATCCACTGCGCCAGTCCTTCCACGATGGCCGTCTTTCCGACACCCGGCTCACCGACCAGACACGGACTGTTCTTTGTACGCCGGCTCAGAATCTGGATCACTCTCATCAGCTCTTCTTTCCGCCCGATGATCGGATCAAGGGCGCCGTTCTTTGCCTTCTGCGTCAGATCCTCGCAGAACGACTCCGTCATGGAGGTCTGCCTCCGGCTCTTTCTCTGTCCGGTCACCCGCTGATACTCTTTCTGCGCTCTGGAAGCATCCACTCCTAACGTGACCAGGATATCCACATAAATCCGCTTGAGATTCACACTGAGTCCTTTCAAAAGGCGGATGGCAATACAATCCTGCTCCTTTAAAAGCGCCAGCAGGATGTGCTCCGTGCCGATCTTTTCCGCGTGAAAACGCTCCGCCTCCGCACAGCTCTCTCCCAGGATCTCCTCGGCCTTCGGGCTGTATCCGATAAAGGATGTCTTTTCATTATCTCCGAGAGCGGCCGACTGTCCTAAAACTGCGTCAAAAAATGTCTGATAGGTCACTCCGTTTTCCGTCAGCACCCGGCCCGCCAGGGATTCCTCCTCTGAGAGAAGTCCCAGCACCAGATGCTCTGTGCCGACATACTTCTGCCGGCAGGACTTCGCGTCCTCCTCCGCCCGCAGCAGCGCGCGGGACGCATATACGTTATATTCTTTATTCATAAAAACCTCACTTTACTGTCTTATCGTACTGTCTTATCTCTTTCCGCCTTACCTGTGAGACTGTCCGGCGCGTCGTATCGTTATCCGCCGACGTCGGAAATCTTTCTCACAGCAGACGAAACGCATCGTACATTTCCGCCACGATCTGGCTCATCTCTTCTTTTGTGATCTCCTTACATATGGCCTGAGCGACGATCATCTGCATATAGTTATTGATCTTCTCAAGCTCGTCTTCCTTTCTGCTCTTCTCCACGGAAACGATCGCTCCCTTCCTCCGGTCAAGCTTCAGATACCCCTCTTCACGAAGAATGGCATAGGCCTTATTGACAGTGTGCATGTTTACGCCAAGTTCCTTCGCCAGGCTGCGCACGGAGGGAAGAGAGTCTCCATCGCGAAGCCGCTCCTGGGCGATCTCCATCACGATCTGATTGCGAAGCTGTATATATATGGCTTCCGGACTGTTAAAATCTATCTCGATCAGCATGCCTTCACCCTTTCCTCTTTCCAATGTTTTCTCTCCCGCTGTCCGGGAAGACAGCGGTTCTTCTCCAATCTGTATAAAGCGCCTGTGTTATATAGACTATATCAGTTAGCGCAGAAAAGTCAAGAAAAAAACGCATAAAATTCCGCTTTTTGTCTTCACAAATCACTTCCTCTTATGCGTCTTTTCTCTTCTTCCCTCTTCCTGTTTCAGCCGGACGTTCGCCTGCCTTCGGATTTCCGGGAATCCGCTGTCTTTTTATGCATTTTTCTATTCGTCAGAGAGAATCTGGCAATACAGGATATCCAGCGCCTCCCGGGCAGCCGCCTGCCGGATCGCCAGTCTGTCTCCTCCGTAGAAACACCGCTTCACGATGGTCTTTCCTTCCACACTGCAGCCGATATACACCAGCCCCACCGGTTTTTCCTCTGTGCCGCCGTCCGGACCGGCGATGCCGGTGACTGCGATGGCCGCGTCCGCTCCGGCTGCCCGGGCTGCTCCCTCCGCCATCTCAATGGCTGTCTGCCGGGAGACCGCGCCGTACTGGCGAAGCGTCTCCTCCTTCACTCCGAGAAGCTTTATCTTGGCCTCATTGGAATACGTGATATATCCTTCTTTATATACTTCTGAAATACCAGGCGCGTTGACCAGCGTTCCCGCGATCAGCCCGCCGGTACAGGATTCCGCTGTGGTGACAGTCAGCTTCTTGCTCTTTAAGATGCGCTCTATCTTTTTTTCTACCGGTATCTCAACGATTCTTCGACCAGAACTCATGGCTACTCCTCTCCTCCCTCTTTCAGGACATCAATATTTTTGGCAAGATAGTCCACCAGGGATACGATCGTCAGTATAAGAGCGATGTACACAAGAATCTGCTCAATGACAAAGGCAACAGGACCGCCGAAATCCGCGATCAGCAGAATGATGGCGAACATCTGGAAGTTTGTCTTGAACTTTCCCCAATAGCTGGCAGCGATCACAACACCTTTGTCGCTGGCCACGAGACGGAATCCGCTGATGACAAACTCTCTGGCAATGATAATGATGACAATCCAGGCCGGCATACTTTCCGGTCTTGTCACGATAAGGCAGATAAATGCAGAACAGGTCAGAATCTTATCTGCCAGAGGATCCATAAACTTTCCGAAATTGGTCACGAGATTATTTCTTCTGGCGATCTGTCCGTCCAGAAAATCCGTGATGCTCGCCACACAGAATAACACCAGCGCGATCCATTTGGCGTATCCATGCGGCACGACCGAGGAGTCCACCAGCATAAAAAATACAAAAAACGGTACCAGTATCATTCGCAGTATCGTCAGCTTATTCGGTAAATTCATCTTCATAAATAACATCTCCCATCAAATCATATTCGCTCGCACCCGTAATCCGCACCGGCACGATGTCCCCGGAAATCAGTTCTTCCTCCGCCCGGACAAAGACATTTCCGTCCACCTTCGGCGCATCCATATAGGTTCTCCCCACATAAATATCTTCTTCGTACAAATACCCTTCTATCAAAACGGACATCTCACTGCCCACTCTGCCGGCCGCCTCTTCTGCGCAGATAGCCTGCTGCAGTTCCATGATACGGTCGCGGCGCTCCTCTTTCACTTCCTCGGCGATCTGTCCGTCCATGGCAGCCGCTCTTGTCCCCTCCTCCGGGGAATAGGTGAAAACACCCAGACGGTCAAACCGCATCTGCTCCACAAAATCAGTCATGCGGGCAAAGTCTTCTTCGGTCTCGCCGGGAAAACCAGTGATCAGCGTCGTGCGCAGGGTAATGTCCGGAATCTCCGCCCGAAGCTTACCGATCAGGGCGGTGAGTTCCGCCCGGTCTGTTTTTCTTCCCATCTGCTTCAGGACAGCATCCTCACTGTGCTGGATCGGAATATCCAGATAGTGACAGATCTTCTCTTCTTCCTTCATCACCTGGATCAGTTCCTCTGTGATCTCCTCCGGATAACAGTAGAGAACCCGGATCCAGGCCAGTCCTTCCAGTCTGCAGAGTCTTCGCAGAAGCTCCGGCAGCATCTTCTGTCCATACAGATCCACACCGTAAACTGTCGTCTCCTGCGCGACAAGGATCAGTTCCTTTGCGCCGCCGTCTACCAGCCGCCCGGCTTCTTCCACCAGGTCTTCCATCGGAAAACTCCGGTACCGTCCCCGGACAGACGGGATCACGCAATAGCTGCAATGCTTGTTACAGCCCTCCGCGATCTTCAGATAGGCTGTATAGGAACCTGTCGTCACCATCCGCTTATCCGGCAGGGACGGAGGGAGAAGATCAATGGACGGACAGAAGATCAGAGTATGTGTCTGCGCCGGACCGGCTCCGTTAGCCTCGTCTGCCGGTACATTTTCTTCTGACACTTCCGCTGCGCCCGTCTCCCCCAGAAGACTGTCCAGCACCTTCACGATCTCGGTGTAACCGGTCGTTCCGATGACAGCGTCCACCTCCGGAAGTTCCTCTCCAATCTCCTCTTTGTATCTCTCGGCAAGACATCCCGTAATGACGAGCGCCCGTACCCGGCCTTTTTCTTTCCAGGAAGCCATCTCGATGATCGTCTCGATACTCTCCTCCTTGGCATCGTGGATAAAACAGCAGGTATTGATGACAATGGCATCCGCCTGTTCCTCTTCCTCCACGATGGTATAGCCGGCTTCACTTAAAAGCCCCAGCATCTTCTCGCTGTCCACCAGGTTCTTGTCACAGCCAAGAGAGATAAATAATACATTTTTCATCTTACTCATTCATCCTCAATGCTGCTTCCACGCAGTTATGCATCAGCATGGCGATCGTCATCGGTCCCACACCGCCCGGTACCGGGGTGATGGCGCTGACCTTGTCGACCACGCTGTCATAATCCACATCTCCGCAGAGTTTATTGTTTTCATTGCGGTGGATGCCCACATCAATGACCACCGCTCCGTCTTTCACATAGGAAGCGTCAAAAAACTTCGGCTTTCCGATGGCTGCCACCAGAATATCCGCCCGGCGGCACACCTCTTTCAGATTGCGGGTACGGGAGTGGCAGACTGTCACGGTCCCGTTTTCCCGAAGCAAAAGCATCGCCATCGGCTTACCTACAATGTTGCTTCTGCCCACAACCACGCATTCCTTTCCCTCGATCTCAATGCCGGACCGTTTGAGGAGCTGGATGATGCCCGCCGGCGTGCAGGAGACAAATCCCGGTTCCCCGATGGAGAGCGCTCCCACACTCTGCGGATGGAAGCCATCCACATCCTTTTTCGGAGAAATAGCCTCGATGACCTTCTTCTCATCCATGTGCGCCGGTATCGGCAGCTGCACCAGGATACCGTTGACGCTGTCGTCCTGATTCAACTGTTCAATGAGCGCAAGCAGTTCTTCCTCTGTCGTCTCCTCCGGCAGTTCATAGGCTCTCGACTCGATGCCGATGTAGGCACAGGCCTTCTTTTTGTTTCCCACATAGACGGTGGAAGCCGGGTCATTTCCCACCTGGATCACAGCCAGGCAGACAGAAATGCCCTTTTCCTTCAGTTCGGCAACCTGTTCTTTCAGTTCTTCCTTAATGTCTGCGGAAATCTTTTTTCCGTCAATCTTTATTGCCATTTTTTTCACTCTTTCTGTTCTTGATTTTGCTGCTGTCTTCTGCGCGGGGATGTCCGGGAAAGGGAAAATCTCCCTCTTTTCCCCCTATCCATCCACTGGCAGGATATTTTATGATACAACACTTTTATGCATTCGTAAAGGAAATTCCTACAAGTTCTCCTCAAAGTAGGCATCCAGCTGTTCCGGTGACATGAGGATCTTCCGCGGTTTTGTGCCCTCCTCCGGGCCTACGATGCCGGCGTCGGCAAGCTGGTCAATGATGCGCGCCGCCCGGTTGAAACCGATCTTGAACATCCTCTGCAGCATACCGATAGTCGCCTTGTCTTTTTCCATGATAAAGCGGGCCGCCGCTTCAAAATATTCGTCTCTCTCGCTTGTTATGCTTCCGTTTTTGATCTTTTTCTCGATTTTTTCCGACACGGCCGTATCATAGACAGCGACGTCTTCATTTTCCTTCAAAAATTCCACAACCCGGCTGACCTCCGCATCGGAAACAAAGGCGCCCTGCACACGCACCGGTTTCTGATACCCGGACGGATAGAAGAGCATATCACCCTTTCCAAGCAGTTTTTCCGCTCCGTTCATGTCGATGATGGTCCGGCTGTCCACGCCGGAGGACACGGAAAATGCGATCCTCGATGGAACATTCGCCTTGATCAGACCGGTGATGACATTGACGGAAGGACGCTGGGTGGCGATGACCAGATGAATCCCCGCGGCCCGGGCCAGCTGAGACAGGCGCACGATGGCATCCTCCACTTCTCCCGGCGCCACCATCATCAGATCCGCCAGCTCGTCGATAATGATGACGATCTGCGGCATCCGCGTCAGTTTCTCCCCGTCCACTTCTCCGGATCTCACCAGTTCGTCCACCTTTTTATTGTAGCCTTCTATATTCCGGACGCCGGTCTCCGTAAACTTCTTATAGCGGTCCGTCATCTCCGCCACTGCCCAGTTCAGCGCCCCGGACGCTTTTTTCGGGTCCGTCACGACCGGAATGAGCAGATGCGGAATCCCGTTATATGTACTGAGCTCCACCATCTTCGGGTCGATCATGATCAGCTTCACCTCCGATGGCTTCGCTTTATAAAGAATACTCATGATCAGCGTGTTGATGCAGACGGACTTACCGGAACCGGTCGCTCCGGCGATGAGCAGATGCGGCATCTTTGCCAGGTCTGCTACCACAATCTTCCCGCCGATATCTTTACCGACCGCAAATGCCAGCTTTGACTTGAAGTTACGGAACACCCGGTTATCCACCAGCTCCCGGAAATGTACTGTCATGTTCTGCTTATTTGGTACTTCGATACCGATCGCCGCCTTTCCCGGGATCGGCGCTTCGATACGGATGTCGGAGGCCGCGAGATTCAGTTTGATATCATCTGTCAGCGATAAGATCTTGCTGACCTTCGTTCCCTGCTCCGGAAACATCTCATAACGGGTGACCGTCGGACCACAGCTGATATCGGTGATCGTCACCCGCACGCCGAAGCTCTCAAGCGTACTCTGCAGCTTCATCGCCGTCTCCTTCAGCGTCTTATCGTAATCCGGCGGCAGCTTCTGTTTCTCCGTCACAAGAAGATTCATCGGTGGGAAAATGTACTCCTCTTTCTTCGCAGGCCTGCGCTCCGAAACCGGAGCAGGCGTTTTTGCCCGGTTGATATGTACTTCCCCGGCTTTTTCCGCGCCGGTTCCTGTGGAAACAACCGAAGTATCCGCGGAGGAAGCAGGCGTTTCCGGAGCGACGTTCTCCGGGATATCTGTTCTGACCGTGTTCCTGTTGTCAGCTGCATCACCGGCACTTTCCCGTCGATCCACAGTCGCCACCACAACATCGCCCGGCGCCGGATCTCCGGCATCTGTGTTCACGGGGGAGAGATCTCTCACCGCTTCATAACCGGTCTCTGACTGCTCTGCATCGGTTACCGCGAAAATATCACTGTCCGCCGCTGTCACAGCAGCTGTATTCCTTTCTTCTATCGGTAGCTGTTCGGACAACGTGATCTCCTCCGGAAGTCCATGCGCCGTCTCCGGCTGTGCGGCTTCTTCCGTCTCCTCTCCGTCGTCATCCGCGACTATCGCCGCCTTTCCTGTCCGGTTTTCCTGTGCCGGATTATCAGCAAACATCTCTGTGCTTCCCATCCGGTTTTCCTCTGCCGTCTCATCGGCAAACACCGCTGTGCTTCCTGTCTGGCTTTCCTCTGCCGGATTATCAGCAAATGTCGCTGTGTTTCCCATACGGCTTTCCTCTGACGCCTCATCAGCAAATGTCTCGTCGGAATCTTCCGGATGCAGGGAGAGTGTGGAAAAGTCCAGCGTTCCCGCAAAGGCCTCTGTCTTTCCGTCCTCTGCCGTAAATGGATAGAACTCCGGATGCAGCTCTTTCAGAGAGTCCTTTTTCTTTACCTCATCCTCCGGGGCAAAAAGCGGGATATGAATCCGGATATCCGGCTGCTTCTTCTTTCTGGCCATCCGGCGTCCTGACTGCTCCCGCCCTGTCAAAGGCTCTCCGGACGGAGCGTCGTCCTCTGCCGGCTTCTCCGCTTTCGCTGCCTTTCCGGCCGCTTTTTCCGCCTTCTTTTCTTCCATCTCTTTTATCTTTTCTTCACACTGTTTTTCCCGCAGTCTGTCCTCGGCGGTCTCCCGTTCCTTTGCTGCCTGTCGATGTCTCTGCACGCCTTCCTTCCAGGCCGCCTGCACCTGTTTCATCCCCTGACGGAAAAATCCCACAAAGGAGCGCTGTGTCAGAAGGATCAGAGACAACAGCAGAACACAGGAGATGATCACGATCGCCCCCGGCACGCCGAACGCGCTCTGCAGCAGCAGCCCGATGCCTCCGCCAAGAATCCCACCTGCCCGGTGATCTGCCGCTGCCACGGCAAACAGATCGTAAAACTCCCGCACGTCCTGCTGGTAAATGAGCTGGGCATATGCGGAGATCATCGTGAGAACCACAAAACCGGCCCCACATTTTTTCATGGCAAGAAGGCTGTAGTCATTGGCCAGAAGTACCGTCACCATCAAAAAGAAGGCCACAGGCATCACATACTGTACACAGCCGAAAATCCCAAAAAAGAAACTGCTGAGCCATACGCCCACCACGCCGCACAGGCCAAAATTGCTGAGCATCAAGATCAACATGATGCCAAAGGAGGCCACCAGCTGGATCTCCCGCTTCATCGGAATCCCCTGCGGCTCCTTCGCTCTCTGTGAAGACTTTCCCGAAGACCTTCTGCCAGAAGACCGCCCTGCGCTCCGGGTTCGTAAGGAAGAAGTTTTTGCGGCAGAAGTACCTCTCCGGCTGCCGGAGGTACTGCCGCTGCTTTTTTTCGCACTACTGTTATTTGCCATAATCCAACTCCCTTTTCTCTAATTCTGATATCGGATACTTTTCCATAGTTTCGTCATTATATCATAGATAATACCATAAATGTCAGTAAAAAAAAAGTCGCGTTTTTTATGAAAATAACAGTTTTTTATTCCCCTTTTTCCCTGGAAATGGCGTCGTGCAGCCAGGAAAACGCATCAGCAATCCCACCGACCCGGTCAGCCAGTCCCGCTTTTACCGCCTCCTCTCCCACCAGGATCGTACCCAGATCTTTTGCCATCATCCCTTTTCTCATCATCATTTTTTCCAGCTCTTTCTTCCCGGCCCGGGAATGTCCGGCGGTAAAGTTCAGAATCCTGTCCTGGATCAGCTTAAAATACTCAAAAGTCTGCGGCGCTCCGATCACGGTGCCGCTCAGACGGACCGGATGAATGAGCATGGTCGCCGTCGGAGCGATGATCGTATAGTCGGACGCCACGGAGAGCGGTACCCCGATGGAATGGCTGTCCCCGATGATGAGCGAGACAACCGGTTTATCTATGGACGCAATCATCTCCGCAGCCGCAAGACCGCAGGAACAGTCTCCGCCCACCGTATTGATGAGAAGCAGGATGCCATCCAGCTCTGCGGTATCCTGCGCCCTCGCCAGCAGCGGAAGCAGATGCTCATACTTTGTCGTCTTCATCCTCTCATTCAGGATTTCATGCCCCTCGATCTCCCCGATGACAGACAAAAACAAAATGCGATGTCCTTTCTCATTTCCCTCCAGCAGCTGCTCCCCAAATTCCAACAATTTTCTATCCTGATTATCCATAATGATCCCGATCGATGTCTGAAAACACCCTTTCCTTTCTTCTGCACGTTATACCATTAAAATAACCATTCTCGTGAAATTTATCCCGGAAGACAGGAAAGGATCCTGAGGAATTCCGGCGGAATTTCCCCGGAAACAAAAAAAGATACTCCGGGCGCCGGTTTCTCTGTAAAGAAACCGACGCCGCAAAAGTATCCGTATCATTGCAGCCCTGCCTGCTGCAAAAGCGCCCCCAGCGTCCCGTCGGCCGAAATCTGCGCAAGACCGGCGGCGATCTCCTCCGGGATCCCCTGTCCGGCAGATGCGGTAAACCGATGAACGCTGAAATATTTTTCACTGGTCGTCAGAAGCTTCAGGTTTGCGTTCTGTCCCATGGCAGAAGCGGCGCTGCCCGCATCCAGCACCACCGCCTGCGAATATCCCTGCCCCACATCGGACATCACACCGGCCGCATCCTGAAAGACAACCGTGTCCGCGTGATATTTTGCCGACAGGTACCGGGAAAATCTTTCCTCCTCCGTCTCTGCTCTCGCGGCGACCGAAACACTTCTCAAATCTTTTGTTTCCCGGATTCCCTGTCCTCTGTTCACCAGAAGGCAGAGCCCTGTCTCATATACCGGCTCTGACTGCACGTAAGTGGAGACGTCTCCCACTTCCGGCGCCAGCGTGCCCAAAAAGAAATCACAGTCCGCCTCTCCGGCATCACTGTCTCCTTCCTCACTGACAGCCGCATACGCCGCGTATTCTGCCGCGCTCATGGCCCGGAATTCATAGGTAAATCCGGTCTGCTCCGCGAGAGTGTTCATAAGTTCCACGTAAAATCCCGACGCATTTCCTTCCGCGTCGAGTACGTAATACGGCGCGTTTCCTTCTTCCACGCCCACATAATAATCCGGTCGTTCCGGCTCCGTCTCTGTCTGAGGCTCTTCCTCCTTTGAACAGCCCGAAAGCATCAGAGCCGCGGCGAGAAGCAAAAGCCCATATTTCCATTTCTTCATCTGAGATACTCTCCTGTCTTATATATCGAATGACTGACCTTTTTCCGGCAAATGACATTGCCGTAAAGCCCACCCGGCAGTCTTTCTCTGTCTCATACACATATCGTATCTGTCGGGATTACAGTTCCAGGTCTCTTTTGTACATGGCAATTCGTTTGTCAATCTCTTCCAGCTCTCTGTCGATCTCCGCGATCCGCTTTTTCCGGGCTTCGATATCAACCTTTGTGATCTTTACATTTTTTATGATATAGCGCGGAAAATTCAGATTAAACTCATTTTTCTCCAGATCTGCCTGCTCTGCCCGGCTGCAAAATCCCGGAATCGTCTTTCTTTCCTTCCAGGCGAGCTGAATCGTGCCAAGCTGCTCCTCCCCGAAGCTCTCCATCTCCGAACAGTCAAAAAACATGACATCCTTCCGGGAACGATTCTTCCGAAGGAGCAAAAGAACCTCCTTCTGTCCCGCTGCCTGCAGGATGTGATCCGGCAAAAGCATCACCGTATCAAGAGCATTTTGTTCCTGCACAAGAAAACGGCGCAGCTGCGACTCTTTTCCCTCCCGGTAGAGAAGCGCTCCCGGAAGCACCGCCGCCAGAACACCGCCCTCCCTCAATACCGAGTAGGCCGACAGCAAAAACGGCAGTTCTCCCTTGGCGATGGAACCGATCCGGTCCATCATCCGCAGAGACTGCGTATTGGAAACCATCAGTCTGCCGGGCTCCACGCCTTCCGGCAAAAAAATACCGATACTGTCGAATCCACCGGCCATTTCGCTGACTTCCTCCCACTCCTCTCTGCCATACATATGCATGGAGCGTTCCAAAAATCCCCGCATATAGCCTGCGATCCGCACAATCTCCCGGTATCCCTCATGGCTGTCACAGCCGGAAAAATCTGTCCGCTCCGGCTGACCGGTCATCGTATGAAACAGCATCCCATACTCAAAATCCGGCACAAACACACGCTCCGGACACGGGCAGGTCTGTGAAAAAAACAGCCGGTAGAGGCTTCGCATCTCCTCCGACAGGCTGGTCTCCTTCTTCATCGCCGCAAACGTCTCCAGAAGCTTTTCAAATAAGAAAGGATACTTTTCAAGAAGAAGCGCATCGCAGTCCCAGAGATTCATTTTTTTGATCAGCTTGCGGACAAACCGCGCATAACTTTTCTGTTTCTCCGTCGACTGCATTTTTGTCAGGCTCCGGTAAAAAGAAAAATCCGTCAGAGAAAACCTGCCGCCCGCCAGCCGGATGAAAGAGGACGCGCTCTCCATAAACCGGAGAAATGACGGGATCTGCAGTTTGCCCCGCACAGCCATGCGCACCAGCGCGCCAAGCTTATAGGAATCCTCCAGCTCATCGCCAAAACGCAGGCACAGGTAATGGTAAAATAAAAGAAAAACGCAGGCGTCCCTGTACTCTTCAAATGTCAGTCCCGGATGACTCTCCCCGGGAATCGACAGGAACTCATAATTCAGTTGTTTTTCATCCATTCCTCTTCACCTTCTCACAGCTTTTTCAGATACTGCATCATCTCCTCGGAGAGGACGGACTTCTCCAGCTTCATCCTCTCCATGAGAAGCAGCTGCTTTCTCTTCTGATAGTAATACAGCTTGCCGATGGACATCTGTGTCGCCAGATCCGGACACTCGATCATCAGCTGCCGTATCATGTGGATGGACAGCACCTTGACCGAGGAATTTCCCTGGATGGCGATGTCTCTTTGCAGCCTGATCTCCGGATGCTCATTAAAATACCATGCAAAATAATACGGGTCCATGATACCATCCCGAAACTCTATGGACACAAAATTGGAGGGGATGATCTTCCCTTCGTGCTGTTTTTCCAGCACAGCCGCCCTGTGAAAGGACGTCAGCCCGATCACAATGCTGTGCTCCTTCGCCAGATTCAGATTATCCACCTTTTTCTTATCCACAAAAACAGAAGGAACCTCATAATCCGTGATACCGTTCTCCTCATCCAGCAGCTGGCTGATGGATAAGATCGGATATTCGATTCCTTCACTCTGTACTTTCGGCTTTATCCGGTTCAGAACCACACCATGGGTAATCTGACTGATTTGTTCCAGCAGAAGCTCCACTTCACATTTACCCCTCTTTCCAATGTTATTTTTCATTATAACTTCTTTTTTTTAATTCGGCAACAGAAAAAAGAGAAATACATCCACGTTACCCAATACGTTTTTCACTAAATACAAAATCTCATTGAATATCCTTGCGAATCGTTTTATAATAAAGAAAATTGTACCGATAAAAGGACATTTGCAACTGGAAACGTTAGGAGGAAATGTTGTGAAGATTTCAAAGGTTTACTGTGCTTATTTCAGCCCGGGGGATACGACGAAGAAGATCGTGACCGGCATCGGAGAGTGTTTTAAGGAGTATCCGGTGGAAAATATCAATCTGACGGATTATGATATGCGGAAGAATCACTTCCGGTTTACGGAAAATCAGCTTCTGATCATCGGTGTGCCGGTTTACGGCGGACGGATCCCGACTCCGGTCGCGGATGTGCTGACTCGTTTCCGCGGCATCAGCACTCCGGTCGTTCTGATAGCCTGCTACGGAAACAGGGCTGTCGACGATGCGCTCATGGAACTTTATAAAGAACTGGGCAGCCGCGGCTTTGCCCCGGTGGCGGCAGCCTCTTTTGTCTGCCAGCACACTTATCTGAGCGATCTGGCAGCCGGCCGTCCGGACGAAAAGGACATGGCTGTCGTGAAGGAGTTCGGAGATAAGATCAAGGAGCGGCTGCGTCTCGCTGTCCTTTATGATATGAAGAAACTGGATATTCCGGGCAGCTATCCATATGAGAAGCCGCCGATGACACAGTTCCCGTTCAATGTGGAGACCAATGAATACTGTATCTATTGTATGCTCTGCGCCGGCGTCTGTCCGATGAAAGCCATCAGCGACAGTAACCCGCGGGATATCAATAATGATATCTGTCTCCGCTGCGGCGCCTGCATCCGGATCTGTCCGGCTCAGGCCAAGTCCTTCACCGAAGGTCCGCTGGAGGCTCTGCGCGACAAATTGCTGCGCCCGCTGTGCGATACGAGACAGGAGCCGTGGTATACGATCGGATAAGACGGCGCGGGAGCGGAAATCGTTTTCCGGCGCGGCCAGCAAGGAACAAAAGCTGACAAAGACATATCAGACCAAAAACCGCCAGCCAAAGAGCTTCCCTGCAGTTTCCGCTTTTTGCGGACTGCCTGGGTTCCTCTGTTTGGCTGACGGTTTTCTTTTTTCTTATATTTATGGCATATGCATCCACCGCGGCAGCTTCCGTTGCCAGCGGAGTCTTCCGTTTAATATCCCGGTCTGTCCGGCATCACCAATGCGGCGATGATATAGAGAAGAATCCCCGGCAGGATTCCCCAGAGTGTGATAAAGACCAGGATCAGGCGCACGATGGTGGAATCGATGCCAAAATAATCGGCGATTCCTCCGCACACACCAAATATCTTTCTGTCAAGATCTGACTTATATAACTTTCTTCCCATTCTCTTCAGACTCCTTCCTGTACCGCTGTCACAATCTGATCTGTCAGATATTCCAGCCATTTTTTATTCAGTCCTGCCAGCGTATCCGTATTCCCATAGGAAAGGGCCGGATACGAGGCTTCCTGTCCGGCAGTCTGCCCGTCTTCTGCTGCGGTCGTCCCCGCCGCTGTTCCTTCCGCCATAGACGCTGCCTGCCATGGCAGATACCCGTCATTTATCTGACCCGTCAGCACTTCCGGGTGCGCTGCAAAGTAGCCCACCTGATAGTCTGAGAGTTTGTCGGCGATGAGAAGCGCCTGTTTTCTTGTCACGATCTGGGCGGCATTCTTGCAGGAATCATCGCTGGACAGCCCGTTTTTCAGAAAGGCAGCGTATGCCTCTCTCTCCTCGTCGCTGAGTTCTTCTGTGCCGGCGCAGCCTCTTAAGGCATTTTCCGTCTCCTCCTCTGTCAGATGATCCGGATACAGTTCCTGGATGAGAGAAGCCAGGCGGGACACGGTCACGGTACCCGTACGGTTGCCTTTTTCAAACACATCGAGCACTGCGCTGCCATTCAGATTATCTATACCCCGCAGCATGGTCGCAAGCTCTGTTCTGGTGATCGCCCGGTTCGGATGGAACTGTCCGTCTCTGCCGGATGGATAGCATTGGAGAGACGCATATTCGTCGTAAACGTTCCCCAGTTCCCCGGAACAGCGGACATCGTAATTGCTGGCGCTGAGCTGCAGCTTGCCATTTCTGTATTTCTTAAATGTGTAGTCGAACAGTTTTCTTATGGAAGAAAAGGTACTTGCCTTGCTCACATTTCCAAAGTAAGCACAGATGACCTCATGGCCTTCCTTATCCATCGCTGTGGCGATAAAGACATCGCCCGCCGCGTTGGTCGTTCCGGACTTGGAACCGATGATCTCATACGCGTCTTCATCATAGGACGCCATCCCCCGCAGGAACCAGTTCGTCGTATTGCAGCTTGCCTTTCCGTTGGAGGCGTCATAATGTGACTTTGCCACCGCGGAACGGATCATCGGAACTGTCATGGCGTAGCGGCAGATCTTGGCCATCTCCGCCGCAGTGGAATATGTCCCGTAAAATCCGGCGCCGATATCGGAGCCTACCGGATTATCAAAGCTTGTCTGCGTCAGCCCGAGCTCCGCACATTTGGCATTCATGGCTTCCACACAGGCTGCCTTGGAACCGAACACTCCTGCCGCCAGCATATCTGTCGCATCCGCGGCGGAAGAGACAAGGCTGATGTTGAGCAGGTCCGTAAAGGTAAACTTCACGCCAACCGGCAGTCCCAGACAGTACGTGCCGTAGGTCGTTCCGTTGATGATCTCTTCGGTTGTCCTGATCTTTTTGTTGACATCGCCATTCTCCACGCAGACGATGGCAGTCATCAGTTTCGTCGTGCTGGCCGGATAGATCATCTTATTTTCGTCCTGGCCGAAAAGAATCTCCCCGGAGCCGGCATCCATCACCACATAGGCGTGGCACTGCATTTTCGGGGCGCGTACCTTCGCCTCCCCCTTCACCGACAGAAGCAGGCACAGAGCAAAAATACTCATCAGGATCATGGCCGCCTTCTTTTTCATTTGTCCGCCTCTGATATGGCTTTCTGACATGTTCATCTCCTCCTCTTTTGTTTCTCTTTTTTATTTTTATCTCTTTTATTCTTATCGTATCCACGCTCCGGCATACCGCACGCTCTGTGCGCGACGCACAGCAGACGGTCCCCTGATCACCACATTCCGGGAACGCTCAGGAAAAAAGCCGCTCAAACCGTTCTTTTTCACAGAAGGAGCGGTCATCCTTCTGAAGTGCCTCGTACAGCTCTGTGATCATCTGCGCACATTCTTTTCGACTTCCCTTGTAGAGATTGTAAAGCTCGCGGCAGTTCTCCCTGTTCTTCGGATTCATTTTCTTCTTCCGGAAATAATGCTGGAAGCTGAGCCCCGGCAGAAAGTTTTCATTCAAAAATGCCGTGACCGTCCGTTTTACTCCAAAATGAGAGTGGAACACATGGTTTAAGATCAGCTTCATGTACCAGAGCCCCGCGCTTACTTTGCGGGCATCGATATCATAATATGGCCCGATGACTGACGAGTAGGCCAGCCCGGTCCGGATATGCCTTGCCACTTTATAATGAAGCGGATTTCTATAATCTCTTTGCATCATCATGTAATCCCAGTCCGTCTCCATCTCCGCATGGCTGATGCCTGTCTCTTTCATCCGCTGCCGGATGTACGGATGGCAGGTGCTGTCGAGAATGTAATGTGTCATAAATCCTGCCAGATAGGCAAAGGCGGCACTTTTGCGTCTCTGCCTTTTAAACACGGAAAATGCATGACAGAGAAAGCAGCGCATCGGCTCATCGTGCACTTTGACACCGTACTGATTCACCGCATTTTTTGAAATGGACCGGTAATAAAATAAAATGTCCGGCCCGTGTACGCCGATATTGTAGTAGTTTATATATGGGCGGATCTTACTTTGCAGTTTCGGACTGAGCATCCGGTATACATCCTGCCCATACGCATAATGTGTGTATGTTGTTGGCATAATCATCCCTCTTCTTTCGCAGTCTGCCTTATTTTATCATACTATTCCCCATCTTAAAAGACTGAATATTTTTGCAATTTTTTCTCTTTCCCCATAAAATGCAGCAGATTCTTTGCTGTTTTTTCTTGATTTCTGTACATTTTTCCCTGTAAACAGACAAAAGAATTGCATCTTTCACATAGAACTGTTATAATAATCGAAAAAAATTGTGCATTTTTCAGGCACAAAGAGGAGGTTACATACTTATGAAGGGAAATGTATTGGTCGGTCAGTCCGGCGGTCCTACGGCCGTGATCAATTCCAGTCTGGCCGGGGTAATCCAGGCTGCGAAAAAGTACGGCGCCGGCAAGGTGTATGGAATGCATTACGGTATTGAGGGATTTTTACAGGAAGATATCATCGACCTGGATGATTACATCACCTGTCACGCAGATATCTCTTTATTAAAGAGAACGCCTTCCGCCTTTCTTGGCTCCTGCCGCTATAAGCTGCCGCCGATCGAGGGGAATGAAGATATCTATGACAAAATGTTTGCGATCATGGAGAAGTACAACATTGAGTATTTTCTGTATATCGGCGGAAACGATTCCATGGACACCATCAAGATGCTGTCCGACTACGCAGCCAAAAAAGAGAAGCCGCAGAAGTTTATGGGCGTTCCAAAAACGATCGACAACGACCTGCCGCTCACGGACCACACGCCTGGCTATGGCTCCGCCGCCAAGTATATCGCCACATCCATGAAAGAGATCATCCGCGATAACGCCAGCTTTGGCGCCTCCAAACCGACGGTTTGCATCGTGGAGATCATGGGCCGCCACGCCGGCTGGCTGACAGCGGCCGCCGCGCTCTCCAAAGACTCAGACTGTGAGGGCCCGGATCTGATCTACCTGCCGGAAGTTCCGTTTGATATGGACAGTTTCATGACGAAGGTAAAACAGCTGGCGGAGACCAAGCGCTCTGTTGTCATCGCTGTCTCCGAGGGAGTCCGTCTGCCGGACGGGCGCTTTGTCTGTGAACTCGGCAATATGAATGATTATGTGGATGCTTTCGGACACAAACAGCTTTCCGGCTGTGCTTCCTATCTGGCAAACAAAGTGACGGAAGCTACCGGACTTAAGTCCCGCCCGATCGAGTTTTCCACTCTGCAGCGCTGCGCCACCCACATGGCGTCCCGCATTGACGTGGACGAGGCGTCCGCTGTCGGTTTCGTCGCCTGTCAGGCAGCCATGGAGGGCAACACCGGCATGATGGTCACCATCCAGGTTGTCAGCCGCGAGCCATACCTCGTCACCTACAACAAATATGACATTCACGAGATCGCCAACGTGGAGCGCAAAGTACCGCGGGACTGGATCATCAACGACGGTACCTATGTGAGTGAGAAATATCTGGAGTATGCCCGCCCACTGATCCTGGGCAATATTCTTCCTTATTATGCCGGTGGTCTGCCAAGGCATCTGACCCTGCACAGCACGGCGAAAAAATAATCTGTCCGCTGATGATACAAAGAAAGACTGCCGCAACGTATTCGGTCTGTACAAAAATGTGGGGTATGCCCTTCCGGCGCCCAGCCGTATGACCGTCTGCGGCAGTCTTTTTTTATCTGTTTTTTATCGAATCTTCCGGCACTCTGTATAGTATCGTTTATCCTGCGCATGTCCCATGGAAAACGTCTTTCGCGGCAGAGCGCCGTCCGCCATCACCGAAGGGAAAAGCTCCTCTTTCCGCATATCCGGCAGCAGGAAACCGACGCTGTCTTCCTTCATGGAGAGTTTCTTTACCGTATCCGCTCCGTGGATATAGTCCATGTGCAGGTCATGTTTCTGCTGGAAGGCATCGAGAAAATTCTGCAGACTCCCCACTGTCAGACGGGAAGATGGTTTTGTGATCACGGCCCTGCGGCAGACGCCGTCACGGACTACGTCCATCTCCTGACTGCCTCCGGCAGAGACTCCCGAAGCTTCTTCTTTCCATATAAGGCCCAGCTCTTCCTGCATTTTTTCCAGCAGACCGTCCACATCTGTTCCGCTCACGATCCGGTGGATCGCCTCAAACTGCAGCGCCGGACTGTGCAGATTCACGATCTCCACCAGAGCGTATCTGGCGGGATGCGCGGAGTAATCTTCTCCCGGATGCGCTTTTTTCATCTGCTCATAAAATTCTTTGGCCGAGGCCAGCGAATGGTTGCCGTCCCCCACCGCAAAGATCATGGCGTCTTCCTTCTCTCCGGCGTACAGATCATCCAGCGCCTGCAGGATCTCTCCCTGTGCTTTCTCATCCAGAAGATATCCTTTCAGCTGCCCGCCGCCCTGCATCAGCGTGAAATCATAGAGAAGATTCTCCGGCTTACAGTATTGCGCACCGGATTCCACCACTGTTTTTTTCTTATCATCGATCAGGATCATGACGTGCGGCAGTTCCAGCAACGCATTTTCCCGGATGCGGATCCGCGGCGGGATCCGTTCCTCCACGGTGGCTTCCGTAGCGCGTACAAGGGAATGACTGCCCTTGTGATAATCATACTCTTCCAGGTCAATACAGCCCACAACACCGGCGCGCACCGCACCGCTGCTGTCCGTCCTCTCCACATAGATTATCGCATTTTCATACAGGTCAAACAATCCACCGGCGAGATACTCTTCCATGGACTGCCGGATCCGTGCAAGTCTTTCTTTCTCCTGCGGACCATCCAGATACACCTCCGGCAGGATCATCCGCAGCGTGGACGGAGCATCTCCCACCAGCTCTTCCACCTCTTCCCAGTAGTCCGGCTCGCTGGTAAACTGATCACAGGCAATGACAGACCACCGGGACATATCAGTTCCTTTTTTTGGCAGCAGGATATCTGCCGGATAAAATGCTCTTCTCATTTTGTATTCTCCTCTCTGGCGTCTTTTGCCAGTCTCTTTTTTCTATCTCTGTTCATATTTTTCATCAGCTGCGCAGCCACTCTGTCTGCGGTCACTTCTGCTTCTTCTGTTCCTCGATCCTCTCTGCCAGATCATTCAGGTACACCCACCGCTCCGTCTTTTCATCCAGCAGGCTCTGCGTCTCTTCTTTTTCCTGCACAAACGCATTCAGTTTGACAAAATCCGTGGCGTTGCGGGCGATCTCCTCTTCCAGCTCCTGCAGACGGTTCTCCAGCGACTCGATATCCTCATCAATGGTTTCAAACTCTTTTTGCTCCGCAAAAGTAAATCGCAGCTTTTTATTGTCATGTCTCCGGTAAGAATCCTTTTTCTTCGTCCGGCTTTCCGGACTTTTCTCCCAGACTTCTTCCGCATCCTTCTCCTTCTGCTTTCTCTTTTCCAGATAATCGGTATAACCGCCTTCGTAGATCTGAATCTGCCCATCCTCAAAGGCAGCGATCCGGTCGGCGATCCGGTCCAGAAAATACCGGTCATGGGACACCACGATGACTATCCCCGGAAAATGATCCAGAAAGTCTTCCAGTACCTGCAAAGTGGCGATATCCAGATCGTTGGTCGGCTCATCGAGGATCAGCACATTTGGCGCGCCCATCAAAACTCTGAGCAGATACAGCCGCCTGCGCTCTCCTCCGGAGATCTTGGCGATCGGCGCGTACTGCATATCCGGGCTGAACAAAAAGCGTTCCAGCATCCGGGAAGCCGAGATACGACCTGTGGCGGTCTTTATATATTCCGCCTCATCCCGGATATAATCGATCACCCTCTGCCGCTCGTCCATCACCTCGCACTCCTGCGCGAAATAACCGATCTTGATCGTCTCTCCCCACTCCATGCTTCCGCTGTCCGGTTCCGTCCTGCCCGCCAGTATCTGCATCAGCGTAGATTTACCGCAGCCATTGACTCCCACGAATCCAATGCGCTCATACCGCCGGAAAATGTAAGAGAAGTCCGTGAACAAGACCTTCTCCCCATAGCTCTTCGACACATGCTCCAGTTCAATGGTCTTCTTGCCCAGTCTCGTGCCGACCACTTCCATCTCCACCTGCTTTGCTCCCTGAGGGGCGTCCATGCTTTTCAGCTTTTCAAACCGCTCCAGTCTCGCCTTCTGTTTGGTACTTCTCGCTCTCGCGCCACGCATCACCCACTGAAGCTCCACACGCAGGATACTCTGCCTTTTGCGCTCCGCTGCCTGCGCCATCTCTTCTTTCTCCGCCTTCCTCTCCAGATAGCCGGAGTATCCGGCAGGATACGTGAATACCTTTCCTCCGTCCACCTCCCAGATCTGGTTCGTCACCCGGTCAAGGAAGTATCTGTCATGCGTGACCAGCAGCAGGACGCCTTTATAGCGCGTCAGATAGCTTTCCAGCCAGTCTGCCATAAAATTATCCAGGTGGTTGGTCGGCTCGTCCAGGATCAGCACATCGGTATTCTGCAGCAGCACTTTACACAATGCCGCCCGCTTTTTCTGTCCTCCCGAAAGTTCCCGGAGCTCCTGCGCAAAATCATACAGCTCCAGCGCGTTTAACATGGACTTTGCCTCGCTCTCAAAGGCGTAATCCTCCCCGGCGCCCTCACAGACATAGGACAGCACGCTTCCCTCCTCCGGAAAATCCGGATTCTGCGGCAGCCATCCCACCGTCATGCCTCTGGAAAATATGATAGTCCCCTCATCCGGTTCCTCCGCCCCCGCCAGAATGCGCAGAAGCGTTGACTTTCCGGTACCGTTCACTCCGATGATTCCGACCTTATCACCGGCATCCACGCTGGCCGATAAATCCTCCAGAACCATCCTGTCTCCGTAGAGCTTGGAAATGTGTTCAATATTTATTACACTCATGAAAAACCTCCGGTTTTCTTTTATCGTTTTTCAGTGCCGTATCCCGCACTGTCTCCCGCAGCTTCCAGGAAATGGAAGCTGCTCCCAGAACAAATCAGGCATAAGTATATCATAAAACCGGCTTTTTGGGTACCGGATTTATCGGAGCCGCCCGTTATCCACCACTGCCAGAACATCATCCGGCTTTCTGCTTCCCGGATCATAAATGAGATAACTCTCTACCATCTTTCCCTTTTTCACCGCTCTGTTATACCGAAGCCATCCTCCTTCTGCAGTAAAACCACCTTTTCCCCGCGAAACCGAGATCCATTTTTCCACATAGACAATACGCCGTTTTTTTCTCTGCCGCAACTGCCGGAATGTCAGCTTTTCGCCTTCCACAAAAATCACCCGGTATCGCTCTCCGAACTGTTCTCTGATATAATTTCGCACCAGCTTTTCATTTTTTCGTTCCGCGGCATAAACAGTCTGTCTCCCGGCCGCCTGCACATTTCCCGCAAACATTATCACGGACACTCCCACGAACCACAGGGTTCTCCACAACCACCGCAGGCACAGCGGCTGTTTCCGTCCTTTTGTTATCTTCTCTTCTTTTTCCCGCATTTCTTTCCTCCTTCCCATCGTCAACGTCATAATCTCCAAAAAGAAAAAAGGACGGTCTCTGCTTTATGAGACCAGTCCCTTTTCTTTCGTTACTCTCTGTTACCGTATTTCTTTCTATGTATAGTATCTGACTCCCGCTATGGACAGCGCATCATCCGCAGACCTTGCATCCCCGGCTCTTGCCGCTCTCGGAAGGCGTTCCGCTGTAGATGGTTCTCGACCTTGACAGCGTCGGACAGCTTCTGGAATAGTGGTACACGCTTCCTCCCGGCGTCCAGTAAACTGTACCGGACTTACTGGAATCCGAGGACGAATCCGAAGAACCTGAGGAATTCGAGGACCGCGAAGGACCTGAGGAACTATTGCTGTCCGTATCCTCACCGGAACGCTCCGCCGGTTCATTGGAGATCACAGTCACTTTACATTTGTATTTCTTTCCGGCAAACTTCGCGATGATCGTCGTCTTGCCACTTTTCTTCGCCCGGACCACTCCTTTTCTGCCAACTTTGGCAATGCTACTGTCCTTCGACTTCCATGTAACCTTGCCGTCGGCATGCCGAAGCACCAGCTTCTTCTTCTGTCCAACCTTTAACTTTAAGGTCTTTTTGGACAGCTTCGCCGGTTTCACCGGCTGCTGCATCTGGCTGATCTCTTCCGCCTGCGCATCGACTGTCCAGAATGTCTGCACCGGCAATGCCAGTGTCAGGATCAAAAACAGCGCCGTGAGCGTTTTCTTCATGTTTCTCATGGGTATCCTCCCCTTTCTTCTTTCCGTATCTTTGTGATTCTTATTTCTTTCGTCTCTGTTCGACGGACGCATATATTATATCACAAACTTTTATATTTTAATATAGAAAAATATATCGAAAACGGAAATTTAATATCCTTTTCATCACGTCGTTCGCTGTAGAATATCTAGTATATCGTTCTCCCATAGAAAATCCTCCCATAACGCAAAAAATCACCGCAAAATGTTTGCGATGTCATATGTCCAGGATTTCCTCCTTCTGATATATTATTTTTTAGAATATTAGCTATGATTACTTTTTTGATTACCCGGCAAAACGAATATAAAAAAATACCGCATAACTATGCGGTATTAAGAGTGCAGACGGCGGGACTTGAACCCGCACCCAGTTAGCCCGGACTAGATCCTTAGTCTAGCGCGTATGCCAATTCCGCCACGTCTGCGTCTGTTCTTTTGTGTCAGTGCTTATCTCTCTCACTGACGAAACTCATTATAGCACCACTTTCCGGATAATGCAAGTACTTTTTTTAATTTTTTTCAAAAAAATATATTGTTTGTTCTTCTGGCACAATTTCTGCCCTTTTTCCCCATTTTTACTCTGATACGCCGGCACAGATCATTTCGAAAAACGCCTTTACGCAAAAAACCTCCCTTCCGGCAGCCATCTGTTGTTGTTCTCTGTTCCTGTTTAAGGATCATTTTGTCACTGCAACTATTCCGAAAGGGGGGTTTTGTTTCAGGAATGCAATTTCCTGTGAAATACAAAAATCAGTTCTGGCGATTCAATTCCGGATCGGAGAAGTCCCATCTTCCTGAAGACTGTCCTTCATCCTGAGAGTCTCTTTCTGTTCCGGAGTCTTCTTCATCCTGAGAATCTCTTTCTGTCCCGGAGTCCTCTTCATCCTGAGAATCTCTTTCTGTCCCGGAGAATTCTTCTTCATCTTCGGAGTCTCTCTCTGTTCCGAAACGTTCTTCTTCCTCCTCAGAATTTTTTTCCTTCTCAGAGGAATCTGTTCCGCTGCGGCGTGTCGTGTCTTCTCCGGATGACTTTTGGTCTCCCGTCTTTTTATCAGCCTTCCCATCCTCTTTTTCTGAAGACTCCACCGCTACGGTGTAATCATTAAAATACTGGTTGTCGGTTGTGATATACAGACCGTTGGTCGTGATGTAGGCGGAAGCGCCCTTCTCTGTCTGCACCTTTGCCTTTATCTGTACCTTATCTCCCACGTAGACAGCGCCGGCCACATTGTCGGCGTCGAAATCCGCCCATCTCCTGAGGCGCACGCCGGAGGAGCTGATGTACGTGATTGCCAGGTAGCCTTCCATCTCCGTATAACTGAGCAGAGGCTCTGCGTGATTGATATCGGTGCTCAGATAGCGTCCGTCGCTCAGTTTATAGTACATTTGTCCTTTGTAACTGCCTCTCTGCTCAGCGTAGACGATCTCGCCGCTCACCAGCATCCGGGAGGTGTCTGTCTTCTCACCGGGTACAGGATTCGCCCAGAGTCCAAGCGGCGGCACACTGCTGATCATCACATAGCAGGGACGAAAACGCCTGTCCACTTTCAGATATTCCGGTTCTTCCTTCTTCTCCTCTGTGGAGGCCAGGGCGGAAGTCACCTCCGGTCCTGTGTATGTCTGATTCTCCAAAAATGCGCCAAAACCAAACACAAATCCGATGGTAGCCGCCACGAGCAGCAGCGAGACCGCCATGGAAAAAAGAGGGTTTTGGAGCAGTCCTGATTTTTTTGTCCGTTTTATGCGTCTCATAGAATCCTCCTAACTTTACATCAGCATTATAACACAGGAAAAGTCAAAATACCAACGCTGTTTCCCGGACATTTTTGAGACGTTTTTCACTAATAGTCAAACCGGTTCAGACCATATTTTTCAATCAGGGCTGTGAGCTGTGAAACGTATGTACTGCTTGTGGCATATCCGCCTTTCTTGATGATGGTGAGCTGCTCTTTATAATTGTTGGTCGCTGTAAGTCCCGCGTATCTGTGAGAAGCGCCGTTCATCGCATTGACAAGGTATGCGGAGTGGTCAGCCACGGACTGTTCCACGCTCGGATACTTCCGGAAGTTTGCGGTGATCGTCACATGTTTTCCGCCGTATTCCTCTCCGGTATTGATCGTCACAAAGCTTGCACCGTCCCAGGAGGAGCCAAGCCAGGTGTTACCGGAAAGGTTCGTCTTCATACCGAAAAGATTATTTCCTTTCTGTGCCAGCTCGGATTTGCCCCAGCCACTCTCCAGAATCGCCTGTGCAAGGGTAACGGAGGCAAGGACGCCGGTCTCTTTATAGTTCGCCTGAGCGATCGGTCCCATAGTGGCGATAAACTGATCGGTCGTCATGTTGGCAAATGCCGCTGCGGTTAGTCCGGTGGTCGGCGCCGGCACTTCCGGTTCCGGCTCTGTCGCCGCGCTGTTTGTCGTTGTCTCCGGCTCCGTAATATAGACCGCTCTGTTCTGTCTGCTGTATTCATAATCGAAACCGAATCCTTCCTCGAAGAGAGCTCTTGCCGGAACGACCAGAGTCTTCTTGCCTTCAAACTTCACATAAAGCGGAGCTACGCTGATCTTTTTCTTTACTCCGTTCACCTTGATACGTTTTTTGCCGACGAACAATTTCACCTTGGTCCCATTGTAAGAAAGCACTAATTTTTTTGATGACTTGTTAAATTTATAAGTCATTCCCGGTCCTCTGTTTACCAGGCATGCCTTATATGGGATCATGATGCTTCCATCGATAAGCACACCGGTCTTTTTCTTTGTGTTGACCTTCCGGCTGTTGTAATACACACTGTAGGAATAGCCATCGTAGCTGTATGTTCTGCTTCCCTTTTGATATGTAGTGTACGCCGATACGCCGGTGCTGCTTCCGGTAATCATTGCAAAAGTCATCAAAAAGATTACCGATTTCTTAACTTTTTTTACATGTTGCATTACAATCTCCTCCTTCTTGAAATATAAATTTAATGTTATTTAATGAATTGACCGTTTTTTTGTAAAGAAAAAAGACCAGCGAACTCTCGTTCACTGGTCTTGCTCTTCATTAGGCCACCTTGCTCTTTGCTAACTCTGCGAGGGCTGCGAATCCTGCCGGATCGCTGATTGCCATCTCAGAAAGCATTTTTCTGTTTACTTCCACACCGGCTAACTTCAGGCCGTGCATCAGTTTGCTGTAAGAGATACCGTTCATTCTTGCTGCCGCATTGATACGTGCGATCCACAGCTGTCTGAACTGTCTCTTTCTCTGTTTTCTTCCTGCGTAAGCACTTGTCAGCGCTCTCATTACGGACTGTTTTGCAACTCTATACTGTTTGGAGCGAGCTCCTCTGTAACCTTTTGCCAGCTTTAATGTTCTGTTATGTCTTTTCTTTGCGCCGATCGCGCCTTTTACTCTTGCCATAATTTACGTCCTCCTCTATCTATGCGATTAAAGATATGGTAAAATCTTCTTCATGTTCTTTGCGTTTGTCGGGTCTGTGATCGTAGACTTTCTCAGATTTCTCTTTCTCTTCTGGGATTTCTTTGTTAAAATGTGGCTTTTATAAGCTTTCATTCTCTTTAACTGTCCGCTACCTGTTTTTTTGAAGCGCTTTGCAGCAGCTCTGCTTGTTTTCATTTTTGGCATAATTAAGTCCTCCTAAATTGTTCTATATCATTAACGTTTTTCCGTTAAAAACATTGTCATGCTTCTTCCTTCGAACTTCGGCTGTTTGTCAACCACCGCACAATCGGAAAGCTGCGCGGCAAATTCATCAAGAATCACCTTGCTGGAATTCACATGTGCCAGCTCTCTGCCCCGGAAACGAAGGGTTACTTTGACTTTATCTCCCTTGGAAAGGAACTTTCTTGCCTGATTAACCTTTGTGTTCAGGTCATTGGTATCAATGTTCGGAGATAATCTTACTTCCTTGACGTCAATGGTCTTCTGTTTCTTTCTCGCTTCCTTCTCCTTACGGGCAAGCTCATACCTGTACTTTCCGTAATCAATAATCTTACATACCGGCGGCTTTGCGTTAGGCGCGATCTTCACCAGGTCAAGCTCAGCCTCTCTGGCAATCTTCATAGCTTCCTTTGCAGACATGATTCCGAGCTGTTCTCCGCTCTCGCTGATCAGTCTGACTTCTCTGTCTCGCACCTGTTCGTTAATCATCAAATCGTTAATTGTAGTACACCTCCATAAACCCTCATATATCCAAAAAAAATGGATAGCAACAGAGACTATCCACCACATATCAGAATACTATGCTGCCTTTCTCCGGCATATACCGACGCAGACTTCATGATTCTTTTACGATATTAACCCGAGTCACCATTGTGCTGAGGTGAGAGTGGATACTCTGCTTTGTTCTTTTTGTTGTCCCAACAAACAACCTTAGCTACTATACCACTGATGCAGGTCTCTGTCAAGTTTTTTTTAACTTTATTACAGCTTTTTTGTCTGACTTACAGGTGAAGCGTCAGCTCTTTTTCCTCTCTCTGATACTGACGATAGGAGATCCCGACCATGTCGAGCATCCGCTTGGCCGCTATGGTCGAATCTGTGTCGGCATACTTATCCGAATAATAAATGACCTCGGATATGCCGGCCTGGATGATCGCCTTCGTACACTCGTTACACGGGAAAAGAGTTGTATAGATCCTTGCACCTTTGAGGGAACCCCCGCTGTAATTCAAAATAGCGTTCAGCTCCGCATGACACACATAGAGATACTTTGTATCCAGGGGTGTCCCCCTCCTCTCCCACGGCATCCGGTCATCATCACAGCCGGTCGGCATACCGTTGTAACCCATGGAGAGAATCTTGTTATGCGGGCTTACGATGCAGGAACCCACCTGTGTATTGTTATCCTTACTTCTCTCCGCTGACAGCATGGCAACCCCCATAAAATAGGCGTCCCAGGAGAGATAGTCCTGTCTCTTCATATACAATACCTCCATCATTTCTTATTAATGATACCACAGAAACATGGAAAAAAAAAGCAAAAATTAAGCCGCAGCACCATCAAAAAGATAATGCTGCGGCTCCCGGCTTCACGCCGTCCGTCAAAGCAGACACATCAGTCTGCCAGTGAAAACTTGTCGTGTACCGCGTTGATCGCTCTCTCCACATGTTTCTGATCGATCAGGACAGTGACGCGGATCTCAGAGGTACTGATCATCTTAATATTCACGCCGCAATCGTAAAGAGCCTCAAACATGGAAGCGGCAACTCCCGGATGGCTCATCATGCCGGCGCCAACGATGGACAGTTTCGCCACATCTTTTTCTTCATCGATCTTTTTATAATCGCTCTTCGGAAAGCTCTTCTCAATGATAGATACCGCCTCGTCAGCCACATCTTCCGCAACCGTAAAGGAAATATCCTTGGTTCCGTCACGACCGATGGACTGTAAGATCATATCTACGTTCACATTATATTTTGCCAGTGCATTAAATAAATGGAAGGCAACTCCCGGTTCATCCTTTAATCCAACTACTGCGATTCTGGTGGCATTTTTATCGACCGCCACACCACTGACAAGCATCTTTTCCATGTTTACTTCCTCCCTGACAATTGTTCCTTCGTTTGTATTTAAGCTTGAGCGCACGACTAACTGCACGCCATATTTCTTTGCCATCTCCACAGAACGGTTGTGGAGCACGCCGGCTCCCAGTGTGGAAAGTTCCAGCATCTCATCGTAAGTGATCTCGTCCAACTTGCGGGCATTTTTTACAAGACGAGGGTCTGCGGTATACACGCCGTCCACATCCGTATAGATCTCACAGGCATCCGCATGCAGCGCTGCCGCCAGAGCGACCGCCGTGGTATCGGAACCACCCCGTCCCAGTGTGGTCAGATTATCGTATTTATCCACGCCCTGGAAGCCGGTGACAAGCACGATCTTTCTCTGTTCCAGCTCATTCTGGATACGGTCGGTATCGATCCGTTTCAGTCTGGCATTGCCGTAGCGGTGCGTGGTGTGCATGGCAACCTGGAACGCATTTAAGGAAACGGCCGGCACGCCCAGCGCGCCCATAGCCAGCGCCATCATGGAAACAGAAACCTGCTCTCCCGTTGTCATCAGCATATCCATCTCTCTTTTGGATGGTTTCGGATTGATATCTCTCGCCATCGCAATGAGGTCGTCGGTGGACTTGCCCATGGCAGATAAAACCACTACGATGTCATTTCCTTTCTGATAATCTTCAATACATCTTCTTGCAACATTGAAAATCCTTTCTTTGTTGCCAACAGAAGTACCTCCAAATTTTTTAACGATTAACATACTGTCCTCCTGAATTCTTAAGGTATTTTTTAATCTAAAAAGTATTCCATCAACGCTGCGCCGGAAGGCATGTCGATACCGGAAGCGGCTGCTTCTCTTTCGTTATAATGCCACATGCGGCTGCCGTGGTTTGTACTGTCAAAAAGCATGTACGGAACCGGGTCGCTGGTGTGTGTTCTGAGCACGATCGGTGTCGGGTGATCCGGCAGAACGAGCATCCGGTACTCTTCCCCGGAGGCATCCATACCCTCTTTCACGATCCGGATCACTCTCTGATCCAGATACTCGATGGATTTGATCTTGCGCTCCACGCTGCCCTGGTGTCCCATCTCGTCCGGCGCTTCCACATGGATATAAGCAAAGTCATAACCGTCTTTTGTGAGGGCATCCACCGCTGCCTGTGCCTTTCCTTCGTAATTGGTCTCCAGCGTTCCGTCAGCGCCCTCCACAATGATATTTTTAAGACCGGCGCCCACGCCGATTCCTTTCAGAAGATCCACCGCGGAGATCATCACGCCCCGTTTTCCTGTTTTCTCCGTAAAGTTATCCAGAGCCGGTTTTGTTCCGGCACCCCAGAACCAGAGTGAGTTCGCCTTATGGAGCCCGGCCTTCTCTCTGGCGATATTGATCGGATGATTGTTGAGGATCTCATAACTTTTTTCCATCATGTCCGCCAGCAGTTTTTCCTTCGGCAGATAATTGCCGATCGTTTTGGTCAGGATGTCATGAGGCGGCGTCAGCTCCACGACGCTTCCCTTGTCCCAGATCAGAAGGTGGCGGTAGCTGGTTCCCGTATAGAAATGAAACATTTCATTGCCAAAGGCTTCCTGTACTGCCTGGATGAGCACATCCGCATCCTCCGTGGAGATCTCTCCCGCACTGTGATCGATCATCTTCTTATCTTTATATTCTGTTTCCTCATCAGAAACTGTCACGATATTGCACCGAATGGCAACGTCGGTATCTTTCATCGGAACTCCGATACTGAGCGCCTCCAGCGGAGAACGTCCGGTATAATATTTTTTCGGATCATAGCCGAGCACAGACAGGTTCGCCGTATCGCTTCCCGGACTCATCCCGGCCGGGATGGTGTGCACCTGACCGATCTCTGATCTCTGTGCCAGCTCATCCATCACCGGTGTATCCGCATATTCCAGCGGCGTCTTTCCGTCCAGTTCATCTATCGGATAATCCGCCATGCCGTCTCCCAGCACTACGATATATTTCATAATAAAAAACTCCTTTCACAAAAGACTGCAATCGGTAAGGACCGCGCGTCCATACAGGTCCTGCCAGACCGAAACGTCGGTAAGACCCTGTTTCTCAGGACTACTCGTCGATCCGGATCATATTTAAGATCGTATCAAACTGATCGGCAGCCTTATGATAATCACTTTCTTTCATGGCGCCTGTCACAAAAGCGGTCTCCTCAATGCCTTCTACCTTCACCGGCTCCACATCGCCAAATGCCTTCCGCACTTCCTCCAGGGAGATCTCCTTCGGCATACGGACGAAATACTTTCTCTCAAAACTGCTGAAATCGCTGAGCTCACGCTTTTCCTGCTCCCAGATGATCTTGATATGGGTGCCCATATGTTTCACACAATCCACGACATCCGCCGCAACGGCGCTTGCCGTCGGCAGTTTGCCGGCGCCTCTGCCGTAAAACATGGTGTCGTCCACCATATTTCCGTGTACAAAAATGGCGTTAAACACATCTTTGACACCTGCCAGAGGGTGATAATGATCAATGAGCATCGGGCAGACCATGGCATACAGCTTACCGTCATCGTTCCAGCTCTTTCCGAGAAGCTTGATACATTTCTTCATCTTTGCCGCATAGCGGAAATCCTCCGCCGTGATATTGGTAATGCCCTCTGTGTGGATATCTTCAAAATCCACCTGTTTTCCACAGGCCAGAGAGGTGAGGATGGCGATCTTGCGGCAGGCATCATATCCCTCAATGTCCGCCTCCGGATGCAGCTCCGCATATCCTTTCTCCTGTGCTTCTTTCAGCACTTCGTCAAAGGCCATGCCTTCTTCTTCCATCTTGGTCAGCATGTAGTTTGTCGTTCCGTTTAAAATACCGCTGATCTCCTCAATGACATCGGCTGTCAGGCACTGGGTCAGAGGACGAATGATCGGAATACCTCCGCCCACGCTGGCCTCAAAAAGGAAATTCACCTTTTTTTCCTCCGCAATGCCGATAAGCTCCGCACCGTATTTGGCCACCAGTTCCTTGTTGGAAGTCGCCACGCTTCTTCCCTGCAGCAAAGCGGTCTTTACAAAGGTGTAGGCCGGCTCCAGCCCGCCCATACATTCAACAACTACCTGAATATCTTCATCTTCTTCAATAATCTTATAATCATGGACTACCTTGTCCTGATGCGGGTCTCCCGGGAAATCCCGAAGATCCAGGATCCTCTTTACCACGATCCTCTGTCCCGCCTTCTTCTCAATGCTGTCCGCATTGGTCGTGAGCACTTCCACTACGCCGGCGCCTATGGTGCCGTATCCTAACACTGCAACGTTTATCATCGCTGTCCTCCTCATCTCTTCTTTCTGTCTGGCAGCGCCGCATGTCCCCTCGGGGAAAATGTACCGGCGCGACGATACTTTTATCATTCTGCGGATACTATCTTCAGATTATGTATACCGCTGGCATCCGCGATCCTCTCAAACAGTTCTGTTATATCATCGGTCGTAGGGAGCACCCGCACACTCAGCGTGATGAGCGCGATGTGATTCACCGGAAGACTCTGATGAATAGACAAAACATTGGCATTCGATTCCGCAACCACCTTCAGCACATTGGATAAAAGTCCGGGACGGTCTTCCATCTCCATGACAAAGGTGATGGTCTTTCCCTGAATCTTTTCATGGATCGGGAAAATATCATCTTTATATTTATAATAAGAGCTGCGGCTGATACCCACGGTATCAATCGCCTCCCGTATTGTCTTTACCTTTCCTGCACCGAGCAGGCTGTTCACTTCCGCTACCTTCAGGAGGACTTCCGGAAGTGCCTTTTTCTTTACCATATAAAACTTAAACGCATTCTCCATTGAAACCCCTTATCTCCCATGTACGGTCTGATCCTCACGAATAAAGGTCCAAAAGTACGCCACACAAACACACTTGTATGTCCACGAAAGATACTATCACATTCTTTTCCAATGTGCAACAGTCATTTTTTCAAATTTCATAAAAAATCGCAAAAAAGAACTGTCATAAAATGCAAATCCCCGCCGGACGTGCCTGCCCTCTCTCCGGGATTCCTCACATCCGGCACGGGTTCATTCTACAACAGTTCTCTAAAATCATTCCATATCAATCTGTCGTCTTTATGCTGTTTTATGATTGATCGTCGGCAATTACATCCCCAAAGACCATCTGCACCATCCGGCAAAACTCCTTATACTCTTCCAGGTCAGACAAGTCAGACAACGCATCGCACAGTCCCATATAATATCGGCCCTGCATCCGCTTGTCCTTCATATTAAAACGCTGCCACAACTCATCACCCAACTTGACATAATCTGCGTAGAAACACCGGATATTGGACAACTTGTCACCAAGCGCCACAATCTTTGCCTCCCGCATGGTCTCTTTTTTGAGCGCGCGGACGGTACCCGCCTTGCGTTCCTCCCAGGTTTTGCTCTTATCCTCGCTCTCCAGACCGACAATGCGCGCCACCCGGTCTCCGAATTCCTGCCGGATCACATCCAGTGTCACCGAAGCACAGTCCTCCACCGTATCGTGGAGCACCGCCGCAGCGATCACCTCCGCATCGTCCGTGATTCTCGATACGATCATCCCCACCTCGATGGGATGAAAAATGTAAGGTATGTCCGTCCCTTTACGCGGCTGCCCTTCATGAGCCTTCACCGCAAATGCAATCGCCCTGTCAATCATATTTATTTTTCATTCTCCTTTTCTGCTTCCGCTTCTTTTAATACCTTTTCCTGTGCGTCAGCAGGCATCTGTTCATAGCGGCTGAACGTATAGGAGAACTCTCCGCTTCCTCCTGTCATGGAACGAAGATCTGTGGAGTATCCGATCAGACTTGCCAGAGGAATATCTGCCTCCAGTTCCTGTCTGCCGCCCGGCAGAGGATTCATGCCGAGGATACGGCCACGACGTTTATTCAGATCGCCCATGACATCACCGGTATTGGAGTCAAGCACATCCACCTTCAGGTTGACGATCGGCTCCAGCAGAACCGGCTTGGCATCCATGATACCATTCTTAAATGCTGTGATTGCTGCCATTTTGAAGGCCATCTCGGAGGAGTCTACCGGATGGTAGGAACCGTCAATCAGTGTTGCCTTGATGCCGACAACCGGATATCCTGCCAGAGGTCCCTTCAGGCAGCTTTCCGCGATACCTTTCTCTACAGCCGGGAAGTAGTTCTTCGGCACAGCGCCTCCGAAGATCTTCTCTTCAAATACATACGGTGTCTCCAGGTCTCCGGACGGTTCAAACTGCATTAAAACATCGCCGTACTGGCCATGACCGCCGGACTGTTTCTTATATTTACCACGGACTTCCACGTTACCGCGGATCGTCTCCTTAAATGCTACTTTCGGTTTTACGAGATCGATCTCTACTTTATATCTGTCAGCCAGCTTGCTTCTCACGATCTCCAGATGCTGGTCGCCCAGTCCATAGAGGAGCATCTGACGGTTTGCTTTGTCGTTGACTTCCTTTAATGTCAGGTCTTCGTCCATTAACTTCTTCAGAGCGGAGGATACCTTGTCCTCGTCGCCTTTCGTTCTGGTGACATAGCGCATGAACGTATACGGTTCCGGCATCTCTGCCTTCTCAAATATGATCGGGTTCGCCTTCGGGGAAAGGGTATCTCCGGTCTTTGTCACGGACAGCTTGGCGATGGCTCCGATATCGCCGGCGTAGAGAGCATTCACCTCAAACTGCTCTTTTCCTCTCAATACGTAAAGCTTTCCGATGCGCTCCTCCGTATCTTTATTGCCATTATAGATAGCGGTATCCGGTTTTAAGATACCATCGGTTACCTTTACCAGGGAGAAACGTCCCACAAACGGGTCTGCGATCGTCTTGAACACGTAAGCGCTCACCGGCTGTGATACATCGTAGGAAGCACTCACCGGCTCATTCGTCTTCACCTTTACTCCGGTGAACTGGTCATTGACCATACCCGGTGCGGAGAAATATTTCACCATGTCGTTTAACAGGATATTTGCGCCGTAGTCTGTGTTGATCGCGCCGCAGATAACCGGCATCAGATCTCTTTTTGCCACAGAACCGACAATCGCGTTCTTGATCTCATCTTCTGTGAACGGCTCTTCTGCGAAGAACTTCTCCATCAGCTCTTCACTGGTCTCTGCCACACCTTCCATGAGCTGCGCACGGTACTCATCCAGTTCGTCATTGACGCCTTCTTCCACAACGACCTCATCATACGTTCCGTTCGGCTGCAGGCGACATTCCAGCATCTTCACGGCATTGATGAAACCTTTGAACACGCTGCCCTCTTTCATCGGCATATGGAACGGCACGATCTTGTTGCCGTAGCTCTCTCTCAGTTCATCCACGATGGCGGAAGCATCCACATGCTCATCCTCCACGCAGGTAATATATACGATGACCGGAATGCCCTTCTTGGCGCAGAAATCAAAACTTCTTCTTGTTCCCACTTCCACTCCGGACTTACCATTGATAACGATAACCGCTGCGTCCGCAACACTCAACGCCTCGTAAACCTCACCGGAGAAATCAAACAGACCCGGTGTATCTAACAGGTTCACCTTCACATTATCCACTTCCAGAGGAATCACTGATGACTGAATGGAAAACTTTCTCTTGATCTCTTCTTTATCATAATCACTTACAGTTCCACCTTCAGCTACCGTTCTCACTCGTTTGATAATACCGGTGGTAAACGCCATGGACTCGATCAGAGATGTCTTACCACAGCCGCCATGTCCCAGTAAAACGACGTTTCTAATGTTCTCGGTTGCATATACGTTCATAATCAGTTCCTCCCGTGTTGTAATTTCTATTGTGTTTGAGATAAAAAATGCAAAAAAATTGTCGATTCAACGAATTTTTATACTATTCTCAAACAACTCTACGTCTATTTTACTAAAAAATCACCAACATTACAAGAGAAATCTGATACATTTGCAAAAACAGTTCAGCCATATGCCTGGAAGAATAAAAGAGGCGTTGAAAATTTATTTTCATAAGCCTTTTTATTCTGACAGGCATATGGCGCTCTGCCATCATCGAGGAAACAGGCGCAAAGCGCCGGGCAAGCTGCGAAAGCAGCGAGTTTCCGAGATGGCATGGCTGAACTGTTTCGTTTACAGCCATGCGCCTCTTTAACACTAAAAAGCGTTGACACATCCTCTTTTTCCATGTATCATTTGACACAGGCTCATTTCCTAATATAAAATAAGAAAGTATGTCAGCGCACGGATTCCATCCCCCACCCGCCGTATCACAGAATACCGGAGCGGGAAGATTCCTGCGCGCATGGATTCCGTACAGGAACGTATACAATACGGAGAATAAGAGAAAGAACTGTTTGTGAATTTTTTATATGGAGGTTTCTATATGAATACAGAACATTTTACCATCGGCTTCATCGGGTTGGGTCTCATTGGCGGCTCCATCGCCAAAACCATCCGCCGGGTACACCCGGAGAGTACGATCTACGGATTCGACACCGATACGGAAGCCGGAAAGCTTGCCTGTCAGGAGGGCGTCCTGAACCAGTTTTATGATAAGGTGGATGAACGTTTCTCTACCTGCGATATCATTTTTTTATGTGCGCCGGTGGCTGTCAACATCCGCTATCTTCCGGTTCTAAAGCATCTCATTTCCGACCAGTGTCTTCTCACCGATGTGGGCAGTGTGAAGGCGCCTATCCAGGATGCCGTGCGCGAGGCGGGCCTGGAACCACATTTTATCGGCGGACATCCGATGGTCGGCTCTGAAAAGAGCGGCTATCTTAACTCCAATGACCGACTCCTGGAAAACGCTTATTATTTTCTGACGCCGAGCGATAACACGATGTTTCATCTGAGCGCCAGATTCTCTTCCTTTATTCAGGGACTGGGCGCACTGGCCGTCACCTTAAAACCGGAACAGCACGATTATATCACCGCTTCCATCAGCCATATCCCGCACATCGTGGCGGCAGAGCTCGTACATCTGGTACGCCGGGCGGACTCTGACAACGGTATGCTAAAGCAGCTGGCTGCCGGTGGTTTTAAAGATATCACCCGCATCGCCTCCTCCTCTCCGGTCATGTGGGAGCAGATCTGCATGAATAATTCCAAAAATATCAAGTCTCTGCTCACGGACATGATCCGCGACCTGCAGCAGGTTATCGAGGAGCTGGATGAAGAAGATGGCGCTTCCATCAACAAATATTTCCGCACCGCCGGAGAATACCGCAATTCTGTGCCTGATCATGCCACAGGACTGTTTGAGAAAGTGCACCATCTGTATATTGATATTCCTGATGAACCGGGCACCATCGCCACAGCGGCTTCTCAGCTCGCCTTTAACAATATCAGTATCAAAAATATCGGCATTGTCCATAACCGGGAGTTTGAGGAAGGTGTTCTGGAGATTATTTTATATGACGACGAATCCTGCACAAAAGCGGCAAAAGTTTTAAAAGAGCGCAATTACACCGTGCATATCCGATGAAACTTTCCTTTTTAAGAAATGCACAGGAAAACGGGCGCCGTACGACAAAAGAAGCGCCGTACGAAAATACTCGGTATACCGCAGGGGGACAGGTTTTTGTCCCCTGCACTATGATATAAAGATATGAGAGGAATCTGCATTATGAAAACATTGACCAGAAAAACCGGGCTGCGGGGCACCATCCGCGTGCCGGGCGACAAATCCATCAGCCACCGGGCTGTCATGTTCGGCGCCCTGGCCGAGGGCACGACCACCATTCATGGATTTTTAAAGGGAGCCGACTGTCTGTCCACTATCGGCTGTTTCCGCGCCATGGGAATTGATATTGAAGAAAAAAATGAACAGATCTATGTTCACGGGAAGGGACTGCACGGGCTTTCCGCTCCGGCAGGTACGCTTGACGTAGGAAACAGCGGCACCACCACCCGGCTGATCTCCGGAATCCTCGCCGGACAGCCTTTTTCCACGGAGTTAAGCGGCGACGCCTCCTTAAACTCCCGTCCGATGAACCGGATCATCACCCCGCTTACCATGATGGGCGCAGAAATCATGAGTAAACACGGGAACGGCTGTGCGCCTCTCCTCATCCATGGCAGACCGCTTTCCGCCATCCACTACGATTCGCCCGTGGCTTCCGCCCAGGTAAAATCCTGCGTGCTTCTGGCCGGATTATATGCCAACGGCGAAACCAGCGTCACGGAGCCTGCCCTCTCCCGGGATCACACCGAACGGATGCTCCGCGCTTTTGGCGCTGATGTCCGCTCAGAAGGAAACACCTGCACCATCACCCCGCCAGAGACACTGCATGGCCAGCACATTGAGGTGCCGGGAGATATCTCCTCCGCCGCTTTCTTTGTTGTGGCTGCGCTCATCACCCCGAATTCCGAGATACTGATCCGGAACGTTGGCATCAATCCTACCCGTGCCGGCATCCTTGAAGTATGCCGCGCCATGAACGCCGATCTCACCCTGGAAAATGTACGGGAAGCCGGCGGGGAGCCGGTGGCAGACATCCGCGTCCGGACATCCCGCCTTCGAGGCACAGTCATTGAGGGCGAGATCATCCCGACACTCATCGACGAACTTCCGGTCATCGCTCTCATGTCCTGCTTTGCCGAAGGAAAGACCATCATCCGCGACGCCCACGAACTCCGGGTCAAGGAAAGTGACCGCATCGCCATCGTCAGCGAGAATCTCACAGCCATGGGGGCGGATGTGATCCCGACAGACGACGGTTTTATCATCAACAGCCGGACAACCGGCGAACAACCGGCAGCTCTTCACGGCGCTTCCATCGACTGCGCCATGGACCACCGCATCGCCATGACCTTTGCCATTGCCGGACTTAACGCCGACGGCGAGACCGTCATCACCGACAGTGACTGCGTGGATGTGTCCTATCCGGACTTTTTCCAGCAGATAGAGAGTCTGTATACACAAGATTTGTAAAGATGACAACAAATTTCTCATATAACAGACGATGCCATTCGTTCTCATACAGTTCCTCCCGACTCGACCCTCACTCGGACTGCAGGCGTTTTTGATCGGCAGGGAGAAATCGCAAAACAGTTTCAGCCAGTCCTCGCTCACAGCTCGCGGTCGGAAACTGTATGAACTCCAAATGGCATCTGTATATTGGAAAACCTCTGTTCCACTTTTACAAAAGTCCTGTGTATACTGGCAAAACAGCAGATTATGGCTATAGATAATTGTTATGTCGGGGGATGAAAAACAGATAATTTTACACAGCACAGAGGACATTTTACGGCCGCAGACAGGATTCGACCGCGAGCTGTGACGGAGGATATGGCACAACCTGCAAAGAAAGCAGGGAGCCGGGAAGGATAGAATGTCCCGTCCTGTGCTCGCACAAAGGACGGGCTTTCTATTCTGCCCGGACGGCATCAGCCGGAAACCGCGATAAGCGGTTCCCTGCTTGTCAATAACGATCGGATATCCGACGGAGGGTCGAGTCGGGAGAACCTGTCTGTGGTCTCATGTCCTCGTTTGTTCTGCTATATCCCTGGATTCTTATGAGATGGGATTATCTTGACAAATCTTTATTTTAGTGATGGAACAGCCGGATTCCTGTGAACGCCATCACCATGTTGTATTTATTGCAGGTTTCGATAACGTTATCATCACGGATGGAACCGCCTGGCTGTGCCACATATTTTACACCGCTCTTATGGGCTCTCTCGATGTTGTCGCCGAACGGGAAGAACGCGTCGGAGCCAAGCGCCACATCTGTCATCTTATCCAGCCACTCTCTCTTGGCTTCTCTTGTAAACACTTCCGGTTTTACTTTAAAAATGTTTTCCCAGGCGCCATCCGCAAGCACATCCATGTACTCATCGCCCATGTAAACGTCGATGGCATTGTCTCTGTCCGCACGACGGATCTCGTCTTTAAACTGCAGTCCCATTACCTGCGGAGACTGACGCAGCCACCAGTTGTCTGCTTTCTGTCCGGCCAGACGGGTACAGTGGATTCTGGACTGCTGTCCGGCGCCGATACCGATGGCCTGTCCGTCCTTTACGTAGCAGACGGAGTTGGACTGCGTATATTTTAAGGTGATCATGGAGATTGCCAGATCGATTCTAGCCTGTTCCGGCAGCTCTTTGTTTTCTGTCACAATGTTGGAGAAGAAATCTTTATCGATATTGAGCTCATTTCTTCCCTGTTCAAAGGTGATACCGAAAACCTGCTTGCGCTCGATCTCCTCCGGCACGTAATCCGGATCGATCTGAATCACATTGTAGTTCCCCTTCTTTTTGGATTTGAGTATCTCCAGCGCCTCCGGCTCATAGCCCGGTGCGATGATACCGTCGGATACCTCACGTTTGATCATGTTGGCTGTCGGCACGTCGCAGACGTCGGACAGGGCAATGAAATCACCGTAGGAAGACATCCGGTCCGCTCCTCTTGCTCTCGCGTAAGCGCAGGCCAGCGGAGAAAGCTCACCCAGATCATCTACCCAGTAGATCTTAGCCAGGGTATCGGAAAGAGGCAGACCTACGGCAGCTCCGGCCGGAGATACGTGTTTAAAAGAAGTGGCTGCCGGAAGTCCGGTTGCCTTTTTTAACTCCTTTACAAGCTGCCAGCCGTTAAAAGCATCCAGGAAATTGATATATCCCGGTTTTCCGTTGAGCACTGTGATCGGAAGCTCCCCGTTTTCCATGTAAATGCGGGAAGGCTTCTGATTCGGGTTACAGCCATATTTTAATTCCAGTTCTTTCATAAATGTATCAATCCTTTCCATATATAATCCATAATTGCATGTATATTCAAAATCCAAAGTCATTTTGCATATGGTATGCATTACTTTTTTGTAACACCAGGGATTGCTACGCATTTCATGCTCCCGCAATCCCTCCACGCATGCGCATGTCTGGTGTTACACGTTCTTATTGATAATTTTGGATTTATAAATGCCGGTTTCAATATCGATATAGCGGACAAACAGGGAAACCTTGTTTTCTTCATTGAGGCTCTCCCAGAGCAGGTCGGCAAATGCATCCATATCGTCCGGGATGTCCAGGAGTTTTGGCTCTCCCTCAAAGCTTGGCAGAGGATTTCCGTCATGCAGATAGGTGGAAATGAAATGGCCCTCGCCGGCCGGGCAGTTATTGTAGGCAAAGGTGAAACGGTTGCAGCTGTCCGGGTTTCCGTTGTTGCTCTTTAAGATGGACATCGCATAGTTGTATTCTCCGTTTTCGATGTGCATCACAGCAGAGATACGAGGGGTGTAGTTCGGAGCATCCGGCTCAAACTCTCTTGTGCGAAGTGCCTGTTCAAAGGTCATCTGCCTGTCCATACATTCATAAATGGTATCCGTCTGATCACCGTTTGTCACGATGGTCTTATTGCCAAGGACACGGACCGGCGCGTAGATGATCAGGCTCGGGTCCTCCAGTTTGGATTCGTCAAAAGCCTGCGTGCGGATTCCCTCTCCGTCCTCCACAAAGATACGATTGCGGCTGTTGGAGCTTCTTCCCATAATAAAATAAGCCGTCACTGCCTTTGTTCCATCCGCAGAGCGGCCCACGATAATTCCTCTTCCCGGATAAGCATTCGCCTTCAGTTCCTTTTCGATCGAAATCTTTTCCATTGGAATCCTCCTTTTCTCTTAAGCAAGGTTTATAATCTTCTTATATTTGTAAAGTATACAATAAGATATCAGGAAACGCAACTGTTAGTGCCGTTCCAGGGTCTCCCCCTCCCCCTCTGTCTTCTTTTTCCGCGGATATTCCGTACCTGTATCGGGCAAATCCGACACGAATCTCCTGTTTTTTCCTTCGGAATCCTTTCATATTTCTGAAAAACTGTGGTAGAATAGGATATACTTGAATAAAAAAGGAGACGGGATGACCTATGAAAAAACAATTCTATCTTTCCTGCCTGACTGCGGCAGCCATTTTCTGTCTGACAGGCTGCGGCGGCAGGAAGCCTGCCATCACAGATACCTCTGAGCTGGCGGGTACCTGGTACGGCTGCGGCAACGCTTTGGGACAGGACAGCGATTTCCGCGCGGATAATCTCTGCCTCTCCATCGACAGTCAGGGTTCTCTTACCCTGTCGGACATGGAACAGAGCAGCGACCTGTTCTGCGGTACGATTTCCATTGATTCTGACAGCACAATTTCTATCACAGAAGATACCTTCCGTGACAACCGGCTTCCGGCCGGCTGGGATTCATTTGACGGTGAGGGGGAATTATCTTACCGGGCTCCGGACACTTCTCACCTGCTTCTCACCTATGAGGACACCAGCTACTACTTTGAGAAGGAAGATACCTCTGTGGAAGAAAAGGCGGACACCTCTGTCAGCCCGCTTCTGGATATCGCGGAGACAGATATCTGGTACAGTAGCCCGGAAAATGCAGAAGATGATTCTGTCTATGAACTGGCGCTGTACGATAAATATGCGGAACTGTATGCCATTCAGCCGGACAACAGCGAACCGGGTGTCTTCATCACCAACCTGTTGTACTGTGGCAATGAGGGGGGAGAGTTTTCTTTCTACACGTTCCGGGACGACGCCATGGAACTGCCGGAGATTTTTGATTCCCTTCCGGACGGGATCTCTGAGATCACTGTGCGCCTGTCCGCCTCCCCGGACTCCGAGTCCCTCACCATGGAGTATGACGGAAAGTCCCTTTCCTTCTATAATAATGTGATCTACGGCCTGAATACATCCAGCACCGCCTACTATTTAAACAATACCTCCTTCCGCTGGAATTTTGACGGAAGTAGCCACTTCTGCCGCTTCTTTACCGACCAGGGGACCGGGCGTCTCTGCCTTTCCATCGCGGACGCAAAGGAGGAAGCCGAAGCGGACAACACGATCTGTCTGGAAGTCACCGTCGATGAGGCGGACAAGTCGCTGCTTCTTTATTTTGACCGTTCCAGAAGCAAAACTACCGCCGACAGAGATTCCGCTCTCTTCCAGTATTTTAAGACAATGGAAAAGGAACACGGCAACCCTCTCCGGATACCGTTTACATTAAAAGACAACCGGCTCAGACTGAAAGCCAGAAAATATTTTGGAAAAAACGATACTTTTGATCTGAAGGAGGAAAATCATTATGTCCAAACACAGTGAACTGGCAAGAGATCTTTTCCTGGAAGGCTATAACTGCTCCCAGTCCGTGGCAGCCGCCTACGCGGACGCTCTCGGCATCGACCGGGAGACCATGCTGCGCATGTCCGCCTCTTTTGGCGCCGGCATCGGCCGGATGCGCAAAACCTGCGGCGCTGTCTGCGGCATGTTTATCATTGCCGGCATGAAAACCGGCGCTACTGTCGGCGCAGACCAGGAAGGAAAACGCAACAATTACGCCACAGTCCGCGCCATGGCCGACGCTTTCCGGGCAAAAAACAAGTCCATCACCTGCATGACCCTACTGGGTCTTCGCAAAGCGGAAAAGTCCGCGCAGCCTTCGGAACGGACCCCGGAATATTATAAGACCAGACCCTGCCTGAAAATGATCGAGGACGCCTGTTCCATCGTGGAAGAGTTTTTTCCGGAGTTGGCAGAAGAATAACAGGATACATAACCGGTCTGAAAATGACCGTGCGGACTCAGATCTGCATCACAAACGACAGCAGTACTAGAATTGGAGATAGCATCGATTATGATTGAAGTAGAAGTGAAACTGCCCATCTGTCAAAGAGCAGCCATTGAGCGGGGACTTGCCCGTCTGGGCTTTGTACCCGGCGATCTGATCAAAGAATCAGATACATATTTTACCAGTGATTTTCATGATTTTATGCGGACAGACGAAGCGCTCCGCATCCGGGAGAGCGAAAATCTTTCCAGGACCAGCGCCTCCTCTTTCCTGACTTATAAAGGGCCGAAGCTCGACAAAGTTTCCAATACCCGGCAGGAACTGGAGACGGCAGTGGCTGACGGCGATGTCTGCCGGGACATCCTCCTCTCCCTCGGATACCGGGAGCTTTCCCCGGTCCGGAAGCTCCGGCAGTATTACCACCGGGATACTCTGACCGCCTGCGTGGATCAGGTGGAGGGTCTTGGCTCCTTTCTGGAACTCGAAATGCTTGTCGACACAGAAGAAGAACGACCGCAGGCTCTGAACCAGATCGAGTCCCTCTTACAGGAGCTTGACTGCCGGATGGAGGAGACCACCCGGTACTCCTATCTTTTCATGCTGCAACAGAAGAGTTCTTAAAGCAGCCACATTTCTTCTTCCTTTAACATCTCATCAAGCTCTGTCTCCACCTGACACATCCACTCCAGCAGAGCAAATGTGATCTGCAGCTTCTCCGTTGCCTCTCCGTCCGGCTTCACGGCGGTGATTTCCACCCGGAGCGCCTCCGTCTCATCGCCGGGATGATATAATTTCAACGTATCACCCGGGCGCACCTCCCGCCCGCCGATCTGCCGGGGGATCACAGCATTTTCCGTCTCATGTTCCTTTATTTTTGTAAAAAGGGCCGTCTCTATATCCAGATAATGTTCCATTTTCTTTCTCCTCTCCACAGGTCTGATGCCATGATAGCACAGAAGCCCTGTTTTTACAAAAAAATCTCCCCTCGCCTTGCAAACACATTTTCTCTGTTATAAGATTATAGGCAACATCACAACACAGACTGATACAGAAAGAAGGAAGCCCATGAAAATCATACACACCGCGGACTGGCACCTCGGAAAAAATCTGGAAGGACAGAGCCGCCTTCCGGAACAGGAAAAGTTTCTGCAGGACTTTGTCCGCATCTGCGAGGAGGAAGAGGCGGACCTGATCCTCATCGCCGGCGATATTTACGACAGCTACAATCCGCCCGCCATGGCGGAACAGCTTTTTTACGACACATTAAAGCAGCTGTCCCGGCAAGGCAGATGCATGACTGTGATCATTTCCGGCAACCACGATAACCCGGAGCGTCTGACCGCCTCCGGTCCTCTGGCAAGGGAACACGGTATCGTCATGGCCGGCACGCCAAAGACGGTCGTTCCCTGCGGACAGTACGGCGAAAACCGGATCACTGATAGCGGTCCCGGCTACATCCATGCGGACATCCACGGGGAGGCCGCCGATCTTCTTCTGGTTCCCTTTCCCAGCGAAAAACGGCTGGGGGAATTGTACCTTCATGCGACGGAGGAAGAGGAGACAAAAGCAGAAAACTACACACAGCGGATGCGTCTGTTGTTTTCCGACCTCGGACAGCAGTTCCGTCCCGGCGCCATCCACCTCGTTGTCGGCCATCTTTTTGTCATGAACAGCAGCGGCGACGGATCCGAGCGCAGTGTACAGCTTGGCGGCAGCTATCTTCTGCCCGGCGATATCTTCCCGGAGCAGGCAGATTATATCGCCCTCGGCCATGTCCATAAACCACAACAGGTACCTGGCAGGAAAAATGCTTTTTACAGCGGTTCTCCTCTTCATTATAATCAGCGGGAGATCGCCTTTGGCAACGAAGTCATCGCCGTCACACTGACGCCCGGCGCCCCCTGCCAGATACGAAGACTCTCTCTCCCTGTCTACAAACCCATTGAGATCTGGCGCTGCAAAAGCCCGGAAGAAGCCATCGCCCGCTGCGAAGAGCACGCCGGCGAGGACTCCTGGGTCTATCTGGAGATCGAGATAGAGCACTATATTCACGAAGAAGACATCCGCGCCATGAAACGGCTGAAAGCCGATATTTTATCAATCCGCCCGGTCTTTTCATCAAATGACCCTGCCGGGGACACTCCGGAGCAGATCGAAGACCTTCCTTTTGAAGTGCTCGTTCAGAATTATTATAAAAAGAAGTTTCAGACCGACATGGACGCGGAGACACTGGAACTTCTGTTGGAGATCATGCGGGAGGAGGAAACATCATGAGACCATTAAAGCTTACTCTGCGGGGAATCAACAGCTACCGGAAGGAGCAGACCATCGATTTTGAGGCGCTGACCTCCGCCGGCCTGTTCGGCATCTTCGGTCCCACCGGCAGCGGCAAATCCAGTATCCTGGACGCCATCACGCTGGCTCTGTACGCAAAGCTCCCCCGCTCCACCAAAAATTTTATCAATATCAATGAGGAGACTGCCGCCGTTTCTTTTCTTTTTTCCATCACGACCACCAAAACACATCTCTATCAGGTGGAACGTGCCTTTCGCTATCACCGGGGCAGTTCTTCCTCCACCGTGCGAAACACCGGCGCCTCGCTGGCAGAGATCACGGAAGAAGGACCGCGCATTCTCGCGGACCGTCCGACAGAAGTGACACAGGAATGTACCCGGCTTCTCGGACTGAGCAGCGACGATTTCATGCGCACTGTCGTCCTGCCGCAGGGACAGTTCAGTGAATTTCTGCAGCTGAAAAATGCGGAAAGACGCGGCATGCTCCAGCGCATTTTCCATCTGGAGGAGTACGGTCTTGCTCTGACACAGAAAATCGCCGGCGCCAGACAGAAGCAGGAACTTGCGCTCAGCAGTCTGGACGGACAGCTGCAGGCCTACGAAAACATTTCTGAGGAAACACTGACAGAAGCACGACAGGCACACGAAAAACTTCTGGAAGATCTGAAAGTGACCGGGCAGCAGAAAAAGGAGGCGGAGCAGGCCTTTCAGAAAGCAGACGCCATCCGCACTCTCCTGGAGGAGTATCTTCCCGTCAGGAAGCGGTGGGAACACTGCGAAAAACAGCTGCCTTCCATCAAAGAAAAGGAACAGCGGCTGGCTCTCGGAAAGAAGGCCGCCCAGATTCGTCCCTTCGTCCGGCAGGTCGAAAAAACTGCGGCAGAAGCCCGGGAAGCCAAAAAAGCGCTGCAGGAGACACAGGCGGCCGTGCACAACCTGCAGACTTCCTGTGAGGAACTGAAAAAACAGAGAGAGGCACATACCCGAATCTATGCCGACCGACTGCCTTTTCTGCTGCAGCAGGAGCAGGAGTACGACACTGCCGCAGAGCGGCGCCAGGCCATCCGGGAATGGCAGACCCGCCTCACAAAGGCAGAGACACAGCTCCATCAGACGAAAGAACAACAGACACAACTGCAAAAACAGATCAATGTCTGCCTCCGGACAGAAGAAACTCTGCGGCATACCATATTGCAAAAAGAAAAGGAGTCTGCCGCCGTCAGACCATCCCGGGAAGAGACGGAAGCATTGGAAAAAGGGCATGTTCTCGAGGAGACTTACCGCGAAAAACGGATGCATTTTGAGGAAGAGAAAAAAGCAGCGCAAGCCCTGGCTCTTCGCCTGCAAACGGAAAAAGAGACTCTCTCTTCCCTGACCGATCAGCTTCAGGCTCTTCGCACATCAGTAAAAGACCAGCTCGCAACAGAGCAGCAGGAACTTTCTTCCCTGACAGAATCGCTGACCGGACTTATGAAGCAAAAAGATACCGCCGCACAGAAAGCCGAAGAACTCCAGAATACCCATATGGCTCTGCTGCTTCGCAGCCGCCTGCAGGAAGGAGAGGTCTGCCCGGTCTGCGGCGGCATTCATCATGCTTCCCCTGACACGCACCGGGACGAAGACAGCGCCGTGCTCGCACAGCTGAAAGAACAGCAGACGCAGATGGAATCTCTGGAAGTCCGGGAAAAGGAACTGGAAACGCAGCAACAGGCAGCAAAGCAGAGAATCTCTGTCCTGTCCATGCATCTGGAAAGCATCCGGCATCTGCTCCCGGAGCTTCCACAGGCAGAAGACTTCTCCCCGCAGAGCACAGAAGAAAACTCTGTACATGCAGAAAGGAATGCCTTATCTGATATATCTCAAAATGAGAGTCCGAAGTCCCTGCAGGCTGCCCGGAACCAGCCACTCTCTCCGGATGCGCTCCGCACCCGCCTGCAGACACTCTCCACAGATTTTCTCTCCTGTCGGGAACGCCTGGCACAGCTTACCGAACAGTACCGGCAGGCGCGGGAACAAAACATCACACAGTACCAGCGCCTGCAGCAGTCGCTCCAGGAGATTCTCACCCTTAGCAGGCAGTGGAACACAGAAAACTTCACGGTCGCCGTCTCTGAGAAGCAGGCCGCGGAAAAACAGTACGACCAGCTGCAGGAAGAGATTCTGCGGCTGCGAAAGGAACAGGAAGAGACCCGCCTGCAAAAAGAGACCCTGACCGCAGAACAGATGCGCATATCGGGGCAGCTCGCCGCTGTGGAAAATGAACAGCTTCACTGCCGCTCCCGCATGGAAGAAGAAGAAAAGAAACTTCCGGAAGGCAGTTCTGCCGCCACGGATTTTCTGGCTCTTTTAGAGAAGACCAGACAGCAGCGCGCCGCTCTGGAGGAACAAAAGGCCACCCTGGAACAGCAGTATCAGGACGCCGCGCAGACTTTGCAAGGCAAAAAGGAAGCGTTGTCTGCCATACAAAATCAGAACAGCCTCTGCCGGAAAAATCAGCAGCAGGCGGAAGAAACCCTGCAAAAGCAGCTGCGCCTTGTCGATTTTCCTGCGGAAGTCAATCTGGAAGACGCCTGCCTGTCTCCGGAGACCATGGATGAGATGGAACGGGAACTTCAGGACTTTCAGGAGGAATATGCCAGTATCCGGGAGCGTCTCTCCTATCTGGAAGAGAAGAAACAGGCGAAGACACTGGAAGAAGGAGAATGGCAGGAGAAAAAAGAAGCCCTGAACCAGGCCGCCTCTCTGCTGGAGAACCAGCAAAAAGAAGAAGCCGTCCTGGCAAAGGACATCGCCTCCCTGCAGCAGAAACTGACACAGAAAAAGGAACTGCTCGCCCGACAAAAGGAAGCGCTTCACCGCCGGGGACTCATCCGGCAGCTGGAACAGCTCTTTAAGGGCAACGCCTTTATCGAGTATGTGTCGGAATCCCGGCTGCGCAGCATCGCCGCGGAAGCTTCCGTCATCCTCTCTTCCATCTCCAACGGCAATTATGAGCTGGAGATCAATGAAAATGCGGAGTTTATCATCCGCGACAATAAAAACGGCGGGATCCGGCGGCCCTGTGACACCTTATCCGGCGGGGAAACCTTTATCACTTCCCTCTCCCTGGCGCTGGCACTGTCGTCCGCGATCCAGCTGAACGGAACCGCACCGCTGGAGCTGTTCTTCCTGGATGAAGGCTTCGGCAATCTGGATGAAGAACTTCTGGATGTGGTCATGACCAGCCTGGAACGGATCCAGAATACGAGAAGAAGTATCGGCATCATCACCCATGTGGAGGCCATTCAGGCACGGGTTCCGGTAAAACTGATCGTAACTCCGTCGGATATCAGCCAAAATGGCAGCAGTATACGTATGGAATACAGCTGACAATACGAAAAAAGCATTAAATTTTATTTCCATTTTTTAAGATTTTGTGATAAACTTTACGTAAATGTAATGAAAATCATTAAAAAAAGGGAGAGATGTTACATGCATTTTAAAATTCGACATGGTTTTCTGCTCGTGCCTGCCATGTGTCTGGTTTTGGCAGCACCCATCCACCCCATGCCTCCGATTACAGAGCAACTGCCAAGGTTGTCTGTTCCACCAAAACCAGCGTACACATAAGAAAGGGACCGGGTCTCCAGTATCCGGTACAAACTACCATTCGAAGAGGGGAGCACGTCAAAAAGATCGGTGTGTCCGGTTCCTGGACCGCCGTCAAGTTCGGCGGCTCCGTCAGCTACATCAAATCCTGTTATCTGAAAAAGCTGTACAAGCTGATCTACGTGGCCGGGGACGGCGTCAATCTCCGCTCCGGCCCGGGAACCAGCTACAGTTCCGTGGCCGTACTGCCGAAAAATACCAAGCTGAAATGTACCGGCAAGAGCGGAGGCTGGATGAAGGTCAAATATAAAAAGAAGACCTGTACAGCCAGGCAAAGAGAAATATGCCGGGATATGCGGACTGCTCCAGTCTGCTGCGGGACGTCTTTCTCTCCGTTTCCGGCGTCAACATCGGAGAGACCACAGACGGACAGATCGCCCGTCTGAGCGCATATCAGAAGCCGCTCTCTGCCCTGCAGGCGGGCGATATCCTGATGCAGATTGAACCAGGCGCGAATCATGCGGCACTTTATATCGGCAACGGCCAGTATATTCACGCTTCTTCCTCCCGGGGACGGGTCGTCGTTTCCACCTACTATCCGACCAGCTCTTACTGGACATGCTGCTATGACGCCGCCGCTTTCTGCAGCAGCCAGCAGTAATCCCCGCCGGATCACAGGAAGACGCCTGCCTGGCTCCGGAGACCATGGATGAGATAGAACAGGCGAAAACACTGGAAAACGAAGAATGGCAGAGTGTATGCCCAAAATATTCACAAAAAATGCGGAAGTCCTTTCAGGAAACTTCCGCATTTTTATTATCCTTACTTACAGCCCTTTGTAGTATCTTCCGATGGCATCTGCACCTACCATAGCCGCATATACCTTCTCCGGCGTGATCTCCACAGGTTCATTGCCCAGCGTATCCGTCGGCGCTGCTGCCAGTGTTGCTGCCTCCATGAGAGCATCCTTGTCCGGATTCTCAATGCCGAGGTCCGCAAATGTCGTAGGCAGTCCCACTTCCATACAGAAGGAAATCACCTCATCCAGCAGGTCTTCATCCGCATTTTCCAGAACGAGCTGCGTCAGAGTACCGAAGGCAACCTTCTCGCCATGATACAGGTGATGGCACTCTTTAATGCAGGTCAGACCGTTGTGGATCGCATGTGCGCCTGCCAGGCCGCCGCTCTCAAATCCGATACCGGAAAGAAGGGTGTTCGCCTCGATGATCTTCTCCACTGCCGGAGTACATACATTATTTTCCACTGCCAGTTTTGCCTTCACACCTTCCTCGATCAGGGTGTCGTAGCAGGCCTTTGCCAATGTCATGGCAGCCACTGTGATCTTGCCGCCCGCACAGCTTGTCGCGTTGGAGATTTGGCAGGCCTTTGCCTCAAAATAGGTAGCGAGCGCATCGCCCATACCGGATACAAGCAATCTTGCCGGTGCTTTCGCGATGATGTCCGTGTCTACCAGAACAAGATTCGGGTTAGCCGGCAGCCACAGATACTCTTCAAATACGCCGTCATCCGTATATACAACCGTCAGAGCCGAGCATGGCGCGTCTGTCGCTGCGATGGTCGGGCAGATGATGACCGGTGTTTCTGTGTAATAAGCCACAGCCTTTGCCGTATCAAAAATCTTGCCGCCGCCGACACCGATCACGAGGTCGCAGCCTTTCTCCTTTACAATCTCAACCAGACGGTTGATCTCTTTTTTGGAACACTCTCCGTTAAAGTTCTCAAACACCAGTTCGCAGCCGGTATCTTTGAAACTTCCCTCGATGATGTCGCCAACACGTTTCCGTCCGCCCTCGCTGATCAGGATAAACGGTTTCTTCCCCAGCTTCACCGCGTACTCTGCCACATTCGCCAGTTCTCCCGCGCCCTGCACATATTTGGACGGGCTGATAATGATGTTTGCCATAACAATCTCCTCCTTTTTCCTTGTATAAAGCTCTCAGAAGGACATGTATCCTTCTGTTTCCGGCAAGCAGCCATGTTTACTCCGTCAGAGAAACAAAGGCTGCTCTGCACTATGTCATTATTATAACAAACAATCCACTCAAAAGGAAGCGATATTTTTTGTTTATTAACTTAACGCTGCTGTTACCAGCGCCATCTTGTATACCTCATCGGTATTGCATCCACGGCTTAAATCGTTGATCGGCGCGTTCAGTCCCTGCAGGATCGGTCCAATCGCCTCATATCCTCCGAGGCGGGCTGCGATCTTATATCCGATATTTGCCGCATTGATATCCGGGAAAATAAAGGTATTTGCCTGTCCGGCTACCGGAGAGCCCTGGCATTTGATTTTAGCAACTGTCGGAGAAACCGCCGCGTCAAACTGCAGCTCACCGTCAATCGCCAGGTCCGGAGCCAACTCTTTTACCTTCGCAGTCGCATTTGCCATCTTTGTGACGGAATCACCCTTGCCGGAGCCTAACGTAGAGTACGATAACATGGCAACCTTCGGGTCGATGCCAAATACCTTCGCGGTCTTTGCGCTCTCGATCGCGATCTCCACCAGATCGTCCTCACCCGGATCGATATTGATCGCACAGTCCGCAAATGCCAGCTTCTCCTCACCTTTCACCATGATGAAGGTGGAGCTTACGATCTTGTTGCCCGGTTTTGTCTTGATAAGCTGAAGCGCCGGACGAACCGTATCTGCCGTAGAGTAAGTAGCGCCGCCGAGCAGGCAGTCTGCCTTGCCCATCTTAACCAGCATGGTTCCAAAATAGTTGCCCTGTTTTAAAGCGCTGCGAACCTGCTCTTCGGTCATCTTTCCCTTACGCAGATTCACCATCTCCTCAACCATGGCATCCATCTCGGCATACTCTTCCGGATTGACGATCTGACATTTTTCAATGTGGAAACCGCCGTCCGCCGCTGCCTTCTTTACCGCATTCTCCTCACCGATCAGAATGACACTGAGGATGTCCTGATTTGTCAGCTTGTCCGCTGCCTCCAGAATACGGGCGTCCGTTCCTTCTGTAAATACGATCGTGCGTGGATTTGCCTTTAACTGTTCTGTTAATTTCTGATACATTCGTTTTTCCCTCCAAAAAAATTAATATTGCTACTCTATCTATGTAAAATAAATATAGTATTTAAAATGATAACACCTTTCTTTATATGCGCGAATACTTCCTTCCCGACAGGGGTATATAAAATCCTGACAGGCTGTCCGCTTCTTTATCATAACACAAATCAGGGCATAACGCCATCACTCTGTGACAGGAGTTCTCAGAGCTCGCCACAGCGTTTTTTATAGATATAGTGCAGTGTCCCATCCGTGAAAACGCCTTCCCGGAAATGACCTTCCCGCACAAGCTGCCAGTCCTCCCCCGCTTTCTGCCCTTCCTCCGGCAGGCAGGCGAAGCCTTCCCACACCTTTCCGTCTTTAAATACTGCGTCGCAGAGCATTTTTCCATCCTCCGCATATACCTGATAGCGATCACCCTTCCAGCGGTACGCCGTCACACCGGAAGAATAGCGGTTCTTATATCCCATGCGGAACTTCTTGCCCGTCAGCCGGTGAAACAGATTCAGCATCGTCTGATTCAGCAGAGAGGTGTACCGGATCCCGTCCAGCCGGTCATAATATACCGGATAAAATGGCAGGACCATGCAAAGAAATACTTCTTTCAGCCGTTCCGGTTCCCGGATCTGCCCCGGTTTCTGTTCTTCGGTACCTTCCCTGTCCACGCAGGAAAAATACGCGTCGAGAATCTCTGCCGACTGCGTCGTCAGAGACTTCTTTATCGTGTCATAATGGCGCATCACCTTATCTGAAGGGAGATTCACCCTGGTAAAGGTATCCCAGTTTCCCCTTCTGTAATATAAAAACATTTTTTTGATGACCTGCGTCAGATATTGATACAGTTCCTTCTTCGCCTCGGTCACTTCCGGGTCTTCCCGGACCGGCTCTTTCTTCCTCTTCATCTCCACGGCATCCACCTGCAGGTCTCTGACTTTTTTCCCGGTTCCTTCCTTCTCCCGCTTCTCCCCGGTCCTGTTCTCTGACATTGCCTGCACGATCACAACAACTACAGCTGCCACGATCACGAGTACGAGAAGCATCATCACAATTCCACTCATCTGTTACCTCCATCTTTTCTTCTCTTCCGACACATTTACTGCGTCAATAATGGTAGATTGGAAAGTTTACTTTTAAAACTCTCTCTTTTTAGCATTATGTATTAATTTTATACAATTCAGGCTAAAATTTCAACATAATTCTGTGGCATATTTATAGGAAAGAAAAGATAACGATTCCTGCCTTTTTTTCATATGAATGATATGACAGGATATATTTTCAGCGAGGACAACGTCATGTTTTATTATTTTATCCAGATTAACATTAAAATCCTGCTCGTTCTGATGATCTTCGGCTTTCTCATGGGCCGCGCCCGGCAGTCTGCCTGGAAGAATTTTTCCGGAAAGACAGGCGGCTACCTTCTTCTTGACTTTTTCAATCTGATCGGGACGCCCGTTCACGAACTGTCCCATCTGTTTTTTGCCCTGCTCTTCGGCTATCACATTGATAAAGTCTGCCTTTATCGGCGCATCAAAACGGCAAAAAAGAACGGCGGTACTCTGAGATTCGTAAAAATGCACTACGAAGGTTCCGGACTTCTTCACAGCCTGCGGCGGGATGTGGGACTGTTTTTTATCGGGGTCGGTCCCCTTCTTCTTCCGCCGGTCCTTCTGTTCCTCTGCGGCCTTCTCCTGCCTGACAGCCTGCAGGCGCTCCCGTCCGCTTTCCGCGGCGGCGCAAATTCTTTTTTTAAAGCCTTGCAACAGCTGGACAGCGCTGATATAATAATAATGTTTGCATATTTGTATGTTATCATAAGTGTCTCAATGAACATGGAACTGAGCCGCCAGGATTTACATATGGCTGCCAAAGGGCTGCTGGTGCTGGAGGTTCTTTTTCTGTTGCTGTCTGTTCTTGCCTTCCTCGCCGGCTGGCAGCTGGACACCTTCATTGACTTCCTTTTTCAGTGGAATCTTCTGATCTCTTTCGTCGGCATCATCTGCGGACTGACTTTTCATCTGATTTCACTGCTGTCCGCCTGACCGGCGCGGCGCACATACATTTTCAAACCGGTGACCGGGCGGTACGGCTACTCTTTATGACATGCTGTAACCGATGTGCCGTATCATCCGATCGAACACATACTAATAAATAAAAAGGAGATTTTTCAGATGAGATTCATTCGAAATATCAAAAAAGCCATTATCAAACGTCTGAAACTGATGTATAAACATTACCGCTACAAAATATATTTTCCTCAGTATTACAGAAAATGCTGCAAAGACAATCCTGTCCGGGAAAACAAGATCCTGTTCCTGGAAATGCGGTTTGATAAATTGTCCAATTCCATGGAATATATGTACCATGTGATGGAGAAGTCCGGCAAATACGAGCTGGCAGAAGCGCACCTGCACTTTAACTTTTCCAGAGGACATGAGTTCACGGAAAATGTAAAGCACATGATCCGGGAGCTCGCCAACAGCCGCTGCGTCATCCTTGATGAGGCTTCCATCGTTCTGTCCTGTCTCCCTCTCCGAAAAGAGACCATGGCGATCAACCTGTGGCACGGCTGCGGCGCCTTCAAAAAGTTCGGAAGAAGCACGGCGGAGCTTAAGTTCGGCGCTTCCGCCGCCACCCTGGACAAGTATCCGAACTACGGCAATCTGGATATCGTGACCGTCAGCAGTCCGGAAGTCATCTGGGCTTACGAGGAAGCCATGAACCTGCCGAAAGGCATCGTGCAGGCGACCGGTATCAGCCGGACGGATTTATTTTATGATAAAGACTTTGTAAACAGCCGCAGAGAAAAGCTTTATAAAGTCATGCCGGAGGCCAGAGGCAAAAAGGTGATTCTTTACGCGCCAACCTTCCGCGGACATGTGGCTTCCGCCACCTCGCCGGATGAAATCGACTTCTACCGGTTTGCGAAGGAACTGGGCGATGAGTATGTGATCGTCTGCAAGCATCACCCGTTTGTCAAATGTCCACCGGAGATCCCGGAAGAGCTTCATTCCTTCGCCAGAGATCTGACGCAGGAGCTGACCATCGAAGATCTGATCTGCAGCGCGGATATCTGTATCTCCGACTATTCTTCCCTGATCTTCGAATACTCGCTCTTTGAAAAGCCGATGATTTTTTATGCTTATGATTATGAAGATTACTGCGACTGGCGTGGATTCTACTATGATTACTTTGAATTGACGCCGGGACCTGTGGTAAAGAATCAGGACGAGCTGCTTGACACCATCCACCACATCGACGAGCGGTTTGACAGACAACAGGTGATCGATTTTAAGAATAAGTTCATGGGAAGCTGCGACGGACACGCCACAGAGAGAATTATTTCTATGATAAAATAGCAGATCATGGACAAAGCCGGGGAGCGCCATGCAAAATACTCCCCGGTTTCTTATTCGTCAAACAGATGGCACGCCACCTCGTGTTCTTCGCCAATCTTTCGCAGCGCCGGCCGCTCTTTCCTGCAGATTTCCATACATTGATCACAACGGTTTTGAAACGGACATCCAGGCGGAACGTCCAGCGGACTGGGGATCTCGCTGTCGATACTCTCGATTTTCCGGCTAAAATCCATGTTGGTATCAAAAACAGAATCAAGCAACGCCATCGAGTACGGATGTCTCGCGGACTCTTTCATCTGCGCGCCCGAAAGGACTTCCACCACGTTTCCCAGATACATCACGGCGATCTGATGGGAAATCTGAGAAACCAGCGCAATGTCGTGACAGATAAATCCGATGGCAATATTTTTCTCCCGCTGTAATCTTACCAGCAGTTCCATGATATTTTTCTGAACGGAAACATCCAGCGCCGAGGTGGCTTCGTCACAGAGTATCACCTCCGGCTCCAGAGCGATGGCTCTGGCAATTCCCACCCGCTGGCGCTGCCCGCCGGACATATTGTGGGGATAGCGGTCGGCAAACTCTTCCGGCAGTTCTACCAGCCGCAGCAGCCTTCTGGCCTCCGCGTCTTTTTCTTTTCCGGAGATCATTTTAAAGTTTAAGAGGGGCTCACAGATGATATCTTTTATTTTCATTTTTGGATTAAAAGCCGACAACGGATCCTGAAACACCATCTGAATATGACGGCGGTTCTCCCGCCGTTCTTTTTTATTCATAGAGGTGATATTCTTCCCGGCAAAAAAGATCTCGCCCTCTGTGGGCTGATCCAGCTGTACAAACATCCGCATGAGCGTACTTTTGCCGCAGCCGCTCTCGCCCACGATTCCCAGCGTCCGTCCCCGGTATAATTTTAAATTAATATCATTATTCGCCCGCAAAAACCGTCCGCCTGAAACGGAAAAAATGCGGGTCACATGTTTTGCTTCCAAAATCGGTTTTTCTTTTTGATCAAACATATCGTTCCCCCTCCAATGTCGGCACCGCCGCGATCAGCCCGCGGGTATATTCAGACTGCGGCGAACGAAGAATCTGTTCCCGTTTTCCCTGATCCATGATCTTTCCATGCTGCATGACGATGATCTTATCCCCCATATAGGCGGCTACGCCTAAATTATGTGTCACCATAATGATACTCGTTCCGTATTCATCCCTGAGTTCCATCATCTGGCGCACGATCTGCGCCTGGGTCGTCACGTCAAGGGCGCTGGTAGGCTCGTCCGCCAGCAAAAGTTTTGGCTGAAAGGTCATGGCCATGGCGATGCCTACCCTCTGACGCATACCGCCGGAAAGCTGAAAAGGATACGATTTCATAATATGGTCGCCGTCGGGCAGACGCATACGCTCAAGCATCTTTACACCTTTTTCCCAGGCGTCTTTTCTACTGATTTTTTCATGGGTACGGATGTACTCTACAAACACACCGCCGATTTTTCGGATGGGATTCATCATGGCGCCGGAATCCTGAAAGATCATGGAAATATCCATGCCGCGCAGACGTCTCCATTGTTCGTTTGTATTTTTAAGCAAAGAGTTTCCTTCAAATAAAATATCGCCCCCCGTCACTCTGCCGCCTCCCGGCAGCAATCCGAGCACCGCGCGGATCACCGTAGTTTTTCCGGAACCGGATTCGCCCACCAGAGAAACGATCTCTCCTTTTTTCAGCGTCATACCGAAATCTTTCACCGCCGGCCGATCCCCGTAGGAGATCGTCACATTTTTCAGTTCAAGCATAGCATTTCCTCCTACTCATTTTTCGGGTCCAGCACATCCCGCAAAGCATCCCCGAGCAAGTTAAATACAACCACCACGATGAAGATCGCCGCGCCCGGAAAAATCATCATCCAGGATGCGTTCTGGATAAACTGCCGGCCTTCGTTGAGCATCAGCCCCCATTCCGGCGTCGGCGCCTTTGCGCCAAAGCCCAGGAAAGAAAGTCCCGCAAGCTCCAGCATCATACCTCCGATATCCGTAGCGCCCGTGATAACCAGTGTCGGGATCACATTGGGAACCATATATTTTCGCAGGATATAGGAAGTCTTTGACCCGGTGACCACTGCGGCTGCGACATAATCTCTGTTTCGTACCTTTAAGACCAGACTGCGGGCCAGACGGGCATACTTCGTCCAGCTCACCAGCGCCACGGCAATGACGGCGTTTTTGATGCTGGCGCCCATGATACCGGCGATGGCCATGGCAAATACCATGCCCGGAAAAGATACCATCAAATCCGCAATCCGCATGATCACCGCGTCCACCCAGCCTCCGAAATAACCGGCCAGTACGCCTAATATCGTACCCAGGATGAAGATCAGGATCACGACCGAAAACGCCGCTGTGAGGCTGGTGCGCGCGCCATAGATCACCCGGGTAAAAATATCCCTGCCCAGCTTATCCGTACCGAAAATGTGTTCCGTGCTCGGCGGCTGCAGGGCATCTGCGAGTACTGCCTCCGATGGACTGACGCCTCCCGTGATCACCGGAGCAAAGATGGCAATAAGAACGATCAGGAATGCCAGGAATGCAAAAAAACAAAAGGATTTATTTTTTACGATAAAATTCTTCACTTTCATATCCTATCTTTCTCCTTTCATTCTCGGATCGACCAGATGATAAGAAATATCCACAAGCAGGTTGATTACCATATAAATCAGAGATATCCACAAAACGTATCCCTGGATCAGCGGATAGTCGTAGGCAGTGATCGCCGATACTGCCAGATTCCCCATGCCCGGATAGGTGAAGATCACCTCCACCACCGCCGTACCGCCGAGCAGAGAGCCCACGGACAGACCGAACATGGTAAGAAGCGGCAGCAGTGAATTCGGAAATACATTGAGCCAGAGAATCTTCCACTCTTTTACGCCTCTGGCTCTCGCGCCAATGACATAATCCTGGCTGAGCTCCTCCACGAACGCCGTCCGCACCTGTCTGGTATACTTGGCAGACATGGCAAACGCCAGAGTGACGGCCGGCAGGATCATGCTCTTAAAGTCCCCGCCGGAACAGACGACCGGCAGCCAGCCAAGCTGTACGCAAAAAACCATCATGAGAAGAAGTCCCACCCAGAAATTCGGCATGGATACCCCAAAAAATGTGACGCCGCGCAGCCCGTAATCAAGCAGACTGTTCTTGTGGGTCGCCTGGATCATCCCGAGCGGTACAGACACCACAAGCATCAGAATCATGGAAAATAAGGATAACTTCAATGTCGGCCAAAGCCGGGTCAGAAGCAGGGAGGAAACCGGACCCCCATATGCGTAGGAAGTGCCAAAATCTCCGTGCAGGCAGTTCCACAGCCAATCCGCATACTGCACCAGTACCGGACGGTTTAATCCCATGGCTTCTCTTGTCTGCTCTATGATCTCTTCATCCGGCATCATGCCGGTGGCCGCGTACATGGTACGCACCGGGTCTCCCGGCGCCAGATATGTAATCAAAAATGACAGAAAACTGATTCCAATGACAACGATCACAATCTGAATCAGCCTTTTTCCTATTTGTTTCGCAGTCAAAACAATCTCTCCTTTTATTTAGCGGCAGGGTAGATATCTGTTGTCAGCCAATAATAATCTGCGGTAGGAATCGCCGCGCCGCCGATGGTCTCATTTCTGGAAATCATGGAACTGTTATAATAACCATGCACCACAACTGCCGCATCATCAAGAAGTATCTGCTGCATTTGCTGAATGATGTCACGGCGGGCGTCATTGTCAAAGGTGGTCTCCAGCTGATTAAATAATTTGTCATACTCATCATTCTGATAACCGCAATAATCGGAGCCGGATGTGGAACACCATGCAGCCAGATACTCGGTCGGATCGCCGGTACCCACGGTCGTCCAGTTAGAACCGTTTAAATCAAAGTCTCCGGACTGGTAACTGTCCCACTGACGGGCGGAATCACCGATTTCCAGATCAACGCCGATACCGATCTCCGCAAGCTGTTGCTGAATCGCCTCGGCAAAATCGTCCAGACAGCGGTTTTCATACGTTACATAATGGAGGATAACCTCTTTGCCATCCAGTTCACGGGTACCGTCTCCGTTGGTATCCACGATACCTGCCTCATCAAGAAGCGCCTTTGCCGCTTCCTGATCGTACGGATACGGATCGGTCAGATTCTCATAACCGTAATCCAGATTAGAAGGAAGCACAGAATAACCGGCTGTATACAGACCGCCCACCGTCACGGAACACATCGTCTCATCATCAAGAGCCATCAGCACCGCCTCGCGCAGTGTCTTATTGGACAAAAGTCTTCCCTCTGACATATTCATATGGGCCAGACCGGTACGAACGCCGCTGGCAATGGTCACTGTGAAGTTCGGGTCATTCCGCAGTCTGTTTAAATCATTGATATTTGTCACATTTTCCGCCAGATCAAGCTGACCGGACTCAAGCGCCATGGCTTTGGCGGAGGCGTCGCCCATGTACAGAAGCTCCACCGTATCAAACGGCACATCTCCGTTCCAGTAATGTTCGTTGGCAACCATCGTATAGCCGACTTCTTCCCGGAAGTTGGTGGCGACATACGGACCGGTGCCGATCACACCGTGATCATAGTCAGTGGTATGCTCCACATCAATGATCGCCATAACCGGATACGCCAGATTCCTGGTGAGATCCACATACGGCTGCGTCGTCCGGATCGTCACATTGCCGGCCGCGTTATCCGCCGTAATCTCCGCCTCCGCTTCCAGATAATTCTGCGGCGCGGAGGAACCGTTCGGCGCCTCTTTATACAGCCGCTCAAAGCTTGCCTTGACCGCTTCCGGTGTCACATCGCATCCATCAGAGAACTTCACGCCGTCCCGGATATGGAACACCCACTCGGTGTGCTCATCGTTGACCGTATATTCATCACATAAGGTGTTGACCACATTCATGGCATTATCAAACTTGAACAGACACTCGCCCACGCCGTACCGGGAAAGGTTCCAGGCGCAGTTGATCTCCGCCGCCGGATCCAGACCGCCGCCGCTGTAATTCTGGATACCGAAGGTCATACTGGTACCGGAAGACGTGTCCTGCTCTGTCTCATATGCCTGCTGATTGACCTCATCCTCCCGGTTTCCGGAAGCAGTGCCCGTATTCCCTTCCTGCGCGCCGGAGGACCATCCGCAGCCGGTCATACTGCCGATGACCATTACCGTCGTCATCGCCGCCGCAAGTAATTTTTTCATTTTCTTCATCTCTTATTATCTCCCCATAAAAAATATACTATCGCCATGAGAAGCGCTGCCAGCGCCCATGATGCCGGGTAACTGAACGCTACGCTTCGCACCGACGGACGCAGCGTCATGGCTGTAAACATAAACACAATGCGGAAACCGCAGAAGCTTACGATCGTCACGATCATAGGAATGACCGCCTGTCCGTATCCGCGGAGATTTCCGCTTAACACCTCCAAAATCACATACAAAAAATATAAAGGGAACGTAATCCGTATGATATCCACTGTCTGCGCGATGACCGCTTCGTCTTTTGTAAAAATATGCAAAAACGCCGGTGCTGCAAACATCAGGACGATTCCCGCGGCAAAGACCGCGGCGGTTCCGCCTCCGATACATACCCGGTTCCCTTTGCGGATGCGCTCCGGCTTTCCGGCGCCATAATTTTGTCCCACAAAAGACACCACCGCCTGACCCAGGGCAAGGATCGGAAGATAGAGTATCATCTCCGTCCGGAAATAAACCGTGAACGCCGCGATGGACGTAACGCCCAGCGTATTGATCTGAGACTGGATCAGGATATTGGAAAAAGTGATCACCATCGACTGGATACCGGCAGGCACGCCGACCCGCAGCACATTTCCCAATTCTTTCCCGTAAAATTCCGGTCTTCGCAGCCGCAGGGCACAGGGGCTTTTAAGCCGGACAAGATATCCGGCCGATAAGATCGCTGCCGCCGCCTGTGAAACTACCGTAGCAACCGCCGTTCCCTCAACGCCCATTCCGAAAACTGCGATACATACATAATCCCCGACAATATTTAAAACGCCTCCGACACACTGAAAAAACATGGGATTCTTAGAATCCCCCAGCGCCCGGATGATGCCGCTCATCAGATTATATAAAACAGTCGGAACCATACCGGTCATATATACTTTAAGATAAAGTACCGCCGACCCCATAATGTCCTCCGGCGTCCCCATGGCAGTAAGGAAAAGTCTCGCTCCGCCGACGCCAAGAACCATCAGGATGATTCCGCCGCCAATCCCCACCAGAAACATGGTCTGAATCAAACGCCGGAGCTTCTCCCACTGTTTTCCACCAAAATATTGCGCGGTGAATACGCTTGTACCCGTTGCCATGCCGGTAAAAAAGCCCACCAGGCAGGTGATGATCAGACTGCTTGCTCCCACCGCCGCAGACGCTTCCGTCCCCAGAAACTGTCCCACAAACACCAGATCCACTGTCGTGTAAAGCTGCTGGATCAGACTGCTTCCAAGAAGCGGCAGGGCAAAGAGCAAAATACTTCCGGTCACATTTCCTTCCGTCAGATTCTTCGACTTCAACAGGTTTCCTCCCACAGATCATGCGATACCATATCCGCGTGTTTCTTTTCCTGCAGATGTTCATGGGTGTGGGAATCCTGGTCAATCTCATCCACACAGGTGTCATAATGGCCGTAGGCTATGAGGGGCGAATCTTTCGGCACGGAATAGGAAATGGTCTGATAGAGGATGATGCAGTCCTCCTGCAGCCGGACTTCCTCAATGGTGTTGCCAAAATAATCCCGCAATACTCCGATCAGCTCTCCTTTTCTGACCACATCCCCGGCGTTTTTTAACGGCGTCCAGCAACCTTCGCTCTCCGAATCAATATAATGGGTATGGCGCATATATACCGGCGTATACTTCTTAAACTCCTTCGGCGTGATCAGCGCGCCCAGATAGCGGAGGATATTCCGCACATCCTTCCGGGAAGCTTCCGCTTCCTCCTCTGACCACATACCCTTGCACCCCCGCTCAATGAGTACTGACGGGATACCCAGTCGCCCTGCGTAATTGTAAGCGCCGCCGTCGGAAAGCCCTGACTTCACATAGAAGGGAACGTCCGCCTCCCTTGCCATAGCCTCCGCTTTCGCCACCGTCTCCGGCGCCGCGTTGCCGACACTGTAAATAAACGGCGTCAGGTCTTCAAACCAGTCGCCATTGTGGACGTCAATATAATAATCAGCCCGTGAAAAAAGCTCTTTTTCCATAAAGTAAGCCAGTTTATCCGTAAAAGTTCCATGGGCGCTTCCCGGAAAAACCCGGTTCAGATTCTTTCCATCCTCTCTGGACACGCTGACCGTACGGGCACGAAATCCATTCATATTGACAATGTGAATAAGAATCAGGACGCCTCGTACATTTTCCGGCGAGAGTTCACGCGCTAAACCTGTCACACACTCAATCCCCACATATTCCGCATTGTGGATTCCGCCGGTGATAAGGACAGTATCGCCATCTTCTTTTCCATTGATAATGGTCGTCGGAAGTCCTTCCTCCGTAAACGGAAGTTCCAGAAATCCGCTGACCTTCTGTCCGCTTTGTACCGTGAAATTTGCCAAATGAAACTCCATACATATCCTCCTGTCCAATCATATTAAAAATCATAAATTTGATTTTCACAAAATAAAAAGCAATCCCCCCTTCTGTTCATAAGATATTGCCGCGACAACCGGGCCCGCTGGCGGACACAACAAATAAAACGACATAAACGTCTCCATAAAAATCCCTTTGTTCTGTCAGGCATACGGCGCTCCATCATCACAAATTATAAAATCATAGGTAAAAAAAGAAAATAAATCCTAAGACCTTACTGCATAGCAAATATACTGACAAACTATACTCTGTCAATATCTCTGGAGGCAGTAAACTGTTACAATAAACACAGTCTTAGAACTTCTCCGAAGAAATGAACTAAGAAATTCTAAAGATAATCCAATCAGCTACATCGCCTGTCGACCGCAGGCAAATGTAATATCCCTGGCAAGCAGTTCTCCTGACTTCGGCTTAACGTTCTCCTGCGCCTTCCCAGGGAAGGGACTCCCCAGTGGCATATGCAGGCAACAAACCTTTCACAGTGACGGGATCGTATCGGACTTGCACCGATTTCTCTATTAATCCTCGCGGAACTTGCCGGACTGTGTAATTTTCTATGAAATTACCTGAACTTCACATAAATTGTATCACAATACTTTGTATATGTAAATGAATCTTTCTCTTATTCTATCATCTCGACAAAAAACCATATGTTTTTCTATTTTTTGCAGTAAAAAAATGTACTCTTATTACTCTTTTTTGCCACACCAGCCGAAATCCAACATTGATTTCACATTGCCTATTTTCACTTTCTATTTTATAATGTTTTCAGTACATTTTTGCTATACTATATAAGGAAATCGAGGGAATCATTATGAACAACGAAAGCATTTTTACCCCAAAGAAACTGCAAAAGGAAGTCGATCACATCCTCTCCATGGACATTTCCACCGTAAAGAATCTGCAGATCGGCTACCACGGAGAGACGATTTTTCTCCACAAATCTTCAGATGACACTTTCGTGTTAAAGGAATACATCGGCGGACTGTCCGGCTCAGAATATTACGCCAAAGTGACTGCCAACCGGATCAAGACCACCATCCGCTACGGACGCCGGGAGGAGGTTGACCGGAATGCTTACGTGGAAGTCTTTCTTCCGGAAAGCTGGGACGGCGAGCTGCAGCTCTCCAGCCAGTACGGTGATATCGTCTCTGACGAAAGCTGGTCTTTTGACCGTTTTGCCGCTGAGACGATGGAAGGTTCCATCGCTTTAAAAAGTATCACTGCTCCCCGCATCCGCATGAGCTGTCCGGTGGGCAGCATCCATGTCGAAAAAGCGGAAGGGTTCACAGACCTTCACACCGTTGCCGGCAGTATCCTTGCCGACGACATCGCCGGAGGAGCGAAGCTGGAGACGTCCGGCGGTCCGATCACCGCTGCTTTTACTTCCTTAAATAATATCGTGGAATGCAACACGCTAAACGGCCCGGTCACGCTGATTCTTCCAAAGGGCGCCGGCATCAACATGGACGGCATCAGCAAGACCGGAACCATTACCTCAGAGATCGCGGGACTCACCGTGCAGACCAAACCGGGCAACAAACAGTGTGTTTCCGGCATTATCGGAGAAAAACCGTTCCAGAATGTGCGCATTTCCACGATCAACGGAAATGTGTTGCTCCGGGAAGAAGAATAAAATATTCTGTACTAATAAAAACGTCACCTGCGAACAGCGGGTGGCGTTATTTTCAGGAGGTGTTATTTCAGATACCTTCCTGACCCCGGGGCAGCTCTACCCGAAACGTCGTCGCCGTTTCCGTGCTCTCCACCCACACGCTGCCCCGGTGAAGTTCCACGATCTTTTTGACTACGGCAAGGCCCACGCCAGTTCCCTGGGAAGCGTGGGAGGTGTCTGCCTGATAGAATTTATGGAAAATGCGTTCTCTGTCCTCTTCCCGAATCGCCGGGCCGGTATTTTTGACCGCCACCGTCACAGTGGCAGGATACCGGCCTTCTTTTTCCGGTGGATTCTCCTGTACCCAGATGGTGACTTTGCCGCTTTCCGGGGAAAACTTGATGGCATTGTCCAGAAGATTGATCCACACCTGCTGTAACATTTCTTCATTGGCGGCGATCATATGCTCGTTAAATTCGCAGGAGATCTCCAGATCCTTTGCACTCCATTTTTTCTCTAAAAGAAGGACGCAGCGCCGGATCTGCTCGGAGAGATTGTATTCCTTCACATCCGTGAGGATCATCTGATTCTCCACCTTTGTCAGGTTCAGCACATTGGTTGCCATATCCGCCAGCCGCCCGGATTCCTGCTCGATGATAGAAATGTATTCCCTCGCCTGCTCTTCCTCCACGTGCCCGCGCCGCAGCAATTTGGCGAACCCGTAGATGGAGACGATGGGCGTCTTAAATTCATGGGAAAAGTTATTGACAAAATCTGAGCGGAGCATCTCCGTATTGCCAAGCTCTTCCGCCAGCTTATTAAAGCTCGTCTCCAGTTTCTTTCCCAGCCGGTGCTCTCCCAGATGCAGCCGGGTCTGATAGTCGCCCTCCGCCAGCCGGTCCATGGCTTCGATCAGCTTGTTGACCGGCCGCAGCGGAATCCGTACCACAAGAAAGGAGATGGCAGTTCCCACAAAAATACTGGCGATACCAAACTGTATCAGTATAAATGTCATCGCCATATGACCGGAGATCGCGCTGTTTATGATTCCCAGCCGCATCAGCCCATAAGTAAATGTAATCACAAAAATCATCGTGACCATAAGGATCAGAAATGCCAGCACAGTCATCACAATGACCAGCGGAAGCGGCGCTTTTTTCTTTCTTTTTCCTGTCCTGTCTTTTTTTCTCATTTTCGTGTCACCTCATTTTCTTCCTGTCCTCCGATTCTTTTTTCTCTATCTCTTTTCATGGCGCTCATACCTTTTTTACCGCTTTATAACCCAGTCCCCGGACGGAGACGATCTCAAACTCCTCCCAGCCCTCAAAACGTTTCCGCAGACGCCCGATATGTACCGTCACCGTCTCCCATCCGGTATCGCTGTCCACACCCCAGATCTCATCCATGAGCTGAATCCGGGTGAAAATCTGTCCCGGGTAGGAAAGCAGCTTATATAATAGAAGAAACTCCTTCTGCGGCAGCTCCTGCACCTGCCCGTGCCCGGAAACCGTCATGGAATCATAATCGAGAACCACATCCCCGATGACAATCCTCTTCTCGCTGACGATCTTTGCCCGCCGCAGCAGCGCGTGGATACGGAGAAGCATCTCCTCCTCATCGACCGGCTTCGTCATATAGTCATCCGTCCCCACAAGAAATCCTTTCTTCTTATCCGCCGGAAGCTGCTTCGCCGACACCATCAGAATCGGAATCGTATCCTGCACATCCCTGAGCTCCTTCGTCAGCTCATACCCGTCCATCTCCGGCATCATGACATCCAGCACGATCAGGTCGATATGCTCCCGACCCAGAATCTCCAGCGCCTGCGCACCATTCTCCGCAGTCGTCACCGTATAATTGGCTTCCTCCAGCACCGCCTGAAAATACCTCCTCGTATTCTTATCATCCTCCGCCACCAAAATATGAAACATACTCTTCCTCCGTTCTTTCTCATTTGCTCTTGCACCGGCGCACACCACCGGAAACAGATTGCCATCATTATAGCCCGAAGAAAGCAATCTGGCAAATGGGGATTTGTCGCGGTGATAAGAAATATAACTTGTAACACAGACGATGACGCTGGA
>DSLMC04103__coassemble_222_pt1 | contig 112726 bp, 104 predicted proteins | sample DSLMC04103__metabat2_low_PE_013 | metagenome-assembled genome bin DSLMC04103 | reverse complement strand
CACACGGTTCATACCCGTGGTGTCGCTGGTTCAAATCCAGTTCCCGCTATTTTTTTATACGATAAAGGGTTTGCACGGTGTCTTTTTGGACGCGGAGAGACCTTTTGTGAGATGCTGCGCTTTGTGCGGCAGGTGATTTGGATTCAGAGGAGCATATCTGCGGGGCGGGTATGCTCTTTTCTTTTTGTCGCAAGTGCGAAGGAGGATTCTGGCGGAATTGTTGATACCGTTTTGTAAAAATGTACAGAATAAGTGGTAAGATACAAAAAATGAAGAAGGAGAAACAGGAGGTATTATGAGAATCGGAAGCGGATATGACGTACATCGTCTGACAGAAGGACGGAAATTAATTCTCGGGGGTGTGGATATTCCTTACGAGAAGGGATTGCTGGGGCATTCGGATGCGGATGTGCTGGTGCATGCGGTGATGGATGCGCTGCTGGGAGCGGCGGCGCTCGGAGATATCGGAAAGCATTTTCCGGACACGGATCCGGTCTACAAAGGAGCGGACAGTATGCAGCTTCTCGGAAGAGTGCGTCAGCTCATCGAGGAGAAAGCTTATTTTATAGAAAATATTGATGCGACAGTCATCGCGCAGCGGCCAAAGCTGGCGCCGCATATCCCGCAGATGAGGGCGAACATCGCGGCAGTGCTGGGACTTGACGAAGGTCAGGTAAATGTCAAGGCGACCACGGAGGAAGGACTCGGCTTTACCGGAGAGGGACTTGGCATCGCCGCCAGCGCCGTGTGTCTTCTCTCGGAGATTCAGAACTATGTGGGAGCGGATGTGATGCTGGAAGAAAAGGATTGTGCGGGTTGTCAGGGCTGTCGCCGCGCAGGAGGAGAAGACAAATGATATATGAGGAAAACGGACAGTACAGAGACGAAATCTATGATATGTGGCAGCGCAACTTTCATGACCCGGCGCCTTACGCGGCTTTTTATTTTCAGGAAGTCTATGGGAAAAATGAGATTCTTCTGAACGCCGGCAGCGCCCCGGAGATGACGCCCGGGGAGTGGGAAGAGACGCCTGCGCTGAAGATGATGGGAGAATCCGAAGAGATCATCCGGGGAATGCTGCATCTGAACCCGTATGAACTTCTCGTGAGAGGAAGAAAACAGCAGGCGCATTATATCGTCGGTGTGGCGACGGATGAAACGTTTCGCCGGCAGGGTGTGATGCGGGAGCTGCTTCTTGAGACATTTTCCAGACTGCGAAAAAGGGGGGAACCCTTCACGTATCTGATGCCGGCAGATGAGAACTACTATCTGCCCTTTGACTTTCGTTTTGGGATGAAGGAGCTGGAAAGAGAGATCGAGTGTTTCGGAAAAGCGCCTGCGCCGCAAAATCCCCGGTTTACATTTGAGGCAGGATTACCGGAAGATCTGTCAGAAATCTGTGAGGCAGAAAATGCTTCCCGGGGCAGAGAGTTTGCCATCTGCACCAGGATCACGCCGTCATATCTGACCCGGATGGAAAAAGAAGTCCGCAGTGATTTCGGGCGACTGGTGCGGGTATACCGGGATGGCGTTTACGCCGGACGGTTTGTCATGGGAGCGGAAGATGACTATATGGTACTCTCCCAGGTCGTCTGCGTGGAAGAAGAATCTCTGCGCGGACAGTTCCTGTATGAGGCGCTGTATTTCTGTGAACAGGAATACCATTACGGAAAGTATCAGCTTGTGCTTGAGGAGACCTGGAAACCGGCGCTTTATCCTGCTGGAAATATGCAGGGGATCCGTCTGCTCCCGGTGCGGGAAAAAAAGCGGATCATGTTCCGGATCCTTGACCTGGAGAGACTTGGAACCGTTCTTTCCGGCGCCAGAACCGGCCGATGCCGGATACGGGTGAGGGACGCCTTTTTGAAAGAACAGGACGGAAGCTATCTGTTTACAGTGGGAGAAGACGGCGGCGTCCGGATACAGAAAACGGAAGATTCCTCTGCGCCGGACGGAGGAGAAGTCTCCGTCGCCGCTCTGACAGCCCTGCTTTTTGGGGAGAAAGAGATGCGGGAGGAAGAATGGTATGAGGGCCTGACGGAGAGCGGTCGTGCCGTCGTGGACGGACTTTTGCCGCTGTCGCCGGTCTGCATCCAGGAGTTTGTCTGAAAATCATGGCATTTGCAGAAAAAACGATTGACAAAACCGACAGAATGATGAAATAATCAGGGGACAGAAGGAGGATATTATGAAGATATATAATACGCTTACCAATAAAAAAGAAGAGTTCGTGCCGGTGCACGAGGGGAAGGTCGGTATCTACGTCTGCGGACCGACCGTGTATAATTATATTCACATTGGCAATGCACGCCCGATGGTGGTCTTTGACACCGTGCGCAGATACTTTGAGTATAAGGGATACGATGTGAATTATGTTTCCAACTTCACGGATGTGGATGATAAGATCATCAAAAAAGCCATGGAGGAAGGTGTGGATGCTTCCGAGATCTCCGAGAAGTTTATTAAAGAATGTGAAAAAGACATGCACGCCTTAAATGTCAAGGAGGCAACTCATCATCCGAAGGCTACGGAGGAGATCGACGGTATGATCGAGATGATCCAGGAGCTGATCGACAAAGGATATGCTTATGAAAAGAATGGCACGGTATATTTCCGTACAAGGAAGTTTAACCATTACGGACAGCTGTCCAACAAGAATCTGGACGATATGATGGCGGGCATCCGTATCGCTGTCAGCGATGAAAAAGAGGACGCCATGGATTTTGTTCTCTGGAAGCCGAAAAAAGAGGGAGAGCCGTCCTGGCCGTCTCCTTGGGGAGAGGGTCGTCCCGGCTGGCATATCGAGTGTTCTGTCATGTCCCGCAAGTACATCGGCGATACCATTGACATTCATGCCGGAGGAGAGGATCTGATCTTCCCGCATCACGAGAATGAGATCGCCCAGAGCGAGGCGTGCAACGGCGAGAAGTTTGCCAACTACTGGATGCACAACGGATTTTTAAATATTGACAATAAGAAAATGTCCAAATCAGCCGGAAACTTCTTTACTGTCCGGGAGATCGGCGAGAAGTATCCGCTGCAGGTGATCCGTTTCTTTATGCTGAGCGCACATTACAGAAGCCCGCTGAATTTCAGCGACACGCTGGTGGAATCAGCCAAACACGGGCTGGAGCGGATTCTCACCGCTGTGGACCATCTGCGGGATGTTCTGGCGGAAAAACAGGCAGCCGGAGCAGAGAGCGGCGCCGCTCCTGATGCAATGACACCGGAAGATCAGAAGAACGTGGAGGAGGCAAAGGCTTTGGTGGCCAAGTTCGAGGCTTCCATGGAAGACGACTTCAATACGGCAGATGCCATCGCCGCTATCTTTGAGCTTGTGAAGCTTTCCAACGTGACGGCAGATCATGGTTCTGCGGCTTATGTGGAGTATCTGCTGGAGACGATCACAAAACTCTGCGATATTCTCGGTATTATCACGGAGAAAAAGGAAGAGATGCTGGATGAGGATATCGAGGCGCTGATCGAGGAGCGTCAGGCAGCGAGAAAGGCAAAGAACTTCGTGAGAGCGGACGAGATCCGTGATATGCTGGCGGAAAAAGGCATCATTCTGGAAGATACAAGGGCCGGTGTAAAATGGAAGAGAGCTTAAAGGTTATCCTGGACTCTTTTCCTCTGGATGCGCAGAAGGTGAAAACCTATTCTGCGCTTTCCTTTGCCTATATCGGCGATTCGGTCTACGACCTGATCATCCGGACGATGATCACGGTCCGGGGAAATACAAAACCGAACAAATATCACAGACAGGCCATCGAATATGTCAACGCCGGCGCGCAGACCAGAATGATGGAGCAGATCAGGCCATTTCTCAATGAGGAGGAGAAAGTGATATTCCGCCGCGGAAAAAATGCCAAGCCGGCCAGCCATGCCAAAAATCAGAGCCCCCATGATTATCGCATCGCCACGGGGTTTGAGACACTGATCGGGTATCTGTATCTGACCGGTCAGGTGAACAGGATCATGGAGCTTATCACCATCGGCCTGGAGAAGGAGGAAGAGTCATGTCATACGAAGAAAATACAGTGATCGGAAGAAATGCGGTGCTGGAGGCCTTTCGTGCCGGAAAGACCGTGGATAAATTATTTGTGCTGGACGGCTGTCAGGACGGACCGGTCAGATCTATCCTGCGGGAGAGCAGAAAACAGTCCACGCTGGTGAAATATGTTTCGAAGGAAAAGCTGGATTCCCTTTCCAATCATGAAAAACATCAGGGAGTCGTGGCCATCACGGCGGCCTGCGATTATGCAGAGATGGATGATCTGTTTGCTGCGGCGCAGGCAAAGGGGGAGGATCCGTTTTTCATCCTCTGCGATGAGATTGAAGATCCACATAATCTGGGCGCCATCATCCGGACGGCAAACCTTGCCGGCGCGCACGGGGTCATCATCCCGAAAAGACGGGCGGTGGGGCTGACCGGAACAGTGGCAAAGGTTTCTGCCGGGGCGGTCAATTACACGCCGGTAGTCCGCGTCACCAACATGGCACGCACCATTGACGAACTCAAGGAGAGAGGCATGTGGTTTGTCTGCGGAGATATGGACGGGGAGCTGATGTACCGTCAGAATCTCACCGGACCGATCGGGCTGGTGATCGGAAATGAGGGCAGCGGCGTCAGTCGTCTTGTCCGGGAAAAATGTGACTACATAGCGTCGATCCCGATGAAGGGAGATATTGATTCCCTGAACGCTTCTGTGGCGGCGGGTGTTCTCGCTTTTGAGATCGTGAGACAGCGCCTGGAAGCGGCGGGAAAGAAGAGATAGAACAAGAAAGAAATAGAAAAAAGAAAAAGACTGTTTCTGACAGCAGATACCTCCTGATGGGACGGACAGGTATGTTGCCGGTGACAGTCTTTTTTGCATACTTCTGCGTTGATGATCTTCCGAAGGGTTTTTGTGACGTCTCCGGGAAGATTCTTTGGTATGAGGCTAAAATTCTTTTTTTCTGAACTCGTTGATATCTCTCTCTGCCCAGAGATCTTTTTGTTTTACCATCTCGATCACAAGAGGCTGGTATTTTCTGATGCAGGCGATCGCTTTATAATTGCGGCGGATATTTTTCCGGTAGTACCAGTCAATCTTGTCATAATTGGCGAAGCTTTTCAGGATGGCCCTGCTGATACTCTGGTGCTCTTCAAAGTACTGCTTTGCCTCCTCGGAGAAGTTTATGTACATTTCCTTTTCTTTCTCGGACTGCAGCGCTTCCACGATCATCTGATTCTTGACATCAGCGGCGTAGGACTGCAGTTTTTTCAAAGATACTTTGTGACGGTATCTTGTCAGTTTGACATACCGATACCAGGTGTGGCGGAACTTTAAATAGTATTCCCCGACACCGCCGTCATACACATCAAGACCTTTGCAGAAGTTAAAATTACGCCACATGTAGATATAGTCAAAGAGAATATTCTGCACAAAATAGCTGATAAAGTAGCCCGCCCGGTACAGCAGAGAAGTGTACTTGTCATAATATACGTAGGCTTCCGCGTCCACCTGCAGCCGTGTTAAATGGCGCCGTCTGGCATTGTGATGAATTTTGTACAGAATGTAGATGATCAGGATGAGGGCAAGAAGACCGATCCGATAATAATTTCTGTGTGGTCCGTTCATCAAAACCGACTGGGATAACCCGTAAAGCGCGGCGATCAACGCGGCCATTATCGTCAAAAACATTTCAAACATAGCAATTTTCCTTTCTCACTGCTTTATATGATAGCGTATTTTTTTCTCTAAAACAACTCTTTTCTATGGCGTTTGAGGGTAATTTCTCGTCTTGTCCTGTCGGAGAGAACGTGTTATTATCAGACGGGAAAACATTCCCGGCCTGTGCCGTCCGGGATTTGCCGGTGAGGACGAAAGGCGGGCATAGGCAAGGAGAAAGGAAGGCAGTATGAAAAATATTATCTTAACCGGAATGCCGGGAGTGGGCAAGAGCACGATCGGCGTCATCCTGGCAAAGGAACTGGGATATCAGTTCGTGGATTCAGATCTGCTCATTCAGCAGCAGGAAAAGATGCTGTTAAAGGATATCATCGCAAGTAAGGGTGTGGATGGATTTCTGGCAGTGGAAAATCAGGTCAATGCCTCCATCCGGACAGAGCGCGCGGTTATCGCCACCGGAGGCAGCGCCGTGTACGGGAAAGAGGCCATGGAGAATTTTAAGCGCACGGGCATCATCGTATATCTGCAATGCTCGTACGAGGTGCTGGAAAAGCGTCTCGGAGATCTGAAAGGCAGAGGCGTCGTTTTAAAGGAGGGACAGACACTCCGGGATATTTATGAGGAGAGAAGCGTTTTGTATGAAAAATATGCCGACCTTGTCGTAAAAGAAGACGGCAGGGATATAGAAGAAACCCTGGCTCTCGTCCTGGAGGAACTGAGAGAAAAACAGATGCTGCAGACGGAGCCGGGAGGGCCTGCCGGCGCGGATTCCTGCATCAGTATGCCGAAAAGGAATTAATTGTACTAATTTTTTGAATTTTTCAAAAAAATGTGTTGACAACCCTGTTGAGTCATGGTAGAATCCTTTTTGTTGAGAGGTTGAATCTCAGTGCTGCCTTGGCTCAGTTGGTAGAGCGTCGCCTTGGTAAGGCGGAGGTCGGCGGTTCAAATCCGCTAGGCAGCTCTTCTTAACCGGAATGTATGTGTATGCATTCCGGTTTTTTCTTTGTATATTTTTTTTATTCATATTTTGTATGTCTTTATTCCTATTTCATAGCTGCCTCATTTTTTGTCCGCTGTGCCAGTTCTTGCTGTTGGATATTTGACATCTCTTTTTGTTTCCACTCACTGCCGGATTCTTTTGATCTTTCGTGTATAAATCTGGATGAACGGGAAATACTCTGAATAGCAATCTGGATATTGTTTTCATATTCTTTTTTTAAAAACCAGAGAAATGTTAATAAATTATTACAAAAGTGCATATACTTTATTAACTTCACAAGGGTGGCATAGTTTATGACGGATTCTGGTTTTATAAAAACAGAAATGTCTTACAGGAAGGAAAGGGAGAGACGCATGAGTGGAAAGCAGAAGCACAGAGCGCAAAAGAGAACCTATGCAGCGATGGCAGTGATCGGCTGTCTGGCATGTTTTCAGGCGGGGAAGGCCGAAGCCTTTTTGTTGCCGGCAGATACCGGAAAAGGCGTCATCACTTCACTGATGGGAGAGGAGACTGCGCAGGGCATCATCGAGGAGCCGACGGCGAACAAGGGAAGTGCAGGGCGAACGGATGGAAGCCTTCAGATGGAAAATCTTAAAATGTATCCCGGAACATTGACAGAGGAAGAAAAGGAGATTCTTTATAAAGTCGTTTCCATGGAATGTGACACCGGCTACGAGGGTTCTCTGGCTGTCATAAGCTGTATGATGAATCGGACGCAGTCTGAAAAATATTCGGAAGATCTGATGGAAGTCGTGACGGAGGATTCCCAGTTTACCGCTTATTATGACAAGGAGACGGGGACCTATCCTTATGTGGACCGGCAGCCGTCCAGGGAGTGCATTGCTGCGGTCAATGACGCCCTTTATAAGGGAAAAAGAAATATTCCTTCCTATATTTTATATTTCCGTTCCTCCGATTACGACTCCCTGTACGGGTATGAGACGTATGGGCAGATCGGGGATAACACCTATTTTTATCAGGTGGAAGATAAGATGGAACTGCAGTAAAAGTACCGGAACCCGAAGATTTTTTCTTGTGCCGATTTTGTAATTATGATATGATAGAACGCAGTAAGCAGGCAGAATGCCTGCATATTTGTTTACCAGGAGGATAACAATGGAAGGAAATGTATCGAAGAATTTTATTGAACTGGCGATTGATAAAGATTTGGCAGAGGGTGTGTACGACCATGTGATGACTCGTTTTCCTCCGGAGCCAAATGGATATCTTCATATAGGACATGCAAAGGCGATCCTTCTCAATTACGGGCTGGCGCAGGAATATCACGGAAAGTTTAATTTAAGATTTGATGATACGAATCCAACGAAAGAGAAAGTGGAATTTGTGGAATCGATCAAGGAAGATGTTCTCTGGCTGGGTGCGGACTTTGAAGATCGGCTGTATTTTGCGTCCGATTATTTTGAACAGATGTACGAGGCGGCAGTGACCCTCATCAAAAAGGGCAAGGCGTATGTCTGTGACCTGTCCGCGGAGGAGATCCGGGAGTACAGAGGAACCTTAAAAGAGCCAGGCAAAGAGAGTCCGTACCGGAACCGTTCCGTGGAGGAGAATCTTGACCTCTTTGCACGGATGAGAAACGGAGAGTTTAAAGACGGAGAGAAGGTGCTCCGCGCCAAGATCGACATGGCGAGCGGCAACATGAACATGCGTGACCCGGTCATCTACCGTGTGGCGCATATGCATCATCATAATACAGGGGATAAATGGTGCATTTATCCGATGTACGATTTTGCTCATCCGATCGAGGACGCCATTGAGGGTGTGACACATTCCATCTGTACGCTGGAGTTCGAAGATCATCGCCCGCTCTATGACTGGGTAGTGAGAGAGGTGGGCTTTGAGCAGCCGCCGAGACAGATCGAGTTTGCGAAAATGTATCTGACCAACGTGATTACCGGCAAGCGCTATATCAAGAAGCTGGTGGAAGACGGTATTGTGGACGGATGGGACGATCCGCGTCTGGTGTCCATCGCCGCGCTCAGAAGAAGAGGGTTCACTCCGGAATCTATCCGGAACTTTATTGAGCTGGCCGGTATCTCCAAGGCACAGAGTTCCGTGGATTACGCCATGCTTGAATTCTGCATCCGCGACGACTTAAAGCTCAAGAAGTCCAGAATGATGGCGGTTCTTGATCCGGTCAAGGTCATCATCACCAACTATCCGGAAGGACAGATCGAATATCTGGATGTGGAGAATAATAAAGAAAATGAGGAGCTCGGTGTGCGGCAGGTAGCTTTTGGCAGAGAGATCTACATAGAGAGAGAAGACTTTATGATCGACCCGCCGAAGAAGTATTTCCGCCTCTATCCGGGCAATGAGGTGCGCCTGATGAACGCGTACTTTGTCACCTGTACCGATTACAAGACCGATGAGGATGGAAATGTGACGGAGATCTACTGTACGTATGACCCGGAGACAAAGAGCGGCAGCGGCTTTACCGGAAGAAAGGTAAAAGGAACCATCCACTGGGTATGCGCTTCCGAGTGTGTGGATGCGGAAGTGCGCCTGTATGAGAATATTGTCGATGAGGAGAAGGGGGTCTACAACGAGGACGGCAGCCTGAATCTGAATCCGAATTCTCTCACTGTGCTTCCGCACTGTAAGCTGGAGGCGGCGCTTAAGGACAGCAAGGCGTACGACAGCTATCAGTTTGTGCGTAACGGCTACTTCTGCTGTGACTCGAAGGACAGCCGGGAAGATCATCTGGTATTTAACCGGATCGTATCTCTCAAGAGTTCTTATAAGCCGAAAAAATGAGGGAGTACGGAACCTGAAGATATTTTTTGAAACAAGTGGATATTTTGCAGCATATCTTTCAGGCAGGCTGTATGAAAAATGTAGAATTTCTCAGGTTATCTGTTGGATTTCTTGGTTTTTTTGTTGAATATACTTGTAATTTTTTCTTATTCATGGGATAATATTTACGCGCACACAATGATGGATTTTCCGTCATTGTGTGTGATATTTTAAGTGAGGTGGAAATACGCATGTACAAGATTGTGAATAAACAGACATTGAATAATGCGGTGGAACTGATGGAGATTCATGCTCCTTTTGTCGCAAGAAAATGCGAACCGGGACAGTTCATCATTATTCGTGTGGATGAAGATGGAGAGAGAATCCCTCTGACCATCGCTGACTTTGACCGCGAAAAAGAGACGGTCACCATCATCTATCAGGTGGTTGGATACAGCACAGAGCTCTTAAGCAAGAAGCAGGAGGGCGACTATGTGCAGGATTTTGTGGGACCTCTCGGAGTTCCTGCTGTTCTCGAAAAGAAAGAGAATAAAGTGATCGGCGTTGCCGGCGGTGTCGGCGCAGCGCCGTTATATCCGCAGCTTCGCAAGCTGGCTGCCATGGGCACGAAGGTAGACGTGATCATCGGCGGAAAGAGCGCAGAGTATGTTCTGCTTGCCGACCAGTTTAAGGAGTTTTGCGAGAATGTATACATAGCGACAGATGACGGAAGTCTTGGAACAAAAGGATTTGTTACGACAGTTCTCCAGGATCTTCTCGACAAGGGAGAAGTCTACGATGAGTGTATCGCCATCGGTCCGCTGATCATGATGAAGAATGTCGTAAATGTAACCCGTCCACTGAATCTTCACACCATGGTTTCCCTGAACCCGATCATGATCGACGGTACGGGAATGTGCGGCGGATGCCGTGTCACCGTTGGCGGAGAGACGAAGTTTGCCTGTGTGGATGGCCCTGACTTTGACGGATTCCAGGTTGATTTTGACGAATGTATGAAGAGACAGGGTATCTTTAAAGAAGAAGAACATCAGTGCAAAATTGGAAGGGGAAAGTAAAATGGCAAAAAAGAATATGAGTCTTACAAAGGTTCCGATGCCGGAGCAGGATCCGAATGTAAGAAATAAAAACTTCAGCGAGGTAGCGCTCGGCTACACGGCGGAGATGGCGATGGAGGAAGCGACCCGCTGTCTCAATTGTAAAAATAAACCATGCGTAGGCGGATGTCCAGTCAACGTCCCGATTCCGGAGTTCATCGAGAAGGTGGCAGCCGGAGATTTTGAGGGCGCTTACGAGGTCATCACCAGTGAGAACGCTCTGCCGGCGATCTGCGGACGTGTGTGCCCGCAGGAGAACCAGTGCGAGGGCAAATGTGTCCGCGGCATCAAGGGTGAGCCGGTCGGCATCGGACGGATGGAGCGTTTCGTGGCAGATTATCATATGCAGCATGCGCAGCCGGTGGATATCGAGATCGAAAAGAACGGCCACAAGGTTGCAGTGGTAGGTTCCGGTCCTGCCGGTCTGACCTGTGCCGGTGAGCTTATCAAGAAAGGCTATGACGTAACGATCTTTGAGGCATTACATAAGGCCGGCGGTGTGTTAAGCTACGGTATTCCGGAGTTCCGTCTGCCGAAGGATCTGGTTGCCAGAGAGATTAAGACGGTGGAAGATCTGGGTGTCAAGATCGACACGAATGTGATTGTGGGACGTTCCATCACCATCGATGAGCTGATGGAGGACGGTTATGAGGCAGTCTTTGTCGGAAGCGGCGCCGGACTTCCTCGCTTCTTAAATATCCCGGGTGAGAACCTGCTGGGCGTGTATTCCGCCAATGAGTTCCTGACCCGTGTGAACCTGATGAAAGGTTATAAGTTCCCGGAGACTCCGACCCCTGTTAAGGTAGGCAGAAGAGTTGCCGTTGTGGGAGCCGGAAACGTTGCCATGGACGCAGCCAGAACAGCGAAGCGTCTCGGCGCGGAAGAGGTCTATATCGTATACAGAAGAAGTGAGGAGGAGGCTCCTGCCCGTCTGGAAGAACTGCATCACGCAAAAGAAGAGGGCATCATTTTCCGCTTCTTAAATAACCCGGCAGCGATTCTCGGCGATGAGAACGGCTGGGTAAAAGGCATGGAAGTTGTGAAACAGCAGCTTGGTGAGCCGGATGCATCCGGAAGAAGACGTCCGGAACCGATCGAAGGCTCCAACTATGTGATGGATGTGGAGACCGTGATCATTGCCATCGGCCAGAGTCCGAACCCGCTGATCCGTCAGACCACACCGGGTCTTGAGTGCCAGAAATGGGGCGGTATCATCGTAAACGAGGAGACGATGGAATCCTCCAAAGAGAACGTATACGCAGGCGGAGATACTGTGACCGGAGCAGCGACCGTTATTCTCGCCATGGGCGCCGGAAAACGTGCGGCAGCGGCCATTGACGCCAAACTGTCTGCCAAATAGACGATCATAGAATAGAATATAAAAAGGTGTTTTTTCGCAGGTTTGTTGCGAAGAGACACCTTTTTTTGCTTCACAGGAAATTACGTTTCAAACTGGCATAATGGCGATAAGATGCGCGAAAGAAAGACAACTGTCCGTACGCGAAGAACAAAGTGCCGGGGAGAGATAATACACTGTGAATTTCACTAATATTTTCTGAAATTTCTGATAGAAAAACGTGTGATTGACTTGTTGACAAAATCTGATTTTCTGTGCTAACATAACTTACTAAATATAGAAACTAATGAATCAATATTGACAGGAAGGAAGTTTGATATGGGAAAAATTATCGGAGAGGGAATCACATTTGATGACGTATTATTAGTTCCGGGATATTCAGAAGTCATTCCGAACGAAGTGGAACTCCAGACGAAGCTTACCAACAAGATTCAGTTGAATGTTCCTCTGATGAGCGCCAGCATGGATACGGTAACAGAACACCGGATGGCGATCGCCATGGCCCGCCAGGGTGGTATCGGTATTATCCATAAGAATATGAGTATTGAGCAGCAGGCCGATGAGGTGGATAAGGTAAAACGTTCCGAGTACGGTGTTATCACAGACCCGTTTTATCTTTCTCCGGACCATACCCTTCGTCAGGCGGAGGAGCTGATGTCCAAGTTCCACATTTCCGGTGTCCCGATCACAGAGAATGGAAGACTGGTCGGCATCATCACAAACCGCGATTTGAAGTTTGAGACGAACTTTGACAAAAAGATCAAAGAATCCATGACATCTGAGGCGGACGGCCTTGTTACCGCCAGAGAGGGTATTACCCTGGAAGAGGCTAAACAGATTCTCGGCAAGGCAAGAAAAGAAAAACTTCCTATCGTCGATGAGAACTTTAATTTAAAAGGCCTGATCACTATCAAGGATATTGAGAAACAGATCCGTTATCCGCTTTCCGCAAAAGATGACAACGGTCGTCTTCTTTGCGGAGCCGCTGTCGGATGTACCCCGGATATCCTGGACCGTGTGGATGAGCTTGTAAACGCGCATGTGGACGTGATCGTCATTGATACCGCTCACGGACATTCCGCAAACGTGCTGAAGACGTTCGCATTTGTGAAAGAGAAATATCCGGATCTGCAGGTGATCGCAGGAAATGTTGCCACAGGAGAGGCTACAAAGGCATTGATCGACTGTGGTGTGGATGCCGTAAAGGTTGGTATCGGACCTGGTTCTATCTGTACGACCCGTGTGGTTGCCGGTATCGGTGTTCCGCAGATCACAGCGATCATGGATTGTTATGAGACAGCAAAACAGTACAATATCCCGATCATCGCCGACGGCGGAATCAAGTTCTCCGGAGACATCACCAAAGCGATCGCAGCCGGCGCCAATGTCGTTATGCTGGGCGGACTGCTGGCAGGATGTGACGAGAGCCCGGGAAGCTTCGAGTTATATCAGGGAAGAAAATATAAAGTATACCGTGGCATGGGCTCCCTGGCAGCGATGGAGAACGGCAGCAAGGACCGTTACTTCCAGGAGAATGCCAAGAAGCTGGTTCCGGAAGGCGTGGAAGGACGTGTCGCTTACAAAGGAACCGTGGAAGATACGATCTTCCAGCTGGTCGGCGGTCTTCGCGCCGGTATGGGATACTGTGGAGCTAAGACGATCGAAGAGCTGAAAGAAAAAGGCAGATTTGTGAAGATGTCCGCCGCAGCTTTGAGAGAGAGTCATCCGCATGACATCCATATCACAAAGGAATCGCCGAACTACAGCGTAGAGTAATCAACAAAACCGTCACCGATCAAGGACGGAGACATAAAAAGGGAATACGGGCGTCTTGTATCGTATTCCCTGAGCGGAAGGCAGGCTGCCGCAGATGGGGGAAAAGAGAGAGGACCGATCTGCGCAGCCTGTTTTTATTTCACAGGAAATTGCGTTTCTGTGCAATAAAAACGCTCCGCTCTCAGGAAAGGACCAGTTACATTGGCTCAGAAAAAGTTTTCCAGACAAAAGAAGAGTATCATAACCCGGAAAAAGTCCGGCGCCTCAAAAACGCGCGTGAGTAAATACATATTTAATAAGAAGAAACGGAATGTGGTGTCCGGCAGAAAAAGAAAAACCCCGGGTTCCGGCAGAGGAAAAAGCCTTTTTTGCAGGAAGAATCTGGAGCTTGCAGCTACCATCTGTCTGTTGTCGCTTGCAGTCGTCCTCTTTGCCCGCATTCTGCGGTGGGAACCTGTGGCCGGACAGTCGCCCGGGGCAGTGCAGCGCCAGCTTTCCGATACGGAAGAATATCAGATCCTTCCCGCGGAGGAAGGTCCCTGCGGAAGGCCGGAGATCCTGCAGGATTATATTGTGAAGAATCCATACAGCAGAAGCGGCGTGGCGCTGGAGCAGGTGAACGGGATCGTCGTACACTATGTGGCAAATGCAGGGTCCACAGCCCGGGAAAACAGGGATTATTTTGAAAATCTGAAAGATACGCATCTGACAAAAGCGAGCAGCCATTTTATCATCGGGCTGGATGGGGAGATCATTCAATGCATCCCTCTGGATGAGATATCCTATGCCTCCAATGAGAGAAACGGGGATACGATCTCCATTGAATGCTGTCATCCGAAAAAAGATGGAAAGTTTAATAAAAAAACGTACCGCTCGCTGGTGCGGCTCGTGTCCTGGCTCTGCGCTTCCTACGGGCTTTCGGATTCCGCGGTCATCCGCCACTATGATGTGACCGGGAAAATGTGTCCGAAGTATTTTGTGAAGCATGAGGATGCCTGGGAAGATTTTCTTTCAGATATTGAGAGAAAACTGGAAAAAAACAGGTAAATTTTAAATAAAATGAATTATCTATGATGAAAAACCTGCAAAAATGATTGATTATGATGGAAAAATGAGATATGATTAATAACTGTGAGTATCTGAATACCGGCGTTTATACATAAAGGCGGCGTAGCTGCATAGGGTGCAAAACCGCGTCGGGAGCAGAAAGTCAGAAAAGGGAAAGGAATGAAGCAGATGAGTTACAAGATTGGCGTCATCCGAGGCGACGGCATCGGTCCGGAGATTGTTGCCGAGGCGCTGAAAGTGATGGATAAGGTTGCCTGTAAATATTCGAAAGAGTTTGAATATATAGAGATTCTTCTTGGCGGAGCTTCCATTGATGTGCATGGGAAGCCTCTGACAGGGGAAGCGCTTGAGACAGCGAAAAGCTGTGACGCAGTGCTGATGGGTTCCATCGGCGGGGATACCAATACATCGCCGTGGTATAAGCTGCCGGCAGATTTAAGACCGGAAGCGGGACTTCTCGCGATCCGCAAGGGACTCGGATTATTTGCCAACATGCGTCCGGCATACCTGTATGAGGAGTTAAAGGATGCCTGTCCGCTGCGGGAGGATATCATCGGAGACGGTTTTGATCTGGTTGTCATGCGGGAGCTTACCGGCGGACTGTATTTCGGAGAGAGAAAGACAGAGGAGGAAGATGGCGTGTTAAAAGCCACCGATACCCTCTGCTATAATGAGAACGAGATCCGCAGGATCGCCATCCGGGCTTTTGAGATTGCCATGAAGAGACGGAAAAAGGTGACCAGCGTCGATAAGGCAAACGTACTGGACAGCTCCAGATTGTGGAGAAAAGTGGTCAATGAAGTGGCCGCCGATTATCCGGAGGTAGAACTGGAACACATGCTGGTTGACAACTGCGCGATGCAGCTTGTCCGCGACCCGAAACAGTTCGACGTGATCTTAACGGAAAATATGTTCGGGGATATTTTGTCTGACGAGGCGAGCATGGTGACCGGTTCCATCGGAATGCTGTCTTCCGCCAGCTTAAAAGAGGGAAGCTTCGGTTTATATGAGCCAAGTCATGGCTCCGCGCCGGACATTGCCGGAAAGAATCTGGCCAACCCGATCGCCACGATTTTATCTGCAGCGATGCTGCTCCGCTATTCCTTAAATATGGATGAGGCGGCTGACGATGTGGAGCAGGCGGTAAAACAGGTATTAAAGGACGGCTACCGCACAGGAGATATCATGTCCGAGGGTATGAAAGAGGTCGGAACAAAAGAGATGGGAGACCTGATCGCAGAGCGCATCCGGTAATAGTTCCTGTCACGTGTTCCGGGATGTGGGATTACAGATAAAACAGATTGTCGGCCGGTTTTGTGGGAAAGATGCAGCCGGATGGAAAGAGACCGGAGAGTAAAGCCGGCGGACAAACAGGAAACGGGAGGTAAAGAGAAATGAGAAGTGATCATGTAAAAAAGGGGATGCAGCAGGCGCCGCACCGCTCTTTATTTAACGCACTGGGATTTACGAAAGAGGAGCTGGAACGGCCGCTGGTCGGCGTGGTAAGCTCTTTCAGTGAGATCGTGCCGGGTCATATGAACCTGGATAAAATTACAGAGGCAGTAAAAATGGGAGTTGCCATGGCAGGCGGAACGCCGATCGTGGTTCCGGCTATCGCTGTCTGTGACGGTATCGCCATGGGGCATGTGGGGATGAAGTATTCCCTGGTCACAAGAGAGCTGATCGCCGATTCCACGGAATGTCTGGCAAAAGCGCATCAGTTTGACGCTCTTGTCATGATTCCGAACTGTGATAAAAATGTACCGGGACTTCTGATGGCGGCAGCCAGAATCAATATCCCGACCATCTTTGTGAGCGGCGGTCCGATGCTTGCCGGAAGAGTGGACGGATGCAAGAGAAGTCTTTCTTCCATGTTTGAGGCGGTGGGCGCTTACGAGGCCGGTAAGATGACAGCAGAGAAGGTAGAAGAGTATGTAAACAACGTCTGCCCGACTTGCGGTTCCTGCTCTGGCATGTATACGGCCAACTCCATGAACTGTATGACAGAGGTTCTCGGTCTCGGTCTTCAGGGAAATGGAACGATCCCTGCCGTATATTCTGAGAGAATCCGTCTGGCAAAACACGCCGGAATGAAAGTGATGGAACTTTACAAAAACAATATCCGTCCAAGCGATATCATGACGAAGGAAGCATTCTTAAACTGCCTGACTGTGGATATGGCACTGGGATGCTCCACAAACACCATGCTGCATCTGCCGGCGATCGCCCATGAGGCAGGTATAGAGATCAACATGGATATTGCCAATGAGATCAGCGAAAAGACGCCAAACCTCTGCCATCTGGCTCCGGCCGGCCCAACCTACATGGAAGACCTGAATGCGGCAGGCGGCGTCTACGCGGTGATGAACGAGCTCAGCAAAAAAGGCCTTCTCTATGAAGACGCCATCACGGTGACAGGAAAGACGGTTGGCGAAAATATCGCCCATGTTTACAACAAGAATCCGGAAGTCATCCGTCCGATCGATAATCCGTACATGGCAGAAGGCGGTATCGCCGTTCTGAAAGGCAATCTCGCTCCGGATACCGGTATCGTAAAACAGTCTGCTGTTGTACCGGAGATGATGGTTCATGAGGGACCGGCCCGTGTCTTTGACTGTGAGGAGGACGCGATCGCTGCCATCAAAGGCGGAAAGATCGTGCCGGGTGATGTGGTTGTCATCCGCTATGAGGGACCGAAAGGAGGTCCTGGTATGAGAGAGATGTTAAATCCGACCTCCGCTATTGCCGGTATGGGTCTGGGCGACTCTGTGGCGCTTATCACAGACGGACGTTTCTCCGGCGCATCCAGAGGCGCATCCATCGGACATGTATCTCCGGAAGCAGCTGTGGGTGGCCCGATCGCTCTGGTGGAAGAGGGAGATATCATTAAGATCGATATTCCGAACCGAAGCCTGAATGTGGACATTTCCGATGAGGAGATGGCAGCAAGAAAGGCAAAATGGCAGCCGAGAGAACCGAAGATTAAAGACGGTTATCTGCTCCGTTACGCAGCGCTTGTAACCTCCGGTAACCGGGGAGCCGTGCTGGATGTGAACCAGCTGAAATAAGGTCCGGGGGATAGGAAAAAAGGATAAGACCCGGCAGTGTGGCTTTGCTGCCCGCTGCCGGCAGAAATGTATTTTTGGAAAGGGTTGAAACCAGATGCGACAGATTCTGAACGGTTCAGAAATCGTCATCGAATGTCTCAAAGAGCAGGGCGTGGATACGGTTTTCGGTTATCCGGGCGGTGCGATTTTGAACATTTACGATGAATTATATAAACATAACGGCGAGATTCATCACATCCTGACCTCTCACGAGCAGGGAGCCGCTCACGCAGCGGACGGCTATGCGAGAGCGACAGGAAAGGTCGGCGTATGTATGGCGACCTCAGGACCAGGCGCGACCAACCTGGTCACCGGTCTTGCCACTGCCTATATGGATTCTATTCCGGTGGTTGCCATCACAGCCAATGTGGCGGTGAGTCTTCTTGGAAAGGATTCCTTCCAGGAGATCGACATCAAAGGTGTCACCATGCCGATCACCAAACATAATTATATAGTGAAAGATATAGAGAAACTGGCGGATACGATCCGGGACGCTTTCCGTATCGCTCAGTCCGGCAGAAAAGGTCCGGTACTCATCGATGTGACGAAAGATGTGACGGCGGCAAAGACTTATTTTGAGTCTGTAAAACCGGTGAAGATTCATCCGGTCTGCGATACCATCCGCGAGAGAAGCATGAAAGAAGCTTCTGAGATCATCCGTCACTCAAAACGCCCGTATGTTTTAGTGGGCGGCGGATGTACACTCTCCGATGCCAGCGAACAGGTGCGGGAGTTTGTGCGAAAGATCGACGCTCCGGTCTGCGATACCCTTATGGGAAAAGGTGTATTTCCGGGAGAGGATCCGATGTATACCGGAATGATCGGTATGCATGGAACGAAAGCATCCAATATCGGTGTGTCCGAGGCGGATGTCCTGATCGCCATCGGATGCCGGTTCAGCGACCGTGTTTACGGCAACGCGAAGACCTTTGCGAAAAATGCAAAGATCATTCAGATCGATATCGATCCGGCGGAAATTAACAAAAATATCATGGTGGATATTTCCATCGTGGGTGATATCAAGGCGGTGTTGACGATCTTTAACAAGCGGATCAAAGAGCAGCATCATGAGGAATGGATCTCGCATGTGCAGGAATTAAAAGAAAAGTATCCGCTGCGTTATCATCAGGAACGCCTGTCCGGTCCGGGCGTCATTGAGAAGATCTACGAGATGACAGAGGGGGATGCCATCATCACGACAGAGGTCGGACAGCACCAGATGTGGGCGGCACAGTTCTATAAATATAAGAGACCACGTCAGTTCCTGACTTCCGGCGGTCTCGGCACCATGGGATATGGTCTGGGCGCCGCTCTCGGCGCGAAAGTGGGATGTCCGGATAAGACGGTAGTAAATATTGCCGGCGACGGATGTTTCCGCATGAATATGAATGAGATCGCCACCGCCACCCGCTCGGGTATTCCGGTCATTGAGGTGGTCATCAATAACCATGTACTCGGCATGGTCCGCCAGTGGCAGACTCTCTTCTATGGGGAGAGATACTCAGCGACCACCCTGAACGATAAGGTGGACTTTGCCAAGGTGGCGGAAGCCATGGGCGCAAGAGCCAGCCGTGTCACGACAATGGAAGAGTTTGAGAGGGCGTTTGCGGAAGCACTTTCCTGCGGGGAACCGTATCTGATCGACTGTATGATCGACAGCGACGAGAAAGTATGGCCGATGGTAGCGCCGGGAGATTCCATTGACGAGGCATTCAGTGAAGAGGATCTGGCGGCGAAAGAATAATGGACGCCCGTAGCCGGGGAGCCGCTTTTGTCAGAAAGCTTTTGAACCCGGGCGTCATTCTGACAGATTTTTCTGTCTTACTCATACATTTATGAAAGAAGGAGACACAATTATGTTTCAGTACAAATGTTTAAATCCGATTTCTGAAGTCGGACTTTCGATTTTTGATGAGAATTATAAAGAGGTGGAGGAGCTGCAGGATGCGGACGCTGTGCTCGTAAGAAGCGCGGCCATGCATGATATGCAGGACGTTCCGAACCTTCTGGCTGTAGCCCGCGCCGGAACCGGCGTGAACAATATTCCGGTCAGCGATTACGCTGAGAAGGGAATCGTTGTGTTCAACACACCGGGCGCCAATGCCAACGGTGTAAAGGAGATCGTGATCGCGGGAATGCTTCTTTCCGCCCGTGACCTGATCGGAGGACATAACTGGGTAGAAGAAAATAAAAACAATCCGGATATCACAAAGGACATGGAGAAAGCAAAAAAAGCTTTTGCCGGAACAGAGATCCAGAAAAAGAAGATCGGTGTCATCGGTCTTGGCGCCATCGGCGTTTTAGTTGCCAACGCAGCAAGAAATCTGGGTATGGACGTTTACGGTTATGACCCGTACCTGTCCTTAAAGAGCGCATGGAATCTTTCCCGCTCTGTTCACCATGTAAACTCCGTGGATGAGATTTTTGAGCACTGCGATTACATTTCCGTGCACGTGCCTCTCATGGACACCACAAGAAATATGGTGGGTAAGGACGGTATCGCGAAGATGAAACCATCCGCAACGATCCTGAATTTCGCAAGAAATGGTCTTGTAGACGAGGATGCGGTTGTGGAAGCGCTCAAGGAAGGAAGACTCCGTCATTATGTGACAGACTTCCCTACTCCGAAGGTAGCCGCTGTGGACGGCGTTATCGCTTTCCCTCATCTTGGAGCTTCCACAGAAGAGTCTGAGGAAAACTGTGCGGTCATGGCGGTGGAGCAGGTGATGGATTATCTGGAGAACGGAAATATCCGCAACTCCGTGAACTTCCCGAATATCGACATGGGCGTATGCCAGACAGAGGGACGTATCGCCATCTTACACAGAAATATCCCGAACATGCTGACTCGGTTCACAGGTATGTTCTCCAAAGACGGCATTAACATCACAGAGATGAGCAACAAGACAAAAGGAGATTACTCCTATGCGATCTTTGACCTGGATTCCCCGATTGCGGAGGAAGCAGTCAATGAACTGAAAGCCATCGACGGCGTGCTGAAAGTAAGAGTGATTAAATAATACAAAAAAATACTAAAGGAGATAATAAATGGAACAGAAATTAAAAGTCGGAATTCTCGGAGGAACAGGAATGGTAGGGCAGAGATTCATCTCTCTGCTGGAAAACCATCCGTGGTATGAGGTGACAACGATCGCGGCAAGCCCTCGTTCTGCAGGCAAAACCTATGAGGAAGCGGTAGGCGGACGCTGGAAAATGCAGACGCCGATGCCGGAGGCAGTAAAGAATATCGTTGTCATGAACGTAAACGAAGTGGAGAAAGTGGCTTCTCAAGTGGACTTTGTGTTCAGCGCAGTAGATATGTCCAAAGAAGAGATCCGCGCCATCGAAGACGAGTACGCAAAAACAGAGACTCCGGTAGTCTCCAACAACAGCGCGCACAGATGGACGCCGGATGTGCCAATGGTCGTACCGGAGATTAATCCGGAGCATTTTGAAGTCATCGCCGCACAGAAAAAACGTCTCGGAACAACCAGAGGTTTCGTGGCAGTAAAACCAAACTGCTCGATCCAGAGCTATGCGCCGGCTCTTTTCGCATTAAAAGAGTTCGGACCAAAAGAAGTAGTGGCAACGACCTATCAGGCAATCTCAGGCGCTGGCAAGACATTTAAGGACTGGCCGGAAATGGTGGAAAATGTCATTCCGTTTATCAGCGGCGAGGAAGAGAAATCCGAGCAGGAGCCGCTCAAACTGTTTGGTAAGGTTGTCGGCGACCACATCGAGAAGGCAGAGCTTCCGGTCATCACAACCCAGTGCGTCCGCGTACCGGTACTGGACGGTCACACCGCCGCAGTCTTTGTGAACTTTGAGAAAAAACCGACCAAAGAGCAGATCATTGAGTGCTGGAGAAACTTTAAGGGACTTCCGCAGGAACTGAACCTGCCGAGCGCTCCGAAGCAGTTCATTCAGTATATGGAAGAGGACAATCGTCCACAGGTAAAAGCAGATGTGAACTTTGAGAACGGCATGGGCATCTCCATGGGTCGTTTGAGAGAAGATACACTCTATGATTATAAGTTTATCGGCTTATCCCACAACACCGTCCGCGGTGCTGCCGGCGGAGCCATCCTCTGTGCAGAACTTCTGACCGCACAGGGATATATCAGCGCAAAATAATAAATGTGTTCGTTCAGCCATGTGCCATTCCGGTATCATGGCTGAATGGTTATAGACAAAAAAGTAAAGAGTCGTTAGCAAACACATCAGGAGGAAAAGGTTTGAAAGTGAACTTTCCAATCTACCATTATTGACGCAGTTAATGCGTCAGGAAAGGAGAAAAAATGGCGTTAGATCTGGATGCAATCAGAAGAGCAGTATTATCGCTGGTATATGAATACCTTGGCCGCACCGGTGTCCTTTTCATGGAATTTCTGGGCAACTGTGTGATTGGTCTGCTGATCCTTGTCATCGGGTTTAAACTTTCCAATTACGTCGTAAAGATTTGTAAAAAAATGTTTGAACGGTCCAAAATGGACCTGATGATACAGACCTTTCTGTTGTCCGCCATGAAGATCGGTCTGAAGATCCTCGTGGTTTTCATCGCCATCCAGCAGGTAGGCGTTCAGGCATCGTCCATCATCGCCGTGATCGGTTCCGCCGGATTGGCCGTAGGTATGTCTTTGCAGGGTTCTCTCTCCAATATCGCCGGAGGCGTCCTTCTTCTGGTAGTCAAACCATTTCAGGTAGGTGATTACATTCTGGAAGACAGTTCCGGCCAGGAGGGAACTGTCCAGGCCATCGGTATCATGTATACGAAGCTCAGCAGCATGGATAACAAGGCGATTCTCGTTCCAAACGGAAACCTGTCCAATTCGACCATCATCAATGTGACCAACCAGGACAAGCGGCGGGTGGACCTGCTCATCGGAATAGAGTACAGCGAAGATATTAAAAAGGTAAAAGACATTCTTGAAAAGGTGATTGAGAGCGAGGAGGTACTCTTAAAAGACGAGCCGGTCAGAATCTATGTCAGTGATTTTAAAGAAAGCAGCATTGATATTGGTATCCGCTACTGGGTGAAGACGGAAGATTACTGGGACTCCCGCTGGCGGGTTTTGGAAAAAATCAAATATGCTTTCGACGAGGCTGGCGTGACCATACCGTTTAATCAGCTGGATGTGAATGTGATATCACAGAAGTGAGAAAATAAACATTTTGCAGATATGTAATGAAAAGGTTCTTCTATGAATGCATGGTCTGTCATAGAAGAACCTTTTCAATTTATATTACAGGAATTTGTTAAATGTTTTTATCCATCTTTTGATTGATCCACTCCTCGTTCAGCGCGATCACTTTCTCCATGGCCGCCGGCCCCGGCGCGCCGATGGTGTTGCGCTTCTCGATGCAGGTCTTTAAGGAGATAGCGTCGTAGATGTCCTCCTCAAAGACCGGGCTGATGGCCTTGTACTCATCGAGGCTCATGTCATCTAAGGAGATGCCTTTGTCGATGCAGTAAAGGACGAGCTTGCCGACGATACCGTGAGCGTCGCGGAATGGTACGCCGTGGTTTACAAGGTAATCTGCCGCGTCGGTGGCGTTGGTGAAACCGTTTTTCGCGCTTTTCTCCATGACTTCCGGGTGGAAGGTGATGGTCTTTAACATGCCGTTAAAGAGGGCGAGACATCCCTTTACGGTGTCGTAGGCGTCGAAGGTCAGTTCCTTGTCTTCCTGCATGTCTTTGTTGTAGGCAAGCGGCAGTCCCTTCATGGTGGTGAGCAGGGACATGAGCGCGCCATAGACGCGTCCGGTCTTGCCGCGTACCAGCTCGGCGATGTCCGGGTTTTTCTTTTGCGGCATGATGCTGCTGCCGGTGCTGTAGGCGTCGTCGATCTCAATGAACTGGTACTCGTTGGAGTTCCAGAGGATGATCTCCTCGCAGAAGCGACTTAAGTGCATCATGATGATGGAGAGCGCGCTCAGAAGCTCGATGACGTAATCCCGGTCGGAGACGGAGTCCATGCTGTTTAAGGTCGGGCCATAGAAGCCCAGCAGTTCTGCCGTCATGTTTCTGTCCAGAGGATAGGTGGTGCCGGCGAGGGCGCCTGCGCCCAGAGGACAGTAGTTCATCCGCTCGTAGATATCGCAGAGACGGTCATAGTCTCTCTTGAACATCTCCATATATGCGCCAATGTGGTGGGAGAGGGTCAGCGGCTGCGCTTTTTGCAGGTGAGTGAAACCCGGCATGGCGGTGTGAATGTTTTCTTTCATGAGGGAATGGCAGGTTTTGATCAGGGCAAGCACCTGGTCCCGGATGGCAAGAAGCTCGTCTCTTGTATAGAGCTTCATATCAAGAGCCACCTGGTCGTTGCGGCTTCTTCCGGTGTGCAGCTTCTTGCCGGTGTCGCCGATGCGGTCGATGAGGGTGGCCTCCACGAAGCTGTGGATATCCTCGTACTCATCGGTGATCTCCAGCGTGCCGTTTTCCACGTCGGCGAGGATTCCCTCGATACCCCGTAAGATGTCATCCCGTTCTTCTTCCGTGAGGATACCGACGGCAGCCAGCATTTTTACATGCGCCATGCTGCCCTCCATATCTTGTCTGTAAAACTTTTTATCAAAACTGATGGACGCGTTGAAGTTATAGACCAGTTTGTCTGTCTCTTTGGTAAAGCGTCCTCCCCATAATTGAGCCATAATGCTCCTCCTTTATTTTTCAATATAGTATTATCGTATTGCAGAGCGACTGCCGGAATCGCTGTTCTTTATTTTACATGAAAATGTGAAGGCTGACAAGGTTCGTCCGGGGAAGAAATCCGGATGTTTTCTGTATTTTTTCAGAAAATGGTAACAGTTCTTGAGTTATGACGGGGAAAAGAGTATAATCAGTCTGTTTGCGCATGAAGAAAATTATCCGTGCTGCGGACAAAAGGTTTCAGGTACTGAACCGGATAAAAGCGGATGAAGGATAGTGAAAATGCAGGAGGATTGTCACAGATCAGTACATGAAAACAGAAAAAGACAAAAAAGAGAGGACAACGTATGGGAACACAAGAGAAAACACATAAGGTCAGAAATACGTTTCTGCTGCTTTTGACGGCGCTCATCTGGGGAGCCGCCTTTGTGGCGCAGAGCATGAGTATGGATTATATTGAGCCGATGACCTTCATTTTTCTTCGCTCGCTGATCGGAGGAGTCTTTCTTCTCCCGTGCATTTGGGTATTTGACCATATGGGCGGAAAGAGGAAATGCGAGGAAGAAGAAAGGGTAGCGGCAGATCACGGAGAGAAGATCACAGGAGTTGCGTTGGAAGGACAAAGAGCAAAAGAAAACTCATATCGCTGGTGGACGGATACCAGGCTTTTGTCTGGCGGTATGATCTGCGGCCTGTTTTTGTTTGCCGCCAACTGTTTTCAGCAGACGGGAATTCAGTATACGACCGTCGGGAAGGCCGGATTTATCACTTCCTTCTATATTATTATCGTGCCGCTGATGGGGATTTTTCTGAAACGGTACTGCGGGATCCTCACCTGGGTGGCTGTGGTGATCGCGCTGGCAGGGCTGTATTTCCTTTGTATGAATGAGGCGCTGCAGATTCAGATGGGAGATTTGCTGATTCTGATCTCTGCCTTTTTGTTTGCGGGACAGATCATGGCCATCGATCATTTCAATGCATTTCTTGATGGCGTGAAAATGTCCTGCATCCAGTTTTTTACCGGGGCGGTTCTTGGCTGTATCGGAATGCTGCTGTTTGAGAATCCGCAGATTTCCCTGATTCTTGATGCGGCGGTGCCGGTACTTTACACGGGCGTGATGTCCACAGGGGTGGCATATACCTTGCAGATCATCGGGCAAAAGGGCATGAATCCGACCATGGCGGCGCTGATCTTAAGTCTGGAGTCCGTTTTCTCCGCGCTGAGCGGCTTTGTCATCCTGCATCAGGTGATGAGCGTGAGGGAGCTCCTGGGCTGCGTTTTGATGTTTGTGGCAATTATTCTTGCCCAGCTTCCGGATTTTCGTCAAAAGAACCATTGATTTTATGCATGAATATGTGTATAATGATAAATATTATTCAATTCAAGTGAAAAAGGAGAGATTAAAGATGATGTTTAAAAGATTAGCAGCTATGGCTATGACAGCAGTTCTTGGCGCTGCCCTCTTAACAGGATGCGGCAGCAGCACAGACAGTACCAGCGAGGCGCCGGCAGAGGGAGCCACCACTGCGGCAGAGAGTGCGACCGGCGCAGTAGCGACATCCACGGTTCCGACCGTGACAGAGGGTAAGTTGATCATGGCGACCAACGCTTATTTCCCGCCATATGAGTATTATGAAGGCAGCGAGATCGTCGGCATCGACGCGGAGATCGCGGAAGCCATCGGCGAGAAGCTTGGTCTTGAGGTAGAGATTCAGGATATGGAGTTTGACTCCATCATCACAGCTGTTTCCACCGGCAAGGCAGACATCGGTCTGGCAGGTATGACTGTGACGCCGGAACGTGAGAAGAACATTAACTTCTCTGATACATATGCGACCGGTATCCAGTCCGTTATCGTGACAGAGGATTCCGATATCCAGTCCATCGATGACTTACAGGGCAAGAAGATTGGCGTGCAGTTATCCACCACCGGTGACCTCTATGCCAGCGATGATTTTGGCGAGGAAAATGTAGAGAAGTTCAACAAAGGAAATGACGCGGTCATGGCATTATCTCAGGGTAAAGTGGACGCGGTCATCATTGATAATCAGCCGGCTCTTTCTTATGTGAGCAGCACACAGGGTCTTAAGATCCTGGATACACAGTACGCAGAGGAAGAGTACGCTGCATGTATCTCCAAGGATAACACAGAGCTGTTAGACGCTGTCAACGGTGCGCTGGCAGAGCTGAAAGCAGACGGAACAATCCAGTCTATTCTTGACAAATACATTGTGACAGAGTAAAGAAAAACAGGTGCTGCCGCCACTGTTATGAGATTTTCTTTATAAGATGTTTTTCATAAAAAGAGAATCTGCGGCAGCCTATGATGCAGGGATTTGGACGTGCATCCGCCATCCATTCCCTGCATTTTCTTATGAAGGAAAGCATGAAAATGCGAAGAGAAAAGAAAGGATGAGATTTTGAGCGCGTGGTTTTCTGAATTGCAGGCAAAGTTCGTCAATGACTTTATCGTCGACAACCGGTATATGTACATTGTCGATGGTCTTAAGACGACTTTGATCGTTACATTTATGGCTTTAATCCTCGGTCTGATCCTGGGTGCGCTGGTTGCCGTTGTCCGCACCAGTTACAGCCAGATGCGTGAGGAGAGTAAAAGAGGACTCGGCGGATTTCTTTTGAAGATTGCCGATATTATCTGCCGCGTATATCTGACGATCATTCGCGGTACGCCGGCACTGGTACAGTTATTGATCATGTACTTTATCATTTTAAGTTCACCGGATATCAGTAAGACGATGGTTGCCATCGTGACCTTCGGTATCAACTCCGGCGCCTATGTGGCGGAGATCTTCCGTTCCGGTATCCTCTCCATTGATGTGGGACAGATGGAAGCGGGACGTTCGCTGGGACTTAGTTACATTGATACGATGACGCAGATCATCATGCCGCAGGCAATCAAGAACTGTCTGCCGGCGCTGGTAAATGAGATTATCGCCCTGTTAAAAGAGACGTCCATCTGTGGTTATATCGGTCTTGCCGAGCTGACCCGTGGCGGCGATATCATCCGTGGCGTTACCTTTGACGCTTTGCTGCCGTTGATTGTGGTCGCTCTTGTTTACCTGGTTATCGTCATGTTCTTTACATGGATCATGAGCTTGCTGGAGAGGAGGTTGAGAGAAAGTGATATCCGTTAAAAATCTTTGTAAATCGTTCGGACACCATCAGGTGCTCAAAAATATCAACGAGCATATCGCTCCCGGCGAGAAGGTCGTGATCATCGGACCGTCCGGTTCCGGTAAGTCCACCTTTCTTCGCTGTATGAACCTTCTGGAACGTCCGACTTCCGGACAGGTGATCTTCGATGGCATCGATATCACCGATCCGAAGACCGATATCAATAAGGTTCGGCAGCATATGGGTATGGTGTTCCAGCACTTTAATCTGTTTCCGCATAAGACTATCATGGAAAATATTACGCTGGCGCCGACCAGACTGAAACTGATGAAAGCCGATGAGGCAAAGGAAGAGGCGCTGCGTCTTCTCCGTCTTGTCAACCTGGAAGAAAAGGCAGACGCTTACCCGGGACAGCTCTCCGGCGGACAGAAGCAGAGAATTGCCATCGTCCGCTCTCTGGCGTTAAAGCCGAAGATGATGCTCTTTGACGAGCCGACCAGCGCGCTTGACCCGGAGATGGTCGGGGAGGTTCTCGAGGTTATGAAGAATCTGGCCGACGAGGGCATGACCATGGCGGTTGTCACTCATGAGATGGGCTTTGCCAGAGAGGTGGGAACCCGCGTCATGTTTATGGATCAGGGTATCATTCTCGAGCAGGGGACTCCGGAGGAGATCTTCGGGAACCCGAAGGAGGCCAGAACCCAGGAGTTCTTATCCAAGGTGCTGTAAATAAAAGGTATATTTTGCAGGGTGCGTTTCCGGTCAGGAAGGGCGCCCTGTTTTTGGATGTTTTTTCCACAAATAAAAATAAGCCGGTTTTTTCCCGTGAAACAGAGTGTACCGGATGAGATCATCGGTCACAATGCACAGGGGAGTGAGAAAGAACCAGACGAACATGAAGGGCAGGCATACCTGCCCTTTTAAATTAAACGGCATGTCGGAATAGTCCCACACCTGAAGGTGAAGGATCAGATTGACCACCAGGCCGGTCATAAATTCATAGACAGTGATGATAAGGGTGCCGAGGATCATCTGCGTGAGAAAGGACGGCTGGATATCCGGACGTTCGTTGAGAATGCCGATCGTATAGAAACTCAGTCCCCCGCAAAGAAACATGGAGATATGCGAGTATCCCCGAAAGAGAATTTCAATATTATAATAGACCATTCCTCCGGTGCATATGATAAATAATGGCCGGAGGATTTTTATGATAAAAAGATGACGATTCATCCGAGACTGTCTCCTTGCTATAAATAGAATCTGTTCTGTGCGTCACAGACCATAGTATGAACCGCAGGAGAAGGGATTATACAGTATAAGAAAAAGCGCCGCCGCAGACCGACTGACCGGAAGATGAGACACATTTCCAGAAAGGAAAATCTGTCTGTCCCGGACGAGTGCTGCCTGCGGCGGCGCTCACAGACCGGATGATAACAGGTATCATTCGGTCTGAATCCTGTTGAAGCAGGAGATCGAACTATTATTTATTATTTTTATTTTTCTCTACTTCCTGCATCTTCATCGCACGAACTTTGCTTGGAAGACCGAATAAGGTGATGAAGCCTTCTGCGTCGTGATGGTCATACAGGTCGCCTGTGGTGAAGGAAGCTAAAGACTCGCTGTACAGGCTGTATGGGGAAGTGGTTCCGGCTTTGATGATGTTACCTTTGTAAAGTTTGAACTTCACTTCGCCGGTCACATATTTCTGTGTGGATTCCACGAAAGCCTGCAGTGCTTCGCGAAGCGGTGTGAACCATTTTCCTTCGTATACAAGCTGTGCCATACGGTTTCCGATGTCTTTCTTCACATCCATGGTGTCACGGTCGAGAACCAGCTCTTCCAGCTGCTTCTGTGCTTCCATGAGGATCGTTCCGCCAGGAGTCTCGTAAACGCCTCTGGACTTCATGCCGACAACACGGTTTTCCACGATATCGATGATACCGATGCCGTTTCTTCCGCCCAGCTCATTTAATTTGCGGATGATGTCGGCAACTTTCATCTCCTCGCCATTGATGCTCTTTGGAACGCCGGCTTCAAATGTCATGGTGACATATTCTTCTTTGTCCGGAGCCTTTTCCGGAGTCACGCTGAGCATGAGAAGGTGATCGTAATTCGGCTCGATGGAAGGGTCTTCCAGCTCAAGACCTTCGTGGCTGATGTGCCATAAGTTCCGGTCGCGGCTGTAGCTGCTGTCCGCGGAGAATGGCAGGTCGATGCCGTGTGCCTTACAGTAGGCGATCTCTTCCTCCCGGGAGTTCAGCGTCCATTTATCATCTCTCCATGCGGCGATGATCTTTAAGTCAGGAGCTAACGCTTTGATACCAAGCTCAAAACGGATCTGGTCGTTCCCTTTTCCGGTCGCGCCGTGGCAGATGGCGGTAGCACCTTCTTTTCTTGCGATCTCCACCAGTTTGGCAGCGATGCCCGGACGTGCCATGGATGTTCCGAGAAGGTATTTGTTCTCGTAAACAGCGCCTGCCTGTACGCATGGGATGATGTAATTCTCACAGAAATCGTCTGTGATATCTTCAATATATAACTTAGATGCGCCGGAGTAGAGCGCTCTCTCCTCAAGACCATCCAGTTCTTCGCCCTGTCCGCAGTCTACGCAGCAGCAGATGACTTCGTAATCATAATTCTCTTTTAACCATGGGATGATGGCTGTGGTGTCGAGACCACCGGAATATGCCAAAACAACTTTTTCTTTGCTCATTCTATGTATCCTCCTTCAAATCTTTTCTTTCTTCATAAAAAGCAAATAAAAATGTATCGGATCCGCAGACCCCATACAGATCCGCCAAAAATCTTCTTTAAAAGGAAGAAATGCGGCGCGATAGGTATACTATACGGCATCCGGCAAGAATTTGCAAGCACTTTTTTTAAAAAATAACGAATAAATATTAATTATTGCTTGCATAAACTTGGGAGAAGGCGTATAATTATGGACATTCTACGAATAATTATGCATTTACAGGAAGGAGAAAGGTAAAAAGCCTGTATATGGAAACTCCGTTCTTGTAATGTCAGAAAAAATGTGGGATAATACTAAATTGTCAGTGCGGCAGCCGGAAGTATCCGGTCTGTCAGAGAAAGAGAACGATCAGGAGGATGGACAGATGATAAAAGTAGGGATTATCGGCTCCACCGGATATGCCGGACAGGAGCTGGTGCGCATTTTACTTGGACATAAAGAGGCAGAGATTAAATGGTATGGTTCCCGAACGTATGTGGATGAACCTTACGCGGATGTGTTCCGGAACATGTTTACGCTGGTTCCGGATATCTGCAAGGGAGAGGACATGGACAGACTCTGCGAGGAAGTGGATGTGATCTTTACGGCGACGCCGCAGGGGCTGTGCAGCACACTGGTAAATGAAAATGTTCTGTCTAAAGTAAAGATCATTGATCTGAGCGCGGACTTTCGGATCAAGGATGTGGAGACGTACGAAAAGTGGTACGGAATCAAACACGGAAGCCCTGCATATATAAAGGAAGCAGTTTACGGACTCTGTGAGGTGAACAGGGAACAGATCAAAAAGGCACGGCTGGTCGCCAATCCGGGTTGTTATCCGACCTGTTCTTTCCTGTCCATTTACCCGCTGGCAAAGGCAGGTCTTCTCGATATGAAGTCCATCATCGTGGATGCCAAATCCGGTACATCGGGAGCCGGCAGGGGCGCAAAGGTCGCCAACCTGTTCTGCGAGGTGAATGAGAGCATCAAAGCGTACGGGGTGACTACCCATCGGCACACGCCGGAGATTGAGGAACAGCTGTCCTATGCGTCCGGTCAGGAGACGATCATCAATTTTACGCCGCATCTGGTGCCGATGAACCGGGGAATCCTGGTGACGGCCTATGGCAGTCTTGTGAAGGATGTCACGGAAGAAGAGATCCGGGCGCTCTATGAAGAAACTTATAAAGAGGAACAGTTTGTCCGCGTACTGCCGGCAGGCGTCTGCCCGGAGACCCGCTGGGTGGAAGGAAGTAATTACACGGATGTAAATATAAAGAAAGATGCGCGGACCGGAAGAGTGGTCATGATGGGAGCCATGGATAATCTGGTCAAGGGAGCGGCAGGACAGGCTGTCCAGAATATGAATCTGATGTTCGGACTGCCGGAAAACACAGGACTTCTGATGCCGCCGGTGTTCCCATAAAAAGGCAGAGGGGCTGTCGGAAATGTGCGGACACCCTTTAGATAAAGAAAATGAAAGAAGAAATGGATGTGAATATAGAATGAAAATAATATCATCCGGCGTGACAGCGCCGAAAGGATTTCAGGCAGCGGGCCTGCGCGCGGGAATCAAAGCAGGCAAAACAAACAAGGATATGGCTTTGATCTATTCAGAAGCTCCGGCGGTCTGTGCCGGTACATTTACAAGAAATATCGTAAAGGCAGCGCCGGTACTCTGGGATAAAAAGATCGTCGAAGAAGAAGGAAGGGCGCAGGCGGTCGTGATCAACAGCGGCATTGCCAATGCCTGTACCGGAGAAGAAGGCTATGGAAACTGCGAGAAGGAGGCGGAGATCGCCGCCGGCCTTCTGGGAACAGGTAAGAAAGAGGTTCTGGTCTGCTCTACCGGCGTGATCGGCGCTCAGCTTGACATGGATATCGTAAAGAAGGGGATTGGGATGCTGGTGCCGGCCATGGCGGCCGATGCGCAGGCAGCGTCAGCGGCGGCGGAGGCCATCCTGACGACAGATACCCATAAGAAAGAGATCGCCGTGGAATGTGAGATTGACGGAAAGACGGTGACAGTGGGCGGCATGAGCAAAGGTTCCGGCATGATCCATCCGAACATGGGCACCATGCTCGCCTTTGTGACCAGTGATGCGGCGATCGAGCAGCCGCTTTTGCAGCAGATACTCCGGGAAGAGGTGGAGGATACCTTTAATATGATCTCTGTGGACGGAGATACTTCTACCAATGATACCTGTCTGGTGCTTTGCAACGGACTGGCGGGCAATGATATCTTAACGGAGAACAGCGGAGAACTTCCGGTGTTCCGTCAGGCTCTTCACGAAGTACTGGAGTATCTCGCCAAACAGATTGCCGGGGACGGGGAAGGATGCACCCGCCTGTTTGAGGTGACCTGCCAGGGAGCCGCTTCCAGAGAAGAAGCAAAGAAGATCAGTAAGGCAGTCGTCTGCTCCAGCCTGACGAAGGCGGCTGTGTTTGGGAAAGACGCCAACTGGGGAAGAATCCTGTGTGCCATGGGCTACAGCGGCGCTTCCTTTGACCCGGAGACGGTGGACATCATGCTGGAGAGTGAAAAAGGCAGCCTGGTCATCGTGAAAAACGGGATCGCGGCAGATTACAGTGAGGAGAAGGCCACAGAGATCCTCTCGGGCAATCCAGTGCGGGCACTGCTTAACGTGCACGCCGGGGAGGCGGAAGCCACAGCCTGGGGCTGCGACCTTACCTATGAATATGTGAAGATCAATGCGGATTATCGTTCGTAAGGTGAATATTCTGGACAGAAACCATTACTTTTTCCGGAGCAGGAAAGGGGACGATGCGTCCTTAAATTTCCGGAAACGAAAGGAGAAATCATGTTAGAGCTGAATGAGATGAACAGCGAGATGACAAAAGCCAGCGTCCTCATTGAGGCGCTCCCGTACATCCGCCGTTTTTATGGAAAGATCGTAGTAGTGAAATATGGCGGAAGCGCCATGCTGGATGAAGAGTTAAAATATAACGTGATCAAAGACGTGGCTCTTCTGAAGCTGATCGGCATGAAGCCTATCATCGTGCACGGCGGCGGCAAAGAGATCAGCAAATGGGTGAAATTATCCGGGAAGGAGTCCGAATTCTATAACGGACTGCGGATCACAGATAAAGAGACCATGGAGATCGCCGAGATGGTGTTGAACAAGGTCAATAAAGAGCTGGTGGGCTTGATGCAGAAAATGGGCATTAACGCGGTCGGTATCTGTGGAAAAGATGCGGGTCTTATCAAGGTGGACAAAAAGATGCCGGATGGAAAAGATATCGGCTTTGTAGGCAATGTGAAGTCCGTCAACACAGAGATCCTTGACACGCTGATGGATGCGGAATTCATCCCGGTCATCGCGCCGATCGGCATGGATGAGAATTTTGATTCTTATAATATCAATGCGGACGACGCCGCATGTGGTGTGGCAAAGGCGATGAAGGCAGAAAAACTCGTATTCCTCACAGATATCGAGGGCGTCTTTGTAGATCCGTCTAATAAGAAAACACTGATCTCCGAGATGGATGTAAACAGCGCGAAAGAATTTATCGCCAACGGCGTGGTGGGCGGCGGTATGCTGCCGAAGCTCAATAACTGTATTGAAGCCATTGAGCAGGGCGTGTCCAGAGTGCACATTCTGGACGGAAGAGTGGCGCACTGTCTGCTGCTGGAGTTCTTCACGGAGAAAGGTATCGGAACGGCTATTCTGAAAGAACCTTTATTTTAAGGGATAATGATGGTATTTGACGGACAGCGGACGGGGCGGCGCGAAAGAATGCGTGTGGATACGGCACTGCCGGGATTCGTCCGCCGTCCGGATGGAAGAGAATATAACAGGCGGAGGAAAAGCCGATGAGTAAAACACAGGAATATATTGAAAAAGGAGAAAAATATCTTTTAAAGACGTACAACCGGTATCCGGTCGTGCTGGACAGAGGAGAGGGCGTCTACCTCTTTGATGTGGATGGAAAGAAATATCTGGATTTTGGAGCGGGGATCGCAGTTTTTGCTCTGGGATACGGGAATCAGAAATATAACGATGCGCTGAAAGGACAGATCGACAAGATCCTGCACACATCCAACCTGTTTTATAATGTGCCGGCAGTGGACGCGGCAGAGAAGATCGTAAAGACATCCGGTATGGATAAGGTGTTCTTTACAAACAGCGGTGCGGAGGCCATTGAGGGCGCACTGAAGGTGGCAAAGAAGTATGCTTACAAAAAAGACCCGTCCAGGGAATATGAGTTTATCGCCATGAACCACTCGTTCCACGGAAGAAGCCAGGGGGCACTCTCCGTCACGGGCAATGTCCATTATCAGGAAGGATTTGTGCCAAAGCAGATGCGGGCGGTATTCGCCGAATTTAACAATCTCGCCGATGTGGAGGCAAAGGTGACGGAAAACACCTGCGGGATCATCTGCGAAGTAGTGCAGGGTGAGGGCGGCATCTATCCGGCGACAAAAGAATTCCTCGTTGGTCTCAGAAAACTCTGTGATGAGAAAGATATTCTGCTCATTTTTGATGAGGTACAGTGTGGCATGGGCCGGTGCGGAGCTCTGTATGCGCATGAGCTTTACGGGGTGAAACCGGATGTGATGGCGCTGGCAAAGGCGCTTGGCTGCGGTGTGCCGGTGGGAGCTTTCGTGACAGTGCAGAAAGCATCCGGCGCGCTCGTCCCGGGAGATCACGGTACGACTTACGGCGGCAATCCGTTTGCGGCTGCGGCAGTAAACGCAGTGTACGAGATCTTCGAGGAGGAGAAGATCATCGACCATGTGAAAGAAGTGGGAGAGTATCTCTATGAGAAGCTGGAGGAGCTCATGGCAAAGCACAGCCAGATCACTGAACACCGGGGACTGGGACTGATGCAGGGACTGGAACTTTCCTGTCCGGCAGGCGATATCATCACAAAAGCCATGGATCAGGGACTGATCCTCATGTCCGCCGGAACCAATGTGCTCCGGTTTGTTCCGCCGCTGATCATAGAAAAAGCGCATGTGGATGAAATGTGCGGGATTCTTGACAGCGTGCTGGCATACAGGTAAAATAATTCTCACCTCTTGTATTTGTGACAAAATTTAGGTATTATAGTATTTGATTACGGATTTTTGCGTCTGCTTCAGGTTGGGAAGGAGTATTCTTAATTTGAAAAGTAGTGTACAGTGGAAGCGATGGGGCGGCATAGCGTGTCTTTTTGTGCTGCTTCTTGTCTGCAGTGGGTGCGCGGGATTTTTTCAGCCCGTTGCCGGCGGACAGTCTGTGATAACGACAGAGGAAGGTCCGGAGAATGAGGATACCGGAGAAAGTACGAAAGAGGATCCTCAGACAGAAGAGACTACGGAACAGACAGAGGAGAAAGTGATCTATGTACACATTTGCGGCTGCGTGAAGAATCCGGGGCTGTATACATTTTCGGCGGGCGTCCGCGCGGGAGAGGCGGTGACGCAGGCAGGAGGATTTACAAAAGAGGCGGATACGTCTGCGGTGAATCTGGCCGCCGTGCTGGAAGACGGCGTACAGCTTTACGTTCCTTCCGTCAGGGAGGAGATGACTGCCGGAAGTGTTCCGGGAAACGGAGATATGTCAGCCGGGAAGGGCGCAGGCAGCCCGGATACCGGCCAGACAGGGCAGACCGGAGGTACTTCAGGAGAAAATGTCGTGAACCTCAACACGGCGGGAATGGACGAGCTTATGACGCTTTCCGGTATCGGGGAGTCCAGAGCGCAGGCTATTCTGACTTACCGGGAGGAAAACGGGGGTTTTTCTTCCATAGAGGATATCAAAAATGTTTCCGGCATAGGCGAGGGCATTTTTGAGAGGATAAAAAATATGATTACAGTTTGACTCGAGGTGTATTATGGGAAAGAAAGTGCTGGTTGTCGATGACGAAAGATTGATAGTAAAGGGAATTAAGTTTTCTCTTGTGCAGGATGATATGGAGGTGGACTGCGCCTATGACGGCGAGGAAGCGCTGGAGATGGCCAGAAAGACAGAGTATGATATCGTTCTTCTGGATGTGATGCTTCCGAAGCTGAACGGCTTCGAGGTGTGCCAGATGATCCGGGAGTTTTCCAACATGCCGATCATCATGCTGACTGCAAAGGGAGAGGATATGGATAAGATTCTGGGCCTGGAGTACGGCGCGGATGATTATATCACCAAGCCGTTTAACATCCTGGAGGTCAAGGCGAGGATCAAGGCGATCATGCGCAGGAGTACCAGAAAAGCACCGGTCGAGGATAAGAAAAAGATACTCGAGAAGAACGGTTTGAAGATTGACTGTGACAGCAGGAGAGTATTTACCGATGGAAAGGAAGTGCGGCTGACCGCCAAGGAATATGATCTTCTTGAACTCCTTGCCTTCCATCCGAACAAGGTGTACAGCCGGGAGAATCTTCTGAATATCGTCTGGGGCTACGATTATCCGGGCGATGTCCGGACGGTGGACGTACATATCAGACGTCTGCGCGAGAAGATTGAAAAGAATCCGGGGGAACCGGCATATATCCATACGAAGTGGGGTGTAGGATATTTTTTCCAGGACTAATCAGAAAAAAATCTTCCGATATGTTCCCATGTCGTATGTGGTTGGTATCGCCTGTTTTCTTCTGTTCAATGTATTTCTGTCCATTGCCACAGATCATATGGTCCATTCCTACGGAAAGAAGGCGCTGGAGGAAAAAGCGGCCTATGTGGAAAGACAGTGCGGTATTTTATCCAATCAGCTCGTGCTGAACGGAATGAGTTCCTACAACATGACGAACCCGTCGGATGACAAGGGATCAAATCTTTATGAGCTGGAACAGCTTGCCAACGATATCGGCGGGAGGATTCTGATCATCGACGATCATTTTGAGATTCTCGCCGATACCTATCATAAAAATTACGGGCAGTATTATGTGACGGATGAGCTGATTGCGGCTTTTGAGGGAGAGGACGTGGATTACAGCTTTGTCGGCGATAATATTCAGGTGATTTCCGGTGTGTATAACCAGGATACCGGCGACATGGAAGCCGCCGTGCTTGCCATCGCCTCTCTCAGTGATGTCGATGATATAATCAACTATCTGTATACGCAGCGGGCGACGCTCATGGGACTTTTTCTGCTGATCACGCTGATCGTCATCATTTTGCTCGTGATGTTCATGCGCAGATCGTTCAGAAATATGCAGGATGAGCTGGATATCATCGCGGAAGGACATCAGGAAGAAAATATGTCAGAGACCGGTTTTCAGGAGTTTCACCGAATGGCGGTGTCCTTTAACCGGATCATCAACCGCTACAAAGAGCTGGAGAATTCCCGACAGGAGTTTGTCTCCAATGTCTCCCATGAGCTGAAGACGCCGATCACGTCAATGAAGATCCTGGCGGATTCTCTGCTCACGCAGGAAAATGTACCTGCGGAGATCTATGCCGATTTCATGAATGATATCGTTCATGAGATCGACAGAGAGAATCAGATCATCAATGACCTGCTGACGTTGGTCAAGATGGATAAGACGCGGGCAGATCTGAATATCGCGCCGACCAACATCAATGAGCTTCTGGAGGTTCTCTTAAAGAGAATCTCTCCGATCGCGGAGAAGCGCAATATCACCATTCGCCTGGAGACGATGCGGCAGGTGGTGGCGGAGGTTGACGAGGTGAAACTCTCTCTGGCCTGCAACAATATTATCGAGAATGCGGTGAAGTATAATCACGACGGCGGAAAAGTGGACGTATCCCTGAACGGAGATCATAAGTTTTTCTATATCCGGGTGAAGGATACCGGTGTCGGCATACCGGAAGATTGCCAGGAACAGATCTTTGAGAGATTTTACCGGGTGGACAAAGCCCGCTCCAGAGAGACGGGAGGAACCGGTCTCGGTCTGGCTATCTCAAGAAATGTCATCCTTCTTCACAAGGGTTCCATCCGGGTACACAGTAAGGAAGGTGAGGGTGCGACTTTCATCATCCGTATTCCGTTAAATTATCTGGGATAGACGGGGGGGAAATGCAGTGATGAAAAAAATACACAAAATGGCATACCTGATTCTTTCCCTCCTGCTCCTCGCGGTTTTTCCGGCCGGATGTGCGCCGGGAGAAGAAGCTGCTGCCAGCACGGAGGCGGATGCTCCGGAAGAAAATGAGATTCAGCTTTACTATCTCAATGCAGACGGGGACGATTTCCATACGGTGGATTATACGCTGGAAAATACGGAAGACGCATTGCTGGCTTCCTATGAGGTCGTCTCCCGTCTGTCCGATACGGAGAACCGGAGCACGGATACGTATAAGCCGGCCATTTCCGATGGAGTGATTGTGAATTCTATCGTGTTGGACGGAGCGGAGGAGACGGTGGATCTGGGAGCCGGATACCGACAGCTCAATGCTGCGGATGCCATATTGCTGCGGGCGGCTGTGGTGAAGTCGCTTGTGCAGATTTCGGGTGTGGATTCCGTGCGCTTTACCATCAACGGAGACAGTCTGCTGGACAGTGAGGACACTCCGATCGGCGCGATGACGGCAGATACGTTCATTCTGGAGGAGGACGCGGAAGCGATTTATGGCACTGAGGAGAGAGTGACTCTCTATTATGCCGATATGGACGGGGACAGTCTGGTGGAATATAAGACGTCTCTTCATGCGGATGAAAATATGCCGATGGAGACAAGAGTTCTGCTGGAGCTGATGCATGCCCCGGAGGAACTGGATGTGCAGAGTCCTCTTCCGACGGATCTGATCATCAATCAGACGCAGATTCATAACAGTGTCTGCTATGTGGATCTGAGCAGAGATATCGAGAATGTCCTTCCGGGTGTGGAAGAAAAGGTGATGGTGTATGCCATGGTAAATACGATCACCGCTCTCGGAAATGCCACCTCCGTGCAGTTTACCGTGGAGGGGGAGAGAATGGAATCTCTCCGGGATTTTGATTCCTTCCATCTGATGATGACCAACGACTATTCGCTGGTGGACAGTTCTATCAGCGGCAGTGAAAAGTAAGGAGAACGGATTTGCTCTCGCGCAGAAGTTCTTTTGTCTTGCTGACAGCAGGAATGATCGGATGACGATAAATAAAATATGGAGGAAAAATGAAAAGACCTTTATTTCCGTGTATGACAGGGCTTGTGCTTGGAGAGGCCGCAGCCATATCATTCGGTGTAAAGGGCGGAGTATGTGCGGTTCTGCTTTTTTTGCTGACAGGAGTCTGCTTTCTGGTATGGCAAAAAGGGCAGGGCCGTTTTTTGCTGCTTCTTTTTTCCATTTTCTTTCTGGCAGGTTTTCTCTTATTTCTCAGAGCATGGGAACAGAGAGAGCCTCTGCCTGGGAGGACTCTTCCGCTGTCCGGACAGATTTCCGGAAGGATCACCTTTTTGCAGGTGGATGAAGAGGGAGAATATGATATCACGTTGGAGGAGGTCCGCTTTTTACCGGAAGGGGAGAAGGAGACTGTTCCTGTCAGAAAAAACTGCCGCGTTTTTCATCTGACGACAGAGATGGGGAGCCTTATGCCCGGGGATCAGATCACGGGCGTCGGGGAGATGACAGCGCTGGCGGCGCCGACCAATCCCGGTGAGTTTAACAGCGAGGTGTACTATCAGTCTAAGGGAATCTCCTGCCAGTTCTTCGCGGATTCTTTTCAGAAGACCGGGCAGGAGCGTTTCTGTCTGGAGCGGATAGCCTGCCGGGTGCGGATGGCTGTCGCCGGTGTGTATGACCGGACGCTGGGAACCGGGTATGCGGCTTTGCTGGATGCCATGGTCCTGGGGGATAAGAAGGCTCTCTCGGAGGAGCAGGAGCTACGGTATGAGGAGAATGGCGTTGCGCATCTTTTGTCCGTCTCCGGGCTGCATGTATCCATTATGGCGGGAAGCTGGTTTCGCTTTCTGCGCAGGAGAAAGCTTCCCTATGCGCCTGCCTGCGCGGGAGGCGTGTTTCTTCTACTGTTTTATGGATGTCTCACCGGTTTTGGGAGTTCGATCCTGCGAGCGGTCCTCATGTACGCCGTCTATCTGGGGGCGGAATATTTTGGGGCGCAGTATGATATGACTTCCGCCATGAGTCTGGCAGGTATCCTCATGTTGTTTGATTCCCCCTGGCGTCTGCTGGAGGGCGGCTGTCAGATGTCTTTTGCTGCCATATTTGCGATCGGATATGTGCTGCCGTGGGTGGAAGAACTGGCGGAGAAGAGAAAGAGAGAAGAAGAGGGGCGGATCCGGCGTTTTTCCGGATGGAGAAAGCGGGCGGCAGATGCGTTCCTGTCCAGCGTGGTCATAAGTGCCGTGACGCTTCCTGTAGTTCTGCGGATTTTTTATACGTTTTCTCCGTACAGTATTCTCATCAATCTGCTGGTGATCCCCTGTATGACACCGATGATGGTCAGTGGTATCGTGGCAGGGCTGGCAGGCGTTTTTCTGCTGCCGGACATAGGACCCGGAGGTCTGTCTCTGCCCGGATGGGCGGGAGAGATCCTCACGAGGGTGTTATTTCTTCCGGCAGTGGGAGTACTCGGTTTTCTGGATTTTTTTCTGGAACATATGCGTCAGCTTCCCGGCGCGGTCCTGCTTCCTGGATGTCCGTCCCTGCCGGAGATGGCGGCTCTGTATGCTCTGGAAGGGGCTCTGCTTTTTATCTGGTATCGCCGCTGGTGGAAGACAGGAATCCGGGCAGGACTTTTTCTGGCTCTCGTGCTGTTTTTCCTGCCTTCTGACAGGAAGCTCCGCGTCACTATGCTGGATGTGGGACAGGGGGACGGTATTCTGGTAGAGATGCCCGGAGGAGAATCTGTACTCATCGACGGGGGAAGTACTTCCCGCTCCGGTGTCGGACAGTATGTCATAGCTCCTGCATTGAAATATTATGGTATCGCCGAGATCGACTATATGATTGCCACACATATGGATGCCGACCATATTTCCGGGCTCTCGGAATTATTGGAGATGGGATATCCCGTCCGCCATGTGCTCCTGTCTGCTGTGGGCAGTGACGAAGAACAGGACACATTTGCGGCGCTGGCAAAAGAAAAGGGGGCGCAAGTCGTCATGATGGAGAGAGGTGACGGCATCCGGTTTCCGGATGGGGCGCATCTTCACTGCATGCATCCGTATGACGGCTTTGAGACGGAAGATAAAAATGCCGCTTCGCTGGTCTTTCATCTGGAGTATGGAGACTTTGACGCCTTATTTACCGGAGACCTGGAAGCATCCGGCGAGGAAGCGGTCTGCACTTATGTGGAAAAGAACGGGCAGAAACCGGCGGGGAAGCAGTCTGTGCGTGAGAAGGCGGCAGGGAAACAAAAAGAGCGCAGGAAAGCCGGAAGTGGGTGGGAGATATTAAAGGTGGCGCATCATGGCTCCGGTTCCTCCACCGGAGATACTTTTCTCTCACATTTTCTGCCGCAGGCGGCGCTGATCTCCGTCGGAGAAAAGAACCGGTATGGACATCCGGATCCGGAAACGTTGAAACGACTGGCAGACTGCGGCGCGGATATCTGTATGACGATGGAGAGCGGTGCGATTTTTGTGGAGACGGATGGAGAGAACTGGACCATGTCTGCCTTCCGGTAGTGGACATCGATGGCGGACAGTCGATTGCGAATTGACGTGCGGCAGGATTCATATTAGAATATATTTGTATTTTGGACAGAAAAGAGAGAAGGAGACTATGAAGGAAATCAGACGACAGATTAAGGAACAGGATTTTCAGAGAGTATATCTTCTGACCGGAGATGAGAATTATCTCATCCTGCAGGCGAAAGAACTTCTGGTACATGCGATGGTGGCGGAGGGAGATGAGATGAATTATGCTGTCTTTGAGGACAGCAAGATCGATCTGCAGCAGCTCCGTGAGCTTGCCATGACCTATCCGCTGTTTGCCACGAAACGGGTGCTGGTCCTTGATCGGACGGGGATCTTTAAGTCCGGGAAGGATGCCTTTGTGGAGATATTGCAGGCACTGCCGGAGACTACCTGCGTGATCATCTGTGAGCCGGAAGTGGACAAGCGTTCCAAAGCGTATAAGTGGATCAAGAAGAACGGGTATGTGGGAGAATTTCTGAAAAAAGATCAGACAGAAAAAGTGCTGATGCGCTGGGTGGCGGCGCTTCTCGGAAAAGAGAAAAAGAAGATTCGGGAGAGTGATGTGCGCTTTTTCCTGGAGCGTGTGGGGGACGATATGTTCCAGATCAAAAATGAGACCGATAAACTGATCTCCTATGTGGGGGAGAGGAAAGAGATCAGGAGGGAGGATATCGAACAGATCACGTCCGGTGAGGTGCAGAACAAGATCTTTGAGCTAGTGGCTGCTATTGCGGAGGGAAAGAAGCGGCAGGCGCTTGCCTACTATGATGATCTGATTCTGTTAAAAGAGCCGCCGATGCGTATTCTGTTTCTGATCGTCCGCCAGTACCGGATCCTGCTGCTCATTTCCAATATGCGAAGCCTGCGTAAGCCGGACAAGGATATCGCGCAGGCAGCGGGAATCCCGGCCTTTGCCATCCGGAAAAATGCGGCGCAGCTGGGCGGATATACAGTGCCGATATTAGAGCACTGCATCGCCTCCTGCATCCAGGTGGAAGAAGAGATCAAAACCGGCCGTATCAGCGATCAGATCGGACTGGAGACGCTGATCGTCGGGCTTTCCGAGCGGATCGCCTGAAAGATCAAAAGTTTTCTGTCCGCCGCAGTGCGGTCCTCGCGGAGCGTTTTTATTGCATAACAGGAACACAATTTCCCGTGCAATAAAAAAGACCCGGAAAGCAGCCGCTCTTTCCGGGGTATCGTTTTCTATATTCAGGCGATCTTGTTGACAGCTTTTGTCAGACGGGAAATCTTTCTTGCAGATGTATTCTTGTGATAGATTCCCTTAGAGGTTGCCTTGCTGATCTCAGAGATCGCAACCTGTAAAGCTGCGTTTGCTGCTTCTTTATCGTTCTGTGCGATCGCAGCTTCCACTTTCTTCACGCATGTTTTTACTTTAGATTTGATCATCTTATTTCTTAATGTTTTTTTCTCAATAACTGAGATTCTTTTTTTTGCAGATTTGATGTTAGCCAATCTGTACACCTCCAAAATATATTCACTCTATGTTTCTTGCCTTACATTAATACTGGACACGGACAATTTAATGTAAACATACCCTTATATTTTAGTGACGAGTCCCCGGTTTGTCAATAGCAAATTTGAATTTTTTGCATATTTTTTAACAGAAAAAGAGATACTGAGAGAGAAAATAATGTCGCAGAAAATGTAAGGAGAGAGGGAAAAATGCAGCAGGAGAGCATGTATATCCATACGGATCTGGCCATGGAACTTCAGGAAGAGATGGAGAGAAGAAACGGCATGTGCGGGAGAGAGACGGAGCGTTCGTCTGGAAACGGTATTACGGTCAGAAAAGGGAAAAAAGGGAAGCTTAAGGAGATCATCATCACCGTAGAAAATGAGGAAGGGGAGCGTCTCCTCGGAAAGCCCCGGGGGGTCTATATCACACTGGAGAGCGAAGACCTGGCGGACAATGACGGGGAGTATCATGAGGAGATGAGCGTGCTGCTGGCAAAGCATCTGGAAAAATTGCTGGGAAAACACAGAAATGTGCTGGTTGCGGGACTTGGCAACCGGGAAGTGACACCGGACGCTCTCGGACCGCTGGCGGTGCAGAATCTGTTTATCACAAACCCCCTGCGGGACAGAGAGGGATTAAAACGGATGCGTCTTTCCACTGCCGTGGCGCCGGGAGTCATGGCACAGACAGGTATGGAGACCGGGGAGATTCTGCGGGGGATCATTGACAGAACGCGCCCGGAGGTGATGATCATCATTGATGCTCTGGCGGCAAAGAATCCGGCGCGTCTCACAAAGACGATTCAGATCTGTGATACCGGTATCGCGCCGGGAGCCGGTGTGGGAAACGGGCGAAGAGAAATCTCCCGGAGCACGATGGGGATCCCGGTGATCGCTGTCGGCGTGCCGACTGTGATTTCCATTCCGGCGGTTGCCGGGGACATTTTGTCGGCGATACTGCCCTTTGCTGTGGAAGGTAAGCACGATCCCGCGCCATTTTCCGAATGGAGCGAGCAGGAACAATATCAGTTTCTGGCAGCGCATCTTCCCGAAGATCTGTTTGGATTGTTTGTCACACCAAAGGAGATCGACGAGTCGGTCAAGAGGATCAGTTATACGATCTCGGAAGGGATCAACCGGATGATCGCGGGCGCTGTCGACACGCTGTGCCGATGAAAATACAGGCATATTTTTCTCGGACAGGCATACACTGGATTAATGAAACATCGGGAGAGGGAGCCGTGAGAATATGGAGCAGAGCTTTGGCCGCATCGGACGGCTGGTGGAAATCGCATTACTCTTTGTGTTTGTCGTGCTGTGGCTTATGCTGGTGTCTGACAGCAGGCCGGGGCAGGGAAATCTCTGGGAAGAATTGAGGGAGAGGATTCCCCTGCGGGCAGAGATGATCCGGGATGCCGGGATTACTTTCATCCGCAGCGCGGAAAACGAACTGACGCCGGTTCTGTCCTATGAAAAGTATCTCGGGGAGGACAGTCTGTTTCTGCCGCTTTTTCGCTATGCTCTGCAGACGGAGATGTTTCCTGTGCAGCAGTACAGTGTGGATTACTGGGAGGGAAATGATGCCTTTTTGTCTCTGTACAGCGACCGGGTGCCGGAATATTTTACAGAATCAGATGATGAGTCGGTGGAGAAAAAGAAAAAGGACCCCGGAACCATGGAGACCACGGGGGAAGGACAGAGCTATACCGTGAAAGAACTGTCGGATTATGATTTTCTTTTGAAGAATTTTTATATTGTGGATGGGACGACGACAATGACAAGAGAAGACCTGAATGGGGAAAAGCTGGTTACAAAAGACCTTTCCCTGCCCCTGGAAGAAAGTGGGGAAGAGCCTCTTGTGCTCATCTATCACACCCACGGCAGCGAGACTTACAGAGAAGAAAAAGGAAAAACAGGAGATGTGCTGGATGTGGGCAAGGCATTGAAAAAAGAATTGGCGTCCTACGGGATCGCCTCGATCCATGATACGTCCATCTACGACCAGGTCAACGGAGAGCTGGACAGGAACGCCGCCTACGATTATGCCGGGGACAGCGTGGAAGCTGCGCTCAAAAAAAATCCGTCCATTCAGGTGGTTCTCGATCTGCACCGGGATTCGGTGGAGGATTCCATCCATCTGGTGACAAAGGTGGACGGAAAGGACACCGCGCAGATCATGTTTTTTAACGGAGTGAGCCGTCTAAAAAGCGGGGAGCTTACTTATCTGAACAACCCGAACAAATCCGATAACCTGGCATTCAGCCTGCAGATGCAGCTTCTTGCCGCGAAATATTATCCGGATTTTACCCGGAAAATCTACATAAAGGGTTACCGGTACAATCTGCATCTGGCAAAACGGGCGGTACTCATTGAAGTGGGGGCGCAGAATAATACTGTCTCCGAGGCCAAAAACGCCATGAAACCGCTGGCGGAGGTGCTTTACCGGCTGTTGAGCGGGGAGAAGGCGTATGAGAAATAAGGAAAAGGGACCGGCGAAGAAAGCAGAAAATGGTGAGAAAGATGTTGGAAAAGATGCCGGAACAAAAATTCAGAATTGACAAAGCCAACATTCTGTGCTTTAATTAACAGGAATAAAAAATATTGATTTCGTTTGTTCATAAACCGTTGAAGTGGAAGTAAAAATAGTTGTGCGCGCACAGAGAGTCCGGGGAGGTGAGAGCCGGGCCGAACGCAGATTATTATAATGGCCCACTGAGGGCGTAGTCAAAGACCGATGTCGGAGTCTGTCGGTGGAGATGCAGCCGATAGATATGTTCCGCCGATGCATTGATCCGGAGAAAGACAGGAAGGTTGAGTATACTGCGACGTAAGGCATACGTCAGTTGCCGGAGATATGATGGTATCTCATAAAGAGCACAAGGAATTGTGAAGCAAGGTGGCACCGCGGATGTAGTGCCGGAGTCGTATTTCGGGGACTGTTCCTTTTGAGACGAAGGAACCGGAATACTTTTTCTGGATTAGTATACACCCGTCCTTGGCAAAGTAACTGTTTACATTTACATTGTCATGGACAGGTGTTTTTTAGCGCATAAGAACTTTTCGCCTTCCATGACCAGAAGAAATGGAGGAATGAAGAATGATTCGGGAAGCAATTATGATGTTAAGCCAGAAAAAGGATTTAAGCTACGAGATGGCAGAGACGGTCATGAATGAGATCATGTCCGGGGAAGCCAGCGATATCCAGATGAGCGCCTATCTGACGGCCCTCGCCATGAAAGGCGAGACGATCGACGAGATCACCGCCTCGGCGGCCGGCATGCGCGCCCACTGCGTCCGTCTGTTAAATGATATGGATGTGCTGGAGATCGTGGGGACTGGCGGAGACTGCTCCAACTCTTTTAATATCTCCACCACCTCAGCGCTTGTCATCGCGGCTGGCGGAGTTCCGGTGGCAAAGCACGGCAACCGGGCGGCTTCCAGCAAATGCGGCGCTGCCGATGTGCTGGAGGTGCTGGGGGTGAATATCATGGTATCCCCGGCAAAGAGCGCGCAGATGTTAAAAGATATCAACATCTGTTTCCTCTTTGCACAGAAGTATCACACAGCCATGCGCTATGTGGCCCATGTGAGAAAGGAATTAGGCATCCGTACCGTCTTTAATATTCTCGGCCCGCTTTCCAATCCGGCGGGAGCAAGTATGCAGGTCATGGGCGTCTACGAGAAAGAGCTGGTGGAGCCGCTGGCGAGAGTGCTTGCCAACCTGGGCGTAAAGAATGCGCTTGTCGTGTACGGACAGGATTGTCTCGACGAGATATCCATGAGCGCAAAGACTTCCATGTGTGAGATCAAGGACGGAAGCTTTCGTTCTTATGAGATCGAGCCGGAGCAGTTCGGCTTTGAGAAATGTAAAAAAGAAGAGCTGGCCGGAGGAACTCCGCAGGAGAACGCGCAGATCACGCTGTCCATCCTTAACGGAGAAAAAGGCCCGAAAAGAAATGCAGTATTAATGAATGCAGGTGCAGGACTCTATGTGGCCGGGAAGGCGGAGACTCTTAATGATGGAATTCGTTTGGCAGGAGAATTGATCGACAGCGGCGCCGCGAAAGCGAGACTGGAAGAATTTATCCGTCTGTCCAACGAAGAATAAAGCAGTAACTCCCTTTTTGCCGCGGCAGGTTCTGTGGACGGCAGGAAGGGAGATTTTTTATTATGACAAAAGATATGACCGAGGGGAATCCTCTCCTCTTGATTCTGAAATTCGCTCTGCCGCTTCTGGCAGGGAATCTTTTGCAGCAGGGCTACAATGTGGCGGACGCCGCCATCGTGGGACGTTTCCTTGGAACAAATGCCCTGGCCGGCGTCGGCGCGTCCAGCAGCGTGCAGTTTCTGATCTTAGGATTTTGCATCGGAACCTGTACGGGCTTTTGCGTGCCGGTGGCGCAGCGGTTTGGCGCCGGGGATTACAGTACCATGCGGCGGTTTGTTTTTAACAGCTTTATCATCACGGCAGTGCTCGCGGTCGTGCTCACGATTCTCTGCGCGCTGTTTTGTACGCAGATCGTGGAACTTCTCGCCACGCCGGATGACATTTTTGCCGATGCGTACATCTATCTGCTGGTGATCTTGCTGGGGATTCCGTTTACGCTTCTTTATAATCTGACTTCCAGCATCATGCGGGCGGTGGGAGACAGCCGGACGCCGTTTTTGTTTCTGGCATTTGCCTGCGTCGCCAACATTTTTCTGGACATTTTCTGTATCACGACCCTCCACTGGGGCGTGGCCGGCGCTGCCATTGCGACCATCACGTCGCAGCTTATGAGCGGGGTGTTCTGTCTGATTTATATTATAAAGAAGTATCCGGTGCTCCATATGGAAAAAGAGGAGTGTGTGGTGCGGGGGGATCTCGTAAAGACGCTGATCGTCATGGGCTTCCCCATGGGACTGCAGTTTTCCATCACCGCCATCGGCAGCATGGTCATGCAGGCGGCGACCAACAATCTGGGAAGTATTTACGTTTCCGCCAACACGGCGGCGTCCCGTCTGAAAAACTTTACCATGTGTCCCTTTGACGCCATGGCAGCGGCAGTCTCCACCTTCTGCAGCCAGAATTATGGCGCAAAGAAGATAGACCGGATCAGGCAGGGACTGCGGCAGGGAACGCTGGCGGGAATCCTTTACGGTATCGCCATCGGACTGGTTGTGATCTTCTTCGGCAGAGAGATGTCCATGATTTTTGTGGACGCCGGGGAGACAGCCGTGCTGGACGCATCCGGAGATCTGCTCTTTTATTCCGGCTTTTTCTACTGGATTCTCGGTATTCTCATCATCGTCCGCCTCTGTGTGCAGGGACTGGGCTATTCGGGAAGAGCGGTGCTCTCCGGCGTGGTGGAGATGATCGCCCGGACAGCGGTGAGCCTGATCTTCGTTCCGGTCTGGGGATTTACCGCCATCTGCTTTACCGATCAGGCAGCATGGGTGACGGCGGTCATGTACATTGTGCCAACCTGTCTTTACTGTCTGAAAAAGGTGGGGAAGATATTGTCCGCAGAAGACGACGGCGCGAAGAATGTTTTGCCGGGAGCTTAAGGAGCCGGTCTCTGACAGATAAATGGCGCGGCAATCTTATGGAAAACAGCTATGGAAGTCCGCGGAAATTCGTGCTATAGTAAGCTGGATGCAGTTTATCAGATAAAATAGAGATAATTCCCGCCACAAGGCGGTGAGAGTGGAATAACAGGAGGGAGCAATTTTGGCTGGAATTGACCAGAGTAAGATTCGGAATTTTTGTATTATTGCCCATATTGACCATGGCAAATCCACCCTGGCAGACCGGATCATCGAAAAGACCGGTCTTCTTACGGACAGGGAGATGCAGGACCAGGTGCTTGACAATATGGATCTGGAAAGGGAACGCGGCATCACGATCAAGTCGCAGGCCGTGCGTACCATATATAAAGCAAAAGACGGAGAAGAATACATTTTCAATTTGATCGACACACCGGGACACGTGGATTTTAACTACGAGGTGAGCCGCAGTCTGGCGGCCTGCGAGGGAGCGATCCTGGTGGTGGACGCGGCGCAGGGCATCGAGGCGCAGACCCTCGCCAACGTATACCTTGCCATTGATCACGACCTGGAGATCATGCCGGTCATCAATAAGATCGACCTGCCGAGCGCCGACCCGGACCGGGTGGTCGCTGAGATCGAGGATGTCATCGGCATTGAGGCGGAAGACGCGCCGAGAATCTCCGCCAAGAACGGCATCAATATCGATCAGGTGCTGGAACAGATCGTAGAAAAGATCCCGGCGCCGGGAGGCAGCCCGGATCATCCGCTGCAGGCGCTGATTTTTGACAGCCTTTACGATTCCTATAAAGGTGTGATCATCTTTGCCCGCATCATGGAGGGAACGATTCGGAAAGGAACCAACATGCTCATGATGGCCACCGGCGCGAAAGCCGATGTGGTGGAGGTGGGAACCTTCGGCGCTGGGCAGTTTATCCCATGTGACGAGCTTTCTGCCGGCATGGTAGGCTATATTACCGCCAGCCTGAAAAATGTAAAAGAAACCCGTGTGGGCGACACTGTCACTGACGCGGACAATCCGTGCGCCGAGCCGCTGCCGGGATATAAGAAGGTCAACCCGATGGTGTACTGCGGCCTTTATCCGGCCGACGGAGCCAAATACCCGGACCTTCGCGACGCCCTGGAAAAACTGCAGCTTAACGACGCGGCTCTCCAGTACGAACCGGAGACCTCCGTGGCGCTGGGCTTTGGTTTTCGCTGCGGCTTTCTGGGACTGCTCCATCTGGAGATCGTGCAGGAACGGCTGGAAAGAGAATACAACCTTGACCTGGTGACCACCGCGCCGAGCGTTATTTACAAGGTGCATCTCACCGACGGCACCGTGTTTGATCTGACCAATCCGACCAACCTGCCGGACCCGTCCACCATCGAGTACATGGAAGAGCCGATCGTCTCCGCCGAGATCATGGTGACCAAGGAATATGTCGGCTCCATCATGAAGCTCTGTCAGGAGCGCCGGGGAACCTATGTCTCCATGGAATACATGGAGGAGACCCGCGCCCTCTTAAAATATGACCTGCCGCTCAATGAGATCATCTACGACTTCTTTGACGCTCTGAAATCCCGCTCCAGAGGCTATGCCTCCTTTGACTATGAGATGAAAGGGTATGTGCAGTCCGATCTCGTGAAGCTGGACATTCTCATCAACCGGGAGCAGGTGGACGCCCTCTCCTTCATCGTCCATGCTTCTTCCGCTTACGAGCGCGGCAGAAAGATGTGCGAAAAATTAAAAGAAGAGATACCGAGACACCTTTTCGAGATCCCGATCCAGGCAGCCATCGGCAGCAAGATCATCGCCAGAGAGACCGTGAAGGCCGTCCGCAAGGACGTCCTTGCCAAGTGTTACGGCGGCGATATCAGCCGGAAGAAAAAGCTTCTTGAGAAACAGAAAGAAGGAAAGAAGCGAATGCGCCAGATTGGTAATGTAGAGATTCCGCAGAAGGCGTTCATGAGCGTGCTGAAGCTGGATGAGGATTAGAAAAGATAAGGTTCATACGTAAAAGATACGAATATGCAAACAGCAATTCCGGAAGAAGAATTTCCGGGATTGCTGTTTTTTTAATGGGGGGACGTATCGTCCCCGTTTGCTGTTTATTTCTCTGCAACCTGTGCGGTATACCGAATCTCCTTCGGTACAAGGCAAGGTTCTACCTTCTCGGCCACGTAAGCCTGCAGTTTTTCCATATCCGGTTCCTTCTCACCGGAGATGTCCGCGCAGAGCATCAGACGGTGGTCTGGTCCCCAGCAGGTGTAGGCTTCGGCGGAGTCGATGCCGTCGTAGCTTAAGAGAGTTTCTTCCAGGCGTCCGAGGTCGAGGAAGTCACGGCCGGTCAGGGTTTCTACCATGATGGTGCGTCCGCAGCGCTCTAAGATATCCAGAGAGCCATCCGGCAGGATTCTTGCGTGGAGGCCGGTCTGGTAGAGCATACCGCCACTGTATGGGTTCGTGATCTTGTCGACCCATCCCTTTGTCGGATGATCCATGATGTAGAGGGCGCCCCATGCGCCGTAAGGCTGTTTGCGGCAGGTTTCGTCAAAGACGTAAGCCTTGACTTTGGTGTCCGGCGTGACGTCTTCAATGAGCGTAAAGCCTGCGGCTTCGTTGACGTCCCCGGCTTTCACAAAGTAATGTTTCGGGAAGAGACGCTCCGGAAGGTGTTTCTTTAAGCGGCGCACGGAAGGTTCTGTGAGCATGGCGTTGATGATGATATCCATACACTCCATAAAAATCTCCAGCTGCTGTCTGTCGAAACGGTTCTCCCAGTAACGAAGCTCGTAGTAGTAGAATCCCTTCTTGTTGGACATGATCTGCAGGTGGAACGGCAGGGAATCAAGCTGGATCGGCTCTCTTTCTGCCGGCGCTCCGCCAATCTCGTCCAGATTCAGGATGTCGCCCTGGTACTGGATGAACATTTCGTCTGCGTGCAGGGTGGAAGTATGGCAGCGCATGGTCTCCATGATCTCCCGGGCATGCTTGCGAAGAAGCTGCGGTACCGTTTCGTGCGGCACGTTGGTGTAGCGGAAGAGGTAGGTGGTGAACAGGCAGCCTGCCAGTCTTGCCCAGCGGCTGTCGGTACGTCCGCTGTGGATACTTGTGCTGACCACATCCTTCTCATTGGCAAAAATGCTGATACAGTAGTTATAAGCGGTTAAGAACATCACGTTCTCGGAGATCTTATTTTTCCGGCAGAAAGCGTTTAACTGGTTCGGGCTGATGGTGAAGCGTCCCTTTAAGGAAGCGTTGACGCCCTTGTCCAGATCATGGAAGTCTCTGCGGGTTAAGATGCTCTTTTTGATCCGGAAGTCTTTCATCAGCTTGAGATAATATTCGATATCCTGCTGCCGTTTGCCTTTCGCGTCGCGGGCTTTTTCGTCCAGCACATATTCAAAGAAAGTGTAGCTTTCTTTTTTCACCGGTTTGCCAAGGTACAGATTATTCAGATCTTCAAAGAGGATCTGTAAGGTGATGCCGTCGCCGACGATGTGGGCGATATCCAAAAACAGGTAGTTGGCGCTGTCGGTCTGATAGATGCCCGCATGGTAGAGCGGCTCGTCCTTGCCGTAAAGGAACGGGACAAGGAGGTTCTTTCTCGTCTCCTCAAACTCTGCGTCGGACTGGCGGAGAATCGGGATCGTTACCCGGAGCTCGTCGTGGCGGAAGCTCTTATAAGCGCCCTCGTCCATCTGGATGATGGCTTTCAGTCCAGGGTGAACGTCAAAGAGGTCGCCCACAGCCTTCTGCAATCTTTCCAGATCGACGCTGTCATCCAGACGGATTAAGGATGGCAGGTTTGCTGTGGTATTTCCGCGCATAACATAAGCAAAGTAGATCTGCAGGTTGGTCAGCGGGTATACCGGACGGATGGAGTAGTCGACTTTTTCTTCCTGCATGCTTTCTTTGTAGAATGCTTCCAGTTTCTGTACGGTGGCGTGTGCCATCAGATCGTCCAGAGTGATGGAAAAGTCCATGTTTTCCGCCAGGTCGGTCAGGAGCATGACGCTTCCCATGGAGTCCATACCTGCGCGGTAGAAGTCGGTGTCGATGCCGAAGTTCTGGTGACCGAGGATGCCTGCCACGCTGTCGTAAAGCTTCTGCTGCAGTTCATTTTCCGGAAGGATCCGTTTCTTGCGGCTTTCTTCTTCCAGTTTTTTCTGGCTGAAGTAGTTGGAACGCTTGATCTTCCGGGATGTGGTCTTTTCAAACGGGTCCCGGCGCACGCGATGGTTTAAGATCCGCTTATAAGAAGGAAGCTGCTGGTTGATCTTTGCGATACTCTCGCTCACAGCGCCTTCGATGTCTGTGATATCGCAGGATTCCGCGTACTTGAAGTTCGGATAGATCTCGGCGGTGATCACATCGTTTTCTTCAAAAACGAGGATATCTTCCACGATGGACTCATTTTCAAACATATTTTCAATCTGTTCCGGAGCGACGTTTTCACCGTTGCTCAGGATGATCAGGTTTTTCTTACGGCCGGTCAGATAGAGGAATCCCTCGTCATCCAGATAGCCCAGGTCGCCGGTGCATAAGAAGCCGTCGTCAGTGATGGCTTCCGCGGTATTTTCCGGGTCTTTGTAGTAGCCCATCATGACGGAAGGACTCTTCACCTGAATCTCGCCGTCCACGATGCGGACCTCGCAGCGATTGACGATCTTACCGATGGAAGCCACCTTGTCCGGGCGGTTCCAGTCCGGTGCGGAGATAACCGGAGAACATTCGGACATACCGTAGCCCTGTCCGATCTCAATACCGATATCCATGTAGTTTTTCGCCAGATCTTCGGTCAGATAGCCGCCACCGCAGGTGATCCGGTAGAGGCGTCCGCCGTAAACATCCTTTTTCAGCTCCTCGAGAGACTTCTCCGGATGCTGTCTTCTCAAAAGAGAAAAACGGTTATAAAGCGCTTTGGCAACCATCGGGACTACGCTGAAGGAAGTTGGTTCAAACAGTTTCAGATGTTCGGCCAGCTTGCTCATATCCCGGTTCAGGCAGAGGATGCTGCCGTCACGTATTGCCAGCAGTACGTCGCTGTGAATACAGTAAACGTGATGGATCGGCAGAATATTTAATAAGATTTCTTCGGTGTCCAGGGCGGCGTCTTCGGTACAGAATGTATTGTCTATGAGATTGCGGTTGGAGAGCATAACGCCCTTGCCCTTTCCGGTCGTTCCGGAAGTAAAAAGAATCATGGCGCAGTCGTTTTCCGATACATCGGAAGCAGAGCTTCGTCCCGCAAAGTCTTTTAAGATGTTGTCAGAGCATGGAACATGTTTTCCGTGCTGAAGAGATATGTAAGATCTGATTCTCGGGCAGAGTTCCTTGACGCCCTCCACCAGAGGATGATGTTCCCAGTCATAAAAGAGAATGTCCACATCGGAACGGTTTAAACAGTCGGCAAAGGTCTCCACATCCAGCTGGATATCCAGAGGCACGACGGCATTGCCGTTGCTCATGACGCCCAGCATGACTGCCAGATAATCATGACTGCTGCTTCCCATAAGGCCGATTTGCGCCTTGTGTCCGATGGCAGCGTCCTGTTCCTTTGTCCATGCGGCGATGGCGCGGCATTCTTCCATAAACTGCCGGTAAGTGACATTGAAGACGACGTCATTGTCTTCATAACGAAGGAATACCTTATCCCCGTATTCCTTTCCGGCATTTTCCACCAGGTCATAAATCGTTTTTGTGTTGTCGTAAGTGATCATAATCTCCCTCATTCAAAATAATGAATATGGCACCGGGAGAATCCTTTTTGCCAGGTCAGGGCTCCATGCATTTGATTTGAGGTCGATAAAGGTTAGCGTGCATGAATCCGGCTGTGCCGGTGCATGGAAATCGTGGCCACGGGTCATATCGTATCTATGCGTTCTCCCGATTGAGTCTTACATGTTACAAAAACACTATAGCAAATGCAGAGAAAAAATGCAATTTGTCTGTCAAATATTTTTCGTTTCATGGAAAAAAATACAGAGAGAATGATGAAAATGTAAGAAAAAAGTAAAAAATAAGAGGTTGTGATGTAATTTTTCTGTTTTTAGTAAAAGGTTGTACTGTAATTTTGTTCGTCATGTTCCAGAAACCCGGCTGGAAGTTTAGATGGACAGATGATATAGTAAAGAATGAAATCGACACAAAAAGGCAGAAGACTGTCAGAAATAGAAGTGCGGACTCATTAAAAAAATACTGGGAGGAAACTATGTTGGAATTATATATCCACATTCCATTTTGTGTGAGGAAATGTAACTATTGTGATTTTTTATCGTTTCCGGCGGGGGAGGAAACGGTGGAGCGATATATGCGGGCGCTGGAAGAAGAGATCCGGCGGACGGGAGAATTCATGTATAAAAACAGCGGCAGTCCAGAGACTCTGGATCCTGCCTGGGAACGGACATCCGGAGCGGATGGCTTACCGGCGCCGTCGGCCCGGGTATCTACCATCTTTGTGGGCGGCGGGACGCCGTCCCTTCTCTCACCGGCGCAGATTCGCCGGCTTTTTGCCTGTATCAGAGATCATTTTTCATTGGCGCCGGATGCGGAAATCTCCATGGAGGCAAATCCCGGCACACTCGATGGGGAGAAGCTTTTCGCCTGCCGGGAGGCGGGCGTCAACCGGTTAAGCATCGGTCTGCAGAGCGCGGACGACGGACTGTTGCAAACGCTCGGGCGGATTCACACCTGGGAGCAGTTTCTCCTGAATTATGAAGAGGCGCGGAAGGCGGGATTTGGCAATATCAATATTGACCTTATGAGCGCGCTCCCGGGGCAGAGCCTTCATAATTATGTGGACACACTGGAAAAGGTGACGGCGCTTCATCCGGAGCACATTTCTTCTTACAGTCTGATCCTGGAGGAAGGAACGCCATTTTTTGATTCGGAAGAGATCCGCAGGCAGCTGCCGGACGAGACGGTGGACCGGGAAATGTACGAGCGGACAAAAGAGATCCTGCATGAAAAAGGGTATGAGCGCTACGAGATCTCCAACTATGCGAAAGACAGTTTTGCCTGCCGCCATAATCTCGGTTACTGGGACGGCGTTCCGTATCTTGGTCTGGGGCTTGGCGCTTCTTCTTATTATAATGAAGCCCGGTTTGCCAATGAAACTTCCATGGCAAAGTATCTGAAAGAACCGTTCGCGCCTTTTCGGGGGCGGCAGGATTATTTTGTGACCACAAAAAAAGACCGGATGGAGGACTACATGATCTTTGGACTGCGGAAAATGGCGGGCGTGTCTTTGTCCCGGTTTGAAAGGGAGTTTGGCGTGTCCATGGAAGAAGTCTACGGCGAGGTGATTCGGAGATACGTGGCTCTGAAGCTTTTGGAAGTAAAAGGAGACGCCGTCCGGCTCACGGACAAGGGCATCGACGTCAGCAACCGGATCTTTGAAGATTTCTTATGACTGCGTCCGGAGTGCCTTGCCCATGAGAGCGAGGAACCGTTTCAGCACCGGCAGATCGTGTTCCGGCGGGCAGTATACGCCGAAAGAGATGGCGGACAGATCAGTGATCGGGATGTAACAAAGTTCCGCGTCTCTGGCAGCAGGAATATCCGGGTAGAGGGTGTAGCCGATCTGCGCTTTTGCCAGGGCGAAAGCACTGTCCACGCTGTCAGTGAGAAACCGGTTTTTGGGCGGCAGCTGCATCAGCAGACTGTTTTGTACATGAAAAAAAGAGTCCGGCACCGGCCGGGGCGTGCAGGCGATAAAGTTGCCGGCGGACGCAAGCTGCTTTGTGGTGAGGGTCCGGTACCGGGAAAGAGGATGTCCGGGCGCGCAGACGCAGGCGGCGGGGGCAAGGCACAGCTCCTGATAAAAGAGAGAAGATCTCCTGTGCGTTTCCTTTAATCCGAGTGCGGCATGAATCTGATTGCTCTCAATGAGGTTGACGAGAGAAGGAAACGGAACCAGATGGATATCGGGCCGCAAAAGGGGATATTCTTGGATCAGTTCCTGAAGTACCGGCGGAAGAAGCCGCAGTTCCGCCTGGTTGTGACAACCAATCTCCAGAGAAACAAAATGTTCGTGATTGCCCAGCCGCTCTTTGGCGGACATGGCGGTCTTTAAGATCAGCTGCGCGTCGCTGATAAAGAGCAGACCCTCCTGAGTCAGAGAGACATTTTTGCTGGTGCGGCGGAACAGTTTGACATTCAGCTCCTTTTCCAGTGACTGAATCTGGTGGGTGACGGCGGGCTGGGTGAGTTTTAATGCTTCGGAAGCCTTGGAAAAATTCAGGTATTCCGCTACGGTGAGAAAACATTCCAGTTGTACAGTGTTCATATCTTTCCTTTCCATATTTATTAGCGTTTTATTCATGATCATTTTTATGAATTGTAACATTTCATTTTTTTCTTTTCAATCTCCGGGAGAGATTATCTATAAAAGATTTTTATAGAAGATAAGCTTTTTGAATTTCACATCTTGAGAAAAATGAGGTAGAATCCCTCTGTGAACAGATTGTAAGGTAATGAACTGTTCGACGAAAAACTATCTTGCGGCAGATGAAGTCTGCATCAGAGAATAACATTTGTGCAGGCTGGTACGCTGCAAACGAGAAGCAGGAGGTGTAAACGGACATGACCGAGGATTCCAGGGTGGAAGAGCTTGTGTACATAATGAAGAAAGTAGGCCTGAATCTGACTGCGCAGATCGACTGCTGTCTGGGCAATCAGGAGCTCAGCGGCGTTCAGACATATTTTCTCGTCTATTTTCTGCGGCATCATCCGGAGGGAACGTATCTGACGGAGGTGTGCCAGATGCTGTCCATGGTCGTGGTCATGATCAGTATGTCCCTTGCCAGTGTCCGCCGTATCAGCGAGGTGCTCAGCGAGAAAGCGGATATCCATGATCCGGAAAACGCAGTGAAGGAAGTAAAAGATGGACGGATTGATTTTAATCATGTGAACTTCTCTTACAAACACGGCAGCGGCAAAAATGCACTGTCCGATATCAATCTTCATATTAAGAGCGGAGAAACCATCGGCGTCATCGGCGGTACCGGCGCCGGCAAGAGCAGTCTTGTGAATCTGATCTGCCGTCTTTACGATGTGGATGAGGGAAGCGTCTGTGTGGGCGGCGTGGACGTCCGCAAGTATGATACCGAGGTGCTGAGAAATCAGGTATCCGTGGTACTGCAGAAGAATACGCTGTTTTCCGGAACGATTCTTGATAACCTGCGCTGGGGTAACCCGGACGCCACCTATGAGGAGTGCGTGGAAGCATGTAAGGCAGCCTGCGCCGATGAATTTATCGACCGGATGCCGGGCGGCTATGAGACGAGGATCGAGCGGGGCGGCGCCAACGTATCCGGCGGTCAGAAACAGAGACTCTGTATTGCCAGAGCGCTTCTGAAGAAACCGAAGATCCTGATCCTGGATGATTCCACCAGTGCGGTCGATACGGCCACAGACGCAAAGATCCGGGCGGCATTTGCAAAAGAGATCCCGGGCACGACGAAGATCATCATCGCCCAGCGGCTGTCCAGCGTCGAATCCGCAGACCGGATCCTTGTGCTTGACAACGGACGGATTGATGACTTTGACACGCCGGAGAATCTGCTTGCCCACAACGCCATCTATCAGGAGATCCATCATTCTCAGATGGAGGGCGGCGGTGACTTTGACCAGCCGGCATAACGGAAAGGAGGAGAACGGATTCATGAGTGAAAAGAAAGGCAGATTTGAGACAAAAGCAGCTGTCAAGCTGTTAAAACGTGTCATAAAATATATGCTTCATTATTATAAATTCCCGTTTTTGCTTGTGATCGCCTGTATCATCATCACAGCGATCGCGACAGTAGTGGGAGCGACGTTCCCGCAAACGCTGGTGGATGATTACATCATACCGATGTTAAACAGCGGTTCCAGAGATTTCAGCGGACTGGCAAAAGACCTGATCCGTCTTGCCTGCATCATGGCGGTCGGCGTAGTGACGGCCTTTACCTACAACCGGATCATGGTCAATGTGAGCCAGGGTACGATGCTTCATTTAAGGGACGACCTCTTCCACAACATGGAGGCGCTCCCGATCAAATATTTTGATACCCACGCCCACGGCGATATTATGTCGGTCTACACCAACGATGTGGATACCCTGCGGCAGCTCTTAAGCCAGAGTATCCCGCAGATCATCAACTCGCTCATCACGATGGCGGCGACCCTCGTCACCATGATCATCTTAAATCCGGCGCTGACCGTCATCTCGATACTCACGGCGGTCGTCATGCTCCTTGTGACAGCGAATTTCTCCAGACTGTCCGGAAGATACTATATCCATCAGCAGATGGATTTGGGCGCTGTGGACGGATTTATCGAGGAGATGCTGGACGGACAGAAAGTGGTCAAAGTGTTCTGTCACGAGCAGGCGGCGATGGATGATTTCCATAAAGTCAATGAGGGATTAAGAAACAGTACCGATAAGGCGAACAGTTACGCCAACCTGCTGATGCCCGTAAACGCCAACATCGGCTGGATCAGCTACGCGCTGGTTGCCATCGTGGGAGCTATCCTGGGAATCAATGAGCTGGCAGGCGTGACGATCGGTACGGTCATCACCTTTGTAGGATTAAATAAGAGCTTTACGAACCCGATCACACAGGTCAGTCAGCAGATCAACTTCGTGGTCAACGCCGCAGCCGGCGCACAGCGTGTCTTTGACCTGATGGATCAGGAACCGGAGACAGACAATGGCTACGTGGAACTGGTCAATGCAAAAGAGGATGAGAACGGCCAGATTACGGAGTCCGAAACCCGGACCAACCTCTGGGCATGGAAACACCCGCATAAAGCGGAAGGAACCGTTACCTACACGAAGCTGGAAGGCGCGGTCGTTCTTGACGACGTGGACTTCGGATACACGGAAGATAAGATGGTCCTTCACAATATCAGCCTCTGGGCAAAACCGGGCCAGAAGATCGCCTTCGTCGGCGCCACCGGCGCGGGCAAGACGACGATCACCAATCTGATCAACCGTTTTTATGATATCGCCGACGGCAAGATCCGCTACGACGGCATCAACATTAATAAGATCAAGAAGGCGGACCTCCGTCGTTCTCTTGGTATCGTACTGCAGGATACCCATCTGTTTACGGGAACGGTCATGGACAACATCCGTTACGGTAAACTGGATGCCACCGATGAGGACTGCATCAAGGCGGCGAAACTGGCCAACGCCGACGGCTTTATCCGCCGTCTTCCGGATGGCTACAATACGATGCTCACCGGCGACGGCGCCAACTTAAGCCAGGGGCAGCGGCAGCTTCTTGCCATCGCGAGGGCAGCGGTCGCCGACCCGCCGGCGCTGATTCTCGACGAGGCGACCTCCTCCATCGATACCCGTACCGAAAAACTGGTACAGGACGGCATGGACGCCCTCATGAAAGGGCGGACGACCTTTGTCATCGCCCACCGTCTCTCCACCGTCAAAAACTCCGACTGTATCATGGTCATGGAGCAGGGACGGATCATCGAGAGAGGAACCCACGACGAACTGATCGCCGCCAGGGGCAAATATTACCAGCTCTACACCGGAAACTTTGCGGCGTAAGATTTATGGCATAAGGGAGGTTATTATTCCTCTCGCATGATCTCATTTTGTGAGGAGCGAAGAGATTCCGCCCTGTGGGAGAGATTTCTCCGGGTCTGCCAGTTCTTCTCATAGTCTGCGGCGAAGTAGCAGGCGTAGAGGATATCCAACAGCAAATGCACCGATGCATTGGAGGAGAAATTACCGATTTTGGAGTAAAGCCTCTCCCGGGTCGTCACATCGAGGACATAGTCGGCGTAATGGCGGACTTCATTATCTCCAAGGCCGGTCAGAAGAATGATGGGAACCTTCTGTTCATGGAAATACAAAAGAAGACAAAAGATCGTGCGGATCTGCAACAGGCAGATTCCGCACGATCTTTTTGTAATACACTATGAGTATATATGTAATTTAAGGAATACTGTAATTTAAGAGATCGTAGCTTCAAAGAAGCAATCCCATTACGTCAACTGTTTTAAAACCCAGTCCACATCATCGGTGGTTTTCAGAGTTTCAAGGAGCGCCGGGTCTTCCAGAAGAGTACAGAGTTTTCCGAGAAGATCCAGATGCTCGTCGCCGATACCGGCGATACCGAATACGAGCTGTGCTTTTTCGGAACCGAAATCAACGCCGTCCGGATACTGGAAGCATACGATACCGGTTTTCTTTACGGTGTCTTTTGCCTGAGTCGTGCCGTGAGGGATGGCAACGCCCATACCCATGTAGGTGGAAACCAGTTTTTCACGTTCCTGCATCGCGTCCACATAGGTGTGGTCCACATAGCCCAGTTTCTCCAGAAGTTCTCCGGCAGCCTGGATGGCTTCCTCTTTGGTGACAGATTTCTGTCCCAGTTTGATACCGTCTTTTATGATCACCTGTTTTTTGATCGGTGTATCCGGGATTACGATATCTGTGTTTTCTCCGGCCGGTGCGGCAGGAGCGTCTCCGGTGGTAAGCTGCACGTACAGCGCGTCCAGAGCCGGGTCGGCAAGGAAGTTGCCGATGGTGATAAGCTGTGCCTGTGGTGCGGACTTTCTCGCGCGGTCTGCCAGCGTAGTCTGTACAATGGCGATATCGCAGTCTGCCGGAATGTTGTCGACAGAAGTATTGGTTACGCTGATGTCCGGACGGTCATTTTTGATTCGGTTCCGGAATTTGGTTGCGCCCATAGCGGAAGATCCCATACCTGCATCGCAGGCGAAGATGATTTTCCGGATTTCGGAAGAACGTTCGATGGTTCCAGGAACCACTTTGTCGTTGCCGGATTTCATGGAAGCCATCTCTTCCTGTGCTTCTTCAAGACTCTTACTGCCCGCCATTCGCACGATCGGAGAGGCGACGGCAAAGGAGATACCGGTTGCCAGAAGAACACCGATGATCACTTTGATCAGATCGGAACCAGGAGTCATCATCAAATAAGCGATGATGGAACCCGGAGATGCCGGACCTACCAGACCACAGTCTGTGAGGGAAAACCAGAAAATCGCAGCCATATTTCCCAGGATCGGAGCGATGATAACTAGCGGGTTCATCAGGATGTATGGGAAATAGATTTCGTGGATACCGCCGAGCAGGTGAATGATTACAGCGCCCGGAGCGGAGTCTTTTGTCACTTTATCTTTACAGAAGAACATGTAGGCAAGGAGAACGCCAAGTCCTGGACCCGGGTTTGGCTCCAGCATGTACATGATGGATTTTCCGAATTCCGCTGCCTGTTCGGTGGCAAGAGGGGTGAAAATACCATGGTTGATCGCATTGTTTAAGAACAGTACCTTTGCCGGTTCGATAAAGATGGAAACCAGTGGAAGGAGACCGTTATTTACCAGGATATTTACTCCTGCGGAGAGAACAGCGAGGATCGCGCTCATGATCGGGCCGATCACCACATAACCGAGCATGGCCAGGACCATACCGATGATACCGGCGGAAAAGTTGTTGATGAGCATCTCGAAACCAGCCGGCATGCGGCCGTCCATGAAGTCGTCAAACTTTTTGATGCAGAAGCCGGCCAGAGGACCCATGACCATGGCGGCCATCAACATGGTGATCTCCGTGTTGCTCATGATGGCGCCGATGACAGCGATGGCGCCGACAACCCGACCACGGTCTCCGCCGATCATCTTGCCGCCGGTGGAAGCAATCAGAATCGGAATCAGATAGGTGAGCATTGGACTGACCATGCTGTTAAATCCTTTGTTTGGAATCCATCCGGTGTCAATAAAGAGCGCGGCCAGAAAACCGAAGGCGATCAGCGCGCCGATGTTCGGCATTACCATTGCCGATAAAAATTTACCAAAACGTTGTACAGTATTTTTCATAAAACCTTCCTCCATAATAATCCCCGTTGATTCCATGGAGAGCGGTTCAGCTGCGTGGATGCGGACGTTTACAGGACTTCTACGCCGTACTTCCTGCATTCGTCCAGAAACTCCTCCGGAAGCTTCCCGTCGGAAACGATGATGTCGATGTCATTAAGTCCGCAGAAACTGAAACTGCATTTGACACCGATCTTGGAAGAGTCCATCAGGGCGATTACCTGTTCAGACTGCCGGATAGCCGTCTGTTTTAAGAAAGCTTCGTCGTTGATGCCGCAGGAGAATCCCACGGACGGATGAAAGCCGGTAACCCCTAAAAAGGCCTGGTCAAAATTGACCCGCTCCAGTTCTTTGATCGCCAGAAAACCAAAGACGCTCTGACTGTAGCGGTTTAATTTGCCCCCCGGAAGCATCACTGTCGGATGTTCCAGGTTGGCAAGCTCTGTGGCACAGCTCAGTCCTGTCGTGTAGATCAGGTAAGATTCGTCGGGAATCTCCCTGGCCAATACGATGGCTGTGCTCCCTGAATCCAGAAAAAATGTGGTGTCCGGGTGAAGCAATGACAGAGCTTTTTTTGCGATTTCCCGTTTTTCCGGTATATTGCGGACGGACTTCCGGTGCAGAAAGTCATCGGTGCCGATAATCACCTGTACAGATTTTGCCCCTCCGTGGATGCGGAGAATCTTTTTTTCCTGATCGAGAAGTTTTAAATCCGTGCGCAGTGTCATTTCTGACACATTGGGAAATTCTTTTTTTATCTGAGCGAAACTGACCGTTCCTTTTTCGTTGATCAGCTGAACGATCGCATTTCTGCGCGTTTCCATTGAATCCATATATTCCTCCTGTCCGTGCCGGGATAACACGGACAGGTTATCCTGACACTATATTATTCTGTGATAAAGTTAGCCAGCAGATATTCCTCTGCGTCCGGGCACCACAGACCGTTATGGGCGTCCACAATGTCAGCCAGTTTCACAAGACGTTCGTCTCCGTCAGCCTCCCCTTTGGCACGGAGATCCGTCAATGCAGTCAGAGGCATGGAAAGATGTGTGTAGATGAGTTTCTTTCCACCCGGGATCTTAGGCAGGTTGAGAGTCGTCTCAGCTGCGGCGTCCAGGCCTCCGATGTGTGTGACCATAACTGCCGGGTTGATCCGGCCTTCTGCGGTCAGTTTCAGTGATTCGATCATATCTGCGGTATTTCCGCCGGTTGTTCCCATGACATGTGTGGAATTGTAGTGCACATCATAGAAATTGATGGAAGCGCTGAACTGGTTGTCGGTCGGACCGGCGAAGAAATTAAGACAGCCATCCCGTCCTAAAATAGCGCTTGACTGTGTGACAACAGCGCCGACCGGTGCGTAGCAGAGTACGTCGTCGTATCCGGTGCCGCCGGAAATACGCATCAGTTCAGCCACAGGATCTTCAAAGTTGCCGGTATTTACAAAATGAAGCTCGATACCGTCCTTTGCGGCTTCTTCCGGTGGGAATAAGGAAGCGGCACGGTCAAGACGTTCCTGATTTAAGTCGGTGACTACAACCATGGAAGGACGTACATCACGGTGAAGGGCGTAAGTTAAAGCGCCCAGTCCCATTGGACCGGCTCCGGCCATGATGGCCAGCTTGCCGCCTTCTTTGATGCCCATCTGGTGAGTGTAAACACCCATTTGTGTGTGATAAGCGGCATTGAAAGCACCGATGCTGCAGGACATTGGTTCTGCCAAAGATGCCTCATAATAAGCGCGTCCCTTGTACTCAAGGAGACATCCCAGTTCCATAACCTCGGAAGGGATAATGCAGTAGGTGGCGTCCCCGCCGAAAAATTCATAGGAATATCCAGGGCTCCACATGGTTCCCTTGTAGTTTAACGCCGGCTGCAGAGTAAATTTCATACCCGGTTTAAACTTATCCTGATGATTCTTTCCTACTTTTACGATGTCGCCCGCAAACTCATGACCCATGATAGCCGGATGTTCTGCCACATCTTCATGTACCCGCTTGTGCTCTGCGCCCAGGATGGCACATTTGTAAGTGGACATACAGATACTGTCGGAGACAACCTTTACTAAAATTTCGTCATCCGTAATTTCCGGAAGTTCAAATTCCTCCAGACGAAGATCGTTGGCTCCATGAAGTCTCACGCCTTTTGCTTTCATAATAAAACTCCTTTCTTTATCATAATGAAAAAATTAATGATTTGCAATGAAAAATATTTTCTAAATAACAGTTTCAGATTTCGATCGGACGAAATACAACTTTAGGGAGCAGTTCCTCGATCACAGAGTATTCCGCTGCCTGCGTGCCGCTGCACATGACATTTGCCGCTCCGGTGGCGGTGGAAAGGCGAACGGTTTCCGGAAGGCTCATTCCGGCTTCTTCCGCCACGGCGAGGGAAGCCACAACGCTGTCCCCGGCGCCCACGGTGCTGCCGACAGGAACTTTCAGTCCCTCCGCGTAAATGATCTCTGAATCTGTGACATATAAAGCGCCGTCGCCGCCCATGGAAACGACGATTTTGGAAATATCGTACCGTTCCATTAATTCCCGTGCGGTCCTGGCAAGCTCTTCCGGTGTGGAAAGCGTGCGGCCGACCAGTGCGGAAAGCTCGTGGTTGTTCGGCTTGATCAGGTACGGGGACGCCTTAAGACCGGCTTTTAACAGGTCGCCGTCCGCGTCAAGGATCACTTTTGCGCCCTTTTCCCGACAGGCTTTCGTCCAGGTGTAGTAGGTATCCTGTGGAGAACCCTTCGGCATACTTCCGGAGATGACGACGATGTCTTCCGCGGTGATCTTCTCAAGAAGTTCGCAAAGAAGTTCATTGAGGATCTCCTCCGATACGGTCACGCCGGGCTCGTTGATATCGGTGTTGGTGTGCTGCACCGGGTCAATGATCTTCATATTGGTCCGGGTTTCCCCTTCCACAAAATGAAAGCTGGTTGTCAGTTTCATGTCCTCGAGTGCTGACAGGATCGCCCGTCCGGTGTCTCCGCCGAGGATTCCTGTTGCAATGCTTTTTCCGCCCAGTTTGGCAATCACTTTAGAAACGTTGATGCCCTTTCCGCCCGGGTCGGTCCGCATGGTGGTGATGCGGTTGACCGCGTCGATGGTCAGGGAAGGAATTTCAACAGTTTTGTCAAGGGCCGGATTCAATGTTACCGTGTAAATCATGGCATACCTCCTTTTGAAACGACAGTTGCTATGTTGTTGTTTCAACAATTATGAGTATAGAATACCACAAAGTTTATAAATGTCAATAGTTTTTTTTAAATTTTTTCGTAAAAATAACAATCGAAGACTTTTGAAATAACAATGATAATATAAGCATGATATCCATATATAAAAAGCCCAAAATATCTTGTGGATATAATATTTTTTTATTATAATGATAGTAAAATAACCGGTTACGGCAAAGCGCAGTCGCTGGATATGGGCAGAGATTGCGTGGCATTTTACTATTTTGACAGGGAAGAGAGAAAGGGTGAAGATTATGAGAAAGTGGATGAAAATGACTTTCTTTACTGCCGCCCGTGCTTTCCTGGCAGGAACCGGCATGTCAGTGAAAGCCGCGGACAACGTGGAGATCAATGCGGAGGTCAGACAGATCAGATTGATTTATCCGGTTTGAAGAAGTTAAAATCTGTCATGTTCACCGGCGAGACGGAAACATTGCAATGGAATAGAAGAGTAAGGAAATAAAAAATATGAACATTATAATAAGAAAATATAACCGACGGGACATCGCTCCCATGACAGCAATCTGGAATGAGGTGGTGGAGGAGGGCATCGCCTTTCCCCAGGAAGAACTGCTCACGGAGGAGACGGGACGGGAGTTTTTTGACAGTCAGAGTCACTGCGGCGTGGCGGAAGATACGGACACGGGAAAGGTGCTGGGACTTTATATCCTCCATCCCAACAACGTGGGGCGCTGCGGCCATATCTGCAATGCAAGCTATGCGGTGGCTTCCGATGCGCGGGGATCGGGTATCGGCGAGAAGCTGGTGAGAGACTGCATCAGGAAGGCGCGTGCGCTGGGATTTAAGATCCTGCAGTTTAACGCCGTGGTAAAGACCAATGCCGGCGCACGGCATCTCTACGAAAAGATTGGTTTTACACAGCTTGGTGTGATACCGGGCGGGTTTCGGATGAAAGACGGAAGATATGAGGATATCTGTCCTTATTATATAGAAGTGTGAAGGATTTTCTTGAAAGTAACAGTTCAGCCATGACATCTCGGAAACCCGTTGCTAACGCAACTTACCCGGCGCAATGCGCCTGTTTCCTCGATTATGGCAGAACGCCACATGTTTCAGAATATAAAATCTTCTGCAAATGGATTTGCATCAGTTTTTAGTATTCTGAAACGCATGGCTGAACTGTTATAAAAAAATTTGAAATTAATGCTTGACAAGATTCGCTTATGGTGCTAAGTTATCTATAAAGATATTAGCACTCGACATAAATGAGTGCTAATAACTAAGAAAGAAGGGAAACGGTTATGGATCTGGATGAACGGAAGATGAAAATATTGAAGGCAATCATATCTACTTACCTTGAGACTGGTGAGCCTGTGGGAAGCAGAACTATTGCCAGAGATTCCGATTTACATTTAAGTTCTGCAACCATTCGTAATGAGATGGCAGATTTGGAAGAGCTGGGATATATTCTGCAGCCTCATACATCTGCTGGAAGAATTCCTTCTGATTTGGGATATCGTTATTATGTCGATCATCTGATGGAGGAGAAGGAGACGGAGATCGCCGCCCGCGAGAGCGAGGTGCGCAAAGAACGTCAGGCGCTCTTACAGAAGATGGACCGCATGGAAGAGGTACTTAAGAAGGTGGCGGATGTGCTGGCAGCCAATACGAATTATGCCGCTCTGGTCACCACGCCGCAGATTAAGGAGTCCAAGATCAAGTTCATACAGCTTTCCATGGTGGACAGCAGAAGACTTCTTGCAGTCATTGTTCTTGGCAATGATACCGTGAGAAATCTTTTAATGAACATTGACGATCCGTTAGGCAATGACGAGATCCTCAAGCTCAACATTTTATTGAATTCTTTCCTGCAGGGGCTGACGCTCAAGGATATCAATCTGGAGCTGGTTCACACCATGAAGGTGCAGGCAGGAATGCATGCCTCCATTCTGGAGGGTGTGTTTAATGGAATCGTGGAGGCGATACACGAAGCAGACGATATGGAGATATACACCACCGGAGCCACGAACATGCTGAAGTATCCGGAACTGATGAATCCGGATCACACGATGGCACTTTTGGATACCCTGGTGGAGAAAAAAGCGCTTGTGAAGCTTGTGGATGATACGGTGAATCAGGAAGAGCGTCATGGTATTCAGGTTTACATTGGTAATGAGACCCCGGTGCAGACTTTGAAAGACTGCAGCGTAGTGACAGCGACCTATGAGCTGGCGGAAGGGGGAACCGGAACGGTCGGCATCATCGGACCGAAACGGATGGATTACCAGAAAGTGGTGAATACGCTCAAAAATCTGACAGACGATCTGGATGAGATTTTTAATAATAAATCATAGAAAGGTGGTACTTAAGTGGAAGAGAATAAAAAAGATTTCGACGAAAGTATCGTAGAGGAAAATACTTCTGAAAGTTCTGCAGAAGAACAGCAGGAAGAAGCTTCTGAAAAGGCTGCCGGAGCGGATGAGAACGCTGCCGGAGATACTGCCGGATCAGAAGAGGAAGAAGAATCCAACGAGCCGGGCGGCAAAAAGAAGAAGAAATCCGTCAGAGCTCTGGAGATAGAGTTAAAGAAAAGTGAAGAGAAGCTTGCCGATGTCACGGACAAATATCAGCGGCTTATGGCAGAGTTTGAGAATGCCAGAAAGAGAAATGCCAAAGAGCAGAGCCGCATGTATGATATCGGCGCAAAGGAAGTCCTTGCGAAGTTGCTTCCGGTAGTCGATAACTTTGAAAGAGGTCTGGATGCCCTCTCCGATGAGGAGAAAGAAGGAGCGTTTGCTCAGGGTATCGAGAAGATCTACCAGCAACTCATGACCGTCTTTGATGAGATCGGTGTGAAGGCAATGGACGCGGCCGGAAAGGAATTTAACCCGGATTTCCACAATGCGGTGATGCATGTGGAAGATGAGGAGCTGGGTGAGAACCTGGTAGTGGAAGAATTCCAGAAAGGCTATATGTACAAAGACAGCGTGCTTCGGCACAGCATGGTAAAAGTTGCCAACTAGAGCTGATTTGACAGACTGTATGACAGGATGTCGGAACAGCAGTTTTAGATATAGTTGATTTTAGGAGGAATGAATAATGAGTAAGATTATAGGTATTGACTTAGGAACTACGAACTCATGTGTAGCAGTTATGGAAGGTGGTAAACCAGTCGTTATCACCAACGCAGAAGGTATGAGAACAACCCCGTCTGTTGTCGCATTTACAAAGACAGGAGAAAGAGTTGTCGGTGAACCTGCAAAACGTCAGGCAGTTACCAACGCAGATAAGACAATTTCTTCCATCAAACGTCAGATGGGTACCGATTATAAAGTGGACATTGACGGAAAGAAATATTCTCCACAGGAGATTTCCGCTATGATTTTACAGAAGTTAAAATCAGACGCTGAGAACTATCTGGGTGAGAAAGTTTCTGAGGCAGTCATCACAGTACCTGCATACTTCAATGACGCACAGAGACAGGCAACCAAGGATGCCGGAAAGATTGCCGGACTGGATGTAAAACGTATCATCAACGAGCCTACGGCAGCCGCTCTTTCCTATGGTCTTGATAACGAAAAAGAGCAGAAGATCATGGTATACGACTTAGGCGGCGGTACATTTGATGTTTCCATCATTGAGATCGGCGACGGTGTTATCGAAGTACTGGCAACAGCCGGTGACAACCACTTAGGCGGCGATGATTTTGATAATGTGATCACACAGTATATGCTGGATGATTTCAAGGCAAAAGAGGGCGTAGACTTATCCACAGATAAGATGGCAATGCAGAGACTGAAAGAAGCAGCAGAGAAAGCAAAGAAAGAGCTGTCTTCTTCCACGACAACAAACATCAACCTGCCATTCATCACAGCGACATCCGAAGGACCGAAACACTTTGAGATGAACCTGACAAGAGCTAAATTCAACGAGCTGACCGCTCACCTTGTTGAGAGAACTGTAACTCCTGTTACAACCGCTCTGAAAGACGCAGGTCTTACAGCCAATGATTTAAGTAAAGTATTACTGGTCGGCGGTTCCACAAGAATCCCGGCTGTTCAGGATAAAGTAAAACAGCTCACAGGCAAAGAGCCGTTCAAAGGTATCAACCCGGATGAATGTGTAGCCATCGGCGCTTCCATTCAGGGTGGTAAACTGGCAGGAGATGCCGGCGCCGGCGATATCCTCTTACTGGATGTTACCCCGCTGTCCCTGTCCATCGAGACCATGGGCGGCGTTGCCACAAGACTGATCGAGCGTAACACAACGATCCCTACCAAGAAGAGCCAGATCTTCTCCACAGCAGAGGATAATCAGACAGCTGTTGATATTCACGTTGTACAGGGTGAGAGACAGTTCGCAAGAGACAACAAGACCTTAGGTCAGTTCCGTCTGGATGGTATCCCGCCGGCACGGAGAGGTGTACCTCAGATCGAAGTTACTTTCGATATCGATGCAAACGGTATCGTAAATGTATCTGCAAAAGACCTGGGAACAGGAAAAGAGCAGCACATCACGATCACAGCAGGCTCGAACATGTCTGAGGAAGATATTGATAAGGCTGTCAAAGAAGCTGCAGAGTACGAAGCACAGGATAAGAAGAAAAAAGAAGCCATTGACGCAAGAAACGATGCGGACAACATGGTATTCCAGACAGAAAAGGCACTGGAAGAAGCCGGTGACAAGATCAGCGATTCCGAGAAGACAACTGTTCAGGCTGATATCACAAAAGTAAAAGAGATCCTGGATCGCACAACACCGGACAACATGACCGACGCGGACGTCTCCGAGATCAATGAAGCGAAAGAACAGCTCATGAAAGATGCACAGACATTATTCGCAAAAATGTATGAGCAGGCACAGCAGGGTGCACAGGGCGGCCCACAGGCAGCACCTGGCGGAGATGCCAACTCAACATACAATGCAGATGATGTGGTTGACGCAGACTATAAAGAAGTTTAATACCGGAAATCAGTATAATGATACAGGAAGAGGAGACGGGGCTGCCCTGTCCCCTCTTTCCTTGTCGTTCATCCGATAGAAAAAGCTCCCGTTCTTGTAAGGCATTGGAGCGAGACTGAAATTGGAGGTTAAGATGGCGGATAAAAGAGATTACTATGAGGTTCTGGGCGTAAATAAAAACGCCACAGCAGATGAAATAAAACATGCCTACCGTAAGCTGGCAAAAAAATATCACCCGGATATGAATCCTGGAGATAAAAATGCGGAAGAAAAATTTAAAGAGGCGACGGAAGCGTATGAAGTCTTAAGTGACCCGGATAAGAAAGCCCGCTACGACCAGTTTGGTCATGCGGCCTTTGAGCAGGGCGGAGGTGGAGCCGGCGGCTTTGGCGGTTTCGATTTCGGCAGCGGAGATATGGGTGATATCTTTGGCGACATTTTTGGTGACTTTTTCGGAGGCGGCAGCCGCAGCAGCGCCAGAAGAAACGGTCCGCGTCAGGGCGCAAACTTACGGGCGGCCGTCCGCATCACCTTTGACGAGGCCATTCGCGGCGTAGACAAAGAGCTGGAGATCACATTAAAAGAAAAATGTACCACCTGCGGAGGTACCGGAGCAAAACCGGGAACCAGTCCGGAAACCTGTTCCAAATGTAACGGAACCGGTCAGGTGGTCTATACACAGCAGTCCATGTTCGGTATGGTAAGAAATGTACAGCCTTGTCCGGACTGTAACGGAACCGGTCAGGTGATCCGCTATAAATGTCCGGATTGTTCCGGTTCAGGGTACATTAAAGTCCGCAAGAAGATCAAAGTGCCGATTCCGGCAGGTATTGATAACGGGCAGAGTGTCAGAATCCGTGAAAAAGGCGAGCCGGGTATCAACGGCGGACCGAGAGGAGACCTTCTCGTCAATGTCAACGTATCCCGTCATCCGAAGTTCCAGAGACAGGAGTACGATATCTTTTCCACAGAGCCGATCACATTTGCACAGGCAGCACTGGGCGCTACCATTAAGATCGATACGGTGGACGGACCGATGGAATACACCATCAAACCGGGAACGCAGACAGACACGAAGATACGCCTGAAAAACAAAGGTGTGCCGAGTCTTCGGAACAAAAATCTGCGGGGAAATCATTTCGTTACCCTTGTGGTACAGGTACCGGAGCGCATGACAGAAGCGCAGAAAGAGGCGCTGCGTAAGTTCCAGGAAGCCATGGGAGAAGTGCCGGCAGCGGATACCGCGGATGCAGGCGCGCCAAAACCGGAACATGAGAAGAACGAAAAGCATGAGAAACATGAAAAACATGAGCGAAAAGGGTTCTTCGGCGGAAAGAAAAAGAAATAACGGGAGATAATACAGCGTAGGAGAAATGAGCCGCTGGTCCGGTGGACCGGCGGTATTTTTCGCAGTATCGCGGCGAATGATGTTTCATATCTGCCGGAAGGAAGAAAAAGTCATGCAAGAGAAAAAAATGTATTTACAATATTCCGGAAACTGTACGGCCTGTTGGAACGGCGGCCATTTCGGAAAATGACGGAGGATTGATATGGAAAAAGAAAAGAAACAGAGCTTTCTGCAACGCAAAAATGTGGAGATTTCGTTCAAGCGCTACGCTATCGACGCCATGGGAGCCATGGCGCTCGGTCTGTTTGCGTCTCTGCTGATCGGGACGATCATCCAGACTATCGCGGAAAATGTGGGGACAGCATGTCTTATGGCGACCCTGTCCGGGTTAAGCGGCGATGAACTGGCAGCACAGACAGCAGCTCTTGGCGCAAAGGATGCGGTCTGCTGGGTATTTTACCGGATCGGGACGTATGCCACGGCGGTGACGGGAGCTGCCATGGCTGTCGCCATCGGTCACGCCCTCGCCGCTCCGCCGCTTGTTTTATTTTCTCTTTGCGCGGTGGGACAGGCGACCAATGCGCTGGGCGGTTCCGGCGGTCCGCTGGCCGTACTCTTTGTGGCAATCATCGCCTGCGAGTTTGGAAAGTTAGTATCCAAAGAGACAAAGGTGGACATCATCGTGACGCCGGCGGTAACCATTATCGTGGGCGTACTCTGCGCCATGTTTCTCGCTCCGATTTTCAAGAGCGCCTGTGACGCGCTGGGCACTTTCATTGGATGGGCGACCAACCTGCAGCCATTTTTGATGGGAATTGTCGTTTCGGCAGTGGTCGGCATCGTACTCACCCTCCCGATCAGTTCGGCAGCCATCTGCGCGGCCATGGGTATCAGCGGCGGCGCTGTTCTGACAGCTCTCGGCGATGGCGGTGTGACGATCGAAGTCTGGAATGGTCTGGCGCTTGCCGGGGGCGCGGCCACAATCGGCTGCTGCACCCACATGCTCGGTTTTGCCACACTGAGCTTTCCTGACAACGGGATCGGGGGCTTTGTGGCGCAGGGACTCGGTACCTCGATGCTTCAGGTTCCGAACCTGATGAAAAAACCGATTCTCTGGATTCCGCCGGTGCTCACCTCCATGATTCTCGGTCCCATCGGAACCTGCGTATTTCAGCTCAGAAATAACGGCGCGGCGGTGTCCTCCGGTATGGGAACCTCCGGCATGGTCGGTCCGATCGGCGTCATCACCGGCTGGGCGAAGATGCCGGAAGGATATGCGGTCGGAGCGGTGGACTGGATCGGTCTTTTGCTTCTTTGCATCATCCTTCCGATCGTCATGAACTGGGCGATCGGAAAGTTCATGCGGGCGAAAGGATGGATCAAAGAAGGCGATCTGAAGATCGATCTTGGTTGACGGAAATTTGACAAAATAATTCAGATAGACGATATTCATCTGTTGCGGGATATGGAATGCTGAAAAGAAAGAGGTGCACAAAGTATCTCTTTCTTTTTTTGTACAAAAGACCGAAGGCTTATGGTACAATAGAATATACTTTCCGGCTTTTCCTAAACAGGCAAGGCCAGGACTGGCCGCGGGGATAAAAAAGGAAAAGCGGGAGATGCTATTTACAAAAGAAAATGGAAGGAGATACATTTATGTCAATGATAAAGATCACAGGCGATAATTTCAAAGCAAATGTACTGGAAGGAGACAAACCTGCGCTGGTGGAATTTTCCGCGCCGTGGTGTACCTATTGCCGCCGCATCAGCCCGGCCATGAAAAAGGTGGCAGAACAGTATGCGGATACCATGCTGACCGGTGAGATCAATATCGATGAGCAGGAAGCGCTGGCAGAGGAATATAAGGTGGAAGTGATCCCGACGCTGATGATCTTCAAAGACGGAAAGATGCTCGGAAGTATTGTGGCGCCGGATTCCAAGGCAAAGATTGATGCGTTTATCGCGGAGCACTTGGGTTAAGGTGAAAAGATCGTATAAGTTTTCAAGCTGTGAGGAAGAGCTAAAGACGTAAGTTCACCTTCCTGACACAGCAGAAAGACAGATGCGCAGTCAGACTGAGAGGAGGATATAGGAATGGAACATATTTATGACGTTGTAATTATCGGCGGCGGCCCTGGCGGCTACACAGCGGCACTCTACTGTGCACGCGCCGGAATGGATACACTGATTCTTGAAAAACTTTCCGCTGGCGGTCAGATGGCTCTCACCAGCCAGATTGACAACTACCCGGGATTTGACGAGGGTATCGACGGTTTTGCTCTCGGTGAGAAAATGCAGCAGGGCGCCGAGCGTTTTGGCGCAAAGACAGAGCTTGCCGAGGTGGAGAGTGTACAGCTTACGGGTGATGTGAAAGAAATCGTTACCAGCGAGGGGACATTTTACGGCCGTACCGTCGTCATCGCCACCGGCGCTGTGCCGCGGGAACTGGGAATCGCCGACGAGGCAAAGCTTGTGGGACGAGGCGTCAATTACTGTGCCGCCTGCGACGGTATGTTTTACAAAGGAAAGACGGTGGCGGTCATCGGCGGCGGCAATTCCGCAGCGGGCGATGCGCTTCTCTTATCGAAGATTTGCGAAAAAGTGGTGCTCGTCCACAGAAGAGACACACTCCGCGCAGAGAAAATCTACCATGCGCCGTTAATGCAGGCAAAAAATGTGGAATTTTGCTGGAACAGCACCGTGGAAGCATTTTTGTACGAAGATAAAGTCAACGGAATCCGTGTGAAAGATAAATTGACCGGCGAAGAAAAAGAGATTGCCTGCGACGGCGTTTTTGTGAGTATCGGCCGTTCCCCGGCAACAGAACTCTTTAAGGATCAGGTAAAGACAGATCAGGCCGGTTATATCATCGCCGATGAGACGACAAAGACGAGCGTACCGGGAGTCTTCGCTGTGGGCGACGTCCGTACCAAAGCGATGCGCCAGGTGATCACGGCGGCCGCAGACGGAGCGGTGGCTTCACATTTTATTGAGGAGTATCTGGCAGAGCGTGAACAGTAACCACAGTTTCCGGTTTGATGACCGGGACACCTGAACAGTCTGCCTGTGAAGCAGACGGATAAAAAGTGAAGCGAATATAAAAAAGGAATAGGAAAGAAGAATAATATGAAGTGGAATAAGATTACGATCGAGACGACAACGGCAGCCGAGGATATGTTAAGCTACGAGCTGCAGGAGATGGGGATTGAAGGAGTGGAAGTTGAAGACCATGTGCCGCTCTCCGAAGAAGACCGGAAGATCATGTACGTGGACCTTCTGCCGGACGAGATCGCACCGGACGACGGGACTGCGCGCATCTCCTGCTACATTGATGAAAAAGAGAATCTGGACGAGATGGTGGCAAAAATCCGCGCAAAAATAGAGGAACTCTCCGCATTTCTTCCGATGGGAACCGGAAACATCACTCTGGGAACTACCGAAGAAGAAGACTGGATCAATAACTGGAAAGCGTTCTTCAAACCGTTCCGTCTGGATGGCAATATCGTCATCAAACCGACCTGGGAGACCCTCACAGATCAGAAGGACGACGATATCGTCATTGAAATTGATCCGGGAACAGCCTTTGGCAGTGGCTCCCACGAGACGACCAAGCTGTGCATTTCCCAGCTGAAAAAGTACATAAAACCGGATACGGAACTTCTGGATGTGGGAACCGGAAGCGGCATCCTCTCCATCATCGGACTGAAACTGGGCGCCCGTCACGCCATGGCGACTGACATTGACCCTAATGCCATTCGCGCCACAGAAGAGAACTTCGAGATCAACGGCGTGGCAGAGCAGGCGGAAGTCCATCGGGTCAACATTCTCGACGAGACCGAAGCCCGGCAGTTCTACGGGAACAACCACGGAAAACGATACGACGTCATTGTGGCAAATATCCTCGCCGACGTCATCATCCCTCTTTCCGGTATCGTGACGCCCCTCCTTGCTGACGACGGCGTGTTCATCACCTCCGGCATCATCAACACTATGGAGGAAGCGGTGAAAGAGGCCATGCTTGCCAACAACTTTGAGATACTGGAGATCCACCACATGAAAGACTGGGTGAGCATCACGGCGAAGCCGAAGAAATAAAACGGCACGGGCAGACAGATAAAAAGATTGCGCCTCTTTTTTAGACGTAGTAAAATGAAGCTATGTATAGAAAGGGGGCGTTTTTTGTGGCAAAAAAATTTAACGTGAACGGTGTCTGCCGACCGGATCTTCACTACATGGTCAATCTCTCCTCCAGGCTGGCAGCCATCAAAGAAATGGTGGATGAAGGAGCATATTTCACGATCAATAAGGCGCGTCAGTACGGAAAGACCACAATACTGCGGGCATTGTCACATTTTCTGCAGGCAGAATATGTGGTTGTGAGCCTTGACTTTCAGAGGATGAGCTCCCTTTCTTTCCAGGATGAGCAGAAGTTTGTGGCCTCCTTTTCTGAGGAACTGCTGTATGCCGTCAACAATATTCCTGAAGAGATTGAAAGCGGACTCTGTGCATTTGCAGACGGAACTGCCAGGCTGAATTCTCTGCAGTCACTGTTCCGTGTCCTGTCTATGTGGTGTGCCAGGACAGAAAAACCAATCATTCTCATTATTGATGAAGTAGATACGGCGACCAATAATCAGGTATTCGTGGATTTCCTCGCGCAGCTTCGGGCCTGTTATCTTTCCCGCGACCAGTTGCCAACCTTCCAGTCGGTCATCCTTGCCGGGGTCTATGATGTGCGGAATATGAAAAGAAAGCTGAGGGATGACGAAGAACATAAGCAGAACAGCCCGTGGAATATTGCAGCGGATTTTGATGTAAAGATGAGTTTTTCTGTGGAAGACATCGCCGGTATGCTTCGTGAATATGAGGCAGATTATCATACCGGAATGAAGGTGTCAGAGCAAGCCGGCCTGCTTTATGACTATACATCGGGGTATCCTTTTCTTGTGTCCAGATTATGCAAGTTGATGGATGAACAGCTCGCGGGGACAGATCAATTTCCCGATAAGTCCGCCGCCTGGACGAAGCAGGGAGTACTGGAAGCGGTAAAAATCCTTCTCACTGAGAAAAACGCGTTATTTGAATCCCTCATTGGAAAACTGAACGACTATCCGGATTTAAAAAGTCTGATCTGCCGTCTGTTGTTTCAGGGGCAGACCATCGCCTACAATGCGGATGATCCGGCGACAGATATGCTTTTGATGTTTGGCTTTGTCAAGGTGGAACAGGGGACTTTGCAGATTGCCAATCGGATTTTTGAGACTCGCCTTTACAATTATTTTCTGACACTTCCGGAAGTACAGAACGGAGAGATGTACCGCCTGGCGCTCTGGAACAAAAATCAGTTTATCAAAAATGGAAAGCTGGACATGGAGCATCTGCTGGAAAAATTTGTGGAGCATTTTGATGATATCTATGGGGACAGAGACGAAAAATTTGTGGAAGAAGACGGACGCCGGTATTTTATGCTTTATCTGAAACCAATCATTAACGGGGTGGGAAATTACTATGTGGAGTCCCGGACAAGAAATCAGGAACGGACAGACCTCATCGTAGACTATCTCGGCGAGCAGTTTGTCATCGAGATGAAAATCTGGCGTGGAAACATTTACCATGAAAGAGGAGAAAAGCAACTGGCAGAATACCTTGATCATTACCATTTGAAGAAGGGGTATATGCTCTGCTTTAACTTCAATAAAAAGAAACAAGCGGGAACCACTACAGTGCAGGTGGGGGATAAAGTGATTGTGGAGGCGATTGTGTAAGAAATGGCTCACGAAGTGATTCATATATTTGGGGCGTCAGGTTCAGGAACTACGACTTTGGGAAAATACATCAGCCGCAGGCTGGGATATTTTTTCATGGATACCGATGATTATTTCTGGATGCCAACAAATCCTCCTTATTCTATAAAAAGAGACAATTCTCAAAGGCTTGTCATGATGAAAAAAGATATTGCAAAATGGAAAAAGGTTGTAATTGCCGGTTCTCTTGTTGACTGGGGAGACGAACTGGCGCCTTTATTTACATTAGCGATTCGCATGGAAACTGACACAGAGGTACGAATAGAAAGATTGAAAAAAAGAGAGAAAGAACATTTTGGCAAGCGCATTGAACCAGGTGGTGATATGTATGAACATCATCAGGAGTTTATTCGATGGGCGTCAGCTTATGATAACGGTGATCTGTATATGCGGAGTAAAGCGAAACATGATGAGTGGCAGAAACTTTTACTGTGTAAGTTAATTCATTTGAATGGCGCCAATAGTCCGGAGCAAAATTTTAATATTTTGCGGGAATATTTGTAACTTCAGTTAAGTAAAGGCAAATTTTGCAAAAAGAAGAAATGTCTAATAAAAAAGCGGCAGAAAATAAATTTCTGTCGTTTTTTCATAAAAGAGATTGACAAAATCATAAAATCTGATATCTGTAAGTAGTAAGTGGGTCGATACCCGGTGTAGTTTATGTACCGAAAAAAGAAGCGGTGACAGGTGCTATCGAAAAAATCCGCGTGGAATTACTGGAAGACGGCGCATTGTCCGAGGATATCCTGGCGGAAATCCATTGCAGAAATTAAGGGAATATGGAAATGAATTGGGGTTTGTCGCGGTGATAAGAAAATAACCTGTAACACAGACGATGACGCCGGAACACAGACAGGTTCTCCTGCCCGGCCATCACTCGGACGGAACGACAGGATCAGCTATGCGGGGAATATGACCGTCCTCGCTCACAGCACGCAGTCGAAGTCTGTCTGTGCCCGGAACGTCATCTGTGCTATGTAAAATTATCTGTTTCTTATCCTCTCGACATAACAACCATATCTATCAATTGGGAAATATTGTTTCATCTTTGTTGGTTCGTATGTGGTCATAATCTGCTGCTTTGCCAACATACACAGGATTCTTGCAAAGGTGGAACAGAAATTTTTCCAATATACAGATGCCATTCGTAGTACGTACAGATTCCGACCGCGAGCTGTGAGGGAGGACTTGCTAAGACCTGGAGAAGGCAGGGAGAAAATGCAAAGCGGTTTCTCCCTGCCGATCAGAAAACGCCTGTAGTCCGAGTGAGGGTCGAGACGGGAGGAACTGTATGAGAACGAATGGCGTCGTCTGTTATAGGAGAAACCTGTTATCACCTCTACAAATCCCCATTTTACTCTTCTTCCAGTAATTCCACTTCTCCGGACCGCGTATGGTAGTAAGCCCCCACAATCTTTAAGCTCCCGTCATGGAGGTACGATTGAATCAGGGGGCTTTTTTTGATACATTCCATGCTGTGGCGGATGTTCAGCTTCTCGCAGCAGACGGGGTCGGTTTCTGTGCCGATGGCATGGCGGATCTCGTCGGTGATATGCACGATGGAATCGTGACCGGCATTATGTATGGCGGCGTCCACGGCGCCGCAGCGGCTGTGCCCCATCACGACAATAAGCTTTACGCCCAGATGCTCAGCGGCATATTCGATGCTGCCAAGCTCAAAATTGCCGATGACGTTGCCCGCCACACGGATGGTAAAGATTTCCCCGATGCCAACCATGAAGATTTTTTCCGGGATGACCCGGGAGTCAGAGCAGGCGATGACGATCGCGTAAGGCTTCTGACCATATTCGTGGGTGAGGATACGGATCTCCTCGGAGATGTCGCCCTTTCCTTCCTTTGCGATAAGATATTCCTGATTGCCCGCCATCAGGCGGTTTAATGCGGTATCACAGTCTATAACATCTATATGTTTCATCAGAATGTTGTCCTTTCAGTTTTTTCTACATTTTACCACAAAGGATGCTGGAAAGGCAAAGTAAAAGGAAAAACTGTTGACAAATTCAGATATTTTGATATTCTTTGGATGCATCTATTGTGATATTAACGATGATTGCCTCTATAATGCAGAGATAGCGATACATCAAGACAGAGAACTATCAGGAAAGTTTGCAAGGAGGTGCCTGATCATGAACAACAGGAATACATCTTACGGACCGGACTGCGGAACTGGAAAAGAGTTTGGCAGAACGAAAAAATATGATAAAGATTTTTTGAAGGCAAATATGATGGGACCGAATTCCATGATGATGCTGGAGGAATTGCTGGAAAATGTCTCTCTGAATCCTTCGATGAGAGTGTTGGATTTGGGATGTGGAAACGGGCTGACCTCCATTTTTCTTGCAAAGGAATATGGAGTGCAGGTTTTCGCGTTGGATTTATGGGTGTCTGCCACTGATAATTACAGAAGATTTCAGGAGGCGGGAGTGGAAGATATAGTCATTCCCATTCACGCAGACGCCCTTGATATGCCTTTTGCCAATGAATTCTTTGATGCGGTGATCAGTGTGGACGCCTATCATTATGTGGGAAATAATGATACATTTTTTCATGAAAAAATACGGCCCATCTTAAAGAAAAACGGGATAGCGGCTTTTGCCTTTCCGGGCATGAAATATGAGATCAAAGAGAATGTCCCACCTGAGATGAAGCCTTTCTGGGAGGAAGAAGCCCTGGAAATGTGGCATTCCATCGGGTGGTGGAGGCCAAAGTTTGAGAATGAACTGAATCAGTTGAGCATCTGGGAAATGGAATGTTTCCGGCAGGCATGGGATGACTGGCTGAGTACGGATAATCCGTATGCGGTCGGGGACAGGAAGATGATACACACAGATAATGGACGATATATGAATCTGATCGCCGTAACAGGGACTTTGTGAGCGTTCTGGAACTTATGAAATCAGAGAAGATGCCGGAAGAACAACTGATAGAAAAAGAAGCGGTGGAGGAAGTGATTACGGACACTTTAAATGTGGTGAATTTACAACGCAGGAAGGAACGCAAAAACGCATATCAAATATTAGGAAGCGTCATTGCCTTCTTAATTTTGCTGCTGTTTTTGGACAGTATGTCCTGGCAGATAGATACAATTCTTTTCACCGGTTTCGGTGTTCTGTTTCCTCTGTTTTGTGCCGGAGGATTTCTGGCGCTGCTGTGCAGCGGGATATTGCGAAAAATAAATGGGAAGCCTTGTGGGCAGACAATGCTTTTTGCAATTCTTCTTCTGTGCCTTCTGATCCTGTTTGCAGGGCTGTTCTTTTTGACAGGGGTGCTGGGGATTGGGCCGATTCCGGAATGAGGGTGTCATAACTCTTGACAACTCTGCTTTTGTGCCATATAATAACAGTGTTATATAACACTGTTATCCGGAGGATGTTATGGATGAAAGATCATTGGACACACGGAATAAAATACAGCAGATTGCCATGGAGGAATTTGCGGAGAAGGGCTTTCTTGGGGCGTCTTTGAGGCAGATCGTAAAGAAGGCCGGCGTGACCACGGGAGCCTTTTACGGGTATTTTTCCAGCAAGGAGGCGTTGTTTAATGCGATTGTAGAGCCTCATGCCGCCGCGCTGATGGGGCGGTATATGGAGGCGCAGACTACATTTGCAGAGCTGCCGGAAGAGGAGCAGCCTTCGCATATGGGTTTGGAGTCCAGCGAATATATCCACTGGATGGTAGATTATATCTGCCGGCACCGGGAACCGGTGAAACTGTTGTTGTGTCGGTCGGAAGGTACCGGCTATGAGCATTTTGTCCATAACATGGTCGAGGTGGAGGTCGAATATACGATACGGTATATGGAGGTTTTACGCCACCTGGGGCAGGATATTCCGGAGCTTGATGAGCAGATGTGCCATATTATTGCCAGCGGCATGTTTAACGGGCTGTTTGAGATTGTGATACACGATATGCCGAGGGACAGAGCGTTGCATTATGTAGATCAACTGCGGGATTTTTACACGGCCGGATGGCTGAAATTGATGGGGCAGTAAGCCCTATCTTTTTTACCCATTAAGTTAGTCATAACTAACTTAATGATAAAGTTTTGCAATAAGGAGGGATTCTTTTGAAACAAAAAAAGCAAAGCAGTTTGTCGCGTATCTTAGGTTATGCGGGCGGGCATAAAAAGCTCACTCTGTTGGGCTGTATTCTTTCCGCTCTGTCTGCGATATTGGGGTTGATACCTTATGTATGTGTCTGGATAGCGGCGAAAAATGTACTGGAAACCTGGCCTGATTTTGCCGGGACGTCCGGTCTGGCCCGTTGGGGGGTTCTGGCGGTCTGGACAGCCATTGGCAGTATTGTCCTATATTTCGCGGCTCTCATGTCCACCCATATCGCAGCTTTTCGCACTGCCCGGAATATCCGGCGGATGGCTATGACCCATGTGCTCAGACTGCCGCTGGGATTTTTTACGGGAAATCAGTCGGGACGGCTCCGTAAGCTCATTGATGATAATGCGGGACTTACGGAAGATCTGCTGGCTCATAAACTTCCCGATCTGGCAGGAACGGTGGTCACGCCGGTCGCCGCTGTTTTAATGTTGTTTCTTTTTGACTGGAAGATGGGACTTTTGTGCCTGCTCACTATGGTGCTGGCGCTTCTTTCCATGTGTATGATGATGGGCGGTAAGAACGCGGGATTTTTCCATCGGTACCAAAAGGAAATTGAGCGCATGAGTGGTGAGGCGGTCGAGTATGTCCGTGGTATTCCCGTTGTGAAAATGTTTCAGCAGACGATCTATTCTTTCAAGGCGTTTTATGCTGCTATCAAAGATTACAGCAATTTGGCCAGTCAGTATGCCATGAGCTGCCGCGTCGGCCAGACCTGTTTTCTGACGTTTATCAACGGAGCCTTCGCCCTCCTGATCCCGGCGGCGCTGCTTCTGGCTTCCGGGGGAGATATACGAGAGGTTCTTGTCAATTTTATTTTTTATGCGCTGTTTGCTCCTGCATGCGGGCAGATGATCAACCGGATCATGTATATGAGCGAGGCGGTCATGGAGGCGGACGAGGCGGTAGGCCGTCTGGATGAAATTCTTGATCAAAAGTCCATGGAAGAGCCAGATGTGCAGAAGTATCCGGCAAATGCCGCAGTTTCCTTTGAACATGTGACCTTCACCTATCCGGGAACAGAACGGCCGGCTCTTCTTAATGTGAGCTTTTCTGTCAGACCCGGTCAGGTGACGGCGCTGGTGGGACCGTCCGGAGGCGGTAAAACTACGGCTGCCAGCCTGATTCCACGTTTTTGGGATGCAGACAGCGGTACGGTCTCGATTGGCGGAGTTAATGTCCGGGAGATGGATTCGGAAGATCTGATGAAACAGGTGGCTTTTGTTTTTCAGGATACCCGGTTATTTAAAGAGAGCCTTTTGGAAAATATCCGGGCTTCCCGGCCGGATGCTTCCCGGGAGGAAGTGCTGGCGGCTGCCCATGCCGCGCAGTGTGATGATATTCTGAAAAAACTGCCGCAGGGTCTGGATACGGTGGTGGGGACGAAAGGTGTATACCTTTCCGGTGGTGAACAGCAGCGGATCGCCCTGGCCCGTGCTATTTTAAAAGACGCCCCTGTCGTTGTTCTGGATGAGGCCACCGCTTTTGCCGATCCGGAAAATGAATATCAGATTCAGAAGGCATTTGAAGTGCTGACGAAAAATAAGACGGTGCTGATGATCGCCCACCGGCTGTCGACCATACAGAATGCGGATTCCATCCTTGTCCTGTGTGATGGAAAAATCGCGGAACAGGGTAGTCACGAGGAGTTGCTTGCGAAGCATGGCATTTATGCCTCCATGTGGGAAGATTATCAGCGCAGCGCCCGGTGGAGGGTTGGAAATCCCTCAGGAAAGTATCGCACTGACCGGAAAACGGGGCGAAGTGGGAAGGAGGAGAACGCAGTATGACAAAAAAATTGCAACATGTGTTTGCGCTCAGTGAAAAAGGAGCGAAAGATCTGGTAAAAGCGGTCATCTGGTGTTTTGTGTGTAATGTAAGCCTGATGCTCCCGGTAGGAGCTGTTTTGTTTACGGTACAGCATCTTCTGGATTCGATGAAAAATGGGAATAATCCTGTGGATGGGTTCTGGATTTATGTGGGCTTTGGCGTGGCGGTTTTGTTTCTTTTGTTTATTCTCCATTGGTTTCAGTATGCCTCGCTGTATCTGGCAACCTATAAGGAAAGCGCCAATCGCCGGATCAGTCTGGCAGAAACCCTTCGTCGATTACCATTGAGTTTTTTCGGAAACCGGGATTTGAGCGATCTTACTTCCACCATGATCGCCGACTGTTCCAGCCTGGATCAGATGTTTTCCCATTATGTGCCGCAGTTGTTTGCCTCTGTGTTTTCGACTCTGGTAATCGGCGTCGCCATGTTCCTTTGCGACTGGAGGATGGCATTGGCTGTGCTCTGGGTAGTGCCTGTGGCTATCCTGCTGACGGCGGGGAGCAAAAAGATTCAGGATTCTTTTGGCACAAAAAATATTTTAAACAAGCGGGCGGTAGCGGATTACATTCAGGAAGGTCTGGAAACGATGCGGGAGATCAGAGCCTGTGGCCGGCAGGAGATTTATATGGAAAAACTGGAAGAAAAGCTGGCTGCCATGGAGAGAGGTTCCATCCATTCGGAGCTGGCGACGGGCGTGTTCGTTTGCTCCGCGCAGGCATTCCTTCGTCTGGGACTGGCGTCCACGATCCTGACCGGCGGGGTACTTCTGGCCGGGGGAGAACTTTCTTTTCTGTATTTTCTCGGTTTCCTCTTTGCCGCCGCAAGGCTTTATGACCCGCTGGGACTGGTGCTTCAAAATATCGCTGCCACCTTTAACGCGAAGCTTCAGATTGAGCGGATGCGCTCAATTCTGGAACAGCCGGTACAGGAAGGCACGGAAGAATTTACACCGCAAAACTTTGATATCGTTTTTGATCACGTATCCTTTGCCTATCGGGAAGGCGACGGCGTACTGGATGATGTGAGCTTTATTGCCAGACAGGGCGAAGTGACTGCCCTGATCGGTCCTTCCGGCGGTGGAAAATCCACGGCGTGTAAACTGGCGGCCCGTTTTTGGGATGCTTCCGGAGGAAAAGTGACGCTCGGAGGCGCGGATGTGGCAACTGTAGATCCGGAAACGTTGTTAAAATATTATTCCATGGTATTTCAGGATGTGGTTCTGTTTCGGGATACGGTGATGGAAAATATCCGTCTGGGTCGCCGGGGAGCCACGGACGAGGAAGTGATCGCAGCGGCAAAGGCCGCCCGGTGTGATGAATTTATCCGGAAACTGCCAAAAGGATATCAGACCATGATCGGAGAAAACGGTTCCACTCTCTCCGGCGGTGAGCGGCAGCGAATCTCCATCGCCCGCGCTCTGCTTAAAGACGCCCCCGTCATCCTTTTAGACGAGGCCACTGCCAGTCTGGATGTGGAAAATGAGAGTGCGGTTCAGGAAGCCCTCTCTCGTCTGCTTCAGGGTAAGACAGTGCTGGTCATCGCCCACAGAATGCGTACTGTCGCCGGGGCGGATCACATCGTCGTACTGGAAAATGGTCATGTGGTTCAGCAGGGAACCCCGGAAGAACTGATGGAACAGGGAGGACTTTATCGACGTATGGTAGAACTTCAAAAAGAAGCCTCCGACTGGAAACTGGTACAGTGAGATCGTCTCATAATGGAAGGAGAGCGCAGGCGGTTTATCCGATCGCGCTCTCCTGGCTGTCCGATTGCAAAGGCAGGGAAAATGTCATGGACGAGGTTTTAAGCCGAAGTCCAACGACGAGAGCAGATATGCCAAAGGCATACGGACAACTGCTTGTGAGATCAACAGGCATCGCCTAAAATCTTTTCCAGCGCATTTTTACTGCTGGTATGGCAGCGGACGATCGCCGCCTGACATTTCTCTGCTTCACTCAGGGCGCATTTCACCATCTTATGAGAAACGGTATTTGTAAATAATACGATTAAATCCGGACTTCCGATTTGTTTACTCAGAGAAGCAGACATTTGCGTAAATACTTTCGCTTTACAATTAAATTGTCTGCATATTTTCTTATACTGATCGACCATTCTGTCATGTCCGCCTATAATCACAACGCTCATATTTTCTCCTTCCTGACACCTTTCCGGCGTCAATCATAGTAGATTTGAAAATTTACTTTCAAACGCATCTTCATTAATACATATCCGCTAATTATAGTTAGGTTAAACTAACTATTTTTTATAGGATATCTTGTATGGGAACAAATGTCAATATGATTTATCATCGGGTATATGAAAACATTTCCCAATTACCCGACGAGATGTGCTATAATAGATGCGTTCCGACGACTGGAAGATCGGAACGCATTTTGTGTTACTAAAAAATAAGAAAGGTCACTATGTATCAGTTTTTTATTCAACCGGAAAATATAACGAAACAGGATATCCTGATCACGGATGAGCAGGATATCAATCACATAAAAAATGTACTGCGGATGCGGCAGGGAGAGAAGATCGCCCTGTGCTGTGAAGCCAGCGGGAAGGAGTACATTTGCTCTGTTGAAGAGTTGGGAGAAGAAGGGATCCGTGCCCGTATTGAGGATATCAACGGACAGTCCCGGGAGCTGCCGGTTCGGATCACGCTGTTTCAGGGATTGCCGAAGGGGGATAAGATGGAATTGATCATCCAGAAGGCGGTGGAGCTGGGCGCGGCGGAGATCGTTCCGGTGGCGATGAAGCGTTCCGTGGTGAAGCTGGACGCTAAAAAGGCGGCAAAGAAAGTGCAGCGGTGGAACGAGATCGCCAAAAGTGCGGCGAAGCAGGCAAAGAGAACGCTCATCCCGGAGGTGAAACCGGTGATGTCCTGGCGGGAAGCCGTGGAATATGGCAAAAGTCTTGAGATGCTTTTGCTTCCTTACGAAGATGCCGAAGGCATCGGTCATTCCAGGGAGGTGCTGGCTTCGGTGAAAGGCAGGCAGAGCCTTGGCATTTACATCGGACCCGAAGGCGGCTTTCAGGAAGAAGAGGTGGCACAGGCGGAAGAAGCCGGGGCGCAGACCATCACCCTCGGGCACAGGATTCTTCGCACCGAGACGGCGGGGATGGCCGTTCTTTCTATATTAATGTTTATGCTGGAAGAAGATTAAAGGCAATCGTTTTGGCGGCAGAGGAGGGATCCTATGAGAGAAACAGGAATCAAATCTGTAAAAGAAACAGGAATCAGACCCATTGTAATAGAAGAAATCCGGAATTTCGCCCGAAAGAACGGTATAAAAAAGGTTGTGCTTTTCGGTTCCCGGGCCAGAGGCGATCACTGGAGAGCCAGTGATATTGATCTGGCGGTCTGGAGCGGAGATATCCAGAACTTTGCTTTTGATGTGGACGAGAAAACATCAACGCTTCTGAAATATGACGTGATTGACATGGATAAGGGAGTGCAGGAAGAATTGCAGAAATCCATCGACAGGGAAGGTATTGTAATATATGAAGAAGTTTGATAATTATAGTTCTAATCTTGCAGTACTCTGCAAAGCTGGTGAAGAAGACTTGAACAATGAATTTATTATCAGCGGAATTATTGATAAGTTTTTTGTTCAATTTGAGTTGGGATGGAAAGTGTTAAAAGAATTACTTCGATACGAAGGAGTGGAGGCTTCGGCGGTCGGTTCACCCCGGGTCATCATTAAAGAAGCGTATAAAGCTTTTTCTTTTGTGGATGAGACCGTCTGGCTGTCCATGCTCCGGGCCAGAAACGATATGGCGCATATGTATGACGGGAGAGCAGCAAAACGTTTGGTGCAGGTTATTTTAAAAGAATATATTCCTGCATTTGTGAAATTAAAGAAAGATATCCTGGAATATTATGGAGGAAATATCCCGGAGGTATGAGAAAGTAAGAGAGGAGGAACGAGATGGTAATAATCGACGAGAAGAAATGTATCGGCTGCGGTCTGTGCGCGGCGGACTGCATTGCGCAGAATATTGTTATAGAAGGAAAAGCCCACATAAAGAAGGAATGTTTTCAGTGCGGGCACTGTGTGGCTGTCTGTCCGAAGGGGGCAGTCAGTATTCCGGAGTATGATATGGCGGATGTGGAGGAGTACGATGCGGAAAGTTTTACGCTGCAGTCGGAGGCTGTGCTTCACAGTATCAAGTTCCGCCGGAGTATCCGGAATTATAAGCCGGAAGCTGTGCCGGAGGAAGTACTTCGGATGTTGGCGGATGCCGGGCGGTATACGGCGACGGCGAAAAACAGCCAGGGCAACGGTTTCGTTTTTGTGCAAAAGGAAGTGAACGGCCTGAAAGAGAGGGTCTGGCAGTTTATTGACGATATCGCGCATAAGGATATCCGGGAAATTGACAAGGCGCTTTTGCCGTATCTGGTATTTAATCAGCGGAGGAAAAAGGATGCGGCTGACGATTATCTGTTTCGCAACGCGCCGATGGTTCTCTATATTGTGTCGGATTCTCTGCTGGATGCGGGGCTTGCGGCGCAGAATATAGAAAATGTGGCGGTTTCTCTTGGTCTTGGCGCGTTATATAATGGATACCTTGCCAGAATCAGTGACGCCGACGCAGAGTTGAAGCAGTGGCTGGGCATCGCAGACCGGAAGATCTGCGCCTGTATGCTGCTGGGGTATCCGGCGGTGCACTATGCCAGAACCGCGCCGAGAAAGCCGACGGAAATTATCTGGAAATAGGCGGCGCAGACGCGGCAAAAGAATACAGTGGGAAATGTGGTCGGATACAGGAAATGTATACGCTGAATTTGTAATCGGACATAAATACAGAAAATGAATTAGAAAAATTGACTTGAAACAGGGAGGCACAATATGGCAGGTTCAACATTTGGAACATTATTTCGTGTTACAACATGGGGAGAGACGCACGGAAAGGGCGTCGGCGTCGTGGTGGACGGCTGTCCGGCGGGACTTTCTCTGTGCGAGGATGATATTCAAAAATACTTAGACAGAAGAAAACCGGGGCAGTCCCGGTATACGACCAAACGGAATGAGGGAGACGAGGTGGAGATTCTTTCCGGTATTTTTGAGGGAAAGACGACCGGAACGCCAATCTCCATGATCGTGTTTAATAAAGATCAGCGCTCGAAGGATTATTCTAATATCATGGATGTGTACCGTCCGGGACATGCGGACTATACCTTTGACATGAAGTACGGTTTCCGCGATTATCGGGGCGGCGGACGTTCCTCGGGCCGGGAGACGATCGCCAGAGTGGCGGCCGGCGCCATCGCGGCAAAGGTTTTAAAAGAAATGGGGATCGAAGTCTTTGCTTACACAGAGGCGATCGGTCCGCACAGCATCGACAAAGAGCATTGGAACCCGTCCGTGCGGGATGAGAATCCATTTTATATGCCGGATGCGGAGGCGGCAGAGAGAGCCGCAGAGTTTGTGGAGCAGCGGATGCGGGAGAAAGATTCCTGCGGCGGCATCGTCGCCTGCCGGGTGACAGGGATGCCGGCCGGCGTCGGTGAGCCGGTTTTTGAGAAGCTGGACGCCAAACTGGGACAGGCGATCCTTTCCATCGGCGCAGTGAAGGGCGTGGAGATTGGCGACGGTTTTGCCGCCACCCGTTCCACCGGTTCCAAAAATAATGACGCTTTCTGTATCCGGGACGGTAAGGTCGATAAGAAGACCAATCACGCCGGAGGTATCCTTGGCGGTATGAGCGATGGCACGGAGATTTTCCTGCGGGCTGCCTTTAAGCCGACGGCGTCCATCGCCGCCACACAGCATACGGTCACCACCAGCGGGGAAGAAAGAGAGATCAGCATCCATGGAAGACACGATCCGGTCATTGTGCCGAGAGCCGTGGTAGTGGTGGAGATGATGACCGCCATTACACTGCTTGATGAGCTTCTTATGAATATGAGCAGCCGCCTGGATAAGATCAAAGCGTTTTATCAGAGATAAGGGGGAACATGGGGTGTTAGTAAAAGTTCTGATTGACAATATTTCCAGTAATGACCTGCTCTGTGAGTGGGGACTGTCGGTTTATATCGAATATCGGGATCAAAAGATTCTGCTGGACGGCGGCACCACGGGAGCCTTTGCGAAGAATGCAAAGATGCTGGGTATTGATCTGAATGCAGTGGACTTCGGAGTAATCTCCCATGCGCATTACGACCATGCAGACGGGCTTGAGGCATTTTTTGAGGTAAACGACCATGCGCCGGTGTATCTCAGAGCCGGTTCTGAGGAGAACTGTTTCAAACAGGAAGGTCCGGGATATAAATACATCGGAATCCGGGAGGGATTTCTGGAGGAATACGCAGACCGTCTCCAATATGTGGAAGGAGATTTCTCCCCGTCGGAAGGAGTTTATCTGATTCCACATAAGACGAAAGGGCTTGAGAAACTGGGAGAGAAGGCGCACATGTACCGGGAATGGGAAGGAGTCTTTTCTCCGGATACCTTTGCCCATGAACAGAGCCTTGTCTTTGATACCAGTCAGGGAATGGTGATCTTTAACAGCTGTTCTCATGGCGGTGCAGATAACATTATCCGGGAAGTAGGCGAGACATTTCCGGATAAAAAAATATATGCCCTCTTCGGCGGTCTGCATCTTCATGCGTCCGCGGACGAGGATGTGCTGGCACTGGCAAAGAGAATCCGGCAGACCGGCATCCGGAAGATCTATACCGGACACTGCACCGGCGACCACGCGCTGGAACTTTTAAAACAGGAGCTTGGCGACGATGTGGTAGAGGGCATCTGTTCAGGATTTGAGATCAGCGATATTGTGGAATAAAATCATAGCCATGCAGTGCCACGGCTACGGCCTTTGCACCGATGTGAAGCCGGAGAGCGCCATGGAGAAAACCCTCTTTACCATCGATGAGCTGACAGGTCTGATACACGCCGCCTGCCTGATGCGCCCGTCAAAAAGCGTGCTGGATCTGGAACTGAAATCACTCAAAAAGAAATTTAAGTCCAAATCGTTCGCCGCCGGCGTAAACCGCGACGTCATCCGCCAGGGCAGCGAGATGCTCGGCATGGAACTGGACGATGTGATGCGGGAAAGCATCGAGGGACTGAAAGAGAGCGCCGACATTACGGGACTGCGGGGCAATCTGTAGAAACGCGCTTTAAGTAAATATAGCCGAATCTCCGAACTGACGGGAAGCAGGTTTGTCTGAAAGGAAAACGTGATAAAAATATACAAATGAGAAACCCTAAAAATGAGGGATAAAAACGCAAATAATCCCTTGTTTTTAGGGTTTTTCTGTGTTATGTTTTAAATGATTTGATACGATTTGATATAGTATACCAGATAGAATTGTGTAGAGAAAATAAAATGTCTTGTTTGGAGTGAAAAGTAGAGGGAATGATGGACTTTGCGATTCAGAAAACATTTTCTTCGGAAGAAATCAGACGGATACGGAAAAGATTAAATTTGAAGCAAAAAGATTTTGCAAAATTCATAAATGTATCTGTCAAAACAATAGAACACTGGGAAAAAATGGGGGAGAAATAAAAGGAGCAGGCGCGGCGCTGTTAAACATTCTCCGGGAAAGAAGCTGGCTATTGGAGGAATTGGAAATTCCTGAGAAAAAGATGCCTTTACGATTAAAATATTATAATGAGAATCGATTATGTACGATTATTGATGTGGATGACAGACAGCAGCAGGTCCGGATAAAAAATTATGTCACAGATCCATTGTTTCGCGCTTTTGGCAGAAATGAACATCCGGATTATAAGAATTATGAAGATTTTCAAAGTAACGGTTTATGAAAAGAGCGGTACACTGGGCGGTCAGTGGAATCTGGCGGCAGTTCCACCGTCAAAGCAGGATTTTACCACACTGGTCGCATGGCAGAGAAGACAGATGGAACATCTGGGTGTGGAAGTGAAGATGAACACAGAGTACACAGTGCAGATGGCAAAGGAAGAGAGGCCGGATGTGATCGTCATTGCCACAGGAAGCAGAGAAAAAATGCTGCCGCTTCCGGGGCTTGATGCAGAAAATGTATTTAAGGCGCAGGATATTTTGAGCGGAAGAAAAACGCTCACCGGAAAAAATGTCGTTGTGATCGGCGGAGGAAGCGTTGGCGTTGAGACCGCAGCACATGTGGCTCAGGATTTCAAAAAGGTATCAATACTCGAGGTGAGAGACGGCATTTCTCTGGACGGAGAATATTCCAACAATTATTTCCTGTTTAAGATTCTGGATGAATTCAAAGTGGGCGTACATACCAAGTCGTTTTTCCAGAACTATGACAAGGAGACAGGAACCGTCACCTATAAATATAAAGAAAAAGAATATGAGATTGACGACGTTTCCGATATCATCGTGGCGGTAGGTTCTGCTTCCAATCAGGATTTGTATGAAGAACTGAAGGACACTGGCATCAAGATCGTGCTGACCGGAGACGCCAAAGATGTGAAGCAGGGTATCCGCAACATCGAGGAGAGCTATTATCTGGGATGGTCACTGTAAAAAAGTTACGGTAAAAAGAATAGAAAAAGAATAAACGGAGATGACAGGGATACCCCGGAAGTCAGAAAACGGAAAAAAGACAAGGGACCTCATTTTTCAGACGGCGGTAAAGATCCTGAAAGAAGAAGGCTATGATAAGGTGACAGTGCGAAGAATCTGCAAAGAATCCAACACGAGCAACGGGAGTTTTTATCATTTCTTTAAAAATAAAGATGAATTGCTCGCTTATTATTACACCCGCTCCGCGGATGAATTCATTTTTCGACAGGGTATTTGACTCAGAGAGGCAACATAGATGGAAAGTACTATCATCTTGCCATTCCTAATATGGAAATCCGAAATATCTTTAAAAATTAGATAATGACCATGTTTCGAGAGACCGTTGCCGAAGATGGAAAAATGTTGGATGCATTTTGCCATGCCTTAGAAAGTGGCAAAGCGGATGAGGTTGAGAATTTATTTACAAAATATCTGGAGAAAACCATTAGTATTCGTGATACATTTGTTCGTAAACCAACGAAAGAAAATTTTTATCATGGGATTTTACTTGGTATATTGGGATTTAAAAAAGAAATGTAAGGTCATGGTCGAATCCTGATTTACAAAAAAAGAGACACTTCCGTGTCGCCCAGGTTTATATAGCCACAGGGCTTTGCGGAAATATCTTTTTTTGTCATTATCAGTCGTCCACAACCGGAACCGGCGTCTTGTCCCATTTATCCAGGTCGTTAATATAAAGCTTCGTCTCCTGCGATATGACGTTAGATAACAGCAAGACGGCGATCAGGTTCGGGATGGCCATCAGAGCGTTTAAGATGTCGGCAAGCGCCCACACAACGTCCAGCGTCACGATCGGCGCGATGGCTGCCACGACGATGTAGAGTATACGGTAAGGGATCAGTCCCTTTTTGCCGGAGAAATATTCCACGGCGCGCTCGCCATAGTATGCCCAGCCGAGAACGGTGGAGTAGGCGAAGCAGACGATTCCCAGAGTGAGGATGATCGGTCCCAGATATGGAATCTGTCCGAAGGCCAGCGTGGTCAGCACGCCGCCGTCCGTAATCTCGTCGGCGTTGATGGCCGGGTTTTTCATGATGGTGGATACCAGCGTAAGACCGGTCATCAGGCAGACCACAACGGTATCCCAGAACGTACCGGTGGAGGAAACCAGAGCCTGACGCACCGGATTTCTCGTCTGAGCGGCGGCCGCCGCGATTGGGGCGGAACCCATACCGGACTCGTTGGAGAATAATCCTCTGGCGATTCCGTATCGCATGGCCATCATGATACCGGTTCCCACCAGTCCGCCGGCAGCAGCGCCCGGCGTGAATGCCAGACGGCAGATCGTCACGATGGCAGGAATGATGTAATCATAATTGATGCAGAGAATGATCACGCAGCCAAAAACATAAAAAATCGCCATGAACGGAACCAGCTTCTCGCATACTTTGGCGATGGACTGGATGCCTCCGAAGATGACAAGGGCAGTCAGAACGGCGATGATGATACCCACTGCCTGCTTCGGGAACCCGGTGTTGGACTGTACGACGTTGGCGATGGCGTTTACCTGCGTAGCGCATCCGATTCCGAAGGAAGCGAATCCGGCAAATACGGCGAAGATCATGCCGAGGATCTTCCCGAGAGGCTGCCATTTCAGACCGCGGGAAAGCGCGTACATGGCGCCGCCCTGCATTCTTCCGTCTTTTTTCTTTACTCTGTATTTGACTGCGATCAGGGACTCCGAATACTTTGTGGCGATACCGAAGACACCGGACAACCAGCACCAGAGCACGGCGCCCGGACCGCCCAGCGCGATGGCGGTACCCACGCCGACAATATTGCCGGTACCGATGGTGGCAGCCAGCGCCGTTGTGAGAGCGCCGAAGTTCGACACCTCGCCTTCCGCGTCGGGGTCCTTTGTCACAGAGAGCCGGATACCCTTTGTGATAGATTTCCACTGAATAAAACGGGTCTTAAATGTCATGAAAATGTGCGTACCAAACAATAAGATGATCAGCCACCAGCCCCAGATGACGTCATCTATGGCATATATGGCATTGCTGATTGCTTCTAACATACTTTTCTCCTCCTGTTATTTTTCATGATTTATGGTTCCTATCCCTTACATCCGGTAAGGAATGTTCCATCTTTTGATCTGTCAGAGCACGAAAAACGCAAAAATTATAAAGAGGTATCGCACAGGATGCAATACCTCTTCGCTCATCCTTCATTAGTTTATCGTATCACAGCGATAAATGCAAGAAAAAATGACAAAAAATATGTGAAAAATGCAACTTTCCATAAAAAAAACGTCTTTATTTATGAAGGGATTCGCGGCGATACCGACAATACAGGAAAAAGTTTGGAAGTTTACTTCCAAATCTACCATTATTGACGCAACAGAAGCGTCCGGAAAGAGGAAACAATGAAAGATGCGCGCATCATTGAACTATTCTGGCAGCGGGACGAGACTGCGCTGACGGAAGTTGAAAACAAATATGCCAATTACTGCTTTGCAATTGCATGGAAAATACTGATGAACAGGGAAGACTCCGAAGAATGTGTCAACGACACCTGGCTGGCGGCGTGGAACACGATTCTGCCGAAACGGCCGTCCATACTCCCAAGTTTTCTGGGACGCATCACAAGAAACTTTGCCATAGATACTCTCAGAAAAAAATATGGGTGAAGTCCGCTTTTGATGGGTCGACAGGTGGCACATATTCTGAAAGTAAGGAGTATGGATTTTGGGATGACACATGTGGGCAAGAAAGTAATATGAGCCGGATTTTTTTAGATGCAATCGCCCCATCTTTACCAGCCAGAGGAGCTTATAATTTTATGGATATGGGTGACCGGCCGGATTCCGGCAAAATAGAAATCAAATGGGAAGAAGACGGCGAGATGAAGTACGCCGTCGTGGAGTGGTAGTGATGTTTTGCGTTGAGAGGTGAGAAGATATGAAAAAGAAAACAATAATTTTTATCATAATCATTGTCCTGCTTGTCTTTTTATATTTCCTGAACGATGCATATGGAAGGATTTTGTTAAAGGAGGCTTTACATTTTCCCGACTGTGAAAACGCTGTTGCGACAGTGAAAAGTTATGCTGATGATGGCAGTTCCCTGGAATTGAATCATGAAGAAAAAAACATTTTATTTGATTTCATAAAGGAAGAGGCGCGATTTGCGGGATACAGCAGCCAAAGAAAAATCACTCCGATTATGCGGGAAGACGATGTGTATGCAGTGACAATTACCGGAGATGCAGATTTTTCTCTGTTTTATCTGTCAGAAAACCCGGAAAAGACAGTTTTATGTGTAAACGATCGTTATATAAAGATCGGGAAGATGCGACAGGCAAAAAATTTTGTAAAAAAGCTTTTTCATTGACAGAATTCGCTCAGGCGCAATCATTTTCTCTCTTTGATTCGTTATAATAAGAGAGGGGAGACCCGGAAAGGAAGGTTTTCATGCGCCCGGACAAAGAAAAGGAAGAAAATAAACAGAATACGCGGGGACAGCCGGATGTGCTGGAAGAGGTGATTGTCCGGTATTATCCGGAGATTCTCAAATATTGTCTCTGGCATGCGCCCGGGCCGTCCATGGCGGAGGATGCGGCTCAGGAGACCTTTCTCAAACTGGTGCGGTATTTTCATGAGAAACTGCCCGATAAGAAAATGGTCCGAAGGAACGGGTGCGGGGAGGATAGAGTTGCCGGGGAAAAGGATTTCCACTTCCTCCGGCCTCTTTTGTATCGGATCGCCGCCAACACATGCATTGACATGAGACGGAAAAAGAGCAGCCAGGAACTGTCGCTGGAGAGTCTGGCGGGATACGATCGTGGGGAAGATAAGTCGAAAGAACGGTGGGAGGACACCGGGAGAGGACCGGCAGGACAGGTGGAATCCGGCTATGACCGGGTGGATTCTGATATGGAAGTACGGCGGCTCATTGAGAAGCTGCCGGAAGGGCAGAGGGATATTGTGATATTGCGCTGTTCGCAGGATCTGACTCTCCGGGAGATCGCAAAGATTACGAAGCTGCCCCTGCGGACTGTACAGTCCCGTCTGCGGGCGGCCTTAAAATATCTGAAAAAAGAACTGGAAAAGGAGGGGTTTCAATGGAAGAGAGATTGCGGGAGATGATGCATCAGATCGCTGTGCCGGATGAGGAGAGCGGACTTTCCCGAACCATCGCCCTGGCAAGGGAGGAGGAGCGGAGGCAGAGAAGGAGAGGGAGGATTTCTTTTGCCCGTTTTATTTGGATGCAGGGGAAATATGTGGGCTGGAAGATCTGGGCGGCACAGGCCGGATGTCTTCTGATCGTGACCGCCCTGCTGTTATCAATGTTTGGGACGCAGTTTTTTCGGATTCCGGTATATGCTGTCCGGTATGCCTGCACGGTGTCCGGCTCTGTTTTTTTGTGCAGCGTTCCCTTTTTAAGCCGTTCTGTCCGCTACAACATGCATGAGCTGGAGACGGCCTCCTATATGTCGGCCAGACGCCTGCTGGCGGCAAAGCTGCTTTGGATCGGAACGGGCGACGCCGTTGTCTTGACCGGTCTTTTGCTGTTTATGACAATGTATGCTCCGCTGGGAAATATGTTTCTGCTCCTTTGTCTTCTGCTTCCGTTTTTGCTGACTGCAGCGGCCGGCCTGTTTTTTTTGCAGTCGCTGGGGCTTCGCTATGTGCCGGCGGCTTGTGCCGGCGTCAGTTTTATCATTGTTTTGGCGGCGATTTTGGGGAGCCGGAAGCTGTTGATTTTATGGGAAGGAGAACACTTTGCCGGGGGAGCTTTTTTACTGCTGGCAGTACTCTGTCTTCTCTGTGCGTATGAGATCCGGACGCTTTTTCGCCGTGGAAACTATGAGGAACTGCAGCTTTCGTGCTGACTGCCGGATGAGGCAGAAATAAAATGATAAAAAACGTGGCAGAATGATAGAAAAAACTCTTGCAGGATACGTGGGATAATGATAGTATGAACCGGGAATTTTGCAGGCGTATGCAGCCTGTGAGATTGTGATGATAATGAAAGTATAAAGGAGAGAATACAGATGATTCATTTGTTACTGGCGATTATCTACCTGGCGTTTATCAGCCTCGGATTGCCGGACGCCCTGCTTGGTTCTGCCTGGCCGTCCATGTATCAGGAGTTTTCCGTACCGGTTTCGTATTCCGGCATGATCTTTATGATCATTGCGGCGGGAACGGTCATCTCCAGTCTGCAGAGCGACCGCCTCACCAAATGGCTTGGCACCGGAAAGGTGACCGCCATCAGCGTCCTCATGACAGCGGTGGCGCTCTTTGGGTTTTCCATCAGCGATTCCTTCCCGGCACTCTGTCTCTGGGCGGTGCCTTACGGCCTCGGAGCGGGCAGTGTGGATGCCGCGCTCAACAATTATGTGGCGCTTCATTATAAGAGCCGCCATATGAGCTGGCTGCATTGCATGTGGGGAATCGGAGCGTCCGTCGGTCCGTATATCATGGGATGGATGCTCACCGGCGGTTTCGGATGGAATATGGGTTACCGCACCATTTCCTTCTTGCAGGTGGGACTGACCATCCTCTTATTTGTCAGTCTGCCGCTCTGGAGAAAACAGACGACGGAAGCGCCGGATGACAGTGAGATATCCGCTGCGCCTGAGAAGGAGGGGAGGGCGCTTTCCCTGCGGGAGATCATCCGCATACCGGGAGCAAAAGAAATGATGTTTGCCTTCTTTTGTTACAGCGCGGTGGAACAGACCGTCAGCCTCTGGGCCAGCGGCTATCTTGTGTTCCATATGGGAATGTCCGCGGAGAATGCCGCCGGATTTGCCGGACTGTTTTTCATCGGTATCACTGCCGGACGTTTTCTGAGCGGTTTTATGACCCTGAAGTTTAACGATACGCAGATGATCCGTCTGGGGCAGGTATTCATCCTGATCGGAATCATCGCCCTCGTTCTGCCATTTGGAGAGATGGCGGCGCTGGCGGGATTATTGCTCCTCGGATTTGGATGCGCGCCAATCTATCCGTCCATCATCCACTCCACGCCGGATAACTTTGGCAAGGACAAATCCCAGGCGGTCATGGGTGTGCAGATGGCTTTTGCCTATGTGGGAACCCTTCTCATGCCTCCGGTCTTTGGTTTCATCGCCAATGGGATCAGCGTTTCCCTGTTCCCGGTATACCTGTTGCTGGCACTCGCGGTCATGGTTTTCATGCATGAGAAAATGCTTCTCAAAAAACGGGGATTCGGGAGAAAACGGGCGGCTCAGTCAATCTGAATACAGTATATTTTTTATTTCAGCAAGGATTGTCGGAAAAGGCAATCCTTTTTCTTTTCTCAATCGTTATAACAGGTAAAGGAGGGAAGACCATGGAATTATATTTGGATCACATTTCTAAAAAATACAAGGACAAAACCGCTGTCGATGACGTCACGCTCCGGATCACACCGGGGGTCTGGGGGCTTCTTGGCGCCAACGGCGCGGGAAAGACGACGCTCATGCGGATGATCGCGGGCATCATGCGCCCCACAGCCGGACAGGTAGAATATGACGGACTGCCAATCGGTGAGCTGGGAGCGGCGTACCGGGACCGGTTTGGGTATCTGCCGCAGGAATTCGGGTTTTATCCCGAGTTTACGGTCAAAGACTATCTGTATTATGTGGCGGCGCTAAAGGGTCTTAAAAAACGGGAAGCCAGGCGGAAGACAGAGGAGCTCCTTGCGCAGATGACGCTGACGGAGGTCCGCAATAAAAAGATCGTAAAGCTTTCCGGCGGCATGAAACGGCGGGTCGGCATCGCCCAGGCGCTTCTCAACGAGCCGGAGATCTTAGTCCTCGATGAGCCGACCAGCGGCCTGGACCCGGGGGAACGCGTCCGTTTCCGCAATCTTTTGTCCGAGTTTGCCCAGGACAGGATCGTACTGATTTCCACCCACATCGTCTCGGATGTGGAGTACATCGCCATGCAAAACGCTATCATGAAAGACGGACGGATCATCGCCCGGGGGACGACGGAGGAACTGATCAGGCAGGTGGACGGAAAGGTGTGGAGCGGGCGGATTCCGGAGAGCAGATTGCTGGAATACGAGAGAAGACTTCGCATTGTCAACCTGAAAAATGAGGAGGGCGGCCAGATCTCTCTCCGATATCTGGCCGAAGCGCCACAGATAGAAGGAAGTATATCCGTGCCGCCGCGGATGGAAGATCTCTACCTGTGGCTGTTTCCGCAGGAGAGAGAAAGCCTGCAAACTTTGTGTGAAACGGAGGGATAGCATGAGAATTTTTACGCTGGAAATAAAAAAGATCATAAAAACGAGGGTGACATGGATTCTGCTGCTTGCCGCGCTGGCGCTGTCTGTTTTGATGGCATATCTGCCGGTGACTTTTGAGGGCCTCAGCTATAAAGCAGAAAACGGAGAAAGGGTGCAGCTTAGCGGTCTTGCAGCCATACATTACGCAAAAGACGCGGGAGCGTCCCTGTCCGGAGCTGTGACGGCGAAAAAGATACAAACGGCGGTAGGAGAATATCAGGAGGCGCTGCGGGAATACGGCGTTGAGGATTCTTTTGAACTGCCGGAGGACGTTTACTATGACAGACTGATGATCTATCAGCCTTTTATCCACGGAGTGAAGGAAGTCTTTTCCGATGAGAAAACCGGTATGGCGCCGGGATTGCTGGATATAGACCCGGAAGAAGTCGGTACATTTTATGAGAGAGCGCCCATTCGGCTTGAAAACCTCATGCGGATGGAAGGCAGCCGCCAGTCCGATATTGATAAGGCAGAGGAAATGTACCGGGAGATAGAGACGCCGTTTCAATATTATGAAGGCGTATCGGGAAACAGTATGGACTATCAGGTGCTGACGATCTTTCTGCTGACCATTATCTGCGCGGTCATCGTATCGCCGGTATTCTCCATGGACTACCAGACCGGCGCGGACGACATCCTTCGCTGCACCAAACACGGGAGGCTTCACCTGGCGGTGTTTAAAATACTGGCCGCCCTTGTGATCACCGGTGTGACCTTCCTCTTGTGCGGCGTCCTGTGGATTCTCACGACCAACACTTTGTTCGGCTGGGAGAGCACCAAAACATCCATGCAGATGCTCTTCTCTGTCAGCAGCCTCCCGGCGCTTACCATCGGAGAACTGGAATGGACGAATCTTTTGGGGAGCTTCCTGCTGTTTTTCTCCCTGATGAGCCTGATCCTGTTCCTCTCCGCCAGAATCAGAAACGCCGCCGTCGCCCTGGCAGCCGCCATGTTTTTCTGCATCCTGCCAATAATTACTTACATCGGCGCGCCGGAAACCCTTGCCAACTGGCTGCAATGTCTGCTGCCGGGCGGTGCGCTCGGCTTAAATAACAGCCTGCTGTATGCCATGACGGAACTGGACTTCCTGCATCCGGGCGGTCTGTCCGTCTGGAACGTCCATCTGATGTTTGTGATCGCTGCCTTGTGGATACCGGTGCTGCTCATCGGGACGGTGTGGTCGTATTGCAGGAGAAGAGGGTAGGAGAAGGAAAGCCAAGCGACAATTTCTTAGGCTAATTTTTTCATTGCAATGTATAGTTATTTGGTCCTCGTAGATCTGATGCTGCCGGATATCAGCGGCATGGAGATTATCAAGGCAATTCGGAAGGTCAGTACCATTCCGATCATCATTAAAACGTGAGATTTCCGGAAGAGAAAAGAGAGGTCTGTTTTGTATAATGGGGGTGGAACAGGAGGTATACAAAATGGATGATGTGATGAAAACGAACGGTGGTTGTCTGCACGATCTTGTCACTCTGGCCATTCATCACCGGGATGATCCGGAAATCTGTGCCGACGACCATCGTAACCTCTTTGTTTGTGATCGTAGCCCGTCAGGTGGTCATCGGCAAAAATGCGGCAAACAGAGAATCGCTTCTTCAGATTCTGTTCGTCTTTGTGATTACACTGATCGCAGTGTTGTTCATTTTTAAAAAGAAGGTGCCGGAGCTGTGATTGGTTTACTCCTCATCTTCCTGCTCTTTGCAGTACGCCAGGAATTCTTCTCTTGTCACGCGCTTCGCGCCTTCTTTCTGTATATCGGTGCGGTCGTCGATCGGAACGCCGTATTCCCGCTCCATGATGGCCTTGATGCGCGGACGGCAGAAGTCGCCTTGGCAGTATCCCATGGAGGCGCGGGTGCGGCGTTTTACGCCGTCCACGGAGAGAACCGGGATGCCGCGGTGCAGGCAGTCTACGATAGTCTTTTCTTCCACCTGCTCGCAGCGGCAGATGATTTTTTCCGGGCAGGACGGGATGTCCAGAAGCGGCGCGATCTCGGAGTATGGTCGCATCTCTTCTTTCCGTTCGATGATCGGGGCGCGGTATGGGTCGTAGGATGGGTCGTCCACGAGGACGAGGCCCTGTGCTGCCAGCTCGTCCGCGATCATGTCGGCGATGGCCGGCGAGGAGGTAAGACCCGGCGACTGGATGCCGGCGGCATTTAAGAAATGCGGGGTGGCGGTGGCGCCCACGATGAAGTCGTCGGTGCTTGCCACGGCGCGGATGCCGGTGAAGCTCCGGATGAAGGTCTCGATATCCATCTTGTCGGTGGTGAGGAGCCCTTCTTTGTAAATCTTATAGAGTCGTTCCACATGGGTGCTTCTGTCCACGGCGCCGTCCTCGTCGATGGCGTCCGGCCCTAAGAGCAGGTTGCCGTGGTAGGTGCTGGTGACCAGGATTCCCTTGCCCATTTTCGACGGCATCTGGAAGACAACGGTGTTTAACGCCTTGCCGGTTCCCGGCGCGAACAGGATGTACTCGCCGGAGCGCGGGCGGATGTCGAAGGTTTTCTCATTGACCATCTGGTCGATCTTGTCGGAATACAGTCCGGCGGCGTTGATGACATAGCGGGCTTTGAAGTCCCGGTTGGTCATATGCACGACGAAATGGTCTTCTTCTTTGTCAATTCCCACCACTTCTGAGAATAAAAACAGTTCCACGCCGTTGTGAACGGCATTTTCCGCCATGGCGATCGCCATCTCGTATGGAGAGCAGACGCCCGCTCCCTCGCAGTAAAGGGCATAGAGGACATCCGGGTTGATGTTCGGCTCCAGAGCGAGGATCTCATCGTGATTTAAGATCTTAAGATCGGTCAGACCGTTCTTCTTTCCGTTCTCCAGCATGGCCTCAAGCTTCGGCAGGTCATTTTCATCGGTGGTGATCACCAGGCTGCCGGTCTTGCGGAAACCGAAATGCAGTTCTTTGTCGAGCTGTTCATACTGTACCCGGCCTTTGTAGCACAGACGCCCTTTTAACTTGGCGTTGGCTTCGGCGTATCCGCCGTGGACGATGGCGCTGTTTGCCTTGGTGGAGCCCATGGCGACGTCGTTGGACTTCTCCACAAGACAGACGGAGAGCTGATAGCGGGACAGTCTTCGGGCGATGGCGGTGCCGACGATACCGGCGCCGATGATTAATACGTCATACATAATATTCTCCTCCTTTTTCTTTTCAGTCATTACTATATATTTTCTGATAACAGGAATCGTTATTGATTTTCATTATACTACGAAGTCCCGCAAGCCACAAGAAAAATGTCAGGGAGGTTTCTGTTTTTCGATGAGAAAAAATTGGTAACTTTCCGTTCTGCCCGGTCCGGGCAGCCTTAGGGGAACATCGTGACAAAAAATGGTAATCATATCTTCCGGGTTGTCTCATATATATAAAGCATAAGCCAGCCGACCAAGGAAAAGCACAGGCCGGGTGGCGCGAAGCATATGCGCGCAGGCGGACATCTGCACGGCAAGGAACGAAGGCGGTGCGGGACGCGCGTCCGGCGAAAGGAGGGACAGCCAATGGAAACGGGAGGGCTTGCCGGAGAACTTCTGCACATTTTCTCTGACAGTATACGAAAGCGGATGGAGAGGGTGTTGCAGCGCCCCGACTTAACGGAAATCCGGCTGCGGGTGTATCTGCCGCTTACGATCCGGACGCTTAAGAAAGAGTATTATCTTACAGAAGAGGGCGGGCTGTCCTGCGAGGAGACGGGGGCTTACCGGGTGACTCCGGAGGACATCCGTCTGATATTTCAGAAGATCAGCCAGTACTCCCTGTTTGCCTACAAAGAAGAAGTGCGGGAGGGATATATCACCTTAAAAGGCGGCCACCGTATCGGTCTTTGCGGAAAAGTGTACTATGACGGGGAGGGACGGCGGCAGATGCAGCAGATTTCTTCGATGAATATCCGGATCGCCAGAGAGGTGATCGGGTGCTGCCGTCCCTTTTTTCCGTATCTCACGGAGGACGGCTGTTTTTTTAACACCCTGCTCATCTCGCCGCCGGGCGGCGGGAAAACCACATATTTGAGAGATCTGATCCGGATGCTGTCCGACGGGACCGACTACTTTGAAGGGCAGAATGTCTCGGTGGTCGATGAGCGCAGTGAGATCGGCAACCGGACAAGGCTGTCGGAAGGATTTTATCTCGGAAAGCGGACAGACCTTCTCGACCACTGTCCGAAAGCGGAGGGGATGCTCATGATGCTGCGGACCATGGGACCGCAGATCATCGCGGCCGATGAGATTGGGGATGCGAAAGATATGGAAGCGCTTCGATACATACGAAACTGCGGCTGCCGGCTGCTCCTCACCGTACATGGCAGGGATGTGGAAGATATCCTGGAACGGCCGTACCTGGGCGAATATCTGCGGAAGAATCCCTTTGAGAGATATGTACAGATTCAGGCGGAGAAAACCGGACGGCGGCGCATTGACATTTTTGATGCCGGAAAGGGGCGGGTCTGGAGGGGAGTGACATGAGATGGTTTGGAGCTTTTCTTTTGCTGGTATCCGGTTATCTCTTAAGCCGCCGTCTGTCGGAGCCGGCCATGCGGCATGTGGAGATCCTCGAGGAAGGGGAGTATCTGTTCCGGCTGCTGGAATCCGAGATTCGAAATGCCAAGGTTCCCCTTCCGGCGCTGTTTGCGGAGATCAGCCGCCGCACCGATTCCATCTGGAAAGATTTTTTTGCAGAGTTATCCAAAAAGATGCAGGACGGCGGGGACTTTACATTTTCAGAAGAATTTGAACGGCTGTTTTCCATCCATCTGGCAGAAACGCTCACCGATGAGGAACAGAACCTTTTCCTCCGGGCCGGGCGCAACCTGCTCTCGGATGATCTGGTTTTTCACAAAAACGCGTCGGAGCAGCTCTCTTTGGAGATCAGGGAACATGTCGCAGTCATGAAAAAACGGCTGGACAGCCAGAAAAAGGTGTACCAGGTTCTCTGTCTGTCCATGAGCGCGCTGCTTGTAATCATTCTGCTATAGGGGAGACAGATATGACCATTCAGCTTATCTTTAAAATTGCAGCCGTGGGAATCCTTGTGACCATCTTAAACCAGGTGTTAAAACACGCCGGCCGGGACGAACAGGCATTCCTCATCAGTCTGTCGGGACTGTTTATCGTGCTGTCGTGGATCATCCCCTGCATCAACGATCTGTTTTCACAGATATACAGTCTGTTTCAACTGTAAATGTACAGGCAGTCCGCCGGTTTTGACAAAGAGACAGTGACGGGGGAATCCATATGGTCATCTTAAAAATCGCGCTGATCGCCATCGGGGGAGCAATCCTCGCTCTGGTGGTGCGGCAGTTTCAGAAAGAATACAGCGTCTTTGTCCTTCTGGCAGTCTGTCTCTTTCTCATCGCCTACCTCACCTCAAATGTATCGGTCATCGTGGAATTTGCGGAAAATTTGGGAGAAAAAATCCAGATCAGCGACGCCTACATAAAAATACTGTTCAAGCTGATGGGCATCGCCTTCACCTGTCAGATCGCATCGAATATCTGTCAGGATCTGGGATACCAGTCCATTGCATTTCAGGTGGAGGTGATCGGAAAAATCTCTATTTTCATCCTGAGTATCCCGATCATCAATTCCCTGCTGGAGACGATCGAATCTGTGATATGACACTGCGGGACGAAGGCAGGCTGTGGACGGAACATGGAAGAGGAGGACGGTCATGGAGAAGGCAACGGGAAAGAAAAGAGACAGGCAAAAGAAAATGCTGACAGTTTCACTGGGTATCCTGACGGCCGTCATCCTGTCCTTTTCCTGCGGCTGGCTGCCGGTGCGGGCGGCGTATGCGTCATCCGGTGAGGAGAGGTGGGTGGAATCGGAAACATCCAAAAAAGCGAGTCGGGCAGAAGAGCGGGAGGATGAGGAAGAGGAGGAGAACAGCCTGGACATCGACGCACTGTCAAGAGAACTGGAAAGTCTGGAAGAAGACTATGCCTACCCGGATTTTTCCGCCATATTTGACGCTTTGTTGGAGTTTCGTTTCGTGGACGCGCTGGAAGAAGCCGGGGTGTGGCTGGTGGAGACGCTGACGTACGAGATTTCTACTTCCTGGGTGTTGGTGGGGGAACTGATCGGCGTGATCTTATTTGCCGCCGTGTTTGGCAACATTTCCTCCTCCTTCCGGCAGTTTGCCATCGGGGACAGCGGCTTTCTGATTGCGTATTTTATCACATTTACGATCCTCTTTTCCAACTTCACCATCATGGCAGACCTTTTTGCCCGCACGGTGGAAACGCTGTCAAAGCTCCTCAAAATGCTGATTCCCGTGTATACGCTGGCAGTCACCTTAACCGGCAATCTGACAGTGGGCGTGGTCTTTTACGAATACTTTATGATCGTGGTACTGGCGGTCAACTGGCTCTGCCTCACAGTGGTGCTTCCCATGATCCAGTACTACCTTCTGTTAGAGCTTTTGAATAACTTCTCCGCCCGGCCCAACATATCGAGACTTTGCGAGAGTCTGTACACACTGTTATCAAAAAGTCTGAAGTTTCTGTTCGTAGTGTTTTTCGGGTTTCATCTGCTGGAGACGATGGTGGTCCCTTCCTTTGACGCGGCCAAAAACACCGTTTTCAACCGGATCGTGGGGATGATCCCCGGCGCCGGTTCCGTGGTGCAGTCGGTGGCGGGGACGGTCGTGGGGTCTTCCCTCATGATAAAAAATACAATGGGAGCCGCAGCCATCATATTTATCCTGCTGTTTCTCGCCATCCCCATCGTCAAGCTGCTCTTGTACTGCCTTTTTTACCTGCTGCTGTCCATCTTTCTGGAACCCGTGGCGGACGAGCGTTTCATCCGGTGTATCAGCGCGGCGCAAAAAGGCGGCATGCTGCTGGTATATACGTTGGGGATCACGGCGGCGTTATTTATCCTCACCATAGCGGTCACATCGCTGGCGACCAACAAGATATAAAAAGCAAAGAGAGGCGGTGTCCATGGAATATCTGAAAGACTGGCTGAAAACCATCCTCTATATGAACGTTCTCCTGCTCGTCTGCGACAGTCTGATCCGGAACACAAAGTACGAAAATTATCTGCGGTTTTTCTCCGGATTTCTCATGATGCTCTGCCTCGTCAAACCACTCATTGACGTTGCGGGAGCCGGGCAGTACATGGACGCTTCCTATATTCTCAATCAGATGAAAAATGAGTGGCACATCATCGAAGAATCCGAAGATTTAAGCAAAATGAAAAAAGACATCCAGGACGAATACGAGCAGACGATACAGAAGCAGGTGAAAAGACTCGCCGCTTCTTTTTTCATTGAGGCGACAAAAATCCGGGTTCGCTGGGAGAGTGAAGGAGATGCCATAAAGAGCCTGCGTGTGGAGGGCAGGGAGAGCGGGGAGGAGGGTAAGACCCCGCAGATTCATGAATTCCGGGAGGCGTTGACGGAAGTCTATGATCTGGAATCCGGGAATATAGATATAAAGATCAGAGACTGAAAAGGCAGGGATACATTTTCACAGGGCAGGGAAAAGGAGGACAGGACCGGTATGGAGAAAAAGGAAAAGAAAAAAATAACATGGAAAGACTTCGGTGTGGAGAAGATTCTCCTGATCGCCATCGCCGGCATCATTCTCCTTGTGACAAATTTTTCGGAACGGCGGGAGAGGGAGGAGCCGGAAAAAGCGTCCGAAGAACAAAAAACGGCGGCAGTCAGTGAAAATGAAGCATATATTGAGAGTCTGGAAAATAAATTAGTACATATCCTGGAAAAAGTAGACGGGGTGGGACAGGTGGAGGTGATGATCACTTTAGAAGCTTCCAGAGAATCCGTCTTAAACAAAGACGACACAGAGGAACTGGAAACAGAGACAGAAACATCCGACGGGACAAAAAATGAACGGCGAAACAGCAGAAGAGAAAATGAGACGGTCCTCTCCGATGAGACCGGAGAGTCGGCGCCTTATGTGATCAAAGAGCTGGAACCGGCGATCGCCGGCGTAGTCATCGCCTGCGAAGGGGCAGACGACAACACGGTGGCAGCGGCGGTGACCGGGGCAGCGCAGGTTCTTTTTGGAATATCAGTCAATCGCATTCAAGTTCTGAAAATGGAGGTTCATCAATGAAAAAAATATTCAAAAGTAATCAGATCGCGATCACATCCCTGGCGATCATGATCGCCGTGGCAGGTTATCTGAATTTTACAAAATCAGAAGCGCCGTCCGCCGTCAGCTACGATGCGGCGGAAGAATCCCTCGACACCATTGACACGATGGACATTTCCGACGGCGACGCCCTCATCAGCGAAAAAGTGGACGACGAGATTCCTACAGAGGAGACGGAGACCATCGGCGACGCTGTGCTCACCCAGGCGCAGGTGGGAGAATATGTGGCGGGCGCCAAGATGGAGCGGGAACAGACCCACTCCAAAACCCGTGATTCCCTGAATGAGATTATAGAAAATGAAACCCTCGGCGACGCGGAAAAAGAAGAGGCCGTCGCCAAACTGACCCGGCTGGCCGAGGTGATAGAAAAGGAGGCCGCCACCGAGCAGCTTCTCGACACAAAAGGTTACGGCGACTCCGTGGTGTCCATCGGCGACGACAGCGTGGACGTGGTATTAAACTACGACGAACTCAGCCAGGCAGAGAGAGCACAGATCGAGGATATCGTCACCCGAAAGACCGGATGCAGCGTCAGCCAGATCATCATCAGCCGGATGGATGTGGCGGAAAGCTGACCGAAATCCCGGCGGCATTGTAAGCAGAGCCTTTGTTTCACAGACCAGAAAACGGATATCTGTGAGGCAGAGGCTTCATTTTTGTAAAAAAATAAAATTTTTTGTCCCCAAAATCCTTCCCCGATTGTTATATTTATAAGGAGGTTAACCTCAAGGAGCGCGCATATGATAACATATTTACAATTATTGGATACACAGCAGGAAAAAACGGTCTTTGCCGTCCTGTATGAGAAGTATCACCGGCAGCTGTACAACAGGGCGATGCATCTGGTGAAGGACAGCGCTGCGGCGGAGGATCTTGTGCACGAGACCTTCCTGACAGTCACGAAAAATATGGATAAGATCATGGGAGCAGACTATATGAAAAACTGGGGCTATTTGTTGACCATTCTGCAGCATCTCACATTTAACGAAATGAAAAAGCAGAAAAAAATATCCAGTCATGACATGGAGACAGACTACGGATGGACGGCATCGGAAAAAAATATTGAGGATGAATATATCAGCAGAGAGACGGCTGTTCTTCTGGCAAAACTGATCCGGCAATTAGATTACCCGTACCGACAGGTAATCTGTCTGCAATATTATAACGGTATGAAGACCAGAGAGATCGCAGAGGTGATGAACCTGAGCCGGGAAAATGTAAAGAAAATCTCGAAACGGGCGAGAGAAAAACTGAAAAAACAATTGATCGAAAGGGGGTATGGCGGGTGAAAAAAAGAAAACCAGATAAAAAACTGCTTCACGAGGCCATCCGCCTGATGATGGAAGAGGAATGGCGGGAAGCCAACGAAGAGATCAAGGAACATCCCCCTGCGTTCAGCCCTGAGTTTCACGAAAAGATGAAACGATTGATACCACTTATACCGTCTGTGGATACGTTTGCCGTACAAAATGAGGCAGATATCGGTGGACAAACCTGGCAGGACACACATTCTCTCACACAGCAGGACAGCTCAGATCCGCACCATATCCCCTTCCGATTGCGCGGCTGTTATATCGCAGTTGCCGCCTTGCTCATGGTCGGTATGTCTGTGGTCGCACTGGCCAACGATGATATCCGGGAGGGACTGTACCGGCTTCGATTCCAGTTTTTCCCAGACAATGTGACGATTGAAGCTACGCCGGAAGCTACCACAGAGCAAGACGATAACGCCGCCGGCGAAGAATTTCACGCCTACAAATGGAAAGAGGTGCCGGAAGGGTATGAGGTGGTGTATGAAGAGGAGGATGCGACTTTACAATTCTATATGGTGAATTTTGAAAATAAGAATGGAAACTATATAGATTATTCACAAGCTAATATTGAAAATTCACAACATTATATAAGTTATGATTCACAAGAAGGCTATAAACGAATTATTGAATTGACAGATGAAATCGAAGCATATTCTATTTCAGATGGCAGAAACAATACGATTTTTTACGAAAAAAATGGTTATCTTTTTGACTTTATGTCTGACCAACCAGAAGAAACGATTCTGGAATATATAGAGATGTCGGGAATTTTAGAGTACGAAAATTAAAAACATAATATTTTATAATATAAATTTATCTCAATGGATACTCGTAAATAGAACATATATATTTAAATATCAGGAGGTTTTTCACATGAGAAAAAGAGGTTATGCAATGATTATGACAGCGGCAATGGTATTGGCGTTAGGTATGCCGATGATGAAAGGGGAAGCGGTAACTGTACCTGAAATGAATATGAATGTATCTGAAAAAATAATGCCAAGATACGAAGAAATCAATAAGTTAACTGCTTTGTTTGATATTTCGGGAAAAACCGCTAATTTGAAACTTGTTGTTGGAGCACCTGCTTCTAAAAAAGTATCTTTAAAAATGATTTTACAAAGAAAAGATGGAGATTCATGGACAAAAGTACAAACATGGAGCAAAGCAGGTACGGGCAGCCAGACTTTGGCAAAAAGTATGGTTGTAACAACAGGCAGAAAATACCGCATGAAATATACAGTCACTGTAGGTTCTGAAACAATAACTGATAAAACCGCGGCAAAAACCGCGTAGTCTGATTTATTTTGCCAACAAAACCAGTGACAATATTTTCTGGTATTATAACTGGTTTGTAATATATATGAGGAGGTGATTCCATTGGGCTAATAAAAAATCCCCATAAAACCGAAATAGGCTACATCACTGCCGTAAACGGCAGCCGGAATTATGAGGATGACTCAAGTATATCACATTGAAAAAAAGAAATCTGTCAGAAGTTGAAACTTTTTTGCAGAATTAAATGTGTAAATTGTACAATTTTTGACGACTATCATTGCTTGAGGAGAAATGTATATGAAAAAAGAAAACATTGAGAAAAGAAGAAAGTTATATAAAAAAGTGACAGCCTGCGGGCTGGCAGCTGTGATGCTGTTGTCCGGGACGTTACCGGGTGGGGAGGCTCAGACGGTACAGGCAGCTTCCGAACCGGCCGCACAGTATAACCTGGCTGAGAATGGAGATATGACTTACATTGCCGTCATGAAAAATGATGCCAGCTATGACCGGGTCATGGAAAAAGCGGAGAACATGGATGCCCTGCCGGAAGAACAGCCGCAGCAGTTGGAGCAGAACAACATTGCGGTGCTGGAGATGGACAGCGCAGACGCAGATCAGATCAAACAGACACAGGGAGTAGTAGCATTGGAAGAGGATGTCATCTTTACTGCTAATGAGGAAGTACCGTTTAACGAAGCGGAAGTAGAAGCCCTGGTGGATGCACAGGCGGAGCTTCCATTCAGTCAGTGGAATCTGGATGCGGTCAATCTGCCGGACAGTCTGGATCTGACAGGGGATACTGTCAGAGTTGCTGTGCTTGACTCCGGTGTTACGGCAGCCGAAGATGTGCTTGTAGCCGACTACGTAGACCTGACTGGGTCGAATAATGAGAACCCGTTCTTCAACGATGGGACTGGGCACGGGACCAGTATCGCATCGCTGATCGGTGCAACCGGTATCGGCGATATGGATGGCATTGCTCCTGGTGCGGAACTTTATGATGTAAAGGTGCTTGACGGAAGCAACACAGCTCCGCTGAGCAAGATTATAGAAGGAATCTACTGGTGCACCGACAATGATATGGATATCATCAATATGAGCTTTGGTACAACAGCGTATTCCGCTTCTCTGGAGCAGGCCATAGACGCCGCGGTGGAAGATGGTATTATTGTTGTGGCAGCGGCTGGAAACAACGGCGCAGAAGCAGCCAATATCGACTACCCGGCAGCCTTTGACAACGTAATCTCCGTCGGGGCAAGCAATGGGAATAATGCCATGACAGATTTTACCTCCCGGGGTGAGGGGATTGACATATTGGCGCCGGGGGAAAAGATCTGGTCTTACGGCGCATTTGCGGGGTTACAGACGCTGGACGGTACCAGCATTGCCACAGCCCACGTGACAGGCGCGGCTGCGCTTCTCCTTGAAAGATATCCGGCTGCGGATACGGAATTTATCCGCCAGTTACTGATGGCATCTGCCAATCAGGAAACCGGCGGCAGCGATTTGGGGATTTTAAATATCGGCGATGCCCTTGCCATGGCAGATACCTTCCAGGTGCAGGATGCCGCAGTTAAGATTACGCCGCAGACACCATCGGTCACTACATATGATACTTCGGAAATTGTTTCCGGAAGCTGGGGCGGAAAGAGACATCATGATATGGTATCCGTTCTTGGGAATTCCACTTTATTGAAAATTGCAGCTAACTCGGCAGCATTGGTAGATGACATATATCATAAAGACGATAGTAGAATTGAGTGTCGAGCTCTCCATGCACGTTATAATTATGTAGTAAATTTGCATTTTTTATATGAAGTGGCACTAAATGGCGCTAATATCAAATTAGGAGATCCAGCTACTGTAACTAATTATGTCAACAGTATAAATGTACAGCATTCTATGGACAAGACATATGGGGATTCTGATTTGAATAATTTAAGAACTGTGCTCATTGACGCCTGTTCAAATCCTGATGGGTTAGGAAAACATGAAGATGTCAAAGTTGGGTCGAAAGATGAAAGAAGGTATATGATACTGGGGATGGCAGCACATTTGATTGGAGATACCTTTGCACACCGTACCATGATTCCGGAAGGACTTACCGGTGGGTCATCGAGGGGAAGTAAAACTTTTGCTACTTCACATTTTAAAAACTGGAATGATT